>Ga0224512_10002628_pt1 | contig 16321 bp, 18 predicted proteins | sample SF_May12_sed_USG_4_FD_169103 | JGI IMG/M metagenome (GOLD analysis project Ga0224512, IMG submission 169103) | Sediment microbial communities from San Francisco Bay, California, United States - SF_May12_sed_USGS_13 | ecosystem: Environmental > Aquatic > Marine > Sediment | place: USA...
CGTCTCGGTGTATGGTGACCTCATCGTCATGTCGGCGCAGGAGACGCGTGGTCGCCTGGACTGCGGAGTCGAGGGCGTCGCTGACTCGATCAGCGCCGAGCGCATGCGCGGTGTCCGGATCTTCGACATCTCGGATTTCGACAACCCGCAGCAGGTAGCTGCGATCCAGTCTTGCCGCGGTTCGCACACACACACGGTCGTAACGGATCCCGCCGATTCCGAGAACATCTACGTCTACATCCAGGGCACGAGCCGCGTCCGTCCGGCGGCCGAGCTTCCGGGCTGCTCAGGCGGTGAACCCGACGAGGATCCGAACACGGCGCTTTTCCGCATCGAGGTCGTGAAGGTCCCGCTCGCGAACCCCGCCGCGGCCGAGATCGTCAACATGCCGCGCATCTTCGCCGACGAGCAGGGGAACATCGCCGGCCTGTGGCAGGGCGGTGATCACGGCGAGGGCACCCAGAGCAGCCGGCGCACGAATCAGTGCCATGACATTACGGCGTTCCCCGACATCGGCCTAGCGGGCGGTGCCTGCTCCGGCAACGGGATCCTGCTCGACATCTCGGACCCAACAAACCCGACGCGCATCGGTGAGGTGTCCGACCCGAACTTCGCGTATTGGCATTCCGCGACGTTCAACAACGACGGCGACGTCGTCGTGTTCACGGACGAGTGGGGTGGAGGCTCGGCTCCGCGGTGCCGCGCATCCGACCCCGCGACGTGGGGCGCCAACGCCATCTTCCGTATCGGTGAGGGCGGCGACATGGAGCTTGCCGGCTATTACAAGCTGCCTGTTCCGCAAACGGAAACCGAGAACTGCGTCGCGCACAACGGCTCGATCATTCCGGTACCCGGCCGCGACATCATGGCGCAGGCGTGGTACCAGGGCGGCGTCTCCCTGATGGACTTCACCGACCCGGAGAATCCGTTCGAGATCGCCTTCTTCGATCGTGGTCCGCTCTCGATCGAGTCGCTCTTCACCGGCGGGTACTGGTCGGTGTACTGGTACAACGGCCGACTCTACGGGGCCGAGATCTCACGCGGGATCGACGTCTTCCGACTCACGCCGAGTGAGCACCTCTCGACGGCCGAGATCGAAGCAGCCGAGATGATCATGATGGACCAGTTCAATGCGCAGCTACAGCCGCACGTGGACTGGCCCGCCGCGGTGCCGGTCGCCCAAGCGTACCTCGATCAGATGGTGCGGTCGAAGCGGATCCTCAGTGCTCGTGCAGACCGGATTCAGCAGGTGCTCGACGCGGCTGGCGCCGACCGGGCGACGGCCATGCAACTCAACGGTCTCGCCGCGCAGCTCGAAGCTGACGCGGCAGCCGTCCGGGCAGGCGAGCTCGGCGGCGACGCCGAGCGGCTCGAAAAGGTCGCCGACGTCTTGAGGGGGCTCGCGGCACGGTAGCTCGAGCCCCGGCCATGGAGAGGCCCGGCCCCCCATTATGGGGTGCCGGGCCTTTTGCTTCCCTACCGCTCGATGCGCTCTCCCGGACGCCCTTCGACGAAGGACTCGATCCGCTCGAGAAGGTCGGCCGGCATGAACGGCTTTTGGATGAATGCGAGCGCCGTCCGATCGTCGAACCCCCGCGCAGCCTCTTCGGGGGTGTAGCCACTCATGAGCACGACCGGCACGGAAACCGAGAGCGTTCGGATCTGTTCGAAGGCCTGATGCCCATCCATCACGGGCATCGTCATGTCGAGCACGACACACACGATCTCGTCGATGTGGCGCCGAAACACCGCGAGGCCATCCCGACCGTCCTCGGCCACGATGACCCTGTATCCGGCCCTCTCCACGACCGCACGAATCACGCGACGCACTGCCGGATCGTCGTCGACGACCAAAACCACGTCGGAGTGGTCCAAAGAGTCGCCTTCGTCCGTCGAACGACTTCGACCTTCGCCCATCCCGACGGCGGGTAGGAGCAGCGTGAATCGTGTGCCCTTGTCCGGGGCACTCGCGACCCTGACCGCTCCTCGGTGTCCCTTCACGATCCCGAGCACGGCCGCCAAGCCGAGGCCTCGGCCGGTGAACTTGGTGGTGAAGAACGGGTCGAAGATCTTCTGGACCGTCTCCGCGTCCATCCCGATGCCGTTGTCGGAGACCTCGACGACGACGAAGGGGCCCTCCTCGACTTCCTCCCCCAACACGCATTCGCCGAGATACTCTGCGTCGACATCGATCACGCCGGTGCGCAGCGTGATGGTCCCCCCATCGGATCCCAGCGCCTCGGAAGCATTCGTGATGAGGTTCATCACGACCTGGCTAACCTGCGTGGCGTCGGCCTCCACCAGAGGGAGGTCGGACGCGAGCTCGTAGACCAACTTCGTCTTCTTGGACACCGACACCTCGAGCAGATCGGCCATCGACCGAGTCGCTTCCGATACGTCGATCCGCTCGATGACGAAGCGACCCTTGCCGGAGTACGCCAGCAGTTGGTTCGTCAGTCCGGACGCCCGCAGGGTCGCGGCCTCGATCTCCCGAAGATGTTGTTGAAGCGTTCCCTCGACGGGCATCGTTTGGCGGGCCAGCGCCGCGTTGCCGAGGATCGCCATGAGCAGATTGTTGAAGTCGTGCGCGATGCCACCGGCGAGTACGCCGAGGCTCTCGAGCTTCTGCGACTGGAGGAGCTTGGTCTCCAACCTGAGCCGCCGTGCCTCGGCCTGTCTCCTTTCGGCGATCTCCTCTCGAAGCGCGTGGTTCGTCTCGACCAACTTGGCCGTGCGTTCTGCGACCCGCGCTTCGAGCAGAGCCTTCGCTTCACGGAGCGCGGAGAGAGCCCGCTCGCGCTCGGTGATGTCCCGCACGACGATGAGCACCTGTTTGCCCAGGAACGGCAGGATCCGAGCCTCGTAGTACTTGACCTGGCCGTCCAATCTGAGTCGGTAGGAGATCGACCGCATACGACCGCGCGCCAGCACATCGAGAATGATCGACTCGATGTCGTCCACATCGCCCTCGAGCGGTCCGTCCTGGAAGCGCCGACCGAGCAGGAATTCCGCGTCGCGGTAGAGGTCCCCGTTGGAGCCGGTCTTCACATCGATGACCGTCCCGTCCGGCTCGGCCCGCAGCACGATGTCGGGAAGCGCCTGGAATAGCGCGCGCAACTCCGAGTTCGCCTCGAAGAGCTCGTCCGAGCTCAGATCGAGCGAGCGCTCCAGCATGAGGCGATCGTCGTCGAACTGGCGGTATGCTTCGTCCACGATCTCGAGAAATTCCTCGAGATCGCCGGGCGTTTGCCCGTCCCTGAAGATCCTGCGAATCTGGCGACGAAGCAGGCTATGCCGGGCAGACGAGGTCACGGGCCCTCGGACAGCGTCGTGATCGTCATGGTCTGGTTGTGGAGCTCGCAACAGGCCCCACGCATGAACGGCGAGATTTCACCATACGAATAGAAGCCGGCCATGACTGCATCCGGCCCGACGACGTCGCGAACCGCCTCGACTTCCTCCTCGACCCGCTGCTTGAGGACGAGCTTCCGTCCCACGCAACTGATCAGGATCGCCAGCTCAGGGTCGCGCAGCGACTCGACACACGTGTGCGCGGCCCCCGACGCACCGTCGATCAGCCTGTCGAAGTTGGCCTTCATGAGACGGGCCACCGACCCCTCCGGCACGTCTCCGGCGAAGGTCATGCTTCCTTCTTGCTCGTCGATCGCGAGGATCGTGCGCACGACCGGGTCCCGATCGGATGTCGCGGTGATCGCCAGCGGAAACAGAAGCCCCGATGCGGGCAGTTCGTGGGCGTGATGCCCCAAGTATCTCTTGTAGAGCTCAAGGGCGGGTTTTCCGTCCAATTCGTAGAGAACGCTGCCCTCCGACCTCGTGATCAATCGCTGGGGTCCGAACGGGTCCCATCCACCGAGTGAGCCGTACCCCACGCGTAGCGCGCTGCCGTAAAAACCGACCGCCGCGACCTGTCCTGTGCGGGGCTCGTCGCTCCACAAGACCAGCGTCTCCTCGAAGCGCGCCCCATCGCCCGAAAGCCCACCCGTCACGGTTACACCTTCCGGAATCGTTTCTGTGATCCCGCGCACCAGCTCGCTTCCATTCACGACGAGCCCCTCCGAAAGCACGAACACGTGCGCCAGGCCGTCTCCCCGGAGTCGCTTGCCGAGCGCTCGACCCGCCTCCTGGCTGCCGCCGGCGCTACGGAGCGGCACACGGGCCCCGCGTACCGAGGTACGCTCGAGGGCGATGGCCGTGGCGACGATCGAATCGTCGTGGACCTGAGTACCAACGATCTCGCCCGCTGCCGAGCATCCGAGCAGGTCTGCGTGGGGATACTGCGTTCGTAACTCGTCGAGCAGGGCCCTGTTGCGAAAGGGACTCGCTCCGCCGAACACCAGCACGAGGTCCGCGTCGGGCGCATCCGCTCTCCCGATTCGGCTCCAACCGAGCTGCTCGGTCCACGCCCTCTGCTCGATCCTCATCGCACCTCGATCTCTGAGTCGACCTCAGCATCCACCCTGAGGTAGAAGTCGCCGCATGTCCGGGCAAACGTCGTTTCCTGACAATCCCTACGAAAGTCCGAGCCGCGCAATTTCGTTTGGCGGGTCTCTGATATCTGGTTGCGCGGCAAGGGTACGACCACCCATCGTCGAATCGAAGCGCGAAACCTAGAACAACCGAGGCAGAATGGAGGGACCGCGGGCATTCGGCTACAAGATGGGGTGGCTGGCGGCTCGAACGGTCGAGCCCGAGCGGCTGATCGCGCACCTCATGCTCGACGAAGTGGCTCCCATGAGATGGGCCGAGGGAATCGACACGGTCTATGCGTCGGAGGGATTCGGTGACCAGCCGGTTTTCGTGACGCCATGTCTCGACGGCTGGGTACTCGCCGCCAGTCCTGCGTTCTTCGAAGAGGCGTCGGAAGAAGCTCCCCACCGTTTGGCGACCTTCGTCGCCCACGCTTCCGAGCGTCTCGACACCGAGGTCCAGCTCTTCGTGACGCACCGCGTCGTCGAGGGACACGCCTGGGCGAGAGCGGAGCATGGACTCCTGGTCCGGGCGCTCTACTACCTCGGAGAAGTCGGCGAATATCTCGTCGACGACGGGCTTGTTACCGAGGCGGAAGTGGCGTCCGGCTTCGCGCGCGCCATCGACGGCGACGCGGAGCCGAACGAGGCGATGGTCATGGAGATCGCGCGGGGGTGGAGCGTCGACCCGACCCAGATCGAAGAACGATTCTCCGATGTCGCCGATGGATGGCTCGGGTGGATCCGCCGAGCGCCGGATTCCGACCCCGAGCGCTCGCCGGCCCCGACCGAGGCTCGGCCTTGGTGGAGGTTCTGGTGAGGGCTCTCGCGCTGGCCATCGTCTTGACGGCGGCGGTGACGGCACGCGCGGAGTGTCAGGGTCCCGAGCGTGTGGTTCGTGAGCTGGAGGTCGGCCGACGGGTACGACTGGACGCCGCCGGACTCGGGCGAATCGAAGGACGATTCTTGACGCTTCGTGGCGATCTTCTCGCGATCGACGTCGAGGCGCAGGAACGCGAGATCCGCGTGCGAGAGATCCAACGGCTCTGGGTGCGCGGGCATTCAGCCAAGCGCGGTGCCGTCATCGGAGCGCTGGTAGGCGGTGCCGCGGGAGTCCTCGGCGGACTCCTCATCGCTGAGGTCGCGTGCGGGCCCACCGACGGCGGAGACTGTACGACCCTCGAGGTAGCATCCGTTTTCGGACTCGTCGCGGGCGGTGGCGGGGCGCTCCTCGGCGCGGGGATCGGACTGGCGATTCCCTCGTGGAAGCTCCGTTTCCCCGACTGATTCGCTCACGCCGTCTTGCGGGCACAGTGACCTGGCGGACATGATGCTGTTCGCTCCCTGACCGCACCCGGGGCCGCCGTCCGCTAATTCCTGGAGAGCCCTATGCACGACTCCGCCGCCTCCCCGACACCCACGCGCGGCTTCTGGATCGTCGCCGGACTCGCACTCGTCTGGAATCTGATCGGGGTCGCTACGTACCTCGGAAGCGTGACCATGAGCCCCGAGACGTTGGCTGCGATGCCCGACGCGGAACGAGCCTTGTACACGGACATTCCCACGTGGGCTACCTCCGCCTACGCCATCGCCGTGTTCGGAGGAACCGCTGCATGCGTCGGGCTCCTCTTGCGTAAGGCGTGGTCGGTTCCGGTGTTCGTCGTCTCGTTGGTTGCGATCGTGATCCAGATGGGGCATGCCCTTTTGATCACGCCTGTTCTCGAGGTCCAGGGCGCCGGTGCCGCCGTGCTCCCCGTCATGATCGTCGTCGTCGCAGCCTACCTGGTCTGGTTCTCCATGGGAGCGAAGGCGAAGGGTGTGATCGCCTGAACGGGCGGGAAGAGCGCGTCGGGCTCTTGGCGCCGCGTGCCCTCCGCCGGCCCATTCACATGCGGGCGGATCGGGCGAAGAGACGGGCGGCCAGAAGACCCCACGCGGCCGATGCGAACGTGCCTCCGACCAGCCACGATGGCCATGAACCACCGCCCGCCTCCGCGATCCAGTATGCCTTCACCGCGAGATACGGAGGGTAGACGACCGCCACCCACTGCAGTGGCTCGGTAAGGAAGTACGAGCCGCTCACGACGAGTGGAGCGACGCCGACGACCTTGAGGTAGGCGAACGCCTGCGTCTTGTTGCTCGCCGCACCCGCCACCCCGAGCGCGATGGCCGGCGCGAACAGCGAACCGACGACCGCAGTGGCGAGCAGCGCGCCCGTTCCAGGAAGGCCCGTGCCGATGATCGGAGCCTCGACGACCATCAGGAGGGCCGAAGCAGCGACCATGACCCCGCTGCTCCATGCGACATAGCTTCGCAACGGAAGGGGCGATACCAAGACTGCTTTGATGGTCCGCTCCTCCCGGCTTTCCAGCAGCAGGAACGCTCCCACCACACCCACCAGCAATGGTGCCAGCTGCACGACGATGTGGCTCACGATGAGGGGGTGCAGCGGGGTGAGGTCGAATCCCCATCGCGAGCTCACGCCCCGGGTCACCCAAGGGATTACCCACCGCATGGCGACCGAGACCACCACCAAGTAGCTGACTGTCCCGACCAGGAATCGGTCCCTCGCAATCCGACGGCCGTCGGTGCGCAGGGCGGCCCTGGCCATGACCAGATGCTCGGTCATGAGTCGCTGAGCCTCACGAACCTGTCGAAACGCCGACGCGCCCACCATGAGGACATCACGACCGCAGAGGCGGTCATGGCCACCGCATATCCCCACTGCCACGGCGCAAGCGGCTCGAACCCGGCAAGCATGAAAAGGAGCGGCCCCTGGGTCGGAACGAGGTACCAGATCCAGCCCGGCCCGACGCCGAGTACGTAGAAGATGGGAAGCTGGAGCACGCTTCCCACCAGAAGCGCACCCGGCATGAGAAACGATGTGACCGAATCGTGTCCGGCCACCTGCCCCATGCCCACGAGCGTGTAGATCATTCCGAGGCCCGCGACGCCCGCGAGCAGCGGCAGGGGGGCCACCACGGAACCCCAGAAGCCGACCGCGTAGACGATGACTGCCTCCACGATCGCGAAGCCGGAAAGGGTGAGGACCTTGGAACCGAGGTACAGCCTCGTAGGCATCCCCGTGACCCGAAGCGCTTGAAGCGTGGCCTCGGTCCGTTCCATGAGCACCAGCGAGGCGCCGAAGACGTAGGTCGTGCTCCCCACACCGAGTAGGTACAAGGCCGCGAGTACCCGTCCGGAGGGTGCTGCGTCGAAGAGAGAGCGCGCCACCAGCCCGAGCACGACCGCAATCGCGACGCCGATCGAGTACAGGCGACTCCGCGCTTGGAGCCGTACATCGAGCTGAAGGGTGGCCGGGATGCGTGTCAAACGAGGGTCCGCCCGGTCACCTGAACGAATACGTCCTCGAGTGACGCCTCCAGTGAGTGAACGGATTCGAGACCCGGCGACCGGAGGAGCTCGAGGAACCTGGGGTCGTCGCCGACCCCGTCCATCGGGAAGATCTCCGCGCCCGCCACTCCTCGATCATCGGTCCAACGAACCTCGATCTGTCGTCGACCGTGTGCCCGCCGCAGCGCGGCGGGTGCACCGATCGCCGCGATCCCTCCGTCCACGATGAACGCGACCCGATCGCACACCGCCGCGGCCGTGTTCATGTCGTGGGTGGCCACCACGGTCGTCGTGCCGGCATTTCGTCGTGCTCGGATCAAGTCACGCACACGAAGGGCGTTGACCGGATCGAGGCCCGTGGTGGGCTCGTCGAGGAACCAAAGATCAGGATCGTGGAGGAGGCTTCGTGCGAAGTTGAGCCGCATCTTCATGCCCTTCGAGAACTCGCCGACTGGGCGGTCCGCGTGGTCTTCGAGAGCCACCATCCCTAGCACTCCATCGATGGACTTCGTCGCCTCTCCGTGTAGCGCGCGAAAGAACTCGAGGTTCTCACGCGCCGTGAGCTTCGAGTAATGGTTCGGGAACTCGAAGCTGACGCCGATCCGCCGGTAGTACTCGGCGCCCCACTCGCCAGGGGAGCGACCGTCGACCGATACCTGGCCCTGCCAGCCTCGCAGCAAGCCGACGAGAACCCCGAGCGTCGTGGACTTCCCGGCTCCACTTGGACCGAGGAAGCCGAACACTTCGCCCTGCCCTACCGTGAAAGACACGTCCTCGATCGCTTTCGTCCCCTCGTGCGGGTATGCAAACGAAAGCTCGTTGACCTCGATCATCCGGTGCTCCGGTTGCTGGGCGAGCCCGCGCGGACGGTGGTCAATCTGGCCCGAGTAGGGCCCCCGGGCAAAACGCACCGGCCCCTCGCGCAGATGGGCGGGTACCGCACCACGGCAGGGCCGCCTTGCAGCCCCTGCCGGCGCCGCGCATCGTGCTTTCTCGAAGGGCCCCGGAATACGGAGTGCGAGCTCCCGTCTCAGACCCGCGCCTCAGGAGGCGGTCCGATGAAGCTGACGGCCCAGGACGACCCCCGGGCGATTCAGCGGTACCGTCACATCAAGCCCGCACGCGGGTTCGGCGTCCTGCGATGCGGCAAGAGTTGCCCCGGCACGTCCCGGCGCTGCACGCTCGCTCAGGGACATCGAGGACCGCACGTCGCTCATGGACTACTGGGCCGCGTGCTCGCCGTGTGGGAATCGGCAGCTCGAGCATCCTCGGTTCGGCCGCCGAATCCCCCTGGCGGGCGGCGGTCCCCCATTGGCATTCGGCGCGGGACGTCCGACGGTCTCGGCGCGTCGATCTGGCGCGCCATGGTTCGCGTCGCGTCATCGGCCGAAGAGATCGCGCTCCTGGTATTCCTGCTCGCCTTCGTCTATTTCGCGATCGACTGGCTTCGGCTGATCTTCCAATGACAGCCGACGCGCCGCTCGACGTCGCTCCGGTCTCTTGAGCTTCGAGTCCACGCTCGGTTCACGAGCCTCGGCCCCGCCGTCGCCGGAGGCGCACCGTGCTGGCGTCGCCTCCGGCGAGGAGTGTCAGGCCAGGCCGGCTCCCGGCGCCGCAGTGGAGTGGAGCGCGAAGGTCGCCCCCTGCGGGTCCGTGCAGTGTGCGACCAGGTCTCCCCCGGGCACTTCCATGGGCCCGTTCCAGACCGAGCCCCCCCCGTCTTTGACCGTGGCGGCTGCCGCTTCGATGTCGGCTACTCGCACGTAGTACATCCACATCGGCGGTGGCATGTCCGGGTCCCGATTCATCATCCCCCCGAGCGTTTGCCCCTCGCGGCCGAACATCTGGTAGATCCCCCGCTCCCCCATGTCCATCTGATCGGTCTTGACCCATCCGAAAAGCCGCGAATAGAAGTCGAACGCGGACTCCCAATCCTCGGTGTACAACTCGTGCCAGGAGAACTCGCCGACGTCCGGGACACCGTCGTGGCCAGGGGTCGACTCGATCGGTTGGAACGCGGCGAAGACCGCACCATCCCGATCCGAGACGACAGCGAAGGACCCGACGGTGGGCACGTCCACCTCCGACATGACCGAACCGCCGAGCTTCGTGGCCAGCGTCGCCGTGCCTCCGACGTCCGGAGTCGAGATGTAGGCCAGCCAATGCGGGGGCGCCCCCGCGGCGATCGCCTCGGCCGACAATTCCATCATTCCACCGATCGGCGCCTCACCGTTGGTCCACATGAGGTAGGGCTCCTCACCCCCCTCGAAGGGCATCGTCCCCCATCCAGTCACGGGTCCATAGAAATCCGGTGCCTCATCGGGCCGGAGCGTCATCAGATCGAACCAGCAGAATCGACCGAGGGGCGTCTCACTCATCTTCGTCTCCATTCACCGGGTGGATCACGCCGCTCCGGACGACTCGCGCACCGGAGGGACGGTAGGATGGTCGGGGACCATGGTCATGAGCAACCCGGCGGCGAGCGTAGCCGTGGCGGCGCCGAACGCGAACGGCGCGGCCGGGCCCAAACCGGCCCACGATCCGACTCCCTCCCACAGCACTCCGCCGAGCACGGAAGCAGGAAGGCTGACGAGTCCCACCGCGGCCGCGTATCCTCCAAACGCCAGTGCCCGGAGGCCCTGGGGTACGAGGTCGACGACCAGCGCCTTGGCTGCACCGGCGGCCATTCCGTGGTACACCGCGTAGACCAGGTACAGGAGCGTGATGTGGGCCCCGCTCTGGGCGAAGGCGAACCCCAGGTACGAGAGGCCGTAAATCGTCCATGCGCCCAATAGCACACGTTTGCGCCCGACCCGATCCGAAAGCGAGCCTGCTGGGACGGCGACGAGCGCATACACGAGGTTGAACACGACGAGGATCCCGAGGATCTGTGTGACCGAGAGACCGCGTTCCTGGGCTCGCAGCACGAGAAAGGCGTCGGCAGAGTTGCCGAGCTCGAAGAGCACCGAGCAGACGACGAACCACCCGAAGCCCCGGCCGAGGCCGCGGAGCCGTATCCGAGGTGGAGCTGCTTCCGGAGACGGATCCGGCCGCTTCACATCCTCGGCGCCCAGCGCGAGCACCGAGACACCGAGGGCGGCCGGCAGCAGGCTCCACAGAACCAGGGTTCGGAACGTCTCGTTCGCGAGGAGACTGGCATCGCCTTGCATCCGGCCCACCAGCCACAGCGTCACGAGAAGACCAAGCACCGCACCGCCCGTGTCGGCGGCTCGGTGGATTCCGAAGACGAGCCCCCGCCGCGGCGCCGCGGAAGAGTCGGCCAACAACGCGTCGCGAGGGGCGGTCCGAACACCCTTCCCAATGCGGTCGCCCCAACGGATTCCCGCAACACCGCCCCACGACCCGACGACCAGATACAGAGGCTTGACGCCCGTCGAAATCAGATAGCCCGTAACCGCCAGCCACTTCCGGGCACCCATTCGATCGGACAGCCAACCCGAGTAGAGCTTCACGAGCGCCGCCGTCGTGTCGGCAAGACCCTCGACGGCGCCGACGGCCCAAACGCGCACCCCGAGGACGTTCGCCAAGAACAGCGGGAGCACGTTCAAGATCATCTCGCTCGAGACGTCCGTCAGGAAGCTCGTAGCGCTCGTGACCCACACGTTCTTATGTAGGCGCCGCGACGCGCGGGCAGACACCACGGGAGGGTCCTCGTTCAGGGACCGCCCCCCACCCTCGCCCTCGGGAACTGGACACGGATCCGGTGATGCACCGCGCCCTCCGGGGGCACCTCACATTCTCCCGTCGAGTCTTGCAGGTCGATCCATTGGGAGCGCCCGCCCCGATCCTCGACAATCTGGATGACGACCCGATAGTGCCCGCACACCAACGTACCCGGCTCCAGGGGCCACGCCACCTCGTACTTGCCGTCACCGACCTCGGTGATGATCAGGAACGCGCCTTCCGGGTCGACGAGTCCCGCGGCGCCGTTCGCCGGGTTCGAGCCGACCGTCACATGCCCACTGACGACGAGCCCCTGGGGCAGCGAGTCGACCGAAGTGACGTCCGGGCCGCAGGCACCGAAGACGAAAACGAAGACGAGCACCGATGTTAGCCGGCGCGTCGCACGTCCGGGACATAGCGCCAAGACACCCGGTCGAATCGTATCGGTCCTACGCATGGAATCACGTCTCCCTTGCTGAAGCGCGCACGGCCAGGATCGAGCGCGGAGCCCCGACCCGCAACCCGGCTCGGTTGTTCGGCCCCGCTCCATTGTCGATCTTCGACGCATGATTCTCGTGACGGGCGGCACCGGCTTCATCGGCTCGAACCTCGTCGGCCGCCTGGCCGAGGAGGGGTTGCGGGTTTCGATCTGCGACTCCCTGGGCACGGGCAAGAAGTGGAGGAACATCGCTCGTCACGAGATCGACGAGCTGGTCGACCCCGGTCGGCTCGACGACTTCCTGGCGCGACGAGAGGGCGATGTCGAACGCGTCTACCACTTGGGCGCCATCTCCGCGACGACGGAATCCGACGTCGACCTGATCGTCGAGTCGAATCTGCGGCTCTCCCAGCGCCTTTGGCGCTGGTGCGCCGAGACGTCGACGCCGCTCGTCTACGCCTCGTCCGCAGCGACGTACGGCGACGGCTCGTCCGGCTTCCTCGACGACGACGATCCCGAAGCGCTCGCCCGGCTCCGTCCGCTCAACGCGTACGGGTGGAGCAAGCACGCATTCGATCGGTGGGCGGTGCGAGAGGTCGCGGAGGCGAACCCAGTGCCACCGGAATGGGTCGGGTTGAAGTTCTTCAACGTGTATGGCCCCAACGAGCACCACAAAGGCGACATGCGCAGTGTCGTGACGAAGGCCTATCCGGCCGCGGCTCGCGGCAAACCCGTGACGCTTTTTCGGTCGCACCATCCCGACTTCGCGGACGGCGAGCAGAAGCGTGACTTCGTGTACGTCCGCGACTGCGTCGACGTCATGCTGTGGACGCGCGACCAACCCGTCCCGAGCGGCATCTACAACCTGGGCACCGGCCGGGCTCAGAGCTGGCTCCAACTCATGGAGGCGCTGTACCACGCCACGGGTCAGCCACTGGCGGTGACGTGGGTCGACATCCCCGACGAGATTCGTGACCGCTACCAGTACTTCACGCAGGCGGACATGACGAAGCTCCGCGGGGCTGGGTACGACCGCCCGTTCACATCGGTCGAAGAGGGCGTAGCCGACTACGTGGGTCGGTTTCTGTCCCAGGACGACCCCTACCGGTGAGGGATCCCGCGGCCGGCCATCCTCGCTGCGACCACCCGGCGTTCGCCTGTAGACGCAGCCTTTAGCTTCCTCGCGGAACCGAGCGAACGCCCCTCCAACCCGATCTTTCGAATGCCGGTCAAATCCGTCCTCCGTCGTACGCGGTATCTCCTCCTCGCGGCCTTTTCGATCCATCTCCTCCCCTCCCTGGCCGCAGCCCAGATCGACATCGAGTCGCAGCGCGGAGACGACCTTCCGGTCGGGATCTCGGGCACGATGGGCGGTGACCTCACCGTTCGGACCGGCAATGTCGACTTCGTCCAGGTCGGTCTGCAGGCCAGGCTGTACGACGTGAGGGAGTCGGTCACCACGCTCCTGGTAGGCGACGGCGGATTCGGCTTCCTGGGAAGTAGTCGCTTCGCCTCGGAGGGCCTCGCGCATCTCCGTCAGACCTATCCGTTCCGTCGGTACCTCTCGCCGGAGTGGTACACCCAAATCAACTACGACCGCTCGCAGCTTTTGACGTTTCGGGCTCTTCTGGGCGGGGGTGCGCGCACTTTCTTCGCGAGCGGCTCATGGGGTGACTTCGGCGCGGGCAGCGCGCTCATGTTCGAACATGAACGGCTCAGCCTTCCGGACTCCGCGTCTCACCCCGACCGGACGACGACCCTGAGATGGAGCAACTTCTTGACGCTCCGGGTCGTGCCGACGCCGGGCCTGGTCGTCACCTCGACCACATACGCACAACCGGAGTTCGCGAACCCGGGCGACGTTCGGGTGCTGGGAAACGTCCGACTCGCCACCGCGGTAACCGAGGCGCTCTCCTTGACGGTCTCCTTCAATCTGCGCTATGACAGCGACCCTCCGGACGGCATCGCCGCCTTGGACACGACGTTGCGGACCGGGGTGACCTACTCGTACTAAGGGGCGGACCATGAACGAGTTCGTGCGCAGTATCGTCGAGCGACTCCGAACCAACTTCGACCCAGAGACGCTCGGAGCAGCGGCCGCAGACCTCATGGCCAACGTGGTGATCGCGTTCGCCACCTTCGCCGCGTACTACTTCTTGTGGCGCCTCCTGGACATCGGAGTAAAGCGCATCTCCAGGCGGGTGGCCGCGGATGCGACCAACCGTGACTTCGTCCTCACGCTCCTCAAGTTCGCCGTGCTCACGGTGGGTGTCGTCAGCGCGCTCGCCGCCGTCGGTGTGAACACCGCGTCGCTGCTCACCTCCCTCGGGATTGCCGGACTCACGATCGGCTTCGCGGCACGCGACGCCCTCTCGAACCTGATATCCGGCCTTCTGATCTACTGGGATCGCCCATTCGTGATCGGAGACCTCGTGGAGGTCGGAAGCCATTACGGTCGAGTCGAACGGATTACGCTACGCTCGACGAGGGTGGTCACCAACGACGGCCGCATGCTCGCCGTACCCAACACCGAGATCATCAACACGACCGTCGCGTCGTACACGAATTTTCCTCACCTGCGAATCGACGTGCCCGTCACGGTAGGGGTCGGCGAGGACCTGGGGCGGGTTCGGGAGATCCTGCTCGGACTGGTGACCGACAACCCCGACTATATGGCCGAGCCAAAGGCCAAGGTCGTGGTCACTCAGCTCAACGATTACAACGTCCAGATGGAGTTGCGCGCTTGGGCTCACGACGAGCGCAAGCACATCGACCTGCGCACGAAGCTCCGGGAGCGGATGTTCGAGGCCCTCACCGGGTCTGGAGTCGACATGCCCTTCGAGACCTTCCGCATCGAACCGATCATGGTCCGACAACAGGCGAGCTGATCGATGATGACGCTCGACCTCCCTATGGGGACGTTCGTCTTTCCCCTCGAGGCAGTGGCGCCTCCGATTCGGTTCAACCGGTGGTGGAAGAGTTGATTCGCACGATCGAGACGCGGACGGGGGGAAAGGGGCTCTTCGAGATCACCTCGGAGGTGCAGCGGGTGGTGACGGAGAGCGACATTGTCGAGGGCCTGTGCACGATCATGATCCAACACACGTCCGCGAGTCTCACGATCCAGGAGAACGCAGACCCGTCGGCGCGCCACGACCTGGAGCGTTGGCTCGACCGTCATGTCTCCGAGGACGACCCCGAGTTCACGCACACCCACGAGGGGCCCGACGACATGCCGTCCCACATCAAAGCGGCGCTCACGTCGACCACCCTCTCGGTCCCGATCCAACGCCGCAAGCTCGCGCTCGGAGCGTGGCAGGGCATCTACCTGTGGGAGCACCGGACCCGTGGCTCCAAGCGCCGCTGCATCGTTCACGTGGGGCGTTGAGCGAGCTCCTCCGCGATCTGCGGAAGCAGCTCACCTAGACGTCCCTCGACTTTCACGGCGGCGACCTCGTCGGCCCTCGTGGGTCCGAGGTTGAGCACGCCGATCGACACGCCCCGCTCGACCGCCCTGTAGACGAAGCGCCGACCCGAGAAGACGGTCAACGAAGAGCCGACGACGAGGAGGACCTCGCCTTCGTCGAAGAGGCGCCACGCCTCGTCTACAGTGCCGCGCGGGACGTTCTCGCCGAAGAACACCACGTCGGGCTTCATGACGCCCCCGCACGCCTCGCAGGCGGGAACGCGAAAGCCCTCGATCACTTCAGCCGGCACCTCGGCATCGCCGTCGGGTGCGCTCTTCGATGTGCCGGAGGGTCCGACCGCCTCGTCGAGCCAGCCGGGGTTGAGATCCACGAGGCGCGCCTGGAACGCCTCGCGATCGACCCTCGCATCGCACTCGAGGCATCGGACCTGCGAGAGAGAGCCGTGCAATTCGACCACGGTCCGGCTACCCGCCGCCTGGTGGAGGCCGTCGACGTTTTGGGTGATGACCCCGCGGACCGCACCGTCTGCTTCCAGGCGCGCCAGCGCCGAGTGGCCTGCGTTCGGAATCGCGCCGGCCACGCGTCTCCAACCGACCGCGCTCCGAGCCCAATACCGGGTCCGGGCGACGTCCGAGCGGACGAACTCGCCATACTGCATCGGCTTGCGCGTGCGGAGACGGCCCATCGGCCCACGGTAGTCGGGGATCCCCGACTCGGTGCTGCACCCGGCGCCCGCGAGCACGACGATCCTACGGCCGCGGATCAGCTCGACGAGCTCGGGAATCATCGAAAGACGGCGATGATCGGACTCGGGCAGGCGAAACTCGACCTAGGGCGGTTCATACGGAGTGATACACCCGGCTCGGCGACGTAGGGTCCGGGTCGCTTCCCCTCCTTCCTCGTGCCTGACATCCGGAAGTTTGACGTCA
>Ga0224512_10002629_pt1 | contig 16313 bp, 16 predicted proteins | sample SF_May12_sed_USG_4_FD_169103 | JGI IMG/M metagenome (GOLD analysis project Ga0224512, IMG submission 169103) | Sediment microbial communities from San Francisco Bay, California, United States - SF_May12_sed_USGS_13 | ecosystem: Environmental > Aquatic > Marine > Sediment | place: USA...
CGTCGCCGAGGGCTTCCACAAAGGCACCGTATGTGGCTACGAGGGAGGCATGATCGCGTTCGCCAAGACCCTGGCAGAGCGCGAGGCCAATGGCGACCCGCGTTTGTCGCTGGAGGAGCGTTACGTCGACCATGAGGGATACGTCGACGCAGTGAAGGCAGCCGCCGCCCACGCCATGGCCGAGGGCTTCCTGCTACAAGAGGACGCGGACGCGCTTATCGCGGACGCCGAGGCGAGTAACGTACTCAATCCGTAACCGAACTGGAAACTGCTCCGGAGCACAAAGACGTTGCCGGAAAGATGCGAATTTCGATAGAAACCCGCGCAGCTACAAAGCTTGATATATGACGAGTCAAAACCCCGGCCAGAAATGGCCGGGGTTTTTTTCGTCTTGCAGGTATTCAAGGGCTCAGATCTCTTGATTTCTTTAACATGGTATTTCAAGGGATCTGATTCTTTGATTCTTGACTGCTGCTATCAGCTGGTGGTTACGAGCATCTCCGGATCGACGTACGCGAAGTTGCTGGGATCCCGCTGGCAGATAGAACTGCGGTCCTTGGGTACCTCCGACTGCACGCGAAAAAAGATGTCGGAGTTGATATTTTTTTGGCTACGACCAAATATATTAACTCTGGCCCCTTTATCACCTTGAAAAATACGCAGCGGGCTCAGTCGTGCCGAAAACGGTAGACACATTTCAGCTAAGGGTTACCCTGATGGGGTCGAAGCCTCCGATTTGGCGCAGGATTACGGTGCCTGCTGACATTACGCTCCCCGATCTACACTTCGTGCTCCAGATTGTCATGGGGTGGTATGACTCTCACCTGCACGGCTTTTATCTTCGAGCGGCGGGTTCACGCGCTCAAACACGACGCAACTGGAAGGAACTGCCTCACGAATCTCGGAAGACGTTAGATTCGATTCTTCGGGCGTCAAACGTAGAACTAATATACGAGTACGATTTCGGCGATTCATGGCTCCATCAGATTAAGCTGGAGGAGCGAATTCCCGGGCTCTTGATTGAACCCGCGCCGACCTGTATCGAAGGTGAACGTGCCTGCCCACCCGAAGATTGCGGCGGTGTAGGCGGGTACGAGCAACTCCTTGAGGCACTTCGTGACGAGTCACACCCAGACCACGAAGATATGCTTGAGTGGTTAGAAGAGGAGTTCGATTCCGAGGCTTTTGACCGTGACGAGGTAAATCAAAGACTCGCTGAGTGTTGGAGCGCAGATGCATAACAAGCCGATCGACGGCGTTTCAGAAAAGGAGTCGGAGCCTTCGGGGCCGGGGCCGAAACGTTTCGAGCGGGTATAAAAATTCCGGGTCTGACTTATCTCAACTGGCTGTCTTTGCTGCCCCGTCGGTTATAACCGCCGTTCCCAGTTTGTTGCTGGTCAACCTCGGTCTGGCAGCCGACACACAAGCGCACACCGGGGATCGCGCTGCGGCGCGCTTCGGGAATTTCAACGCCACATTCAGCACAGTGACTCAGGCTCTTTCCCTGAGGCAACTGGCTTCGCGCGCGTTTAACGGCGTCTTCCACGCTGGCATCGATCTGATCTTGCACCGCCCCGTCTTTAGCCCAGCCGCCTGCCATGGTCAACTCCCGAGTTCGAATCACCAGAAAAAAAGGGTTCGGAGTTAATATAAATCGGAGAAACTCTAGCAAATATTAACTCTGACCCATTTACTCTTGCGGCGGCAGCCCGTCAAGGCACCCACTCGTCGCTCACATCGGGTTTTCCGGCCGCACCCGGCGCGCCGGTTGTCGGCGCCGGTGCGTGCGGTGAAATGCTGACCGGTTCACTGAGATTCTCGCCCAACGCGAGCTTCGCCGCATTGCGGCCCGCGATGCGCCCGAAGGTCGCACCAGATACCAGGCCCGTTCCGGCCGGGTAGTTGTCGTAGAACAGCCCCCCGATCATCTCCCCGCACGCATACAGCCCGCGTATCGCGCGCCAGTCGGTGCCCACGACGCGGGTGCCGGGATCCACTTTCAAGCCGCCAAAGGTAAACGTGATCCCCCCGGTGCACGAATAGGCATAGAACGGGGGCGTGTCGATAGGCGTCGCCCAGTTGGTCTTGTCGGGGGTCAGGCCGACCGTCGACAAGCCGTCCTTGATCGAAGGATCGAAGGTCGCCTCGGCCGCCCGGGCGGCGGCGTTGTATGCCTCCAATGTCTTGAGAGCCTGTTCCCTGTCTTCCATGTCGAGCTGGGCGAACAACGACGGCAGCGTGTCGGCGGTTATCGGCTCGGAAGTCTCGTAGCGCGGTTCCAGCAGGTGGGTGACCTTGCTGTCGAAGATCTGGTAGGCCCTGGCGCCCGGCTCGGCAAGAATGGCGCGGCCGAATTTCGCGTAGGTGAAGAGATTCAGATCTTCACCCTCGTCGAGGAATCGGCGCCCCTTGCGGTTGATCATCACGCCATACAGGTAGCTCAGGCGATTGCTGCGATCGGTGAGCTCACGCGGGGCGAACTCCCCCCAGTCGGCGCTGATCGGAGTGGCATGACAGCCGCTCCACTGACCCCAGGGCATGGCGCCGATCGCCATCGCCATACGCAGGCCGTCTCCCTGGTTGTACGGCGTGCCGCGCACCTTCGCGGCGCCGACCAGGGGACCGATGTGTTGCGTGCGCATCTGCACATTCGCCTCGAACCCGCCGCAGGCGAGCACGACCGCTTTAGCACCCAGCAGGTGCAGACCGTCATCGTCACGCACCCGCACGCCGCTGATCGCGCCGCCGTCATCCTGCTCAAGAGCGACCGCCGCGCTGCCGTAGCGCACTTCTATTCCTAAGCGCTCAACGCAAGCGAACCACGCGGTGGACAGGCCCACACCCTCGTGCTTCGCGCGCACCACGAGCCCGCGCGGCCACACTATCTTGTTGCCCTTCTTGACCCCGGCGACCCCGATGGCGGGCTCCATTTCCACGCCACCCAGCGAGTGCATCCAGAACACGGTGTCCTTGGAGTTGCCGACCAGCAGGCGCGAAAGCTCGGGATCGGTGCGGCCGTTGGTGACGCGCAGCAAGTCCCCGTGATAGTCGTCGAAGGTATACGGCGTGATCCCGGCGTAGAAGTCGACGTAGTCCCGCTCCACGTCGGGCAGCAGCGGTGCCAGCTCGCGGGGGTCATCGAAGGCGAGACGGAACACCCCGCCGCTCCAGTGGGTGTTGCCGCCGCGCATGTTCTTCGGAGCCTTCTCCAGCACCAGCACGCGCTCGGCGCCGTGCTCCCGCGCGGACACGGCCGCGGCCAGCGCGGCGTTGCCGGCACCGACGATGATGACGTCGTAGTTCTCCATGGCAGTTCTCATCGAAAGCTTGGCCGGATTGGGAACCCCGGGGACAGTATACTAATTTCCTATCAACGCCCTACCTCAAAATGCTTGATAATTAAGTAAACTGTACTCCAAATTCCCGAAGGCGCTTCAGCCGACGGCCAGCCCGCTTCGCGGCTTGTCTACACCTGGGCTTGGTCGTTATGTCGACTATTGATAAATAAGGAAATCACAGATGCGAATAACTTGCTCGTCTATCCTGCTAGTTGTTGTACTTTTGGTTTCCATAAATGTTCGGGCTGATTCACATAAGCAGATTGTTGGTGCTACTGAAGTGATTCAAGTTGGAAAAGAGAATCTGAGCTTTAAAGCTCGTGTAGATACTGGCGCGAAGACCTCCAGTATTCATGCCGAAGATATTGAAGTTGATTTATCAGGTGACCCACGAGGTAAGTCTATTTCGTTTTACCTCGTGAATGAGAAGGGCGAGTCTAAAAAGGTCGAGACCCTCGTAGACTCAGTCGTAGAAGTTCGAACATCAGAGAGGTCGGAACGTCGGTACAAAGTTCCGTTGCTAATGAAATGGAATGACTCGAGAAAGACTGTTCTCCTAACCCTTAATGACCGCAAGGGGATGAAATACCGTCTCTTATTGGGCAGGAATTGGTTGCATGGAGATTTTATTGTTGATGTTGACAAAAACAACGAAGACTAAGAAAAAGGGGCCAGAGAAAAAGGGGGTAAGGCCAAAATGTTTCGAGTGAGTTCGATTATTTCGGCTCTGATCCCATTTACACCGGGCTGCAATTAGCGGCCCGGGAACGCGGCCCAACTGGGCGCGCGGGTTTCCCTGCCCACCGGCAGGGCCGGGTATGATCGGCGCTCCGCCGACGCCGCCTGAAAGGAATCGATCTGTATGGGACTGACGGCCGATCTAGCCGAGCGTCTCGCCCGCCTCCGTTTCGAGGGCCTGGGTGAGGATGCCGTGGTGCAGGCAAGGCGGCTGGTACTCGACGGGCTTTCGGTGGCGGTGGCGGGCGCTTCGCACAAGCCGGTGGCCGTGCTGTGGAAGGTGTCGCGGGCGCTCGCCGGCGAAGGCGAAGCGAGCGTCATCGGTCAGGGCGCAAGCTGCGCCCCCGATGTGGCGGCCTACGTCAACGGTGCGGCCATGCATGTGCTCGACTACGAGGCTATGTGGAGCCCCGCGACCCACGCCACCTCCACTTGCCTCCCCGCCCTGCTCGCCCTCGCCGAGCAACGCAGTGCAAGCGGACGCCAGGTGCTGACTGCTCTCGTGGCCGGTGTTGAGGTGCAGGGGCGGCTGCGCGTAGCGTCCGGTGAGTACGAATCCATTACGCTTCGCTTTCATCCGCCCGGCGCGGTGGGACCCATTGGCGCCGCCGCGGCGGCCGGCGTGCTCTTGGGGCTGGATGCGAAGCAAATGGCCTTTGCGCTCGGTATCGCCGCCAGTCGCACCGGCGCGCTGATGGCCAACGTCGGCACCATGACCAAGTGCCTGCACTGTGGCATCGCCGCCCGCCACGGCGCAGAGGCGGCGTTGCTCGCCGAGGCCGGTTTCAATGCCAATACGGACATTCTGGAGACGCCGCGGGGCTATGCCGCGACCCTTTATCCTGACTGGGACGCAACCACGTTTGAGGATTACGGCAACCCATGGCGCATTGTCGAGCCCGGTTACGCCGTCAAGCTGTTCCCCTGCCAGTACGGCACCCACTTCGCGGCCAACGCGGCACTCGAGGTGGCGGCCCGGATTCCCGATGCAAAAGATATCGTGCGCGTCACCTTGACTACGCCGGAGATGCCCTACGTGGACAAGTCGGCGCCAAGGGACGGGCTGGACGGAAAATTCAGCTTCCAGTACGTGACCGCATGCGCGCTGCTGGACCGGAAAGTCGGTATCGAGAGCTTCAGCAATGAGCGACGTTTCGCAGCGGACATGGATGACACACTCGGTAAGATTCAGGTGATTCGGGATCCCGCCATTCCGGGCAGCTTCGAGCACATGCATCTGGTCATCGAAGTGGAGCTCGCCAACGGCGAGCGGCTGAGCGCACGTTGCGACAAGCCGAAGGGCTATGTCGGCACGCCGCTCTCGGACGACGAACACCTGGTGAAGGTGCGGGACTGTCTCGCGCGAGGGTCAGGGATCGGAAGCGTGGACGAGATCGTTGCCACGTGCCGGGAATTCGAGTCGCTGGACGGCGCCGGCGTCAAGCGGCTGATGCGCGCGCTTCGATGAGTAGGGAAAATCTTCTTTGACCCTGTTTTCTTTTTGACGTGAAGGCAGACTGACGCTAGAAAAGTGAAAACATTCGGCCCCAGCTCCTGTTTTCCTAATGCAAGACGTATTAATTCCAATCCCTTCTTACTGCAAACAGTTATTTAGGCGCACTCTATGTCGAATTTTCCCGCTTCAGCGGCCACTCACCTCAACTGGCTACTGAAACTTCAGCAGCAATTGTCAGGCGCGAGCGCTGCCGTTCTGCAGCATGAGTATCTACTGCTGCTTATGGGCAGCTTCACTCTGGTTATCGGGACTGCGCACCAGCGCTTGAAGTTCGAGTGGGACGGGCGAGATTTTTTTCTGGACATTGCCCAGTGCACGTGCCAAAGCCAAAGCTCGCCTCAGCAGTGGTCACACGTTCAAAATATGCGTATCGCGCCACCTGAACAGGTACAGAGCGTCATTGAACGCAAGTGCAAAGAAATATTTGACACCTAATCACGCGTTTCGATTACAAGTAAAAAAGGCTCAGAGCCGAAATGTTTCGTACAGTCTGCGTCAGTTCAAGTTCAATTCCGGGGAAAAACCGGGGCAGAGACCTATTTCAACGAATGCGAATACCAAAAAACCGTCTCTGACCCTGTTCTCTCGGGTGCAGGCTGGGCCGATGTTGTCGCGGATCGACGACTATGCGGCGTATCTATCGGGCGCGGGCGACGACGGGATCAGCACACATGTCTTGAATCACTTGCGCACGGGTCGACCGTTGGGAGGCGAGCGATTCGTTAAGACGCTAGAACGCATCACCGGCGGTGGATGGCCCCTCGTCCGCCAGGGTGAAGAAAGAAGGCCAAATAGAAATAGGTATACTGTCCCTGCAGTTCCGGGGCTATCAGGCTGCTGATAAAGTCCTTCCGTGGACTTTTTCAGCTCGCTGCTATGCGAGATAAGACATTATGCAAGCGGGGGTATCGAGGGATACTTTGTCGGTTATATACTTTCAGGCCGCCATATTGGCCAATCGAGTTTGGTTCATGAATAATCGCTGACGGAGACAGTCAGTAACTGAAATTAAATCCAAAAATAAGTCCAAAAGCTCTTAGGAGGAGACGATGATGAAAAGTGTCACGATGAAAACAGCTCTGATCTTAGCCTTGGGGATTGGTGTAGGCGCGGTCGTGTCGGCGCAAGACAAAATAAATATCGCCTGGGGCGGTTCGAATCCTGGCGGCGTCATGTATTACATGGTGGGTACCGCCGGGACCATAATTTCGGAGAAGCTGCCACAGTACAACATTACACAGGTAACGACCGGCGGGTCGACTGAAAACGCAAAACGAATCATCAAGGGAGAACTCGACATGGGCATTGTCTATGGTGCCCACGTGTTTATGTCGCAGAAACCCGAGGGGCCGTTTAAAAACGGGCCGAAGGGCACCATGTTCCGTGGGGTCGCCAAGGCATACAAAGGCCCGACGTACTTCGTTACTTTGCCCGATTCCGGAATCAGCACGATCTCCAATCTCAAGGGCAAGAAAGTCGCGCTGGGTCCTCCGGGTTCCGGCACTGTGTTTAATTGCTCCAATATTCTGCGGGCCGTCGGGATGCTGGAGGATATCAATGCGAGCATGATGACCTTCGCCGACGCCGGCAGGGCGCTGGGCAACGGTCAAATCGACGCCTTGTGCCAGTCTTCAGCTCCCGCGGCCGCGGTCAAAGAGTTGGCCGAAACCCGCGGCGCGGTGGTGCTGCCATACTCCGACGAAGAAATGCAGAAAATCACCTCCACCTACCCTTTCTATAATAAGGGCACCATGCCCGCGACCACCTATAAAGGTGTACCGGCGGTCGATCTTCCGTTCCTCACCGTCTATTGGGTGGCACACGAACGCGTCCCGGCGATGGCTGTGCAAGATATTCTCGAACTGGTCTATCAGCCCGAGATCAAAAAGCGGCTGGCGGCGGGCCATAAGGCCTGGGCCCAGATGGAGCCAGACACCAAGAACTTCGAGGCGCTCGGCGTGCCCATGCATCCCGGTGCCGTGGCGTACTACAAATCCAAGGGTCTCTGGGGGAACTAAATTTTAGCGTCCGAACGGGCCGTCGCGGTGCGACACTGCGACGGCCCGTTGTTTTTCGCCATATGGCGGCGCCCGTAATCTGAATAAACCAACGCGCGCATCATGTCACAAGACTCCTGGTTCGCTCCCGTCGAGGGCAAACACCGAACAATCACCGGGCCGTTCAGCGTACTCTACGCGCTGGTCGCCTTGGCGTTTTCTCTTTGGTATTTGTACACCTCCGGATTCGGTTTGGTTTCCACCGAAACGAATCGTGGTCTCTACCTGCTGTTTACCTCGGTCCTGGTATTTCTTCGATTCCCGGCCTGGCGGGGCGCGCCGCCGAACAGGCCCAGCGTCGTCGATCTGATTTTTGTGATCCTCGCCGTGGTTTCGATCGGCTACTGGATGGACCAATACGTCGAGTACGCGATATTCCGGGTCAGCGACCCCAGCCGCCTGGATCTGATCATGGGGGCGATCGCGATCGTGGTCATTCTGGAAACCAGCCGGCGCGCCATCGGCATCGCGATTCCCATCATCTCGATTATTTTCCTGGCGCAACTTTATTACGGACCTTATCTGCCCGGAAAACTCAGCCACTCCGGGATGACCGTCGAACGCATCATCGAATTCACTTTTTCGACGCAGGAGGCCATGTTCGGCGTCATCACCGCGACGTTCGCGACCTTCGTATTTCCCTTTATGATCTTCGGCGCATTTTTGGAGCGCAGCGGGGCGGGCGCGTTTTTCATGGAACTGGCGACGGCGTTGACCGGCCGCTGGCGCGGCGGCCCGGCGAAGATCGCAACCGTCAGCTCGGCGCTATTCGGATCGATATCCGGATCGTCGGTGGCGAACGTTGTGGCTTCCGGTGCATTTACGATTCCGATGATGAAGCGCATCGGTTTCAAACCCCACCACGCGGGGGCAATCGAAGCCATCGCCTCAACTGGCGGACAAGTCATGCCGCCGATCATGGGTGCCGGCGTATTTATTCTGGCGACGTTGACCCAAACCGACTATCTAAGCATCGCTGTTATGAATGTCATTCCAGCGATTCTATTTTTCGCATTCATATTAATGATGGTCGACTTACAGGCAATCCGCTCCGGTATAAAGGGTTTGCCCAATGAGGAAATTCCTAAAGTGGGGGAGGTCCTTAAAAGGGGTTGGCACTTTTTTATCCCTCTGGTGGTGGTCATTACGCTGCTCATTAAAGGCTATTCGCCTGATCTGGGCGCGTTCTGGGGTATCGTGTCGACGCTGGTGCTGTCGTGGCGCCATCGTGAAACGGCCATGGGCCCGCGCGCTATTTTTCGCGGTCTGGTCAGCGGCGCTCATAACAACACCTCCGCGGGCGCGGCCATCGGCAGCCTCGGCGTCATCATCGGCGGTATCGTTCTATCCGGTTTGGGTTTGAAATTTTCGGCGGTGCTGGTTGAATTCGCCGGCGGCAGCCTAATTCTCACAGTCGCCATCGTGACCGTGATCTCAGTCATCATCGGCATGGGCAGCAGCACGACCGGCTCGTACATCATCCTGGCCGTGGTGGCTGCGCCGGCCCTGGTGCAGCTCGGCGTGCCAGAAGTGCCAGCGCATTTGGTAGTGTTCTATGCGGCTTGCCTGTCTAACATCACGCCGCCGGTGTGCGTGTCCGCATTCGCCGCAGCGGCTATCGCCGACGCGGATCCGATGAAAACCGGATTTGCAGCACTTAAATTCGGCGCGACCCTAGTGCTGATACCACTGAGTTTTGTGTACGTGCCGGAATTGCTGCTTGCGGGAACGTTCCTGGAAATCTCCTTGGCGGCGGTGAGCTACTTGATCGGCTATGCCGCTTTGGCCGTCGCTATTCAGCAGACGGAATTTTTCAGGGGAGCGATTTCCCGCTGGCGCCAGGCGCTGTTTCTAGCCGCCGCCGCATGTATGTTGGCGCCGCTCATTGCCTGGCTTAAGCTGCTGGGCGTTGCGCTTCTGCTGGTGGCTCTATTGCCGACGCTGCTCGGATTGCGGCAATCACGATAAATCTCAGGAGAAAAGGGGCCGGGGCGGAAAAGTTTTGAACTCGCCCCTTATATTACGGCCCCGGCCCCATTAATTATTATTCCGCGGACAGTATACCTAACTTACCTCAGGTCACTTTCCCACCCCTAGTTACCCAAGACCTTTCGGGAGATCGACATTCATGGCTTTTTCCGTGAAAGAACGACTGATGGCGATTCAGCGGGCGCTGGACGTTGATGATGACGGTATTCTAGGCCCGGTCACGCTCACGGCGATCGAACGGGTTGTCACCAAACGGCAAGACGACCGTGCTCACCCGAGTTTCAGTCTGATTGCCTCGCGTGATGGCCTGAAACAGTTGATCGAGTTTGAAATCTCTTCTCCTCAATTTTATTACCGTAATCTAAAGAAACCGATCTGGCCCGGAGGAAAAAGCGGAATAACAATCGGCATCGGCTACGATCTGGGTTACCACAGGCGATGGCAGATCGAGCAGGACTGGAGAGGCCATATCCCGGACAGCGATATCGAACGACTTGTCGGGGTTGTTGGACTCAGGGGCGAAGACGCCAAGCGAGCATTGCGGCGAGTCCGAAGTGTTTCAATCCCCTTCGAGAGCGCCCGGCGGATTTTCTATGAATCCAGTTTGCCGCGATATGCAAAGGATACCCGCCGCATCTACCCGGGTGTGCAGCGACTGCCGGCCGACGCCCAGGCGATGCTTCTGTCCCTGGTCTACAACCGGGGGACGGCGTTGTCTGGATCACGTCGCCGGGAGATGAAAGCCATTAAGGGTCACGTCAGACGCAAGAAGCTGGATCGTATCGCCGACGAGATCCGGCGAATGAAGAGACTTTGGGACGAGAATTTACTGCCGGGACTACACACGCGGCGGGATGCCGAGGCAGATCTGGTTGTTGGGGCAGAACGTGCCTATCAGTGGTCCGAACTTATTTATCTGTAGGTCTTGCGATTTCAAGAGTAACCGGTATGCATCCTCTAATGAAAAAAGAGACGCGAACCTATAGAGAAACGCAAGCGGGAAAGCATGAGCCAGCGCGCCGCGAGATGCCTTTATATTAGGAGAATATCTATTATTCCGATCTCGCGTTCTGCCGGATCGTCGTCAGATTGGGGGGAACCATTCAGCTCCTCAGGTCGTCTCATTATTAATGAGGACGCTCCTGAAAAAGAGCGTCGTAATAGGCAAACCTACTGAAAGGTGGGGGCGCAAAGCTACCGGTCTAAGGGGGTTATACCTATGATAGCGGGGTTGCAACAATCAGCGGATCACCGGCACACCGTCGCCGACCATCGTTCCACGCTGCCTTCCCCGACCGCATCGTAGCCTCTCGGCCGAGTCATGCTCGGCGCGCTTTCGCGTCCTTGGTCGACAAGTCTTCAGTTCGGAAACTCGCGCCGCCGCAAAGGAGAAATCCCGAGGGCAGAAACCATGCAAACGTTTTTATTCGGATTGCTGATGGCCTGCATATCGGGACTGACGGTTCTCGCATTCAAACACCCAAAAGGATTTACGAGATTGTTTCCCTATTTGTTGGGGGTAGCCACGGCTCTGTTCGTTGCTGTCACCGTCTGGCACGTTGCAATCGAGCTTACATGGACGAATTTGCTTCCGTACATGGTCCCGCAGAAAGTGCGTGAGGCGACAGTTACGATCGGTCAGCTCCGATTTCCTTACGTCTGGGTTGCGCTTTCGTATCTCGGCGTGGTCGCATTTCTTTGGGTCATTCTGAAGTTGCCGCCATTCCTACAGGTCGCAGAGGAAGACAGCACGCAAACGGAAGAGGAAAACTCGAACTGATCTGGGCATCGGGCCCCAAGTTCCGGGGAAATCCGGGGACAATATACCTATTTACTTTGACCGCCCTGCCCCTAGCGCTTGTTAAAATGAATGCTGTCACCCGACTTCGATGCCGAACGATCGGCCTCAGCCTGCAAGCGCGTCCCACTCCAGACCCAGAGCGCTCAAACCCTTGCGCCCGGCGGTGGTAGCGGTGAGCGCCCTGTTCGACGAACGGCGCCGCAACCATTCCCGCTGGAACAAGCGCGACGCCAGCCAGGCGCCCAGGTTGCCGCCCAGATGAAAGCGGCGTTCAGTCCAGTCGACGCAGGTCCGCCCCGGAATTTCGCCCACGGCGTCGTCGTCGCCGAGGAGCCCCACTTCTTTCAGTCGTAGGCTTCCCGCTTGGCTCAAATGCACCGCCTCGCCCGACAGCGCCCAGCCGTCTGCGGCGCGGATCTTTTCGAACAACGCCACGCCCAGCGCGCCCGCCAGGTGGTTGTAACAGGTGCGCGCCCTGAGCATTACGGGGTCGCCCCGCCACGGATTCGAAAGCGGCGCGCCCACGCCGGCCACGGAAAGGTTTTCAATCATTTGCGCTACCCGGTCGTTGGCCAGCCGGTAGTACCGATGCCGTCCCTGGTCGACCACGACCAATAAATCACCGTCCGTCAGCTTTTTTAAATGTGCACTGGCCGTGGAGGGAGCGATCCCCGCCATCCGCGCCAGTTCACCGGCCGGACGAATGGTGCCGTCCATAAGGGCGAGCAGTATGGCGGCCCGCGCCGGTTCCGACAGCAGCGCGCCGATCTCGGCGATTTGGTAACGGGTCTGGGGGGTACCGGTATTCACGGGCGGCATTTTAACGCAGCCGGCGCCGGGGATGTTTCGTCAAACAGTGAAACGTTCGGTCTTTCCGTCACCCCATACTGCGCCCCGTGGAAGGACTATCGATATCCGCGAAAACGAGGTGACAGACCATGAGCTACAGAACTCCGATTTTTACCGCCGCGTACCGCCCGGATGTTGCAGAACGTCGCCGGGAGGAGAAAAAAGCGCCACTTCCGTTGATCCGTTGCCTGTTGGACACGCTGGACTGCTGGCATCAACGCAGCCGCCAGCGAACGGCGCTGGCCGCGCTGGACGATCGATTGCTGGAAGACGTGGGTCTCAGCCCCGACGACGTTGCCCGAGAGATACGCAAACCTTTCTGGCAGAGTTGATCCGGGGACCGGTCCCGGAGTTGACTATTTGACCATGGGCGCTCAGCAGGATTCGCTGATGAAATCCGTGCAGAATTGCTCTTTAGTCATTTAGTCAACTCCGGGGCTTCACTTTCCCGAACAGTGGCGTCCTACGCGCTCAGTCTGCCGCAAAACAGTAGAAGTAGCCGTTGCCACCGGTGCTCCTTAAGCCTTCCTGGCTGCAACCCCGCGACGGATGCGCGGAGGTCCACGACGTGTTGCCACCACCGTGCCGGTCGTGATGACCGACCTGGGCGCTTCCGGCGTCACTGCTTGTCCAGTTGTTGCAGGTGTGATCCGCCTCGTCGGGGAAGTACGCGGTACCGTCGTCCTGGGTACCGGTGAGGATGTCGTGCTCGTTGGGCTTGTCGTACCGACCCTTGATGCGCTGGCCGTTCTCGTCGAGCGCGGTTTCCAGCGTGATCGCCTTGTTGTATAAATGCAAGTCGGTCAGGTTCGCACCAATCAGGATGCCGCGCGCGTTGTACCACGGGCCATTGCCGATGCGTTGACGAGCGAACACGCCGCGCTTGTCTGGCGCCTCCGTGCTCAGGTAGGCGCGCCAGACTCGGTTGCCGGCGCCGGCCGACGCAGCAAGCTTCTGGCAGTGGGCGTCCGCGCCCTCGAGACCGCCCAGATCGCCGCCGCGGCCCATACCCACACTGGTCACGAAGAAGCCCATGGGTCTCTCTTCAGCCTGCGTCTGCATTGCGCCGGCTAACGTTAAAAGGCCAAGTGCCATCGCTATAGCGCTATTTCTCATGAGTCGATCTCCTTAAGATTTTTTGTCTGGAAGTAGGTGACGGATGGCGGCGGTCACTCGCCTGACCGTACGCTGGCGACCCGCCCACTCCGGAGCCTTATTGCTCGGGAGCAATGGTGGATCGGGAACGTTGCTCCTGTCTAGACAAGGAAAAGGGGTGAGAGTCGAAATGTTTCGTACACTTAGCCGCAATTCGCTATCATCTCGGCTCTGAACCCCCCTTCTGATTTTCTTGTGCAAACGCGATCGCCTACCAGTAAATCTCGGCGGTTGACGCCCGCCTCTCTTAGAAAAGGGGCACGGCAGTTGGCGGACGGGGATCCCGATCTGGGTACTGTCCTAAACCGACTGGGCGAGCCTCCGATGTGGGGGCGAGAACCAGGATTCCCGGCACTCATTCAGATCATTCTGGAACAGCAGGTGTCGCTGGCCGCAGCGCGCACGATGTATCGGCGGCTTACCCGCCACCTGGGTGCAATGACGCCGGAGGCAGTCGTTGCAATCCAAGTGAGCGGGTTGAGAAATTTCGGGCTGACCAGGCAGAAAGCTCGCTATTGCCATGGTCTGGCAGCACGCATTCTTGATGGGAGTCTCGATCTCACCTCGGTTGCCCACGGCCCGGATGAGATGGGACGTGAGGTCTTATCGGGTGTGCCAGGGCTTGGGCCCTGGAGCGTAGACATCTACTACCTCATGGCGCTACGACGCCCCGATGTTTGGCCTCAGGGGGACCTGGCTCTGGCCGCCGCCCTGCGTGAAGTCAAACACCTCGATGCTCTACCCACGAGAGATGAGCAGCAAAACTTAGCCAGCGCCTGGGCTCCGTGGCGCTCGGTCGCAGCCCGGATCTTGTGGGCGCACTATCTCGCAGCAAGGGGCAAGTACCGGTCTCGATCAGATAACAAAGCGATGCAGAGTCGACGCTCACTGCGCTCGCGCGCCTGAGCGCAAACGTTAGGCTCCAGAGTTAGTCTGCGCAGTTGATTCAAACTTGATGAACGAAACCGAGCAGATTGAGTTGGCGAAGGCATACGTGGCCTTGTCGAATGCCCATAGACTTGAACTTATACTGCAAATGTTTGCAGATAAGGCGACATATCAATCACCCCATGTCGGAGAGTTTAAGGGCAGAGATGCTATTGGGGAGATGATGGCCGACTTCTTCTCTCGTTTCCCCGACGTTCGCTGGAATGCCCGAGAGTACCAGTGTACGGAAAAAGGAGTTGTCGTGTTCAAGTTTGAAATGGTTGCCACGGAAGCGCTGACCGGAAAAAACATTGAGCGCGGGGGCGTGGAGCGGATTGAGTTCACGGATGGAGGTTCTATTTCTTACCTTGAAGTGAAGTGAAAGGGGGCCGGGGCCGAAATGTTTCGGACTCGCCCCTTATTTAACGGCCCCGGCCCCATTGATTGCTATCTGTAAGCGGGCTGTAATCGAAAATCCCTTCAGGCCGGAGCATCATTTTCCTCATCTAAGGCCCATGAAGAGGACAGGCACCGTTGATCCTGAAGCACCTCGCTAGATTTCTACCGAAGCTCGTTGTCGGGGCGTTTGTCGCGTGCGCGCTACCGTCGTCGGCTACCGACAGCGAGCCCGTCTTCGTGGATATTGCCGCCGGGTGGGCGCACGCCTGCGCGCTTGAACGGGAAAGTCGAGTCTGGTGCTGGGGCAATGCCGTACTGAACGGTCATGAGGCAGACAGCGAGGAGCTCGTTCCTGTCAGAGGGCTGGACGATATCAAAGCGATATTTGCCGGACCGCTCGGCACCTGTGCTGTCAACTCGATTGGCCGTGCGGTGTGCTGGGGCGCCGACTTTCAGCAGACCGAGGAACGCGGTGAACTTGTTGATTCTGCTCAACCGTTCGAAGTCGAGGGCCTGCCTCCCGTCACCCAGATTGCTATTGGCTATGTCCACGTTTGCGGACTGTCAATTGTTGGAGATGTCTATTGCTGGGGTCAAAACCCCAGAGGAGAGCTTGGCAATGGAACCGATCGCGGCAGCGCAGTGCCGCTGAAGGTGCAGGGAATCAAGAAAGCTGTTGTTATCGGCGCCGGAGTGAACAATACCTGCGCGGTCGAAGCCGGTGGTGCCGTGAGTTGCTGGGGAACAGATAACCAAGGCATAGGTTCAGGCGCCGGTTTCGTGATCAACTCGAAAGTGCCCCAGTTCGTCCCGAACATAAGGGATATCCGTGCCGTGGCAAACGGCAGAAACTACGTCTGTGGCCTGAATCGGGGCGGCGGGGTACAGTGCTGGGGATCTACACTGGCAATGCCTACTCAGGACTCCCCCCAGATAAGGCTCCCCATCGTGCAGATGGATGTGGGCGCTTTTAAAGGTTGCGTCGTGTACCAGGGCGGCACCCTGCAATGCTGGAATTACGACGACCGAACGCCCCGGGTCGACGCCCGGCTAAAGAAAGTAAGAAAGGTCTCTGTCGGCGGCGACGTAAACGCCTGCGTTCTCCTGGCCAGCGGGTCCGTCCACTGCCTTGAAAAAGACGGCGACTACAAGAAAATCGTGCTGCCGCCCGGATGAGAGAATTCAAGAGATCAAATGCCTTGAAAAAAATGATGCTTAATTCAAGAGATTTGACCCTTGATTCTTCCCAGCGATTTCGACAGAAAACTAAAGCATGATTAGAGATTCACTCAGCTCCCCGCTGATTAGCCTCGGTTCTCGGTCCACGCCCTACCCGAATCGCCTCCGGGAAAAGTTCCCAATTCAAAGAGTCGGCCCCGGCCCGTCGGCACGCGCCTGGGCCGCATCACAGCCGGATGTCAGCGGATTTTCTTGCCGGATTGCGACGCATGCACATTTTTCCTCGCACGGGGCCGGCTTTACTTAGAAGCTAAAATCTCCGTTATTTTGGAGTTGGGTGATTGGAGCTGGCGCGACCGAGACCA
>Ga0224512_10002630_pt1 | contig 16303 bp, 16 predicted proteins | sample SF_May12_sed_USG_4_FD_169103 | JGI IMG/M metagenome (GOLD analysis project Ga0224512, IMG submission 169103) | Sediment microbial communities from San Francisco Bay, California, United States - SF_May12_sed_USGS_13 | ecosystem: Environmental > Aquatic > Marine > Sediment | place: USA...
ATCGGCATTCCGTCGGCATCTATCTACGCCTCAGAACTCGTCAAAGAGTACGGGGTTGAGCGACTCGTGCGGGTCGGTTCGTGCGGCGGCCTCAGCTCAAGAATTTCGATTCGTGACGTCATTCTCGCCATCGGCGCATCCACCGATTCGGGGGTCAACCGGGCCCGCTACGGTGGTTTCGACTTCGCTGCCACTGCAGATTTCGGCCTCCTGAGGGCAGCCCACGAAGCCGCCGGGGCGGCGGGGGTGCTGGCGAAGGTTGGCAACGTCCATTCGGCCGACCTTTTCTACAATCCGAACAAGGAGATCTTCGAAACGATGGCCGCCATGGGCGTCCTGGCGGTGGAGATGGAAGCGGCCGGGTTGTACGGGGTTGCCGCCGAAACCGGAGCCCGGGCTCTGGCCATTCTCACCGTCAGCGATCACATCACGACCGGCGAGTCCACATCGTCTGCAGAGCGCGAGACGACCTTTGACGATATGGTCCGGATCGCCCTGGAGGGGCTCCTCGTCGACCGAGGGTAATTGCCGGTCGGCCACATCGGGGCAACACCGCTCGACGTTCGCATGGATGACATCCGGGCGGTCATGGACGCCAGCGGAGTGATTCCGCCGGTCTGATCGGCGCCTCCGAAGGGGACCCTCTGTCCATGCTGTTCGCCGCCGCCCACCCCGAACGGACCCGATCGCCCGATCGCTCATTCTCATGGGTGTCGAGGTTCGAGAACGAAAAGACCCTGAGTGGCCGTGGGGCGAATCCACCCCGGAGGAGTTCGAGTCGTCGATGCCGGGCCCGAAATTCACCGAACCAGGGTATCCACGAGCTGCGCGGCGTTCCCGGTGGGTGGGCGGGTGTTCGCGGCCGTTTATCGACGGTCGATCCTCAATCCTGATCCAGAATGGACCGGAGTTCCGCCAGTTGGTCGAGAACGGAGATGTAGCTCCCGCCGCCGGCGGTGCGCCGGCGCTCTACGGAGACCTTCGGGTCGATAACCTCGAGATCCTCTGGTATGAAGCCCAGATGGGCAGCCTCCAGCTCGCCGGCCGTTACCTCGGCCAGCACCTTACCTTCGGCCAGCAGCCGGGCTACCAGTCGCCCAACTGCATTGTGAGCCTCCCGGAACGGGATCCCTCGGGCCGCCAGCACCTCGGCAAGATCGAGGGCGGTCACCCAACTTGCCGGCGGCGGCGGGTCAAACTCGGCCGATGCCACCATCCCGGAGAGAGCAGCCAGGGCACCGGCCAGTGTGTCGTCCGCATCGAAGACGGCGGCTTTGTCTTCCTGCAGATCACGGTTGTAGCTCAGCGGGAGACCCTTCTGCAACGTCAGGAGACCGGTGACGTCACCGATGACCCGGGCGGTCTTGCCGCGCACCAACTCGGCGATGTCGGCGTTCTTCTTCTGGGGTAAAGCCGACGACCCGGTGGTGAAGCGGTCGGCAAACGTCACCCAGCCGAACTCTGTGGTCGACCAGAGCACCAGCTCCTCCCCCAGCCGGGAGAGGTGGGTGAGGGCCTGGGCGCAACAGAACGCGTATTCGGCTACAAAGTCGCGGGCCGAAACCGCATCGAGCGAATTGGAAAAAGTGCCCCGCATACCCAATTCGTCCGCAACGACGCCCGGATTGAGCGGCAAGCTGCTTCCACCGGAAGCCCCGGCGCCGAGCGGTGAAACTGCTATCCGGCGAGCTGCGTCGTCAAAACGCTCCACATCGCGGACCAGCATCCAGGCGTAGGCCAGGAGGTGGTGAGCGAGCGGAATAGCCTGGGCTTGCTGGAGGTGGGTATAGGACGGCACCACAATGTCGCCGACCTCCTCGGCCTTGTCGGCCAGAATCCGCCCGAAGGATTTGAGCTGCTCGATCCGGCCGCCGGATGCCCGCAGGAGGTAGAGGCGCAGGTCCAAAGCCACTTGATCGTTACGCGAGCGCCCGGTATGGAGTTTGCCGCCCAGCGCCCCGATAGTCTCGTGTAAGCGTCTTTCTACCGCCGTATGGACGTCTTCGTCGGCGTCATCGAACTCGAAACGCCCCTCGCGCGCCTCCTCGAGAAGATCCCCGATGGCTTCAACGAGTTGCTGCGCTTCTTCTTCGGTGAGCAACCCGACTTCGCCAAGCATCCGGGCGTGGGCGGCCGAGCCGAGCAGATCGTCCTGAAGGAGCCTCCGGTCGGAGAGATCTGTGGTGAAAGCCATCAAATCCTCGTGAGGATCCTCCGCGAACCGCCCACCCCAGAGCGTCACAACGAACCTCTTTGCCGTCGGTACTGAGTACTGAGTACTGAGTACTGAGTACTCCGGCCACGGCGTGGACGGATCACTCGCCCTCTCCGAGACGCTCTTCGGCCAGGGTCCGCAACCGCAGAGCCTGGAGCCGGATGAAACCACTCGCATCCGCTTGTTCGTACACGTCGTCTTCCTCGAACGTCACCGTCGCCTGGTCGTACAGTCCGAACGAATCCGAACGGCGCCCTTCCACGTAGACCTGACCCTTGTACAGCTTGAGGCGTGCCTCGCCACTCACGCGCCGCTGCACATCATCCATGAACGCCTGAAGGGCTTCTCGTTCGGGAGCAAACCAGAAACCGTTGTAGACCATCTCGGCATAGCGGGGCACCAGTTCGTCCCGCAGGTGCGCAACCTCCCGGTCGAGGGTGATGGACTCAACCGCTTTGTGGGCGTGGTGCAGGATGGTGCCACCCGGCGTTTCGTAAACACCCCGGCTTTTCATTCCCACAAACCGGTTCTCGACGATGTCGACTCGACCAATGCCGTGCTTCCCGCCCAATGCGTTGAGCCGCCGGAGCAGGGCCACAGGACCCAGATGTTCGCCGTTGACCGATACGGGATTCCCCTCCTCGTACCCGATAATGACCCACTCCGGTTGATCCGGGGCGTCCTCGGGATCGGCCGTCATGTTGAACATACCCGCCGGCGGTGCTTCCCACGGGTTCTCGAGAACGCCACCCTCATAGGAGATATGCAGCAGGTTGGCGTCCGTTGAGTACGGTTTGTCGGGCGTCACCGGAATCGAGATCCCGTGCTGTTGGGCGTACTCGACACAGTCGGCTCGGCCACGCAGCTTCCATTCTCGCCAGGGAGCAATGACCTTGATATCCGGTTTCAACGCATAGGCCGACAATTCAAAGCGAACCTGATCATTGCCCTTGCCGGTGGCGCCATGTGAGATCGCGTCGGCGCCGGTCTCCTCGGCCACCCGGATGAGCCCTTTGGTGATCACCGGACGGGCCAGCGACGTGCCCAGCAGGTAATACCACTCGTACACGGCATTGGCTCGCAGAGCGGGAAACACAAAGTCGGTAACGAACTCCTCAGTGAGGTCCTCGGCGATCGCCTCCACCGCCCCGGTCTGCAGTGCCTTGGCCCGGGCACTCTCGACTTCATCGCCCTGGCCCACATCAGCGGTATACGCAACAACGTCCACCCCATACTCTTCGATGAGCCACTTCAGAATCACCGAGGTGTCCAGACCCCCGGAATAGGCCAGCACTACCTTCTTCATCGTCCAACTCCTAAGCGTTCCAGTTCCATGGCCACCCGCCAACCGCCGGCGTGCTCATCGACAACCACCAGCAAAGTGTCGTCACCGGCAACGGTGCCCAGTACTCCTTCCAAAGCAGCTCCATCGACGGCACCGGCGACAACCTGCGCGGCTCCTGGTGGTGTCTTGATCACGACCAGGTTCCCGGTCGACGTGATCGAGTGCGCGAACTGGGCCAGCACGCTTGCAACGATTTCGTTGCTCCCCTCCAGCGGGGTGGGCACTTCGGGCAGGGTGTATCCGAAGAGACCATCGGAAGACCGCTTCTTCACCGCACCCATTTCGGCCAGATCACGCGACACAGTTGCTTGTGTGACCCCGAAACCCTCTTCCAGGAGCTGTTCGACAAGATCGCCCTGTCGGGTGATATGTCGCGTCATCAGGATGCGCCGGATGGCCCGACGGCGTGCAGCCGTGTATCGCATGTGCGAATTATACGCATATCCGCATAGCTCGACCAAAACCGGCTTGTTGGACTTCCACCTGCACACTCGGCCGACTACAGCATGGCCCCTTCGAGGCGGAGGAGGAACTCCTTTCGGTCCGTGCCGCCCGCATAGCCGCCCATACCGCCCCCGCTGCGCAGAACCCGGTGGCACGGAATGATGACCGGGATCGGGTTGCCACCAAGCGCCTGGCCGGCGGCCCTCGCGCCCCTTGGCTGCCCCGCCTGTCCGGCCACGTCCTGGTACGTCGAGAGACTGCCGAACGGGATACGGGCCGTGACTTCGAGTATTCGCCTCCGAAACCCGCCGATGAGGGCCCAGTCGAGCGGAACGTCGAAATGGCTACGACGACCGGCGAAGTACTCGTCCAGTTCCTTTTGGGCGTCGGCCAGGCGGACCGGGTACTCCAGGATCCGGGGGGAAACCCGATCGGCCAGGTCGTCTAAAACGTCCGTCTCATGGTCAAAGCCGATGCGGATCAGGCCCTCAGGGGTTGCAGCCAGCAGCAGTACCCCAATCGGCGAATCCATCGTGGCGTAGGCGACGTCGACCATCACTGCGGCTTGGTCGACAAATCGACCTGCGGCGAACGCAGCCGGCCCGGACAGATCACCGACGTTGGCAAGAGAGCGTTCGAGATCATTCATGGTCCGATTTCCTCTCGTAGTTTGATGAGCCCGGCGCGGACGTTCTGGCGAGCGGCGGACTCGGAACAACCCGTTACCTCCCCGATGGTCCGGTAGGGAAGATCTTCAACATATCGCAGCACAATGGATGAACGTTGCTTGGGAGGAAGTTCTCTCACTCGATCCCACAAGGCCGGGTCAAACACCTCAGAATGCAGTTCATCACGGGTCTCGGGAAGCTCGCCCAGCGAAACAGAGTTCCGCCGACGCCGCCGATGACAGTCGATGGCCTTGCGGTGGGCGATCGTGAACAACCAGCCCTTCAGGTTCGATGCCTCGGCCAAATCCGGATACGCGCGTAACGCGGCCACAAAGGTGTCTTGGAAGCAGTCCTCCGCCTCGTTACGGCCCACGGACGCGACGAGAAAACGGAAGATGTCCTCCCGGTGAGCATCCAGCAGGGCTTGGAAAGGTGGCAGCTTCACATCAGATACAACGGCAACGCTCACCAAAACGTGAGATCACGAGTCTCCCAATTCACGCACGGCGGCCGCCAGGCGTTCAGCCGGAATGGTTCCCGCCCGGGCGAATCCCCCCACGTAGCGAACCTCACCGATGACCACCCGGAAGAGTAAGAAATCACCAAGCGCTCTGCGGGGCGCAGCGTCGGGCAACCGGGAAACGTATGCCTGCCAGAGATGCTCGAATCCCGGGGCGGTCCGCTCGACCGGCTGGGCCGTCCCCTTGATGCTGAGCCGGGCAAGCGTCTGCGGATCCCCGACTCCCGGATCGGTCTCCGCAATCACCAGAGCAACCCGCGGTTCTGTGATGAGATTCCGCGTGTGTGCAGAAAGCCCGCTTAGGAACAGCAACAAGCTGCTCTGGTTGGACACCGGCGCATACGCAGCCATGGAGGCTGCCGGGCCATCTTCCCCAAAGGTCGCCAGAGCCGCCCAGCGATTGTCGATCAGCAAACGGGCAGCATCCAACTCGAAAGTGGTCACGTCCATCGGGCGAGGTTAGCGGCCGCAAGAAGGGCCGCAGAAGGCGGAGCCGGACCTCCAATCGCCGGCCGAGCGTCTGGTTGGTCCTGATCCAATCGCAAGACCCATCCCGGCCAAAAAGACCGCGGTGGCTGTGTTGGCGGACGTTGGGCGGGCAGATTGGTGTTGTCCTTGAGCGAAGAGTGACATGAGGCCTGTCAGACTTCGTGATACTCGAAGACCTCGTCGAGTGGGACGTTGAAGGTTCGAGCGATCTTGAAGGCGGTTTCAAGCGAAGGCGTGAATCGGCCCTGTTCGATGGCAATGATCGTCTGTCTGGTCACGTCGCATTTCGCCGCTAGGTCGGCCTGGGTCATCTGGTCGGCGTTGAAGCGAAGAGCCTTGACCGAGTTCGTGACCCGGGTCTTACGAGCCAAGGGGCAATCCCGTTCTGTAGAGAATGATCTTGGTCGCATCTGTGACGAGTTCCGCCAGCACCAACACCCCGAGAGCGGCATGAGCGATCCAGAAGTGCTCCGTCTCGGCCATGGCGAGAACCAGGACCACCAGCAATCCGGTCCCGAGAACGTATCCGCCTATGTACTCGCCGAACCTGTCTATCTTCCGGTCGCGCTCGTCTGAGCCGTCGACTTGCCTTGTCACGACTGCGAGCAGGATGTGGCTGACCACGATGAGAGCGACGAACACTACGACCATCACTATCAGAAGATCCTGATAGTCGATCTTGCTGAGGGGGGTTGTAGCAGCATCACCGAGGATCTTGATGGCGTACCAGCCGTAGATGAGCACCGTGGCGGCCGCCACGATCCAGGTACTTCTCTCTTCAGACGTCATCGCGCAACTCTTTTTCTGTGTATGGTGTACTTTACGTTATGTAAGGTATACCAGACATATCCAAATGTCAAACGAGTTTGACATCGTCGGTCCTGCGTCTTCGTTGTGGAATGCCAACCCGCCCCATATTGGCGATTTCGCGGCGAGTTTCGGCGGGCGTCGGCACCACGCCTGTGCGGTGTTGGGGGCGGAACGAGAACAACTCAGGATTTCGACAATCTTGATGTGATCATCGCCAGGGCGTGTCGGTGTGCGGCCTTCGAGTTTCTGGAGCCTCGTTTCAGAGAACCTGCACCCTGGTTCACACGCGGCAGCAACTCCCGGCGGGCTAAGAAGTGTCTGACACTGCGAGCACCTCGCCACCCAATGAACTGTCCGTTGGCAGATATGGCCGTTGCAGCGTCAGGGCACCCGAGCCACCCCGAACAGCGTGCTCCCACGGGTCAACTACCACTGCTGAGAACCGGGCACACACAGGCCAACGACCTCTGCTGGCGTCGCTTCCGCATCACATCAACAGGTTCCAGATACTTGGCGCCCTTCGAACGCCCAAACCCCGTGAGGGATCTTCACCCGGGCGTCTGGTTCAGCGGTCCAACCTGGCCACGCGCTTGGCCATCATCTTGTGAATGCGTTCATAGGAAGGGGGCGGGCCTTTCTGAACCGTCTTCCCGTCCAGGTAGACGCAGTCAGACTGCCCGCACGCGATCATGGCCGATTGCTCGCTGGTGTCGACACTCTCGAAGACCACGTCGTCGCCAAGTGCCAGCGCCGCTCTCTTGGCCCGCTCGTAGACGAGATTGCAGGCCGGACACCAACCGTTGACGAAGGCGGTAACCGCGACTTTGCCCTCGATCTTCGCAGGCTTGGGGCCTTGTTCGATCCAGCGGGGAGCAATGGCGTCCGGCGCGAACCGTTTCCACACCAAGACCTGCCGTCCCTGTCGATCGGCCTGCCGGTAGCCGTGCTTCTTGAACCACGCAGCCTTCATCCAGAACGGCAAAGCAACACCCCACGCCGCCATCCCCTTGGCTCCCAGTTTGGCGGCGTCGTGTTCCGCCGCTGTCAGCAAAGCTGTCCCGACCCCGCGGTCCTGCTGCTTGCCAACACCTTGCTTGTAGCCGTGGACCCAGATGCACATGATCATGTAGAGGTCGGAGCCACGGGCCATCGAGTGTTCGATGGGAAGGTACTGAATCATGCCAATCGGCCGGTCGTCTTCGTTGATGGCCAGCTTGACTCGCAGCCCCCGATCTCGCATCGTGCGGTACCAGCGAGCTTTGTGGTCCCCGGCTTGCTCCATCTCGCCGGACCAGTCCTCGAGACATACCAGGTAGGAGTCCTCGTACTTAGCGGAGAGATCCACGATCTCCATTGGCGCCTCCGGTCCAGCTCGAAAGCTACACCCAGCCGGAAGAGCCGATCACCAGATGGGCCTGGCGGTTGGCCGGTCCCTCACAAAGGCCGCGCTCCTGCCTGAGCAGCCCGCTCAATCCTCGGCGTCCTGGCGGATCATCGTTCCGATACCTTCAGGCGTGAAGATCTCCAGCAAGAGCGCATGCTGGACCCGACCGTCGAGGATGTGGCTGCGGCGCACGCCGGTCTCCATCGCCGAAATGCACGATTCCAGCTTGGGAAGCATCCCCCCCGAGATAGACCCGCTGGCCAGCAGATCTCGGCCTTCCGACAAGCTCATCTTCTGGATCAAGCTCTCCTCGTCGTCGGGGTGGCGGTAGAGGCCTTCGACATCGGTCAAATAGACCAGTTTCTCCGCATCAAGCGCCGCGGCCAGGACACCGGCGGCTGTGTCGGCATTGAGGTTGTACACCTGCCCGTCGTCGATGCCGCGGGCCAGCGGGGCGATGACGGGTACCAGGCCGTGTTCGAACATCCCGTGGATGATCTCCGTATCGACCGCCGCTACCTCACCAACGAAGCCAAGGCGCGGATCTTTCTGGCGGGCTGCCAGCAAACCGCCGTCGATCCCGGTGATACCGGCCGCCCGCGCCTCGTGGCCTATGAGCAATCGGACGATGTCGGGATTGACCTCGCCCGCCAGCACCGACTGCACAATCCTGACGGTTTCGGCATCGGAGACGCGCAGGCCGTCGACCCACCGGGATTCGATCCCGGCCTTGCGGAGGGACTCATTGATCTGCGGACCGCCTCCATGGACCACTACCGGTTTGATGCCAACCAGGGAGAGCATCGTGACGTCGCCGGCGAAACTGTGACGGAGATGGTCGTCGACCATGGCCGAGCCGCCGTACTTGATGACCACGGTCTTGCCACGAAAAGCCTGGATGTAGGGCATCGCCTCCATCAAGATGCGGGCTTTGCCCATCGTCGTCGCAATACGTGACTTGACGGCGCTGGGCGCTGAATGTCCGAGAGCCATTACCGGCCTCCTTCCCCCGACACCGGCGCGGCGTGTATCACGGCATCCACCCCGCCAACGGGAGGCCGGCATGCTCTTCGACGCCCATCATGAGATTGGCAATCTGGATTGCCTGTCCGGCTGCTCCCTTGATCAGATTGTCGATGGCAGTGAGCACGACGGCGCGACCGGTCGATTCGTCTACATACGCTGCAACCAGTGCCCGATTGGATCCCACTACCCACCGAGTTTGTGGAGAAACCTCGATGACATCGACGAACGTGGCGCCGCGATAGACGGCTTGCAGGGCCTGAATCAGCTCAGCACGCTCAATCGGCTCGGCGAGTACGGCGGTGGCCGTCGCCAGAATCCCTCTGTGCATGGGAACCAGATGGGCTGTGAAGGTCACAGACACTCGTGGAATCCCCGACGCCAACTCGAGTGCCATCTCGATCTCGGGCCGGTGCCGGTGGCGCCCAATCGCGTAAGCGCCGACGTTCTCATTGATGGCTCCAAACTGCAGGTCGTCGCGACGTGATCTTCCAGCGCCGGAAACACCCGACATCGCATTGACCACGATCCCCGCCGGCTGAATCAGCCGGGCGGCCAGCAACGGCGCCAGGCCGAGTACCGCGGCCGTCGGATAACAACCGGGAGCAGCGACGCGATTGGACCCGGGCAGCGAACCACCAAACAGTTCTGGCAGCCCGTAGGGCCACTCCCCCAGCCGGTCCGGGAAAGGGTGCGGTTCTCCGTAGGCTGATCGATAGCGCTCGGGCGTATCGAGGCGGAAATCGCTCCCGAGGTCCACGACCCGGATGCCGCGTTCTATCAATTCCACGGCCACTGGCGCCGAAGCACCGTGCGGCAGAGCCAGAAACGCAAGATCCACCGGAGGCATTGTGGCCGGGTCGATGGACCCGAGCACACGGCCGCCGCCCGACAGCTGCGGATGAACGTCGGTCAACTGGAGGCCGGCTGCCGTGTTAGCGCCTAGATACGTCACATCGAGCATCGGATGATCATCGAGAAGTCGCACCAGCTCACCTCCGGCGTAGCCGGATGCCCCCAGGATGGCGACGCTATGACCCATGCTCAAACCTCATAGAAGGGTCCGAATAATACGCATAATCGTATAGTCATGCAAACATCGGAGGACTAGACACCCGGGGGAAACAGATCGAGATCCGGCATCGGTGGGATGGCTGGCTCGAACAGCCATGCCTCGAAAAGGTCGTCGAGATCTTGTCCGGCAATCTCCTCAGCGAGGGCAATGAGGTCGCTCGTTGCAGCGTTCCGATGTTGATATGCAGCGGCATACGAGCGGAGCAGTTCGAAAAAGGCGTCGTCACCAACCCGTAACCGGAGGGCGTGCAGTGTCAATGCACCCCGTTGGTACACCGCGGCGTTGAAGAGATTGTCGAGGGGTGGAGTGCCGGGCGGAGGGTATAGCTGTGCGGCGCGCGCTGCCGCTTCCTCAGGCGAAACGCCCTCGGCTATGAGGTTCAACCCGCTCATGGTCCCATACGCCTCCCGGATCGTCGTCTCAAACACCTGCGAGCCCGATGCGTGCTCCAACCAGAGCCACTGTGCATAGGTAGCAAACCCCTCGTTCAACCAGATGTCCTTCCAAAGGGCCGGGGTCACGCTGTCGCCAAACCACTGGTGAGCCAACTCATGCGCTACAACCGCCTCACCCAGGCGCAGCACTCCCCGACCGAACGTGGACATCGTTTGCGTTTCGAGCGCCGCGGCGAAATCGGCGTCGACAACGACGGACCCGTAGGAGTCGAATGGATAGGCGCCAAACAGGCCGGTGAAGAAACCGATCATGTCGGCCTGCCGGGCAAAGTGGCGCCGCTCGCTATCGGATATTGCAGGCGAGAAGTAGTTGCGGATCGGCAGGCCGAATGGACCCGCTTCGGGTTCCTCCTCAAACAGACCGACCGCCACCACTGTCAAGTAGCTGGCGATCGGATCGTCCGATGCGTACACAAACGTGATGGCTTCACCGTCGGAACGTTTCTCCCTGAGCAATCCGTTCGAAACGGCAACATACGGTGCATCGACGGTCACGCTGATCGTATAGGTGGCCTTGTCGGAGGGATGGTTGTTGACCGGATACCAGGTGGCCGCCCCTTCTGGTTCGTTGACCGTGAAGAGACCATCCTGGCTCCTGATCCATCCGTTGGGAATCTGCACGGAGCCCGGAACCACTTGCCCGGCCGTCCCCGCGTAGCCGACGACAACCTCGAAGGTGCTGCCGCGCTGCAGATCTGCACGGATCGTCAGCTCACCTTCATCCAGGGAAAACTGCGCCTCGACGCCGTCTACCGAAACGGCCGACACAGCCAGGTCGAAGAGATCCAGATTGAAAGAAGCCAGGGTGTCGAGCGCAACCGCCTCGATCGTGGCCACGCCGGCCAGGGCGCCGGTCGCCACCTCGAGATCCAGATCGAGGTCGTAATGCGTGACGTTGTAGCCACCGTTGCCGGCAGCGGGGATGTAGGGATCGCCCAGCCCCGGAGATCCTGCGGAGCCGTGCTCCGTGACGACCGGATCGGAAACGACCACCGGAATGGTCGTACCTGCGGGAGTCTCGGTCGTTGTGGTCGTCTCGACGGCTGCCGTCGTACAGGCGCCCAGAGCCAGGACCAAGGCGACCAGCCCCGCTAGCCACAACCCCCGATCTTCATGCCCCTTGCTCACCAGGGTCCTCCATGCCGTTTTCGAGCGCCCAGGAGCGAACCAATCGATAAGCCTCCGCCTGCTCGTAGGGTCCCTCCTCAATACGGTGCTCGGTCAACACATCCATGATCACGCCGATGAGCGGCCCGGGGGGAATGCCGAGGTAGGCCATGACATCGTTACCGTTGATGGGCGGCCTCAGCGACTCGAGGTGCTCCTTCTCCCTCAGGTCTGCAATCCGGTCCTCGAGCTCATCTATGCGATCCTGGATCTCACGGGCGCGGCCCTTATTGCGAGTCGTCACATCACAACGGACCAATTGATTGAGGTCCTCCAGCAACGCACCGGCATCTCGCACATATCGTCGGACGGCGGAGTCGGTCCACCCCATCTTGAACGTGTGGGGGCGCAGATGCAGAAACACGAGCTGACCAACGTCGGCAACCACGGATTTCGGGTATCGGAGGTCCCGCAAGCGCTGCCGTGCGATCCGGGCGCCAACCACTTCGTGGTGATGAAAGGTCGCCCCGGCCTCGGAAAAATGCCGTGTGGCGGGTTTGCCAATGTCGTGCAACAGCGCAGCGAGTCGTATTTCGAGCTTCGGATCGGTCTTGTCGACGACCGCCAGGGTGTGGGCCAGTACATCCTTGTGTCGATGCACGGGATCCTGGGCCATCTCCAACTCGGCCAACTCGGGAACGATATGGGCAGCCAAACCGGTCCGCACCATACCCAGCAAAGCTTGACCTGGACGGGGGGCCACCAGGAGCTTGGAGAACTCGTCCCGTATGCGTTCGGCACTGACAATCGCCAGCCGATCGGCCATATCAACAGCCGCTTCCAGTGCTGCCGGATCGGGTTCGAATTCCAGGGTGGCCATGAAACGGAACAGCCGGAGCATCCGAAGCGGATCGTCCGAAAACGAGACTTCCGGCGCCAAGGGGGTTCGCAATACCCGGGAGTTCAAATCACCAAGCCCGCCAAAAGGATCTATCAACTCGGGGTCCGGCAATTCCACGGCAATCGCGTTGACGGTGAAATCTCTCCGGGAGAGGTCGACTTCGAGATCATCGGAAAACGCCACATGGGGTTTGCGGCTGTCGTCGCGGTAGACCTCGCTGCGGAAGGTAGTGACCTCGTGGGTGTGACCGTTCTTGAAGACCCCAATCGTGCCAAAATCCTCGCCGACGGTATAGACGGTATCCGCCCACTCAGCCACGATGGCCTTGATTTGATCCGGCCTGGCATCGGTCGTGAAATCCAGGTCGAAATGGGGACGATCGAGCAAAGCGTCCCGCACCGACCCGCCAACCAGATACAGCCGGTGTCCCGCATCGTTGAAGAGCCGGGAGAGCTCCATGGGGACACCGCCGGACTCGAGCAACCAGGATAATCTCGGGGGAATCATCTGCGGGTCAGGATAGGCAGAAGGGCCGCTATTGCGGCCCTTCTGCCTACTACCTCACTGCGCCCGCTCTGGCAGAACCTCAGACCGTCACGAGTCCAGCCTGTTCGGCCTGGACTCTCATGTCGTGGGGGTTGCTCGCATTGGACAACGCTTCCTGGAACGAGATCAAGCCCTTCTTGAAAAGCTGCAGAATTGAACTGTCGAACGTCTGCATGCCGTAGAACTCGCTCTCGCCGATCACGTCGGCCAGGGTGTGAGTTTGGCCCTCTGCGACGATGCGGTCGAAAACTCTGGCGTTCATGGTCATGACCTCGATGGCGGGAACCCGGCCATGACCGTCGGCTCGTTCGAGCAGACGCTGACTGACCACTCCCCGCAAGGTGCTGGCGAGAAGCAAACGGACCTGCTTCTGCTGGTAGGGAGGGAAGAAGTCGACGATCCGGTTGATCGTCTCTGTCGCATCGATGGTGTGCAGCGAAGACAAGACCAGGTGGCCGGTTTCAGCTGCCTTTAGGGCGGCCTTGACCGTCTCTGCATCCCGCATCTCACCGATCATGATCACATCTGGATCTTGGCGAAGGACCCGTTTCAGAGCTTCTGAGAAGTCTCTCGTATCCGACCCCACTTCGCGCTGGGCAACTATGGCCATCTTGTCGGAGTGCAGAACCTCGATCGGGTCTTCGATGGTGAGGATATTGACCCGCTTGGAGCTGTTGATGAAATCGATCATGGAGGCGAGGGTCGTCGACTTGCCGGAACCGGTCGGGCCCGTAATGAGCACCATTCCCCGCGGTTCGTTCGAGAGTTTGTTGAGGATGGGAGGCAATCCGAGATTCTCAAAGCTCTTGGTCGAAGGCAGGACCTGGCGAAGTACCAGGCTCACTGAACCGCGTTGGCGAAACACGTTGACGCGGAACCTGCCGAGATCCGATTTGCCGTATGCGAAATCGGCCTCACTGTTCTCCGCGAACTCGGCGGCGGCTCGTGCCGTCATAATGCCCTGGGCATAAGACTCTGTGTCCTGGGGAGCCAAAGTCGGCAAGCTGGTTGGATGGAGATCCCCATCAATGCGCATCACTGGAGGCGAACCGACCTTGAGGTGCACGTCGGAGGCCTCGACATCCATCATTTTCCTCAACAATTCGTCGAGCGGTACGGTCATTGTTCCTCCGGGAGCGCGTGCGTGTGCCGTCCCAGGGTCTATCGGCAGCGGACCGTTGGTTCTTAAACCACTTGCCAATAACGTCGTTGTGCTTCGACGACGAACTCCAGGGCCCTCCAGGATCGCAATCCGGAGGCGGGGCGTTCGGTTTCCTGCGGCACGGATACGCCAGCCAGGCCACACAGGGTGGCGGCAACGGATCCTTCGATGGCCTTCAGGTTGTAACCGCCTTCGAGGAACATGATGGTCCTTCCCGCTTCCACAACGTCGCGCAGCGCGGCTCCCATCGCCGCGTAATCGCTCTCGAGCAGGTCAAGCCCTGCCAACGGATCGGCCCGATGGGCGTCGTATCCGGCGCTGATAAGGAGCCAATCCGGTTTGAACGATGACAGGATCGGACGAATCACTCGCTCAAAAGAGGCCCGGTACACATCTCCTCCGGTGCCGGTCGGCATGGGGAAGTTGACCGCGGTGCCGGCTGCCGGGCCGAGTCCCACCTCATCGACCCAGCCTGAACCCGGGTAGGCAGGGAACTCATGCAAAGAGACGTAGAGAACCTCCGGGTCCATCAAGAACATTTCCTGAGTTCCGTTCCCGTGGTGGACGTCCCAATCGACAATGGCTACCCGGTGTCCCCTTTCTGTGAGAAACCGGGCCGTGACCGCAACATTGTTGAATACGCAGAACCCCATCGCCCGGTCTTCCAGGGCATGATGCCCTGGAGGCCTTATCGGCAGGAAGGCCGCGTCGGCGGTCCCCTGCTGCAAGAGCAGCGCGGCATCCGGACCCGCACCGGCGGCTCGCAATGCAGCATCCCAGGAATCAACGCCTACCACTGTGTCGGGGTCGAGTTGACCTCCTCCCGCCGCGCAAAAACTCTTGATCGACTCAACATATTCAGGCAGGTGCACCCCGGCCAGCATCCCGGGTTCGGCCGGCGAGGGGGAGAACTCCACAATGTCGACCGGCGCAGCAATCGCTCCCGCCCTGGCAGCCACCAACCGGTCCGCACGTTCCGGGTGCCAGGCGCCGGTCGGATGGGCAGCAAAGGCCGGGTGGGAGGCCATCAATACGTTCATGTCTTCATGGTGGCAGACCGCACGAAAGGTTGCGTCCGCCACCGGCGGTGAGTTTCCCGGGTCGCCCTACGATATGGAGGACATGAGCACGCTCTTGCCAACCGCGATCAATTCGAAGCCGTCATGCGGGTGATGGGCGATTGGCCGGGACGACTGGTACTCCGGCACGGCTGGGCCAAGGCGGAGGCCCGGCCCTGGAATGCCGATATTCCCGACGCGGCGCTGCGCCTGGTACGAGGGAGTGCAGATTTCCTGGCTGCCTGCAGTGACCGCCTCCTTGATCTCGGTGTCTCCGGGGTAGCTTCTCCTCCGCTCCCCGAGGTGTCCGCCGGAATGTGGCTGTCAGCAGGCTTCGAGCCTCACCTGGCTCTTGATCTGTACTCCCGGGAGCTCTCCGGATCACTACCCGAGCCGTCCCACGAGGTGGCCACCCGGGGAGACAAAGCCTGGGACGACATCGAGGTTATCGACGGCCACGCTTTCCCGCCTCTCTGGCGGCTCGATCAAGATGGCCTGCGGGAAGCCATGGGAGCAACGCCCCACGCCGGCTTGCTCGTCACCCAGGATCGCCGATCTCTCACTGGTTTCGCGATCGTCGGCTCCGGCTCGATTGCCGGGTACCTGCAGCGCGTGGCCGTCCATCCGGACCACGCTCGACAGGGGATCGGACGATCGTTGGTCCGGGCGGCCAACCGGTGGGCTAAACGCCGGGGTGCCCGTTCCATGATGCTCAATACCCAGCCAGACAATGAACCCGCCGCTCGGCTGTACATTTCCGAGGGATTTGAGAAGATGCTCGACCAGCTGACCGTTTTCCGCGTTTCTCGTCGGTAACCTGTCACCTGCGGCGAAGGGAGCACCGATGATCCGTGTGGTAACCGACTCATCGTGTGATCTGCCGGAGGAACTCGCCTCGCTCCACGGCGTTGAAGTGGTTCCCTTGAACATCAGATTCGGGGACCTCGAGTTCGCCGATCGCACACAACTCACGCAGGCTGCTTTCTGGGAGAGATTGAAAAGTTCGACGGCTCTTCCGGAGACATCCGCACCCAGCGCCGGGCGCTTTCGCGATGTATATGAGAATCTGGCCGGGGAGGGAGCCGAGGGAGTGGTCGTCAT
>Ga0224512_10002631_pt1 | contig 16301 bp, 17 predicted proteins | sample SF_May12_sed_USG_4_FD_169103 | JGI IMG/M metagenome (GOLD analysis project Ga0224512, IMG submission 169103) | Sediment microbial communities from San Francisco Bay, California, United States - SF_May12_sed_USGS_13 | ecosystem: Environmental > Aquatic > Marine > Sediment | place: USA...
TATCGAGCCATATCTCATTCAACTCGGTGCCTGCGATGGCCAGGGTGTATTCATTGGTTGTGGAATCCAGGAACAATACCGCCCCGAACCCGGTGTCTGGATCGTAGTAGGGCGTAACCAGCTTGAATCTCTCCTGAAAGATTTCTGCCTGCTTATCTGTGAATTCCGGTTCACCTGGGCCTTCTTTCATGAGAGCATCTGCAATAAGCCGATCCTCGAATACACCATCCCCATCCGGATCTGCGGCTGAAAAATCCCCATAGGCAGCCTGAGATAGCAACGCACCCCAGTAATATTCATCTATAGACGCCATAGCAACACCTCCCTGTGCTGTCAGTGATTAAATACTCCTCTCAACACCGACCAGGTAAACCCATAATCTCCCTGATCTATACATTCATCCGGCTGCCCAACGGCCAGCGCACCGGCAATCCAGCGGCGCAGCCAGCCGCCTCTATGCGTAAATCCGATATTCTCACCAAGAACGCGCCCTGTATTTGACTCCGTTACACTAGCTTTAACCCTGGCGACGCCAAACAGTTTCGAGTAATTCCTATCCCACTTGCCTTCTTGCACCATATATTCTGCAGAAAGACTCTCTACCATGCGGGCCTCAAGACAATAGTCATCAGGAATACGGTACCTATCAAAGGCCGCTGGGTAATTCAGCTTTATGTAGTCCTGTTTTTTGCAAACCTCATCATTCCTGCTGACCAATTGAAACCTGTAGAGACCTGGGCCATCGCCAAATATGTAATCCCTGTTCGCTGTCACTTCCGACTCTATGAACATGGATTTTCCCAAGCCATGCCATTTCACTAGTGCCTCGACACATAGCGCACCACACCCCAGAGAATAGTCATCCCCGACAGAATACCCTGCCACATCCACACTCTCATTGATTGCTATGCCACCTTCACGGTGACACACATAGGCCAGGTACAGCTTCCCGGGGATCACGTCGCCGAAGGGCACGCCGATCATCAGCACCAGGGTAATGATCAGCGCCTTCTTGCGGCCCGGACCCCATCCCCGGATATAGCCATACAAAAAGAATCCGAACACCAGGTACAGCAGGATCGACCCGAAGAAGATGATCCCGATCATTGCGCCAACTCTTTCAATAATCGATCTGGATGACTACGATGTGCACACATATCTAGCGCTCCCGCGCAAATTCGTTCTTGTAGCGCAGCAACGGGCTCATCAGGAACTCGATCAGTCTGCGCTTGCCTGTCTTTAGCTCCGCAGTCACCGCCATACCCGGCGTCAACGCGACAATCCGTTCTCCGATCTCGATCGTCGACCGTTCCAGGATTATTTTCGTACGGTACACCAGGCCATGGTCTGCATCGGCTATCGCATCCTGACTCACGCTGGCGACCCTGCCCGGAAAACTCCCATACTTGGTGAACGGGAAGGTTTCGACCTTGATCTCCGTCTCCTGACCCGCTTCGACAAAACCTACATCCTTGTTCTTGACCCATGCCTCCACCTCAAGCCCGGCGTCACCCGGCACAATGTACATGAGCGGCTCGGCCGGCTTGACCACGCCTCCAACGGTATGAACTTCCATACGGTGCACAGTCCCGGCAACCGGCGCCAGCAACTGCTGACGTCGTGTCAGCGACCGGGCCTTAACCAGTTCCTGCTCAAGACCACTTATTTCCTTGTCTAGCTCGGCCAATCGTGAATGAACGCTGTTCAGAAGTCGCGCCTCCTGCCTGGTGAATTCCTGTCGGATTCTTTCTGCATTTGCTCTCAGCTGCAGCTGGCGGTGGTTCAATACGCCAATCTCGTTTTCAGCCTCAACCCGTTCCTGCTCCAGCTCGTTCCATCGAACGCGCGGGATCAGGTCACGATCAACCATTTTCCGGATTGCCTCTACCCGTTCAGTGATCAATGGGAGAATGGCACGGTACTTGTCCAGGTTGGCACGCGCACTGTTTTGTTCTTCGAGATTGGCCTCAAGCTCCTGCTCCGCAGCAATCTTCAACGCCCGGAATTCCGTCCACTGGTTGATGAGGATCTGGTGCTGCAGCGCAATTGGACCGGAATCTTCACTGTCACCAGCATGGCCATCGAATACCGGCTCCATGAGTGGCGGTTCTCCCCTGGCGCTGTTGTTCAGGACATCTGAAAACAGCTGCTGGCGCTGGCGCTCCAATGTCAGCGCCTGCAAGGCATCCGAGATGCGCGCCTGATCCGCCTCTGGCATCGATGGATCAAGTTCAAGCAACAGCTCGCCCACCTCCACCGTCTGACCCTCGGTCACATGAATATGACGGACGATGCCAAGCTGCGCGGCCTGGACTGCCTTGATACGTCCCGATGGCACGATCTTTCCGGAGGCTATGGTGACAATATCAACCCTGCCCAGGCAGGCCCACAACAGCGCTGAACCAGTCACCATTATCAACACCCAGATAGTCGCCCGTCCCGCCGGTGACGGCGGCTTTTCCATAACCTCGAGGACGGCGGGCAGAAAATCCTGCTCGGTTGCCCGGCGACAGTTCATGAAGATGCCCATTGAAGGTGTCAGGTCCCTGTATCCAGTACAGCCTTCGACCAACGGGACTGGATGGCGTGCATGTCCGCATAGTATCGGCCCTCCTTGAGCAGCGACTCATGATCGCCCTCTTCCATGATCCGGCCCTGGTCTATCACCACAACCCGATCTACGTTGCGCAACGCACTCAGGCGGTGGGCGATAATAATGACGCTGCGCCCCTCTGTGATTGCAGCCATATTGTCCTGCACGGCCTGCTCGGATTCGTAGTCGAGGGCGCTGGTTGCCTCATCGAAAATGAGGATGCGCGGATTGGTCACAAGGGCGCGGGCAATGGCAATGCGCTGGCGCTGACCACCGGAGAGGTTGGAGCCCTGCTCGCCGACCGGGGTGTCATAACCCTCCGGCAGCTCGAGGATAAAATCATGCGCCCCGGCGAGTCGTGCCGCGTGGATTACCTGCTCCAGGGGCATCCCGGGATCGCGCAGCGCGATATTCTCCCTTATTGTCCGGCTGAACAGGACATTTTCCTGCAATACAACGCCGATCTGGCGCCTCAGCCAGGTCACGTCGACCATCGCCAGGTCCACGCCATCGACCAGCACCCGGCCGCTGCTCGGGACGTGCAGCCGCTGGACCAGTCGCGCCAGGGTACTCTTGCCTGAACCGGATGGTCCGACCACACCCAGCACCTGGCCCGACGCAATATCCAGTGACAGTCGCTGAAGAATCTCCCTGCCCTGCGGCTGGTACCTGAAAGTTACATTGTCAAAACGGATGTTTCCAGTGAGATCGGGCAAGGCTGTACGGTTTCTGTCATACACCGGTTCTGTAGGTGTATTGAGAATGTCGCCAAGCCTGCGCACGGATACAGAGGCCTGCTGAAAGTCCTGCCATAGCTGCACCAGACGCAGTACCGGGGAACTGACACGACCGGCAAACATGTTGAAGGCGATCAGCTGGCCTACGCTGAGTTCACCATTGATAACGGCGTGCGCACCGAACCAGAGAATCATGATGGTCATAAGCTTGTTGATAAGCCCGGCCGACTGCCCGGCAATATTGCTCAGGTTCGCCGAACGGAAACTGGCCTGGACATACGCTGCCAACTGCTCTTCCCAGCGTCTTCTTGCTTGCGGATCGACCGCAGATGCCTTGAGTGTTTCTATCCCGCTGACCGTCTCCACCAGGAAGGCCTGGTTCTCGGCTCCCCGGGTGAATTTTTCCTGCAACCGGGCACGCAGCACCGGGGTCACCAGGATCGAAAGCGTGAGGTAGGCAGGGAATGTGGCCAGCACCACCAGGGTCAGCAACGGGCTATAGAAATACATGACCGCCAGGAATATGACCGTGAACATCAGGTCGATGACCACAGTCAGCGCAGAGCCGGTGATGAAATTCCTGATATTTTCGAGTTCACGAACACGCGCAACCGAATCACCCACACGGCGCGATTCGAAATAGGCCAGCGGCAGGGCCAGCAGGTGCCGGAACAAGCGCCCTCCCAGCTCCACATCAATGCGGTTTGTGGTGTGCGAAAACACATAGGTTCTCAAGCCGCCCAACACCACCTCGAAAACCGACACCACCAGCAGGCCCACGGCAAGTACGTCCAGTGTAGACAGACCCCGGTGCACCAGCACCTTGTCGACCACAACCTGGAAGAACAGCGGCGTCACCAGGGCCAGCAGCTGGATAAAAAAGGACGCCACCAGAACCTCTGTCAACAGGGAGCGGTAACGCAACAGGGCAGGTACAAACCAGCGAAATCCGAAGCCATCTGCCTCGGCGGCCGGCCCAGCCCTGCGTGCTGTCAGCACCAGCTCTCCAGCCCAAATCTGTCCCAGCTGCTCACGAGTCAGGGTCTGCACATTCTGCTGCAGCGGGTCCCTGACCAGTACCCTGTCCTCATCCAGCCTCGCGATTACGAAAAAATGCCCGTCCCGATAACGCGCAATCACGGGCAGCGACGTCTTGTGAAGACGCTGCCATGTGCTGGAGACCTTTTTCGCCTTCAGCCCAAGATACCTTGCAGCACGGACCAGGGAGTTGGCATCAAGAGATTGTCCGGATATGGAAAATTCGTGACGGAGCCTGTTGACCTCTGCCGCCAGGCCATGCAAACGCGCAAGCATGACCAGACATTCCAGTCCGGTGTCACGATGGCCCTCCGTGGCATGTATTTGCGCCATTCCCTGCGCCCCGAGTTGTTAGTAGATTTTCCGCGGGTGAAACAACCGCGGCCCAGACTCAAGCCGAGTGTAGGAAGCGGTCAATGAATAGACAAGGCGACACCTGCCGGCTTACCCAACTTCAAGACAATGACTACGTGCCAGGGTCAACATATCCCAACACGGTCCACTGTGCCTTGAATAACGCACAGGCCTCATGACCTGGAGATGCCATAGAGGACATTTTCTGTCATCGAACGTACCGCTTTATCCAGTTGCGCCATGTCATCAGGATCAACATCCAGTGACGCATCGCCAACCAGCATGGCCATGCCGTGCATCGAGGACCAGACCATCAGCGCCAGTTCCTGCGGGTCGCGGTCGCGAAAGGCGCCGACTCGCTGACCTGCCCTGATGATCCCGACCAGCACCTCCAGGACCGACCCCGGTCTCCACGCGTTGTCGTCATCCTCTGCCGCAACAATGACACCGCCAAACATCAACCGGGTCATCCCGGGGTTCTGCACGACTATCTGGACGTAGACCCGCCCCGCCTCGATCAGGCCCTGTTCAGGACCCCGTTGACCTGCTGCCGCCTCGGCCAGCGCCCCACGCAAGCGTTCGAACCCGCGCCCGGACAAGGCCCGCAGCAGGGCCGCCTTGTCCCGGAAGTGCCGATAGGGTGCGGTGTGGCTGACACCCGTGGCCCGGGCGACATCGCGCAGGCTGAACCCGCTGGCGCCCCGCTCCTGCAGCAGCTGTTCAGCGGCCTGCAGCAGGGCATTTTTGAGATCGCCGTGATGATAGGAGTCTGTGGTGCTGCGCCCAGACATTGCCGAACCTCCAGGGCCTGATGTTGACAACGTAAACATAAAGCTACGGGTGATCCTATCTGATTGATAATTATTGTCAAATCAAAATATTTTGGCCCTGGCCTCGGCCCCGGCCGTTCTTCAGTCCTCCTCTGGTGCCAGGACCATTTCCCGGGCCGGCCCACCAACCCCCCTCGCACCGGTGACAACCGGCCATCGCCGGCCCGTGAAGGGCCGGCATTCCTCGCACCCCCAAAATCAATGTAACATACTGTTTATAATAGTTTTTATATCCCGCCGCCCGCTCAAGAAGTGACTCGCCCCGCCGATAGAATGGTTAGCACCCCCCACATGGCGTGGGAAAACAGCGCTCCGTGGCATAACGGAGCCATTTTTTTATTCAGGATCAGATGTTTACAAAACGAAAGGGAAGCCGGGAGTGGTGAAATCGACTAGCGATGCCTGGGCCAACCGCGTTGCTGGCGCTGCTTTCAGCTGCCTGCTGGCACTCCTGTCGGTGTCGCTACCGGTAAAAGCCGGCGCGAACCCCCTCCCCGATGACCTCACCTCGATGAGCCTTGAAGCCCTGATGGACATCGAGGTGACCTCTGTCAGCAAAAAACCCCAAAAGCACTCCGAGGCGGCCGCCGCAATTTTCGTGATCAGCAATGACGACCTGCGCCGCTGGGGCGTGACCACCCTGCCCGATGCGCTGCGCCGCGTCCCCGGCCTGCAGGTGGCACGCATCGACGCCAACAAGTGGGCCATCACCGCGCGTGGCTTCAACAGCCGCTTCGCCAACAAGCTGCTGGTCATGATCGACGGGCGCAGCGTCTACACCCCGCTGTTCGCCGGCGTCTACTGGGAATCGCACGACGTTCCCCTGGAAGACATTGAGCGCATCGAGGTGATCCGAGGTCCCGGCGGCACGCTCTGGGGTGCCAATGCCGTGAACGGCGTAATCAACATCATCACCCGGCAGGCCGGCGACACCCCGGGGACCCTGGTCTCGGCCGGCGCCGGCAACGAGGAACGCGGCTTTGGCAGCGTGCGCCACGGTGGCCGACTGAATAACGGGGCGGACTACCGGGTCTATGCAAAGCACTCCAGTCGCGACGCAGGCGGCAATTCCACCGGGGCCCATGACGATTGGGAACTCGGGCAAATCGGGTTCCGCTCGGACTGGGATCGGGGCGAACGGGACTCCTTCACCCTGCAGGGTGACTACTATGACGGCAAGGCCGGGGAACAGGTACATATCGCCAGTGGCCCGCTGAACAACCCGCCTGCAACCTTCGTGGGTGACACCGGGTTATCCGGCGGCAACCTGCTGTTCCGCTGGCAGCGCGTAGCGAAGGAAAACTCGGAGTTTGCACTGCAGGCTTACATCGACCACGTGAAACGCGACGAAATCGTCCTGCACGAAGATCGCGATATCTTCGATGTCGACTTCCAGCACCACCTCAGCCCCGTCAAGGACCACGACATGGTGTGGGGGATCGGCTACCGCCATACTCGTGATGCCACGCAGAACAATGCGACATTCAGCCTCGATCCGTCGACCCGCAGTGTCGATCTGTTCAGCGCATTCGTTCAGGACGAGATCAGCCTGACACCTGACCTGCGCCTCACCCTCGGCTCCAAATTCGAGCACAACGACTTCACCGGTACCGAGGTCCAGCCGAACCTGCGTATCAGCTGGCTCATGGATGACAGTCGAACGCTCTGGGGCGCCGTGTCCCGCACCGTGCGCACCCCCGCCCGGGGCGAGCATGACGTCACCCTGCGGCTGTTACCGCCACCGGCACAGGACCCTGGGGTACCGCTGTATGCCGTGGGCAACGCACAGTTCGAGTCAGAAAACCTGACGGCCTATGAACTGGGGTACCGCGTCAACCATGAAAACAGGTGGTCGCTTGACCTGGCGGCTTTCTACAACGAGTACGACGAGTTGCGCACACTTGACCCTGCCAGCATGTCACCTGCCGACATCCTGATGCCGTTCGCCAACCGCATGGATGGCGAAACCTACGGAATCGAGCTCGCAGCACAGTGGCAAATACGACGTGGCTGGGATATGCATGCCTCCTACAGCCACATCAACACCGCCCTGCATCTCGTAGATGGTAGCAGCGACAGTGCAGCGAAGAGTGGCGGAGAAAGCACCCCGCAACAGCAGGCGGCCATCTGGTCTTCAGTCAAGCTCGGCAGGGACCTGGAGTTCGATGCCGCCCTGCGCCATGTCGACGATATCAGCGTTAACAGGGTGGAGATCGACAGCTACACGGAGCTGGATCTGCGTCTCGGCTGGAGGCCACGCACCGGCATTGAGATCTCGCTGACAGGACAAAACCTGCTGGACAATCAACACACGGAATTCCTGCCCGATTTTATCGCAACCCAGCCGACTGCCATCGAGCGCAGCATCCACGTCAAGGGCACCCTGGAATTCTGATCATGCCCGGCATTCACGAACAGGTGGAACGTTCCTGGCATCAGGGTCCGGCCGTAATCAGGCGCATGAAACGCCTGGTGCACGGCATGCTGATTTCCCTGCTGATCTGCCAGAGCACCGCAAGCCAGGGCGAAGACCGGCTGGTCAGCGAATACAGAATCAAGGCCGCTTTTCTCTACAACTTTTCCAGCTTTGTCAGCTGGCCGGAGAGGGCGTCGCAGCACAACGACGAATTCCAGATATGCGTGGTCGGTAATGACCCCTTCGGTGAAGCGCTCAATACGCTCTCGGGAAAATCGGTCAGTGGCATGCCACTGAAGATCAGACGACTGACCGCCGGGGCAATAACCGACACCTGCCAGCTCGTTTATATCAGCGAGTCCGAGACCAAACGCTTCGTAAGGCTGCTGGGAAAGGTCCGGGCAAGACCGGTACTTACGGTCAGCGACATAGACGGTTTCGCCATGCATGGCGGCATCATCCGCTTCAAGCTCGTTGACAACAAGGTCCGGTTCGAGATCAACGTGGATGCCGCGGAGCGCGCCGGCCTGAAGATCAGCTCGAAGCTGCTGTCACTCGCCATCATCGTCAGCGAAGAGAAGGTGAACGCGCGATGAAAATACTCCGAAGCCTCTCGGTGCGCCGCAAGATCACGCTGATCATAATGCTTGTCAGCGCAGTATCGCTCGCCCTTGCCGTGTCGGCATTCATCCTCACACAACGCTACCACGCACGCCAGTTTGCCGCTGACAATCTGCAGACCATGGCCGAGATCATCGCCGCGAACAGCAAGGCGGCGATCATATTCGGAGACAATACTGCGGCAGAGGAAACCCTAGAGTTCCTGCATGACCAGGACCATATACTGGCCGCGATCATCTATGGTCCGGAACACGAGCAGTTCGCGGTCTACAGAAAACAGGGTGCCGAGGTCGATATCCTGGACCTCCATTCAGCAATGGACAATATCCTTTTCTGGAACGATCATGTTGAGCTTGTCAACATCATCAGCCACGAGGGCGTAAAGGTCGGCCACATCTATCTGCGCTCTGATTTCCGGCTGATCCAGGACCACCTGTCATGGTATATCATCATTGCCCTGCTGGTATTTTTCGTATCACTGCTGATCTCCTTCGTGTTGAGCGAGAGAATGCAGCGGATCATCACCGATCCCCTTCTGCGCCTCTCTGAAATCGCCCGACAGATCACAACAGAGAAGAACTACACCCTGCGACTCCAAAGCGGGAGCAAGGATGAAGTCGGCAACCTGATATCCGGCTTCAACGAGATGCTCGACCAGATACAGCTGCGCGACAAGGAGCTCGAGCTACACCGGTCGACACTCGAGGATCTGGTGGCCAAGCGGACGGCCGCCCTTGAATCGGCCAACAGGGAGCTGGAGGCCGCCAAGCGGGAGGCTGAGGAAATCGCGGACAAGATGGAATACCATGCGCATCATGACCACCTGACCGGCCTGCCCAACCGTTCCCTGCTGCTCGACAGGATCGGAATCGCCCTCTCCCATGCCCACCGTGAACAAGCCCTTGCGGGCCTGCTGTTCCTCGACCTTGACCGCTTCAAGATTATCAACGATTCACTGGGGCACGCCATTGGCGATCAGCTGCTGCGCCTCGTGGCCCAGCGTCTGAAGAGTTGCATCCGCGAGGACGACACCGTCGCGCGCCTGGGTGGTGACGAGTTCATGGTGCTGTTGCCATCAATGGAAAAGACGTCAGATGCCGGCTATATCGGCAACCGTATCATTGATGCCCTTGACGAACCGATCACCTGCGAAGGCTATGAACTGAATATAACCACCAGCATCGGCATCAGTATCTATCCCTACGACGGCAATGACACGGACACGCTCATCAAGAACGCGGATACCAGCATGTACCGCGCCAAGGGCCTGGGGCGCAACAGGCTTGTGTACTACACGGCCGAGATGAACGAGGAATCACGCAAGCGGCTGATGCTTGAGAACGACCTGAGAAAAGCGCTCGAGAAACAGGAGCTCGGGCTCGTCTACCAGCCCATCGTGGACACGCAGCGAAACGTGATCATCGGAGTTGAGGCCCTGATACTCTGGAACCATCCGACCATGGGTACAGTTCATCCCGACGAATTCATTCCTCTTGCAGAGGACACCGGACTAATCGTCCCCATCGGCGAGTGGGTCATCCGGACAGCCTTCCAGAAACTCAGGGAATTGCATGATGCCGGTCACCTGGACTTGCGGATCGCCGTCAACCTGTCACCTACACAGTTATCCCGCCCTGGACTGGTCAGCATTATCGAGCACGCCATTGATGAATTTCAGATAAACCCCTACAGGGTTGATTTCGAAATCACCGAGAATGTGGCCATGCAGAATCTGGATACTGCGATCGTGACCCTGGAAAAGCTCAAGAAACTGGGGATCTCCATCTCGCTGGATGACTTCGGCACCGGCTATTCATCGCTCAGTCACCTGCACAACCTGCCGATCGACACCATAAAGATCGGCCAGTCGTTTGTGAGAAACATCCCAGACAACATGGGCGATATGTCGATTGCACAGGCCATCATTGCCATGGCCAACAGCCTGGACCTGTCACTCATCGCGGAAGGCGTGGAGAACATCAAGCAAATGAACTTCTTCAGGCAGCAAGGCGTCCACGTGATACAGGGACACCTCATCAGCATGCCTGTACCGGAGGATCAACTTATGGAAATGCTGAAGACCCGCAGCGCCCGCTTCCCGCTGAACATCGTCAAATAGCCAGACGCCCGGTTCTACTTGAAGATCTGTTGTCTGGCTGCCCGGCCCCTGGTTTCCGGTGACACAGCCTCCGGTACCAGGGCGGGTCTGGCAACCGGGCTCTGCAGCACCGGACTGTTGTAGTACTGCGGGTACGCCACCGCGCCAAAACCCACAGGCGGGGGTGGCTGTGAATAATGACGGTTGCGATGCTTGCTGCCGGAACCCGCCCCGACCGAGAAGCAGAAGAAGGCCTGCACAAGCGCTGACCAGGTCAAGGAGAATATCACCAGCACCGCCATGGACAGCATGTTCGCCTTCAGATTCATGCCTGGGTCTACATCAGCTTATAGGGTTCTTCGTCACCGAGATTGAGTAGCTGGCCCACAATTCCCAGGGCCTCGGTGGCGAATGTATCGAGGTCATGCCAGGCGCTCGACGAACCGATAACCTCGGCACCATCCTGCATGACAATACGCATATTATAGTCAGTACCTGCCTTCTCTGCCGGGTGATCCTGCTCCGCGGTGATGTAGACCCCCGGCTGAGTATCGGCCCCCTTGATAACCGCCGCGATATAGCGATAGTCCTTGCCGTCGTTGCTTTCGATGTCCCCGAGTATGGCCACGGTAAATTCACCGAATTTATAGCGCCGCTTGGGTATCGCGGTAACGATTCCTGGCCTGTGCATGCCTGTCACACCTTGTGCCTGCTGATAATAATTATGATGATTACCCATCCACCGGCAAGGTGCAATCCGGCCGGCCGTCATCTACACTCCGGATCAGGAGCAATTACCTGTATATAAACCGGAAGTTGCCAGCATGAGTGAACTCATCTGCCCGTTCAGCGCCACCCTGGTCCAGGAGGATTTCGGTTGCCCCAAGGCCAATCCGATCGTACGCCGGGGCGGCGCGGAGATCGCCTGCACAACGGAGCAGGCTCACACACGCTGCAAGCACCTGTTCCAGAAATTGAAGGATGCTGCACTACCGGAATTCGGTGTGGAGGATGATTTGCTGAAGATGCCGCACAGCGTCTTGGTCAAGGTCCAGTACGGCGGCCTGCTCGGCCTGCAACGCAGCATGGATCCATCCACCGGGCCAGCGTTGGCCGTTGACGCCATCGACAGCCTAGTGGCCGCCGCGATCGAAAGGTTCGGCTCCGTTGACGCCATCCCCTGTGCAGATTTCTGCGACACCATCGTCAACTACAAGCTGCCCGGGCGCCGCAAGCGAAGCAAGCAATAAAACAACCAGGGAAGGCCTGATTACCGCAGCTTGCGTCATTCCGGCGCAGGCCGGAATCCAGTCACTGCCTGATGACCAACCACTGGATTCCGGGTCTCCGCTACGCTCCGCCCGGAATGACGGCTTGATCAGCCATACAGGGTGCGTTATACGCACCGTGCGCCCCTGACGCGGTTTCAGTCCGTGCGCTCAGATTCCCGCCAGGCAAATGAACAATCGAGATGGGTGCGAACGGTAATCAGGCCGCTCAGCCCATCCTCGATCATGATATCCAGGGGGCGGCGGCGTCTGAGCCGCTTGCAAGGCTGCTTCAGCCATAGCAGACCGATACTGGCATTGCGCGGGAAGGTGGTGCGCAGGGCATCGGCAATGCCCAGCAGGTGTTCAACCCGTTTCAGCACATCCGGGTCGTCCGGCAGAGGGGTGTCTTCGTGATAGCGACGCAGCATTCGGCTGGGTGTTCCGTCGGGCAGGGCCAGTATATTCACCTGGTCGGAGGGCTTGATACCCCAGCCATCCAGCATGTTGACCACCATGCGGCCCAAATCCACCCGGTCATCTTGCGTCAGTCCCGCCATGAGAAAAACATCCTGAATCAGCCAATCTTAATTGATTACAGGACGCATTCTAGCATGGCGGTCGGTCTGATATTCGGCAACTACCTGTACAGGACGGCGTTGCTGACCCAAAAACCCTTTATAATTTCCTCTTATTCACCACTACAATTCCGATGTCGTCACTGACCCTCCTGTTCTGCATTGTTATCCTGGTCTGGTTCTGGCTGGCCAGTCTGAATTGCCGGGACATCGCCATCCGAACCGGGCGTGCCTCCTGTGCACACCAGGGACTGCAGTTTCTCGACGACACGGTTTCACTGAGGAATCTCAGGCCCTACTACAGAAACGTCGATGATCTCGGTATCAGGCGCACCTATGTCTTTGACTACAGTGGCGACGGGATCTCGCGCCAGACCGGATGTATTGTGCTCCACAATACGCGCGTGACCAGTGTCGTATTCGAGGCAAGTCGCAATGAACGACACGATCAGGCGCTTTAAAATGGAACTCGAACGTGACGCCAGGGACTACCGGTATGTCGAACGCCCCGGGGCCGGGCATGCACATATCCAGTTTACGGGCACCTTTCAGGGGAATGAGGTGATATGGGATGCCGTGATCGTCACCCTGGCCCAAGACTACCGTGAACGATATCCGGGCGGGGAACATCCCGGTGCGGAGTTCTCACTGCCCCAGTTCATCGAGGTGGGTGCAGCGACAGACGCCATGCGGCAACTCAAAGCGGGACTGAATGTACCACGCATCGATGAGGCGACACTGCGCAAAACCATCATCATGATCAGGAATTACAAGCGGCTTCACCTCGGCCGGCATGAATTCGAGCCGGCTTGGAAACCGGCCTAACGACATTGTTATAATAGTCTGAACGTCACAGCCAGCACCCCCTTTATAGCAACGGACCAACATCATGCCCTACTACTACATATACAAGATCACACCCGGTGAAACGGAAACCGCCAAGTCTCTCGAACTAATCAGGGAATACGAAAAATACCAGGATGCCAAGAAGGATGTGAGGGCGCTGCGGGCTGAACAACCGGCAGACAGTAATCATCAATACAAGATCATCTTTGCGGAAAATCAGGCCGAAGCCGAGCACCAGCTGCTTGAACACCGTGAACAGCCCATCGTCAAGGAATGGGAAAAATAACCATGGCCAACTGCTCTGGCACACTTGTCTGATGCCGGTTTAAGTATGGAAGAGAAGGAATTCAGGGCCACCTACCACGCCATCAATCAACGGCGTTGCGTGTTCGAGAAGGCCATCAGCGCCCGCTGCTGCGCCTGCGCACAGTCCGTGCGCTTCTGCCTGGCAGACCGTGAAGGCGTTGCCTGCAAGTCGGAAGCCGGCAATGAAATGTGTACCGTGCTGCTCAACACGCTACGCCGTAATGCGCGCTTCTCCCTGCACCTCACGCACGCCGATGGCCCCCTGCCACATGCCAAGGAAATCCGCGTACAAGTCGGCGGCCTGCTGGGACTGCAGCAGTTGATTGATCCTGGCAGCGACATTCAGGAGAGGGTGACTAATATCTATGCCCTGACCAAGACGGCGTTCGCGCGCTATGAACGCCTGCAGGGTCTTCCCCTGGACCGGATCATGCAGGCCATTGTCCGTTTCCAGGGTCGCAGGAAATCCAACCGCCCCCTCAAACCCTCTTCCTGAGACACCGATCACAGACCCGGGCCGCCGTTGGCGTTTCCATAGAGTATATGGATTCCCGGGATGCCTTATGAAAAGAATCATCGCACTCACTGCCGTGTTCGCCATGCTGGCAGCACCCTTGTGTACGGCCGAATCCGGTCCGGACACGGGCCTCGTCAAGCGTGCAAATTTTTCCAGCGATATCCATGAGCGCGAGCCCGTGGACAACCTGACGGAACTGGTCGGAAATACCGAGCAGGTCTATTTCTTTACCGAGCTCAGGGACCTGGCTGGCCAGGTTGTCGTGCACAGCTGGGAATACCAGGGCGAGTCAGTGGCCGAGGTGCGTTTCAAGGTGTCCGGGCCACGCTGGCGCGTCTGGTCAAGCAAGACCCTGACACCTGACAGGCACGGCACCTGGACGGTGCTGGTCCTGAATGCGGCAGGTGAAATACTGGCCGAGAAGGCCCTCGATTATAATCCCCGTGATCCGGCCCTCTGACCGACCTGCCCTCCAGCGCTCAATCTATCCAGCGAATCTCCCGGGCCGTGATGCTGCCGATGACGGTATCGCGCAGGGAGGCCGGCATGACCGAGCGGGTATCGGATTCGGGTATCCTGCCCCCCATGATTTCTGCCTTTAACTGGGGATACAAGGGCCCGCGCTCCGGTTCGGCATAGCCGCCAGGATAAGCGGGCTGATTGGTATCCGGGTTGTACTTGTCTGTCGCACCCAGCGTGTGCAGCAGTTCATGGGCAATCACCACGTTTGTTCTTGTGGTATAAGCCTGGCTGGCGTAGGCATTGACCACGCCAACCAGCCCCTTCTGCAGGCCCAGTGAGTGGGCCAGCTGGCTGCGCCACTGCGAATCGTAGAACTTGACGAAGATACGGATATCCGCGGGTGGGCCATCATAGCGCCAGCGGGTACGCATCACCCAGTAACGCAGCTGCAGGCTCCAAAGCCCTACCGAAAATATATTGCGCCCGGCCGGTGGTGCGGGTGGAATCTCGCGCACCTCGGGTCCCAGCCTGATATGCACCAGCCGCTCACCAGGCAAACCATAGCGGCCTGCTTCGTGGCTAATGAAATCGCGGATCGGCAGAAAGGTGTCGCTGGTCAGATTTCCGATATAAGCGGAGGTGCTGCCGCGGCTGTCGCCGTTAATCGGATAGACCACAACCCACAGCGGATCATTCCAGTCGGTTGTGCGTGCCTTGGCCAGCCAGGTGTCCACGGCCACGACCAGCAGAATGAACAGCAGCGCAAGAATCCTGAGCTGCCGGAAAAGCCGGCGGGACACCATGAGTCAGAGCGCCAGGGGATTAATGCCGGTTTCAGGGAAAGCGTACGCTAATGGAGTCACGCACCACAGGGGATAATGTCTGGATATCCGCACCATTCACCTTCGAATAGCGTCGCACCTGGAAATAGACAACCTTACGGCCACCACCCGGACTGAGTTCAAACGCGGGCTCGGAGATATACGACTGCCAGGTCGCACCACTGAAGTCCGGGTTCTCGCTGGCCCGGTAATGTGTGGGATGCCCCGCCAGCGCGTGGTTCAGAAACACGTACCGGCTGGTTGCAATCGCCGCCCCGCTGTTGATCTTGAGATATTTGACCTGCAGTCCGTCGGACTCGCTACCTGTATCGCGCATGTCCAGCGTGCATTTCGGACCACCGCCACCGCTGGGCAGGGACACCACCAGGAGCCGTTCCATGTTGGAGGTGACCAGGGATTCCTGCTGACCCAGGTAGCCCGGCTTCGATGCAGTGACCACCAGCGGGGCACGCGGAAGATCCCGGAACACAGCATAGCCGCCATGACCTGTGCGGACCGCGCCAAATTGCGCGGTATTGGCCGATGTGCCCACACATACGGCAACACCTGCCATCGGGGCTTGCCCTCCCCGTTCGAACACCCGCACCCGCAGGTCAGCGGCTGAAACCGGCGCCGCCAGGAGCACCGACAGGAACAGCATGAACAACATCAGCAGAAAGCTGCTTGGCCGTGCAGCTGCATCAGGGCCCTGCTGCCGAGGCAGTACCAGGGTGGAATAGGATTTTCCCGTCATTTTTTTCCCCTGCTTTTCCGGCTGACATAACAGTCCGGTTCTTGTAATAACCACTCTAAACA
>Ga0224512_10002632_pt1 | contig 16294 bp, 17 predicted proteins | sample SF_May12_sed_USG_4_FD_169103 | JGI IMG/M metagenome (GOLD analysis project Ga0224512, IMG submission 169103) | Sediment microbial communities from San Francisco Bay, California, United States - SF_May12_sed_USGS_13 | ecosystem: Environmental > Aquatic > Marine > Sediment | place: USA...
CGAGTTGACGGGTCATAACGTGACTCATCAATGGACCCATAACGAAAACATCATGTTCGAAAAAACCTTCGAGGTAAAGGGTCCGCGCTGGCGCGTCTGGACCAGCAAAACGCTGATCCCTTCCTGGACCGGATACTGGACCGTCAACGTGCTCGACGATGATCGCGCGGTGCTGGCCAGCAAGTCTTTCGAATACCAGTAGCAGAGCGCCTCACCGGCAGCGAACCCGCACCCGGCCAGCGGTTTGTCGCAGCATAAAAACACGGGATGCCGTCGGCAGCGTCAAAATCGCTGCCGAGACCTCCGCACAGCGGTAGACCGAAAGGATTGAACCGACCCGGACCTTCCCGCGCCGACCTATGCTGCTCATCGGCATCGCGCACCTGCTGCTGATGATATACGCGATTCAACTTGCGATCATGGCGAACTTCGAGCTGAAGCCGAGACCGCGCCCGAGCATCGGCTGGGCCCTCGCGCTTTGCTTCGCGGCACTAGTCGCCCGACTGATCCATCTGTTCTGGCAATTCAGAAAACCGGAGATCGGCGGATCGATTATCGATTCGCGTTTCGAATGTGGCATAATCGGCGACGTCAGGGTCGATGACATAAAAGCAATCCAGCCGTCTGCTCGCGGCCGAGCATGGATAACCGGCAGGCACCCGATCATGCTGGAGCCGGACTCATCGCCCGGCTGGTTATCGCCTCGCCGTTACCTGGCCAGTGAAATAATGAGCTCCAATAGAACGAGTTGACCGTTAGTGCTATCGATGAAATCCATTTCCCCTGTGCGAATTGAATGCTGGCACGCGGCAACCCGCGGCAGTGCTAATATAATTTTGCTACAAGACACCTGATCCTCGAGCAAACGGCAGGCCTTTCAGATGAAGAGGGTAAGACAACTTGGATAAAAATATCAGTAGCCGTTCGACGCTGCAGAAAGCACTGCGCATCAACCTCGACGAAAAAAAATACGGCACCATTGTCGAAATCGGTGCGGGCCAGGAGGTCGCACGGCAGTTTTTCAAGGCTGGAGCCGCCGCGGGGACTATCGCCAAGACCATGTCCGCTTACGACATGAAGTTTTCTGACGCTATCTACGGGGTACAGGAAGACAAGCGCTACGTCAGCCGAAGTCGCGTGCAGGCGATGCTCCAAAAGGAGTTCGAACTGGTTATATCGCGAGTGGGTGAATCCCGTTCGGTCGCGTCGCGATATTTTTCCTATGCCGCGACAGTGGCCGCGAAGACATTCAACGAAGACAACGAGTGCCATGCCTGGTGCGGAATCCGCGTTCAGATGTACCCCAGGGCCGAACCTTCCGACATCGTCATCCACGTGCGCATGCGCGACACGAATGCAGACAGGCAACAACAGGCGCTGGGGGTTCTTGGGGTCAACCTGATTTATGCCGCGTATTATTATTTCGAGAATCCCAAGACGATCATCGACTCGCTCACCGATAATCTCGAGCTGGGTCGCATCGAAATCGATTCCATCGAATTTTACGGTCCCTATTTCGAGGAAGTAGACAACCGCGCCATCAATTTTCACCTGATTCGCAGCTGGAAGACCCGCGCGATCATGTTCAAACCGGACGGTTCGGTCATCATTCCGGCCGAGATGCTCTACAAGAAGAACGTACTGACGATCCGCGGCACATTCAGGCCGGTAACGCGCCTCAATGTCGACATGATCGCGCAGGGTCTAAGGTTTTTCACCAAAATGCAGGGGGTAAGCGAAAAGAACAGCGTCGCGCTTGCCGAGATTTCGCTGAATGACATGCAGGGCAACGACCTGATGGTGTCAGAAGAGGATTTGATCGCGCGCGTACACATTCTGAACAGTCTGGGCTACAGCGTCATGGTCTCCGATTACACGCGCTATTTCTCGCTGCGCGCCTACTTCAGGCAATTTACCAAGAAGCAAATCGGAATTGTCGTGGGCATCTCGAATATCCGGCAAATCTTCGACGAAGACAGTTATCGCGGTGTCGAAGGAGGCATTCTCGAAGGCTTTGGCAAGCTGTTTCCGGACAATACCCGTTTACTGGTGTACCCCGAGATCGACAAAGCGGGAGAATATATCGATTACTCCAACATAGTCCTGCCGGAAAACCTGCAGTATCTTTACCGGCACCTGCTGGAAAACAACTTCATCTTCGGCATCGAATCGAGCGATGCGGGTTTATTCAAGATATTTTCGCGCGAGGTCCTGAAACAATTACCCAATGGCCGCGGCAGCTGGGAACAGTGCCTGCCGGACGGGGTTGCCGGGCAAATCATCGAGAACAGGTTTTTCGGTTACCGGGAATGACAGGGTATCACCGGTGTGGTACCGGCGGGGCCTGCACGGGACTGCCCGCGTAGCCTGGCAAAAAACTACGCGACGACGCCAGCCTCTCGCAGGCTCGCGATCTTCGCATCGTCCAGCGCCAGAAATCGATTCAATACTTCATCGGTGTGCTGCCCGAGCAGCGGCGGAGCTAACCGGTATTCTATCGGTGTCGCCGATAGCCGGATCGGATTGGCAACGCTGGCAACCCGGCCGGCCGCCGGATGCTCCAGCTCGAGTCGAAGCCCGCGATAATTTACCTGCGGATCGTCGAACACCTGGTCGATATTGTTGATCGGCCCGCAGGGAATTCCGTCCGCGTTGAGCGCATCGAGCCACTCGGCGCTGGTTTTCCTCGACATGATGGCTGCGATCTCGGGAACCAGCAGGTCGCGGTTTTTTACGCGCTCGCTGTTTTTCCTGAAGCGTTCGTCCTGAGCGATCCCGGGAACCTCGGCCAGCCTGCAAAAACGCTCGAACTGGGAATCGTTACCGATCGCCAGGATGATGTAGCCATCCAGGGTCCGAAACGCCTGGTAAGGCACGATGTTGGGATGAGCGTTGCCGAGCCGACGCGGGTTGACCCCCGTCGCGAAATAGTTCATCGCCTGGTTGGCGAGCGTTGCCACCTGCACATCCAGCAGGGCCATGTCGATGTACTGCCCCTCCCCGGTCTGGCGTTGATGAATCAGCGCGGCCTGTATCGCGTTGGCGGCATAGAGACCGGTCAGTACATCGGCCAGCGCAACCCCGATTTTCATCGGCTGCCCATCGGCCTCGCCGGTGACGCTCATCATTCCACCCATCGCCTGAATCATGAAATCGTAGCCGGCGCGCGCTGCATAGGGACCCGACTGCCCGAAGCCGGTGATGGAACAGTAGACGAGTCCCGGATTAAGTTCCTTCAGGCTGGCATAATCGAGACGATACTTCTTCAACCCGCCTACCTTGAAATTTTCGACCAACACGTCGCAATGACAGGCCAGGTCCCGAATCAACTCCTGCCCCGGCGCCTGCGCCATGTCGATACAAACCGATTTTTTGCCGCGATTGGCGGCATGAAAATAGGCGGATTCCGTGGTCGGCCTAGCCACTTCGTCCGGCATGTAGGGCGGCCCCCAGCCGCGGGTGTCGTCACCACTGCCCGGGCGCTCGATCTTGAGAACCTCGGCGCCCAGATCCGCCAGCATCTGACTGGCCCAGGGTCCGGCCAGAATGCGGCTCAGGTCAAGAACCCGGAACCCCGATAAAGGTCCCGCCATCTAGAAGAAAGCCTGGATGCCGGTTTGCGCCCGCCCCAGTATCAGGGCATGAATATCGTGCGTACCCTCGTAGGTATTCACCGCCTCGAGGTTCATGACGTGGCGAATCACGTGGAACTCGTCGGATACCCCGTTACCACCGTGCATGTCTCGCGCGACGCGGGCGATATCGAGCGCCTTGCCACAGTTGTTGCGCTTCATCAGCGAAATCAGTTCCACCGGGCAATTGCCAGCATCCATCAGCCGCCCCATTTGCAGGCAGCCCTGCAGGCCCAGCGTAATTTCGGTTTGCATGTCGGCGAGCTTCTTCTGCACCAGCTGCGCTGCCGCCAGCGGACGCCCGAACTGGCTGCGGTCGAGGGCGTACTGTCGCGCCGCGTGCCAACAGAATTCGGCGGCACCCATGGATCCCCAGGCGATGCCGAAACGTGCGCGGTTGAGGCAGCCGAAAGGTCCCTTCAGGCCCTCCGCGTCGGGCAACAGGTTTTCAGCCGGAACGAAGACATCCTGCATCACGATCTCACCGGTAACCGACGCGCGCAGCGAAAACTTTCCCTCGATCTTGGGAGTGGACAGCCCGTCCATGCCGCGTTCGAGGATGAATCCCCGAATCACGCCATCGAGCTTCGCCCAGACCACCATGACATCGGCGATCGGCGAGTTGGTGATCCACATTTTCGCGCCCTTCAAGCGATAGCCGCCGTCGCTCGCGGTGGCGGTCGACGTCATGCTGGCCGGATCCGATCCCGCGTCGGGCTCGGTCAGACCAAAACAGCCCACCAGTTCTCCACTGGCGAGCCGCGGCAGGTATTTCTGCCGCTGTTCCTCGCTGCCGTAGGCGTAAATCGGGTGCATCACCAGCGAAGACTGCACGCTCATCGCCGAGCGGTATCCGCTGTCGACACGTTCGACCTCGCGCGCCACCAGCCCATAGGAAACATAGCTGGCACCAGCGCAGCCGTAGTCCTCCGGAATCGTCGCGCCGAGCAGGCCCAGCTCGCCGAATTCGTTCATGATTTCACGGTCGAAAACTTCGTCCCGGTTGGCCATTTGCACCCGAGGCATCAGCCGTTCCTGGCAATACTCGCGCGTGGCGTCACGAATCATGCGTTCTTCGTCGTTCAGTTGCTGCTCGATAAACATCGGATCCTTCCAGTCGAAGGAAACTCTTTTTGCTTGCGTCATGGGTATAGCCGCCTGTTGGGTGTGATCACATTTTATCGACCCGGACGCAGAATTCCAGCCTATTCCCTGCGCCCGGAAGATTATTTCCCCGCCTGCCGCCAGCGCCTAGCGCCGGTCCACAAACTGCAGCGCCAGCGTACCATAATCGTAATAGCCGGCCCGTAGCGCCGACCATTTTTCGCGATACAGGGTTTCGATCGGAAACGGAAAACCGTCGCGGTTACCGCTGACGATGGTGTCTGCCAGGTGCTTGCCGATGACCGTCCCGGGACCGACGCCGCGACCGTTGTACCCGGCCGGGGCAAACACGCCGGGGGCCAGCAGCTGCACGCGCAGAATCTTGCTCGAAGTGACGCCAACCCGCCCGCTCCAGAGGTATTCCCAGCGCGCCGCGCGCGCCTGCGGAAACAGCCGGTTACGCGTGCGCGTCATCCAGCCTGCCCTGATGCCGCGCTGCGGTCCCCGCAGCCTGCCGGCGCTGCTCATCACCAGCCGGCCCGAGCGATCGATGCGCGACGAAGTCATCAGCGTTTGCGTATCCCACAGGCCATGTCGCTCGGGGGTGATACCCGCCGCGAGCGCGGGCTCGAGCGGGGCGGTTGCGCATTGAAAGATAAAAACCGGCACGATCGACTCGCGCACCCCCTGGCTGTTTTTATCCGCATAGGCGTTGGTCGCCAGCACCACCTGCTGCGCCGCAACCTGGCCGTTCGCGGTAACCGCCAGCCAGCGGTTATCTTGGCGGCTCAGGCTTTCGATCGCCGACTCCTGGTAGATGCGCGCACCGCATACGAGCGCGGCCTTTGCCAGCGAGCGAACATAGTTTAGCGGGTGAATAGTTCCGGCGCTCCTGTCGAGGATGCCACCGTGACGATAAACGGGCGACGCGGAAAGCCGGTGGCTGTGCTCGCCGTCGATCAGCTCGACTTCCGCTCCCAGTTCTTGCAGCTGCCGGCAACGATCCTCGAGATACCTCATCGCCGAAGCGCCGTGAGCGATATTGATCGTGCCGCTGCGGTCGGCATCGCACTGCATACCGAAGCGCTCCACCAGGTCGAACACCAGGCGCGGAGAATCACGCAGGGCCAGGTTGAATTTTTCGCCGGCGGCGGCGCCGATTTTACTGACGACATATTCTGGATTTTTCCAGACGCCTGCATTGACCAGCCCCGCGTTACGCCCGGAACCGCCGAAACCGATACTCCTTGCTTCGAGCAGCACCACGGCGACGCCATGCTCCGCCAGGTGCAGGGCGGTCGATAACCCGGTATACCCGCCGCCGACCACGAGCACGTCTGCCTGCAGCTTTTCCTGCAACTGCTCGCTTACCGGATTCGGAATCGCAGTCGCGGCCCATAGCGAATTCTCTCCGGCGTCTTGAGGCAAGTGTTCGGGCATAGGATATCTTCGGCCGTACGACTGCGGAATTGTGCGCGATCCCTGATTTTATTGCTAGTAAAGCCGCTTCAAATCGATAAGAATTCGGTTGTCTGGGTATACTTCCGTGGGATGACGATATGTCGACGTTAAGCGTTGCCGTTACGCAGATGGCCTGCAGCTGGGACCTGCCAGCCAACCTCGAGCGCGCCGAAAACCTGATCCGCGACGCCGCCGCCAAAGGCGCCCGCGTGATCCTGATACAGGAGTTGTTCGAAACGCCCTATTTCTGTATCGAGCAGAATCCGGCGCATTTCGAACTTGCGACCACCGTCGACGCCAATCCGGGAATCAGGAAATTCCAGTCACTGGCGCAGGAACTCGACGTCGTGCTGCCCTGCAGCTGGTTCGAGCGCGCCAATCGAGCTTTCTTCAATTCGCTGGCCATGATCGACGCCGGCGGAGAGATACTCGGCGTTTACCGCAAATCGCATATACCGAACGGGCCCGGATACCAGGAAAAGAATTACTTCAACCCGGGTGATACCGGTTTCCGCGTCTGGGATACCCGCTACGGCAGGATAGGCGCCGGCATCTGCTGGGATCAATGGTTTCCCGAAGCCGCGCGCAGCATGGCGTTGATGGGTGCCGAACTGCTACTTTACCCGACCGCGATCGGTTCCGAACCGCCGCCCGCGATTACCCCGGATTCCAGCGCTCACTGGCAACGCACGATGCAGGGACACGCCGCCGCCAACATGATCCCGGTTATCGCGTCGAACCGTATCGGTACCGAACAGGCAACGCGGGACAAGGACTTCACGCTGACTTTTTACGGGCATTCGTTCATCGCCGATCATACCGGCGCCATCGTCGCCGAGGCGGACGATTGCAGCGAAACGGTGCTGGTGCACGAGTTCGATATGAGCGTAATCGGCAACTACCGGGACGCCTGGGGGATCTACCGGGATCGACGACCCGACCTGTACCGGATTATCGCCACCCTCGACGGCAAGGCCTAGCCTCGATGTCACAGCAGGCGCCGTGCTACCTTGTGCCCCTGGACGCACTCGCGGGCTTTAAGGATCACAGCCTGACGACAGCCGATACCGGCGTTCCAACCAGTATGCGGTGCGTCGCCGGAAACTACGATGATCAACCTTTTTTTACCGCCACATTCGCCTGCACCAGGGCGTTCCAGAAACCATCTCTCAAACTCGAGCGAAGAATCACTCCCGGAGGCTTGCGATGCTAACCGTATTCAGCGAAAAACACGTCCTGCGCAATTCCAGAACAGAACTTTACGGTGGCGAACTGGTGCCCCCGTTCGAATGCCCTGCGCGCGCCGAACACATCCTGCAACGCGTCAAAGAGGTCAGCCTCGGAGACGTCATCGCCCCGACGGATTTCGAGATAACCGCGGTTAACCGCATCCACGATATCGAATTTATACACTTTCTCGAAACCTGCTGGGAAGAATGGGTAGCCGTGGGTTACAGCGGCGAGGCGATCGCAACCTGCTGGCCGGCGCGCGGCATGCAGCAACAACGCGTTCCGAATCATATCGACGGAAAGCTTGGTTACTACGCGCTGGCTGCCGAAACCGCAATCTCGAACGGTACCTGGGAAGCCGCGCGCGCCAGCGTCAACGTCGCGCTCACCGCGCAGGCGGCGCTGCGCGACGGCGCGTCGTCGGCGTTTGCGCTGTGCCGGCCTCCTGGGCACCATGCCGCCGCCGACATGTTCGGCGGTTACTGCTTCATCAACAATGCGGCGGTGGCCACGCAGGCTTTCATCGACCAGGGCGCCAGCCGCGTGGCGCTGCTCGACGTCGATTTCCATCACGGCAACGGCAGCCAGGCGATCTTCTACGACCGCGACGACGTCATGTTCCTGTCCCTGCACGGCGATCCCCGGGATGCGTTCCCGCATTTTCTGGGCTACGCCGATGAATGCGGGCAAGGCGCAGGACAGGGATTTAACCACAACTACCCGATGGGTCCTGGCACCAGTTTCGATACCTGGGGCGCGGCGCTCCGGGACGCCTGCAACAAGATCAAAAAATACGCGCCCGACGCGCTGGTGATTTCGCTAGGCGTCGACACCTTTGAAAACGATCCGATTTCGTTTTTCAGGCTCGCCAGCGACGATTTCAAGCGCTACGGCGCAACCATCGGTGCGCTGAACCTGCCGACGCTGTTCATCATGGAGGGCGGCTACGCGATCGAGGAGATCGGCGTCAACGCGGTCAACGTACTCGAGGGATTCGAGGGTCGGTGAGTTCGCGCCCTCGATCCGCCCGTAGCGTTATCCTCGCGCAAACAGGCACCTTTCGATAATGGCTTCGTCGAATAACGCACGGACGGGCGCGCATCATCAGGCTGTTGCACAAATGCCCACGCCAGGTATCGACAATTCGGCTCCCCTGCACGCCGGCAAACGGGTCACGTGAAATACCTGCTCTCGCTCAGCCCCAACACCCGCGGCATAGTTTGCCTGGTTGCCGCCATTGCCAGCCTCACGCTAAGCGATGCGATTATCAAGTGGTTGAGCCCCGAGCTGCCGCTGCACCAGGTTACGCTGTTTCGCTCCTGCTTTGCGCTGCTGCTGGTGCTGGTCATGGTGCATCTCGAGGGCGGTCCGAAAACCCTGAAAACCAGGCGGCCGGTGCTGCATTTGTTGCGCGGATCGATGCTGGTGCTGGCCAATATGTTTTTCTTCGTCGGACTCGCGGCGATGCCGTTTGCCGAAACCGTGGTGTTATTTTTTACCGCGCCGCTATTCATCTGCATCCTGTCGCAACCGGTACTCGGCGAAAAAGTCGGCTTATCGCGCTGGGTAGTTATCGTGGTCGGCATGCTCGGCGCCGTTATCATGCTGCGGCCGGGCAGCGGCCTGTTCAAGACGATCAGCCTGCTACCGGTCATGGCCGCATTGTGCTACGCCGCGATGACGATGATGACGCGCAAACTCGGTATGCGGGAAACCGCCGGCGCAATGACTTTCTATATCCAGATCGCCTTCATCGTCATCAGTGTGCTGGTGGGTCTCGCTATCGGTGACGGCGGCTTCGATAATTACGACAGCCCGTCGCTACAATTCCTGCTGCGCGCCTGGGCCTGGCCCAGCCTGGTACAGTGGCAACTGCTGATGATATGCGGCTCGATCGTGGCGATCGGGGGCTACCTGATGTCGCAGGCCTACCGCATCGGAGAGGCGTCCGCGGTAGCCCCTTTCGAATACACGTCGTTGCCGTTTGCGCTGCTGGTTGGCTACACCCTGTGGGGGGACTGGCCCGACTGGCGTGCGTTCATCGGTACCGGGATGATTGTCGGCAGCGGACTGATGGTATTCTGCCTGGAAAACCGCGCGCACCGGAAATTGCTGCAGCATGCGCAGATCGATTATTAACTTGTCCTGAATCAAGGTTTTTAGGCGCGGGTCTGCCGATACTGGGTCGGTGCATTATCTGTTAATATCAGGTTCTCGAGAAAATTAACCCTTTTCCAGGAGTAAACTGTTGGAAGTGGAGAAATACAGACAAATCCTGCTCGACATGAAACAGGCTCTGACCGATCGCATCAACGCGATCGACCGGGAAGTCAGGCACGAAGGCATGACGGCAGACTGGAGCGAGCAGGCGAGCGAACGCGAAAACGACGAGGTGCTCGAATCGCTGGGCAACACCTCGGAGCAGGATCTGCTGAAAATCAATTACGCACTGAAAAGACTGGACAACGGCACCTATTTCAATTGCGCCGAGTGCGGCGAGGAAATTCCACCCGCGCGCCTGGAATTACTGCCGTTTACCGCCTATTGCGTGGATTGCGCGGAAATAATCGAAGACTGAAGGAAATACTACGAATGCTCAACGAAAAACACGACCTCGTGCACGAACTACCCGAGCACCGCGATACCATTCACGACCTCAAAATGACGAATCAACACTTTTCCCGGCTATTCGACGAGTATCACGAGGTCGACCACGAGGTGCACCGCATCGAGACCGGCGTCGAAAATACCTCGGACGAATACCTCGAGGAACGCAAGAAAGTCCGTCTGTATTTGAAAGACGAGCTCTACCGGATGATCAAAGAGGCCTAGACCGAGGTTTCGGGTACCTCGATATACTCCACGACGATGCAGCCATTTTTGGTGTAGGAGCAATGTTGCGTACCCGCTTTCAACCACACCAGGTCGCCCTCGCGATACACCGTACCGTCGTTGTCGGTTAAATCGCCGCTGACAATTAGAAATTCCTCGTTACCGCGGTGTTCGTGCGGGATCGTGGTGTAACCCGGGTCCATCTTGTAGACATTAAATCCAGTTCCCAGCGGCTTGCTCCGATCGATTTGCAGCACGCTGCCATCATCTTCGCCACGATCGGTGACGAGTGGTTCGAACTCGGCTTCGAATATATTGACGACAATCCGTTCGCCTTCGGCTATCGGTTTCATGGTTCACTCCTTCAATCGATTTTCAACTGTGTAACCTCGCGGCGAAATGGTAACGCATCTCCGATATCTGGCATATCCAGCTCGCGCGCGTAGCGATGCCCGGCATAGGTCGCCCACGCAATCGGCGCCGGGGACTCGGCGTCGCCGATCAATTTGATCGACTTGATTCCGTTTTGCTCCCATTCGTCCTCGCGTGCACGGAGCGCCCGCCACAACGCATCGTTGCCGATCCTCGACGCCACCATGACGACCGCGTCGGCAACGAGCGCTTCCGCTTGACCGGAGAATACGCATTCATGCCAGACCGACCCCTGCTCGATTCGGGTCACGCCACGGTTGAGTACGACATGCACGCCGAGCTCCGCCAGTTTCGCGTGTATCGACCCCTGCTCCAGCGTATTGACAGTCCACTCGGATACGCGGGCAGCCGGGGTGACGAGCGTGACCTCGGCGCCGTTCTCGGCCAGCAATTCGGCGACCACGCCGCCCATGTAGTAATGATCGTCATCGAACACGACCACCTTGCCGGCAGGTATATTGCCGTTCATCAGGTCGTCGGGAGTATGCACCGGGATCGAGTCATCGTTCCGCATCGCTACCACATGCAACCGCGACACGCCGTCAGCGCGCCAGCTCGAACCGGTCGCGAGCGCGACGTGCTCGAAACCGAAGGCGAGAATATCGTCGGCCGTCAATTCGTTATCGAGGTAGATATCCACGTTCGGCATCTGGCTGAGCTGGTACTCCCGGTAATCGGCAACCCGGCCCCAGGCGGACAGACCCGGCAGGTTTCGCTCGCGCGCGACACGCCCGCCGAGACGGGTTTCGGTTTCGGCCAGCACCACCTGGTAGCCACGCGCTCCGAGCGCGCGCGCGGCCTCGAGGCCGGCCGGCCCGGCGCCGACGATCAGCACCGTTTCGCTGTCGCCCTTGCCCTGAATCTTTTCCGGGTGCCAGCCCTTGCGCCACTCCTCCATGAAGGTCGGGTTTTGCGTGCAGCGCGCGATCGACATGGTCATATCGCCGCTGATACAGATATTACAGCCGATGCATTCGCGGATGTCTTCGATGCGCCCTTCCTCGATCTTGCGCGGCAGGAACGGATCGGCGATCGACGGTCGCGCGCAGCCGATAAAATCGAGAATGCCGGAGCTGACCTGTTTGACCATGACGTCGGGTGACGTGAAGCGCCCGACGCCGACCACCGGCTTCGAGGTCAGCGCCTTGATGCCTTCGACCAGCTCCTGTTGCGCCGCCTCCTCCTTGAAGCGCGACGCACCCGAGCAGTCCGCCCAGGTGCCATGGGCGAGATCCCACAGGTCCGGTACCTCGGCGTGCATTTCGATCAGGTCGCGAACCTCGCTGTTGGCGAGACCGAGATCGCCAATGATTTCGTCGAGTGACAGGCGCAGCGTTATGCCACAGCTGTCGCCGACGGCGTCCTGGCATTCCTCGACCAGTTCACGCATCAGCCGGGTCCGGTTTTCGAGGCTGCCGCCGTATTCGTCGCTACGCTGGTTGGTCGCGCGCGACATGAAATGCTGGATAACGCCGTGTCCGTGCGCGGCATAGAGACAGATAAGGTCATAACCCGCGGTTTGCGCCCGCAGGCAGGCGTTGCGGTGCCAGCGTCGCAGGTCGCGAATATCCTTTTTCGTCATGGCTCGCGCGCTGACCGGGTCGCTGGTGTAAGTGCGGATCGGCATCGCCGTGGGCGCGAGCGGAATCTCGCGCGTATAGAGGTTGGGGCCGTTGACGCCGGCATAGGCCAGCTGCGTGCCGGCGAGCGCATCGTACTCGTGGATGGCGTCAGCCATCCTGGCCATGATCGGGATATCTTCGTCGTCCCACAGGTGCAGTTCGATATACGGCGCTATCTCGGAGCTGTGGTGCATTTCCGTTTGCTCGGTGAATATCACGCTCCAGCCGCCCTCGGCCTTGACGCCGCGCATCGCCGCCGCCGCCGACGGATCGCGATACCCGCCGCCATTGCAGTGCGGCACCTGGTAAAACCGGTTCCTGGCGGTTACCGGCCCGATCTTTACCGGTTCGAATAAAATATCGTAGCGCGGGTCTCTGCTCATGCTCTTCCCCCGGTTGTGCTAAAGCCTGGCCATGTCGGACAGTTTTTCGCTGCTGATCGACTCGTGGCAGAAACGGCCGAAATTATCGACCACGATGGCCTTATGGTCATGGCGAGGGTCGCGATGTCGGGCATCAATCCCGGGTTGGAGCCCGGCCTCGCCGGCGGCCACGCGGTAAGCGAGTTGTCCGAGGGTGAACCGCACCGACCTGCGGGTCAAGCTTCGGGTATCACGGCGATTACATCGATCTCCATGAGCCACTCCGGCTGCCCCAGGCCGGCAACGACGATGCCGGTCGAAATCGGAAACACGCCTTTCAGCCACTTGCCGACTTCCTGGTATACCGGCTCGCGGTAGCGCGGATCGGTGATATAGGTCGTTGTCTTGACGATGTGGCTCATATCGCTACCGGCTTCCTCGAGCAACTGCCTGACGTTTTTCATCGCCTGCTCGGCCTGCGCCCGCGGGTCGCCGAGACCAACCAGTTTACCGTCGAAGTCGGTGCCGACCTGCCCCCGCAGGTAAACGGTGTTACCGGCCACCACCGCCTGGCACAGGTCGTTGTCGAGCTCCTGGTTGGGGTAGGTGTCCCGGGTGTTGAACATGCGGATGCGTTTGTGTGTCGGCATCTCAGGCGCTCTTCTCATGGTTTTTCTGTTTTTCGGTTTTCGAATGCGTCAAGTCTGGCGACAAATCTAATCCATGTAAAATATTTTTTCCCTCTGACCTGCCGCAAAATTACCGTGCATACACGACAATACTTCTTCGCATGGTTTCTATTTGTCGAATCGATTTACGGGTAAATGAATCTTCTAATTGAATCCTGTGCAAAGCCGGATTCGGCCCGCCATCGACATCGGCAGAATAATCTAATGGCAAAACCCGCCAACGGCGTGAGCCAGGACCGCAAGGCGCTCGTGCTGCGCCCAATCGCCGATGAAATCAGCGCTAGCCGTGTTATCCTGCGGTGACCCGGACAGTTCGGCGCAAAACCGCATTTTGCGGCGTTTGCAGGGCACTGTCGGGATTTTTTCTCGGCCCGGGCCGAATAAACGAGGACAAGGTATGACCCTATCGATCGCCGCCTGGGATGAAGCGAGTGGCCAGCTCGGCGCCGCTATCGCCTCGTCCAGCATCAGCGTCGGTTCACGCTGCCTGCATTGGCAGCCCGGCACCGGCATTGCACTCAGCCAAAATATCACCGATCCGCGACTAGGCCCGAGGATGCTATCGTTACTCGCCGACGGCGTCGATGTAAGCTCGGCTGTCGCCGCCGTCGTACAAAGCACCCCGCATATCCGTTTCCGGCAGCTCGGACTGGTCGACAACAAGGGCAACACCGCCTTGTACACTGGTGCTGCGGTGCTCGGTTGCTTTGCGTCGGCCGAGGGCCGGCATTGCGTCGCGGCCGGTAACCTGCTTGCCAATGATTCCGTACCCACGGCAATGGTACAGGCTTTCGAAAAATCGGATGGCAGTTTCGGCTCGCGCGTGCTGGGTGCGCTTCGAGCCGGCGTCGCCGCCGGTGGTGAGGCCGGAGCCTTGCACTCGGCCGGAATGCTGATCGGCGGTGAACCTTCCTGGCCGCTGGCGGAATTGCGTATCGACTGGGATGACGATCCGATCGCCAGGATGATGGCCGGCTGGGTCGTATACGAACCGCAGATCGACGACTATGTCACGCGCGCCTATAATCCTGAAGACGCGCCCTCCTACGGCGTTCCCGGGGATCCCTGAATGAACAGCGAAGAAATTCTGGCCCGGCTGGTATCGTTCGACACCACCAGCACGAAATCCAACCTCGAACTGATCGACTTCGTGCGCAACCTGCTCGACGATCACGGCATCGCATCGCAGCTGCTCTACAATGACGACATGACCCGCGCCAACCTGTACGCCACGCTCGGGCCCGACGACATCGGCGGCGTTATGCTGTCCGGGCATACCGACGTCGTGCCCACGCTCGGACAGGACTGGCATAGCGATCCTTACCGCTTGAAAGTAACCGACCATCAACTGTATGGCCGCGGCTCCTGCGACATGAAGGGTTTTATCGCCTGCGTGCTGGCAGCCCTGCCGCAAATGACCGCCGGACCTCTGCAAACGCCGCTGCACCTGGCATTTTCCTACGACGAGGAAATCGGCTGCGTCGGCGCCAAACGGCTGGTCGAGAAGATGGCTGGCTTCGAAGTAAAACCCCGCGTCGGCCTGATTGGCGAACCGACCGGCATGAGAATGGTGCTCGGGCACAAGGGCAAGGTTTCCTATCGCGTTACCATCACCGGCCTTGCCTGCCATTCCGCCTATATCAGCAGCGGCGTCAACGCGGTGGAGTATGCCGCGGAACTGGTCGCATTCATCCGCAACATGAATTCGCGCGTCCAGCAGGAGTTGACCGATTCCAGTTACTCGGTGCCGCACACGACCTTCCACGTTGGTAACATCGGCGGCGGTACCGCGCTCAATATCGTTCCGAATCATTGCCAGTTCGAATTCGAGATTCGCAACCTGCCGCAGCAGGAGCTCGACGCGCTGGTGCACGAAATCAGGCACTACGCCGACGCGGCGCTGCTGCCAGAAATGCGCGAACGCTATCCCGACAGCGATATACGCTTCGACGAGATTTCGTCCTACCCCGGCCTGCATACCGACCCGGCATCGGCCGTGATCGCCTGCACCCGAGCGGTCAATCCTGTCGACGAGATTGGCGACAACGTCAGCTTTGGCACCGAGGCGGGCCTGTTCGACGCAATCGGCATCAATAGCCTGGTATGCGGCCCCGGCAGTATCGATCAGGCTCACCGGCCCGATGAATTCGTCGACCGCGCGCAGCTGCGCTACTGCGACGAAATGATCGAAAACCTTGTACATCGCTGCCTCGAATCGGCAAAATTCGTCTAGTACCAAAACCGTAAAATAATCGCTATGTCAGAATCTCCCGAGCCCGGCGTCATCGGATGGCGTGAATGGATTGCACTGCCCGATCTGGCCTTGCCCGCAATCAAGGCCAAGGTCGATACCGGCGCGCTGACCTCGGCGCTGCATGCTTTTCTGATCGAGCCCTATGCCCGTGACGGCCGTGACATGATCAGGTTCCTGATCCATCCGATCCAGCGCAACCAGGCATTCGAAATCGAATGCCACTGCCCGGTCCACGACTACCGAGAGGTGGCCGATTCCGGCGGCCATCGCGAAATGCGTTACGTCATCCGGAGCAATATCTGTCTCTCCGGCAACGTCTGGCCGATCGAGTTGACCCTTACAAACCGTGATACAATGCGCTTTCGCATGCTGTTGGGACGTAGGGCGATGACCGGGCGTTTCCTCGTCGATCCGTCCGCATCTTATGTCGCGGGAAAACTGCAGCCGCACAAACTCTATAAAATCAAAGCGGAGAGCTGAATGAAAATCGCACTACTTTCGCGAAATCGAAAACTTTATTCGACGCGCCGGATTATCGAGGCCGCGGAGGAACGCGGTCACAAGATCGTCGTGATCGACGTGCTGCGGGCCTACATGAATGTCGCGGCCCACAAGCCCTCGATACATTACAAGGGCGAATCGCTGGAGGGCTTCGACGCGGTTATCCCGCGTATCG
>Ga0224512_10002633_pt1 | contig 16293 bp, 9 predicted proteins | sample SF_May12_sed_USG_4_FD_169103 | JGI IMG/M metagenome (GOLD analysis project Ga0224512, IMG submission 169103) | Sediment microbial communities from San Francisco Bay, California, United States - SF_May12_sed_USGS_13 | ecosystem: Environmental > Aquatic > Marine > Sediment | place: USA: California...
GAGGTGATTGGTCGCGAGGTATTTATCCAGTTGATTGTAGATTGTCGGCGGAGTGTGGTTGAGGATGAGAACCCTGTTCGACCGACGCAGCCGCGATATACTCTTGCCGGAAACACGGCGACTCCGTGACACGCATTCAGGGGCCATCAAGTGAGTCAGCGTAAGCTGCGTCGCATCAGTCGATACCGATAGCGACTGTCCGAGACTGACTAACGTCTGCGACAGTCGATGACTCGCGAGTGGCAGCGCAACATCTCGGCGAGATGTACGTGTTCCGCTGCACACGAAGACTGTGCATTCTGGTAGATTGAGATCATCGAGGGCTTTGCGAGCTCCAACAACAACGTTCTTTTCAGGAGTGAATGCGATGCGCACGGTCCCTGTTCCGTTGGTTCAATTGCTGCAACGCGCTTCCCTGGGCGTCATTCTGCTCGGCACGACGACCGTCGTGATCGCCCAGGCCCCCATCATCCAACCGGGCGCGCCCGGCGAGCCTCCACGCGAGATCAGCGCTGAAAAAGCGGTCGAGATCGCCGATACAAGTTACTCGCCGTCCGACGCGCAGTTCGTGCAGGACATGATTCCGCATCATCATCAGGCCATGGAGATGGCCGCGTTGGTGGCTGACCGCACGAACCGGCCGGAACTCATCGACGTGGCCGGGCGCATCGACGCCTCGCAGGGAGACGAGATCGCGTTCATGCAGCAGTGGCTGCGCGAGCGCGGCGAGCACGTCCCGGATCCGACCGAGCATGATGCGATGCACACGTCTCACGCGATGGCCGGCATGGCGACGCCGGAACAGATGGCGGCGCTTGCCGCGTCGGAGGGCACGGCCTTCGACCGCCTGTTCCTGAAGTTGATGATCACCCACCATGAGGGCGCGGTGAAGATGGTCGAGGAATTGCTCGAACAACCCGGTTCCGCGTATGACCCGATACTGTTCGAGTTTACGAGTGACATAAACAACGACCAGATGGCTGAGATCGAACGGATGAACGCGCTGCTGGTGTCCCTGTCTGACGATCCTCGTGCGAGCCTCAAGGCCGGACTTACTGATGCCGGCGTGGCGATTTTGAACCTGGAACTCGTGTCCTCGCTGCCCAAACCTCCCGGGTTCGTCGACCCTGATAACCCGACCGAGGCGCCGCGGTCGCCAGCGGATGCTGACGAGGACGATGAAGACCCCAAGCTGGTGGATAGCGAGGAAGACAAGCGCTCGCCGATGCTGAGTTTCTCGAATACGGATATCGCTTTTGCCGGCGACGTGCTCGTGGCCGGCAGTTATCACGGTTTCAACATTTATCGACTGCAAGACGATGGCATCCCGGTACTCATTTCCTCGGTGGTCTGTCCGGGCGGGCAGGGCGACGTCTCCATCGTTGGCGACCTGTTGTTGATGTCGGCACAAGAGACGAGGGGACGGCTCGACTGCGGGCTGCAAAGCGTTAGCGAGGACGTCAGCGAGGAGCGGTTCCGGGGACTTCGGATATTCGACATCAGCGACCTGACGAAGCCGGTACAGGTCGGTGCGGTTCAGACCTGTCGCGGCTCGCACACGCATTCAGTGGTATCGGGCCCCGACGAGGACGGCAAGATCATCGTCTACAATTCCGGCACATCAACCGTACGCGAGCAGGAGGAGATGGAGAGCTGCTTCGATGATTTGCCCGGCGACGAGCGAACGGCGCTGTTTCGCATCGACGTGATCGAGATCCCGGTCGACGATCCGGGCAAGGCACGCATCGTGGACAGCCCCGCAGTCTTCGCCGATCCGGAGACGGGTGTCATCGCCGGCCTCTGGCGCGGTGGCGATCACGGCGACGAAACTCAGGAGACGAGCCAGACGGATCAGTGCCACGACATCACCGTGTTTCCCGAGAAGAACCTTGCTGCAGGCGCGTGTTCGGGCAATGGCATCCTGTTCGACATCTCTGATCCGCTAAGCCCGCAGCGCATCGACGCAGTCGTCGACAAGGGCTTCGCCTACTGGCACTCGGCGACGTTCAACAACGACGGTACCAAGGTGCTGTTCACCGACGAATGGGGTGGCGGCGGCAGACCTCGCTGCCGCGCGTACGACCCCCTGGACTGGGGCGCCGATGCCATTTACGAGATCGTCGACGGCAAACTCGAGTTCCGCAGCTACTTCAAGTTGCCGGCGCCACAGGTCGAGCAGGAAAATTGCGTGGCGCACAATGGCTCCATCGTGCCTGTACCGGGCCGCGACGTCTTCGTGCAGGCCTGGTACCAGGGTGGCATCTCGGTGATCGATTTCACTGACGCAGCCAGCCCGGTGGAGATCGCATACTTCGACCGCGGTCCCATCGACGCCGAGAACCTGGTTACCGGCGGGTTCTGGTCGACGTACTGGTACCGCGGCAAAATCTACGGCACCGAGATCGTACGCGGACTGGACGTGTTGGCGCTTACGCCGAGCGAGCACCTTTCCGCACATGAGATCGCTGCAGCGATCGTGGCCGATCAAGGTGACGTATTCAATCCGCAGCAGCAGTTCCGTGTCACATGGCCAGCCGAGCCTGCCGTTGCACACGCCTATCTCGATCAGCTCGAGCGTGACGGCGCGCTCTCCAAGGTATTAGTCGCCGAGCTTGCTGCGGCGTTGGAGCTCTCGGCATCGCAGCTCGAGGATGGCGCGAGCAACAAGGAACTGGCAGCCAGGCTTGAAGCATTGGCTGGGGACCTGACAGCGGGCGACGTGACGAACGATCGACGGGTCAAGCTGGCCCGGACCTTGAGTGGCATCTCAGCGAGGCTGGACTAATGCGCCCGTCATCAGCAGCAGGACAGGATAAGAACCCTGTTCGACCAACGCAGCAGCCCAGCGGCAAGTTGGCGAGGCAGCGCCGCAGGGTGTATTCCGGTCACATGGATTACACCTTATTCCGGACACATAGTTAACACTTTGGAGCTCCCATGACCTGACGGATCTGCCCCTCGTCCTGCCGAACGCCCACGGTTTGGCCGGCGAAGGCGATCGAGAGGTTGATCTTGCGGCGGCCGAAGCAGCTGCGGCCGCAGCCGGTGACGCGGATGGCGCGATCGTGGAACGGGTAATCTGCTGGTCCCGGCGGCCCGCAATTTCGGCCACGCTATAACCCGGCACAATCACCTGCCGGACGGCTTCGATCTTGAATTCTTCCGTGTATCGCCTGCTGCTCATAAACACGTCTCTGGCTGCCATTTTGTATGGCTGAAAGGTATCTAGCAAACTGGGAGCGATTCAGGTCGACCCTGAAACTTAACTTGTCAGTACCAGAGTTTCAGGTAGTAGGACACCGAAATGCGTTTCATTTGCATTTAAGTTGTCTAGACAAGTATAGTCTGATGCGTACTGCAAGTATTCGGGGGGAATTCGGCGCCTTTTCGCGCCGAGACAGCGTTCAAGGGCAATCAGTCCTGTTTTCCAAACTCGTGCTGTGACTGGCTTTGCCAATGATTTGAGGTGCTGCATCGTTTCCGCATGAAGCAACCTGGCGTAGCTGCAGGCATTACAACTGAACTCACCAAATTTAGGGGTAAAAATCATGAGTATTTGGAAAATTGCAGCGCAGATCGGTATCGCATGCGTCGGAAGCGCCGTTGCGTTTCCCGTCGTTGCGCAGGACCAGGACCGCGGAGATCAATCGAGAGCACTGGACGAGGTAGTTGTCACCGGCTCCCGTATCAAAAACTCCGAGATTGACAGCGCAAGTCCGGTCACCATCATCGGTGCGGAGGCCATCTACAACTCCGGTATCTCGAACGTCGAAGACATTCTTCAGGAAATGACCGCGTCAGCAGGCCCGGCCGGTAACTCGACAAATGCCTACTGGACCAGCAACGGTTACGGTACGGCTCAAACCAACCTCAGAGGCATGGGCATCAATCGAACACTCGTGCTGCTGAACGGCCGCAGAATTGTGAATGGCGGTACCGGTGCAAACTCATCGGTAGACCTGAACATGATTCCGGCGGCATTAATCGAGCGTATCGAAGTGCTCAAGGATGGTGCCTCCGCAGTCTACGGCGCTGACGCTGTCGCGGGTGTCGTGAATATCATTACCAAAACGAACTTCAACGGCGCCAAGCTGGACGTCAAATACGGGGCGACCACAAAATCCGACGGCGAGAATTCCGAGGTCAATTTCACGTTTGGCGGCGACTACGACAAAGGCAATATCGTTGTAAATCTCAGCTTTGTCGACACCGGTCTGGTGTTGCAGTCTGACCGGGCTGCTTGTCCGCTCTTCGAGGGCGACGGTGGTCTGGAATGTTTTGGCAGCTCCACAACTATTGGTGGGCGCGCTCACTTCCTTGACGGTACAGAAATCCAGTTCAATCAGGTCGAAGGCGGTGACGGCGACTTTTTCGAGCCATATAACGGTGCCATACACGGGTTCGACTGGTTCCCATATCTCAATGCAGTCAGCCCGACGCAAAGAATTAACGTTTCCGCATTTGGCACCTACGAAGTCTCCGACTCGGTGCATGTCTTTACCGAATTTCTATACGCTAATCGGCAGGGTGACCAGATTGTTACTCCACGGAGAATCCGGACAACGCCCGTTTCGGCGGCATTTCCGTTCAATCCAACCGGGCAGGACCTCTTCATAAAGAACAGGCGCATGGTTGAAATGGGAGCGCCTTACTTCTTCCAGGAAACGGATACGATTCGTGCTGTCGTGGGTCTCGAAGGATCGTTCGGCGACGGCTACAGCTGGGATATGGCCGCTAACTATGGCCGTAATACCGGCCGAGACGGCTGGACCTTTGATATCGATCACGATCGAGTGTCACAAACCCTGGACGAAAACATTTGCAGTACGGCAGCGGGCGCGGCAATTCCCTGCGGTGACTACTTCGGAGTTGGAGAGTTGACGCCGGAATTGCTCGAATTTATCAGGTACCGACGTGAAGGTACCGGCGGTAATCGGATGCTTTCCCTGTCCGCCAATCTCTACGGCGACGTGATGACATTGCCGGCAGGGGACGTTGGCTTTGCTGTCGGTATCGAAGATCGAAGCGAAAAGGGCTGGCGCGACCCCGATTCAACCGTACTCGCCAATGGCGGTGAGTCGGCAATAAGCGGCTCATCTGACGTCACAGAAGTCTACGGAGAGTTGTCCATTCCGTTGCTGACCGATGCGCCTATGGCGAAGAACCTGAGCCTCACGCTGGCCGGCCGCTGGTCGGACTACAGCAGTTTCGGCAGCAATACGACCTACAAGCTGGGTGCGATCTGGCAAATCAATGATCACGTGACACTCAGATCTGTAGCTTCGACAGCATTTCGCGTCCCGACTATCAGCGAAAAAGAAGGCAGCACCAATCAGGAGAACCTGATAACGGTAGATCCCTGTGACGGCGCAACCGGCACGATCGCAACCAATTGTCTCGCCGACGGAGTTCCTGCGGATTTCATGCAGAACGGCACCACCGTGTTGACAGGCGTTGGCGGTAATCCAGACGTCGAACCGGAAGACGCGGATACAATTACTGTCGGAATCGTGTTTGAACCCGCATTTCTGGAAGGCTTTACGGCGACGATCGACTACTTTGATATCAAACTCGACAACGCGATTAATTCCGTCGACGGTAGTGATCAACTTCGCCTTTGCTATTCGGATCCGACGGTCTATTCTGAATTCTGTGACTCGTTTACGCGTGACGCGATCACCCGCCAGGTCATCTTCCTGAATAAACGTCCGGTCAATGCGGCCAGTGAACAGGTGAGTGGTATCGATTACGCATTCACCTACAATACGGACATCGCAGGTTACAATTCGACCTTCTCGTTACGCGCGACCAACCTGCTGACGCACGAGAACCAGGCGAACCCTGCGGCGCCCGTCGAAGATCTGCGCGGCAAGATTACTGCTGACCGGGGAAGCTTCGCCAAATGGCGAATGAATATGGGCGCAAAGGTTGATGCGGAAAAATGGTCGGCAGGCTGGTCAGCACGAATGATTGGTAAGGCTGATGACGAAAACGGTGGTGGCCCGATCGGTAGCTCCGTTAGCAACATCTTTTATCACGACCTGAACTTCAATTACTTTGTTAGTAACGAACTAAAATTGTCACTTGGCGTCGACAATGTCTTTGATGAGGAAGCGCCTTTCATCACGTCATGGAATGATGCGAATACCGACGTATTCACCTACGATCTGATGGGGCAACGCTGGTACATGAAAGCTAGCTACAAATTCTAGTAGTCAGGCTTGCAGCGATTGGCGGACTGGCCAGCGGGACCCGCTGGCCAGTCTTTTCGCAATGCCACACTTCAATTCTTTGATTCGTGTATTGAATCAACAAGCGCCATCGTTTGTCGAGGCACGACTCCATGAGAGCAATCAAATTATCTCGCAAAACGCACAAGTGGATTGCTCTGCTTCTGGGCATTCAGCTGTTTCTATGGTCTTTGAGCGGCTTTTACATGGTTGCGGTCCATCTCGACACTATTCATGGCGACATGTTAGTGAAAAATATGGCCCAGGGCGTAGTCTCATACACGGATGTAGCGGTGCCGCTGGAGCGTGTTGCTGAGCTGTATCCCGATTCCAGAATCATCACATTAAGTGCAATGATGGAACGGCCGGTTTATCGAATCGAGGGTACCGAGACTCGCCTCGTGGACGCAAACACCGGACAACAAATATCGCCGCTGGGAAAAGACCTGGCAACGCAAATTGCCACCTACCACTATGCCGAAGACGGCGAAGTGAGTCGTGTGGTGCTACTTGAGAAAGATCCGCCGACGGAGCTTCAAGCCCGTGCGCTACCGTTATGGCGCGTGGATTTTGATGATGTCTGGAATAGCAGTTTCTACATTGATCCGAACAGCGGTCTATTCACGACAAGACGGCATTCATTGTGGCGGATATTTGACTTCATGTGGATGCTGCACATCATGGACTATGACGAGCGGGCAGATATCAATAACACGGTACTTCGTTTGTTCTCCATATTCGGCACCTTGCTGGGCCTGAGCGGTGTATGGCTCTTGTTCTACAGTTTCAATCGACGCCGAGATGACGGTTTAGCACAATGATCTTCGTGCGGAAATTGCACAAATGGCTCACGCTGGTGATTGGAGCCCAGTTAATCGTCTGGCTGGTGACGGGTACGATAATCAGCCTGCTCAATCAAGAGGATGTCGGCGGCGCTACGACCCGACGGTCGGACACAGGTGAGTCGTTGCTGGTTTCATCGGACGAGCTATTTCCCTCCAATCGGCTTCCAATCTCTGATGGATCGTTCAACTCGATCAAATTGCTGCGACTCCTGCATCGGCACGTGTATCGCGTTGAGCAAGGTGGACGGGTGACACTGTTCGATGCCACGAGCGGCACGCAGCTTGATGTCGACAAGCGGCTGGCCGAGGAGATCGCAAGCAGCAGCTATGTTGGAGAAGGCGAGATCATCGACAGTGAATTACTCGCGTCCGGGTCTAACGAGGTTCGCGATTTCAGCGGTCCGATCTGGCGCATTAATATCGACGACGACCTGGCGACACGTATATACGTGTCGCCTGCGGATGGGCAGGTTCTGGCGCACAGAAACAGTCGCTGGAAAGCGGTCGACTTCCTTCTCATGTTGCACTTCATGGACTATGTCCGAGCCGACAGCTTCAATAATCCGCAGATCATCATAGTCGGGTTCGGGACGCTCTGGATTGCCGTTTCAGGCCTGTTGCTGATTTTTTTCAGCTTTTCGCGAAGCGATTTCATCTGGCTGCCCGGGTTGAGATCCGGAGGGAAGAGGGTATCAAGCAGGGTGGGCTCCGAAAACAATGAGCAACAGTCGTACGAGCTGGATAGCTCGTTGTCGTACTACTCGAGCTTGTCTCAGCGCGGAATCCGATTGTCTTCAAACTGCGATGGGTCCGGTAGCTGTGGTCTGTGCAAAGTCAGGTACGAAGAAGACGCCCCCGCGGACACCGCTGTAGACCGGGAGTGGATAAACGCATCTGAACTGGCGGCAGGATTCCGCCTGGGTTGTCAGCACAAGCCTCGGGCGAATGATGCCATTGTGGTACCGGACATGGCTTTTCAGCAGTCGCTCCAATCTGCGCAGGTTGTGTCGTCACGCTGGTTGACGCCGTTGCTCAAGGAAATTCGCATTCGCCCGGATACAGCTATTCGATTCAGGCCCGGTGATCACCTCGAATTTCAGATTCCTGCCTATGATATCGATCGTGATTGTTTCGCCGTCCCGGAATCTTTGACTGAAATCTGGAATGGCTTGACCATACCGCAAAACCTGACGCACAACGGGTCCGACTGTTGCGCACGAACCTACTCGATAGCGACAGCGCCTGGCACGGAAGAGCCGCAGGAGCTCACCTTTACAGTTCGATTCGCGCCTCCGCCTCCCGATCTGGACGTGGCGCCTGGCATAGGGTCCAGCTACATGTGCAGTTTGCAGCCTGGCGATCAATTGATGTTTCGCGGCCCGGCCGGCGAATTCCTTCTTCAAGACGGTGATCGGGAGAAAATACTCATTGGCGGTGGTGCAGGAATGGCGCCACTCAAGTCCATGGCCACCCATTTGCTGGAGAATTTGCAATGGGATGGAAAGCTCCGGTTCTGGTACGGCGCGCGCAACCGGCAAGAGATTCTTTACCGGGAGACTTTCGAAAAACTCGCCATGGAGAACCCTAATTTTGAATGGGAAGTCGCGTTGTCCGGGGCAGATGACGACGAAGAGTGGTTGGGAAAGAGGGGTCTTATTCACGAACTGATTTTTGATCATCTGTTACAACACCACGCGGCTCTTGGTAATTGTGAGTTTTATCTATGCGGACCACCGCTGATGCTTGCGGCGACCCGACAAATGTTGCGGGAATTGGGAGTATCAGATGCATCCGTGCGATTTGATGATTTCGGCAACTAACGAGAAGTGCGCGCTCCATTGGGCCGGATGCGCCTCAGAGGAGGACGGATGAAGGATTCTGCATTCCCTATGGGTGCAGTACAGGCGAGGTATCGCCGGGTCAAGGACCACATTGTGAAATTGATCAATACCGGTGAACTGAAGCCCAACGATCGGGTGCCCTCGGAGCATTCGTTAGTCAAGACTTTTGGTATTGCGAGAATGACCGCTCATCGTGCACTCAGAGAGCTGGCCGAGGAAGGATACGTTACACGGTTGGCTGGAGTGGGCACGTTTGTGGCGGATGCACGGCCGCATTCTGACGTACTTCAGGTTCGCAATATTGCTGATGAAATCCGAATTCGAGGTCACGTGCACAATGCCGAAATCATCGTGCTGGAAGAGGTCGAGGCGGATCAACAGGTCATCGAAAGGATGCAGATGCGGCCCGGATCGAAGCTTTTTCATTCGATGATTCTGCATCTCGAGAGTGGCAATCCAATTCAACTGGAGGATCGATACGTTTGCCCAACGTTGGCACCGGAATACCTGGATCAGGATTTCACCGAAATTACACCGAATGTGTATCTCACGCGTGTCGCGCCGTTTCACACCGCCGAACACGTTGTTCGGGCGACAATGCCATTGGACGAATCGCGCAAACACCTCAAGATGTCCAAAGGCGAGCCTTGTCTCGTAATACGACGCCGTACCTGGTCACAAGGTCGGCCGGTCAGCCTGGCGGAACTGTCGCATCCGGGCGATGCGTTTGAGCTGATTGGAACGATGGGCAAGGGTTAAATCGCTCTGAAGAGTACGTCGTTGCATGGACGATCTATCAGTGCCCTCCAGCCGCCTGATGCCCTGAAACTAAACTGCGGTCATACATGGCCGCACAGGACAGTGCACTGGATATCCTGCTGATCAGGCTGATTCTGCTCGTCGTTAACCTGCATGTTCGGTGAGCTGGTTTACGCCCAACAGCGACACCTTCGCCGGGCTCGCCGAACTCGGCATGTTCTTCCTGGTCGAGCATTTTGTAGAACTCCTGCTCATCAATCCGGTGCGATCGCTCGACCTTGTCATTCAGATTGGAGTGCCCCTGGGACGTTGGACACCGCCAACAGGCCCTGAGGTCGAGACTGGACGTTAAATCATTGCGAGTCTTCGCAGTGAGTTCGGGTGGTCCGGGATCAGATGACGGGAAAGCTCAGATGCTCGCTTTGGCCGGGCCAGTCCAACGGTACGTCGTGCAGGAGAGGTCCGGAAAGGGCTCCAAAGCGGTAACAAGACAACCTGCGTCCCTCGACAACTTGCGCCGGGTGTTCAATTGTCTATGCTACGAATAGTTTCGGAGAAACTCCATGCCGTCGTTTACCAAGAAGGGCTACCCGTGGACCAGGCAATTCTTTGAGTCAGATCTTCGCTACGTACCCAAATTAAAGCCGAAAGTTTTTGACGCGTTTGAGAAGTACAGTGGCCTCCGTGGTCAGAATTTACAGGCTGCCTTCCGGTCTGATTACATCCCGATTGTCGATATCAAGCATCTGCCGGGACACTACGGCTACACGCCACCAACGGGCGATGAGATCTGGCTGGATAAGACGTTTATCACGGAATTGGAGTTAGCGTTGCCCAGCCAGAATGTCCCGCGAAATAAGCGACGCTACTCGCCCAGTGAGCTCGAAATAAGATTGTTGATGCTGCTCGAAGCAACCGTTTTGCACGAAATGGTTCATTTCTTTCGCAGGAAATTCGACGAATCTGCGCGCATTAATGCCATGAGCAAGAATGGACGAGGCACTGAAGAGGCTTGGGCGCGTGAATTTGAGCAAAAGGCATATGGAAAGCGATACTCGGTACAAAATCTATTGATCAGTAAGTACATGCCAAAAACTGCGGCATATTCATCTGAGTAGCGTTCCATTTCGTGTATACGGCGCCAGAGCACCCTCCGCACACGACTCGCTGCACCTCGGTGAGTCAGTGCGGACAGGCGGCAGGGCTACTCTACGAAATTCAAAGCAGCATCCAGAGCTACATCTTGCCCTTTAAAATAGGCTGCTGACGACAAACTCACAGGCAAATCAGGCGCGAGCCATATCCGGTGGTCTTCGGCCGAGCTGTTCTGATGAAATTGTGATGAAATAATGCCGGTCTGCTGGCTATACGGTAGATTAAACCACCCGGCTTCACCAATGGCGTTGGGGCGCGTACCGGAAGGTTCACCAACTAAAATCGGGTGCGTAAAGCGGGTCAAGTCCACAAGCAAATCATGCCCTGCTGAAAACGTACTTCTACCCATAAGAATTAACAGCTTTCCGTCGGGTTTTATCGCTTCAAATAATGTCGCAGTTGCCACTAATGGCGGCGTGATTGAGCCATCGCCGCCACTATTGTGACGTAAATCGATCACCATGTGCTCAATACTTTGCTGCATGATCAGCTGTCTCAACTCGTCATTAAATTCTGCAAACGACAACTCAGGATCGTCTCGCACATCATTGAACTGCACGTACCGTAGCTGTTTATCTACAATATGCTCATACCAATATGGTTCGCTATTTCGTGATAGCCCACGTTGATAGCCGCCGGACTTCAAAGCGGGTAATTTCGGAAAACCTGCAAACGTCATTGCATGGGCTTTTGGTGTCACAGTTTGCTCTTCGTCGTCAGATCGGCGCACTGTCAGTGTGACGTTCGTTACATCGTCTATAATATTCAACCCTGCGAGCACTTGGGGTAGTCCCAAATAATAGGGTGCCAGCCAGAGCTGTTGCATTTCGTTGTCACGGGCGTTGATCTCAGCCACTAATTGCAGCGCTTTTTCGGCGGGCGTTTTACCGAAATGCGTGACTTCATAGCCAACTAAATCTTCGTACGGCTGCTGAGCCTCGACAATGTACAGACCATCAGAAAACCAATAAAACTGCATCGGCAACTGGGTAAAAGATCCATGCTGTCCCCATGCCGGAATTATAAAGTTATGACCATTGCCCAACATGCCGAGTAACGACATGAATTCAAATACAATTTGCTGGTCGTCCGATGTACTGATGGCTTTGCGAATTGAGTGAACTTTATTATCAAACTCCGCTTCGCTCATATGATGATACATGTCGACGTGTAAGCGCTTTATTTCAGAGACCAAATAATCTAAATCCAATTGCCATTTTTGAACTCGCGTCATATGTTCTGGCACCGCAGCGCCCGCAAGTTTCTTAAATGCATCAGAACCTTGAATGTTCTTGAAGTCAGCGCTGACCCCGTTTGAGAATAAACTTCTGCCAGCCAGTCTTGGTTTATCGTCCCATCGAGCGGCTAAGGCTTTTTCAATCCAGGCTACTGCGTTTTTCTCATCGTCCAATTGTGCATAAGTTTTGGCAATTTTAACCATCAAATCATTAGGGTTGCTTGCCCCTGTGGGAATTCTTTCCAGCCGATAACCAAGATCTAATGATTGCTCCAGGGGCGCGAGTGCCTGTTGCCATTGTTGCAGGTTAAACTAACTCAATCCAAGCAAATACCAGGTCTGTCCATCTTCTTTATATTGCCGGGTTAAGCTTTGTAATAACGGTAAGGCTTTCTGCCATTGCTGCGCGCGCGCCAAAGTAATCGCCGATTGTTTTTGTTCGTAGTACGCTTTCGGATCACGCACGACGTGCACGCCAGGTATTTGACCCATTGCCTGATTGGTCATGCCAGTGACTTTACTCGGTGCCTCTGCAGGCATTGAAATCGCTGCGATGCTAAAGGAAAGGGCTGCGAATACTAATGAATATTTAGTCACAGTTACGTACCGCTTCAGTGTTTGTTACGTGCAGCTTGATGAGTACAAAATCAAGTGTATCCGAAAAGCCGAGAGTCTTTCCTGAATCAGGCAACCTGGCGTCCGGAATCCCCCGAAGACGTGCAGGCAGCTAATTGGATTATCCACGAATCCGTTGTGCGCGATACTGCTTCAGAGCGTAGTGTAGCCCTGATGCGCCTGAGTGCCGCCTTGCCAGTAAATTCTGTCTCCATATCCAGGTCGACGAACCAGCCAAGGCCCAATGGTTGTCCGACATCCGTCAATCGTTGGCATAACTCGTCTCCACGCGAACCGTCGCGCAGGAACAATTCGTAGCCCAGTTCATTGGACCAGCCGGTGCGCGACACGACAATGTCGACCTGGCGTGCCACGGCAACATCGCCGAGAGCGGCGGCTCCTGCGGCACGCAGCCGCTCGAATGACTCATCTCTGAGTGCGCGACGTGACTGGCCCCGGCCAACTCCGGCCTTGCAATGATCGCCGGGCTTGTTAGAGGGTGATTCTATTTGACAAAGGCATTATGTGACCCGGTTCACGTTCTCGGGTGAGCGGTGTGCCTGCCCGGCACCTCCGCCGGGACCCTGTATTTGCTCAAATAGGCTCAACATTTCAGCCAGCACGACCAAGCAGGGATCATGTTATGAACATCAAAGCTGTCTTCACGGTACTCGCGGTTATCAGTCTCGCCTTCGGCATGAGCCAGGCACCGCAGCCGGTCACGGAGAGTTCCTACATCATCCAGGGATCGAGCCTGGCCGACGTCAGGGCCCTCGTTGCCGAGTACGGTGGCGAGATCACTCACGAACTCGGTGTCATTCGCGCGGTAGGCGCGACGCTAACGCCGGCACAGGTAGAGGCGCTGCGCGCGCAGGCCGGCATCCAACGCATCTACGGCAACGGCTCGATCGAAGTGGCCGGAAAGCCCGGCGGCGAGGCACAGGGCGGGAACGTGAACAACGTCCAGGAAACCCATTACCCGACAAGAGTGCTCGCTGACAGCCTGCATGCATCAGGTATCGACGGCAGCGGTGTCGGTATCGCGGTACTCGACACGGGTCTCTGGAAGCACGACGGCATCAGGAACGATGGCGCCGGCAATTTGCGTATCGACGCAGTTTACAACGCGATCACCGACGAGACAGTCAACCCGGCGAGCGGCGACGATCCAGCCGGCCACGGTTCACACGTGGCCAGTATCGCCGTCTCGAGCCTTGTAACCCCCGAAGGTAAATTCAACGGCATAGCGCCCGGGGCGCACCTCGTCTCTGTGCAGGCCTTCGATGAACTGGGCCAGGGAAGCTACGCCGATGTGATTCGTGCCATCGACTGGGTGGTGGCCAACAAGGCGAACCACAATATCCGGGTTCTCAACCTGTCCTTCAGCGCGGAGCCACGCTCACATTACTGGGACGATCCGATCAACCAGGCGGTCATGGTCGCGTGGCAGCAGGATATCGTCGTCGTCGTCGCAGCCGGCAACCGCGGACCCGCAGCGATGACCATCGGCGTGCCGGGCAACGTACCCTACGTGATTACGGTCGGCGCGATGACCGACAACTATACCGAGGACAACGAAGGCGACGACGTCGTGGCCTCCTTCTCATCGACCGGCCCAACGTACGAAGGCTTCGTCAAGCCCGATGTCGTGGTCCCGGGCGGTCACATGCTGGGCCTGATGCAGGGCAACTCGCATCTGGCGACGACGTATCCCGAGTTCTACGCGGGCGACAAGTATTTCCAGATGTCGGGTACTTCGCAGGCGGCTGGTGTCGCAAGCGGCGTCGCGGCGCTGATCCTGCAAGCATATCCGGGAATGAGCGCCGATGACGTCAAGTGCACGATGATGGCCAACGCCAAACCGGCCACCACTGGCAAGGGCAATAAGAGAACGCTCGCCTACAGCGTCTTCCAGCAGGGCGCCGGGCTCGTGGACGCGCTGGCGGCTGTCAGTACACCGATTACCGGCTGTGCCAACCAGGGCCTCGATATCGATGCAGATATTGCGGGAACGCTCCATTTCGGCGGGCGTGCCAACCAGGACATCAATGGCGACTTCTATGTGATGGGGTCCGACCTGTCAGGATCCGATGGGTACGCCTGGGACGGCAGCCAGTCGTTGTCGAGCGGTTATCTCTGGACCGACGGTTATCTCTGGACCGACGGTTACCTCTGGACGGATGCTTACCTCTGGACCGACACCGTGGGTGTGGACGGGTACCTCTGGACCGACGGCTACCTCTGGACCGACGGCTACCTCTGGACCGACGGCTACCTCTGGACCGATGGTTACCTCTGGACGGACGCACTGACCGAGATGGCCACGATGTCCAGCTGGGTCGAGCAAGAATAAGCGGCTCACCGATCCCTGAAGCAAAGGGGGTGCCTGTCCTTCCCCCTTCAATCAAGACCCCGCCTTCGTGGCGGGGTCTTTCATCCTCTCCGCCAGACAGTAATGCGACCGAATGCCCTCGTATCGGGGTCTACCGAAAGAAGTCGAAAAACACGGCATAAACGAGACTAGCCGCGATCAGACTGACAAACATGGTGGGCAGACCGGTACGAAGCCACTTTCGAGGACTGATTCTGGCATCGGGAATACCACATTCCTCTGAGACGGCCACGACGACGACATTGGCGGTTGCACCAATGTGGGTGCCGTTACCGCCCAGGCCGACACCGATAGCCAACGCCCACCATAGCGGCGTCACGTTCACGTTCTGCGACTCGAGGCCAAGAATGATGGGGACCATCGCTACGGTGAACGGTATGTTATCGACAATTGCACTCAGTATTGCGGCGATCCACATTAGCGATAGAGCGGTGATCAGTAGCGCTGATGGATCCTGTGCCATGTCCGCGACCGATTCGCCGATCAAATCAAAAAGTCCGGATGATTCGACGCCGCCCACGATAACGAACAGGCCTGCAAAAAACACCAGGACAGACCAATTCACCTCGTTCAGGAGCAGCTCAGGTTTTGGTCGTAGCAACGCCAATGCCAACGCGAGGCCGATAAGAGCAACAAACGCCGGATAGACATGCAGACGATGGTGCACGAAGAAAAGCAGTATGATCACCCCGATTACGATGAGCATGCGCTTCAGACCTGCCGCATCCTTAATTGCCTGGCTTTCATCCAGATCGATCAGCGTAGCGCCGTCGCCTTTGGGCAGCTCTTTTCTAAACAGAAACAGAATAAGTGCGGTAGTGACTATCCAGACCAGCGCAATGGGGGGTCCCATGTGTACCAGGAATCGGGTGAAGTCGATGCCGGCGGCGCTACCGATTATGATATTCGGCGGGTCGCCGACCAACGTAGCCACTCCGCCGACGTTCGACAGCATCGCCTCCGCCATCAGGTAGGGCATCGGGTTCAGATGAAGGATGCGTGTAATGAGAATTGTCAGTGGCGCAAATACGATGACCGTTGTGACATTGTCGAGAATCGTGCTGATTACGCTGACGGCAAAGGTTAGATAGAGCAGCAGCAACTTCGAATTGCCGCCGGTCAGCTTCGTAATGCGGATTGCGACGAACTCGAACACGCCGGTCGGACGCAACAGAGCAACGACGATCATCATGGCCAGGAGCAACAGGATCGTGTTGCC
>Ga0224512_10002634_pt1 | contig 16290 bp, 18 predicted proteins | sample SF_May12_sed_USG_4_FD_169103 | JGI IMG/M metagenome (GOLD analysis project Ga0224512, IMG submission 169103) | Sediment microbial communities from San Francisco Bay, California, United States - SF_May12_sed_USGS_13 | ecosystem: Environmental > Aquatic > Marine > Sediment | place: USA...
GAGGGCCTGACCAAGAAGCTCGATCCGGTAACGGCCGGCGGAAAGCACTCCGACCACTACAAGAACATCCCGACGGACATCCTCGCGGCTTGTGGGAAACTTCACGGTGCAGAGGAGATCCGATCGCTGCGCGAGGCCTTCAAGGACCTCTCCAAGCCCATCTCGATGTGGGTCAGCATGGCCAAACCCGAGGGCAAGAGCGTGATGTACTGCCCGATGGAGAACGCCGGCTGGGTGCAGGACGGGACGGCGGTGAAAAATCCGTATCTCGGCCCGAAGATGCTCGACTGCGGGCAGAAGGTCGGCGGCGCCGATTAGGACTCCCTCCGGGTCTACCGGGGATATCTGCACTACGGGCGGCCGTGGCCGGCCCTTCGAGGAACGGGGACAATGGGGGGCCGATGGCGGACCTCCTCGAAGCCTTTCGCACCGCTCTGCGGCTGATCCTGGAGCTCGACGCCGAGCTCGTCGAGATCGTGGGGCTCTCGCTGCGCGTGAGCCTCTCGGCCGTGTTCCTGGCCACCCTCGTGGGACTCCCGCTGGGCGCCGTCGCCGGGATGCTGCGCTTTCCGGGGCGGCGCGTGGTGACGGTCCTGCTGAACTCCCTGCTCGGCCTGCCCCCGGTGGTCGTGGGTCTCGTCGTCTACCTGCTCCTCTCGCGCTCCGGTCCCTTGGGTGCTCTCGGTCTGCTCTTCACGCCGGCCGCCATGGTGTTCGCCCAGTTCCTCCTCATCACGCCGATCGTCGCCGCCCTCTCCCGCCAGGTCCTGGAAGAGCTGTGGCAGGAGTACGAGGACCAGCTTCGCTCGCTCGGTGCGGGCGTGTGGCGAGCGATTCCAACGCTCCTCTTCGAGGGCCGCTACCTCCTGCTGACCGCGATCCTGGCCGGCTTCGGAAGGGCCATCGCCGAGGTCGGCGCCGTGATCATCGTCGGCGGCAACATCGCCCACGTGACCCGCGTCATGACCACGGCCATCGCCCTCGAGACCAGCCGGGGCGACCTGCCGCTCGCGCTGGGGCTGGGCCTCCTGCTCATCGCGCTCTCGATCGCCGTGAACGCCGCGGCCTACCTGGCGCAGGCGGTCACGCGGAGCGCCCATGCCTGAATCGGGCCACGGCGCGAGATCGATCCTGCCGCTGGTCGCGGAGGACCTGGGCTACGCAGTCGCCGGACGTCGCCTCCTGAACGGCGTCTCCTTCGAGATCGGCCCGGGTCCGTGCACGGTGATCCTCGGGCCGAACGGCGCGGGCAAGACCCTGACCCTCCGGCTGTGCCACGGGCTTTTGCAGCCGACACACGGACGCGTTGGGTGGCGCGGTCCCGGCCGGGCCGAAGCGGCGCGCGAGCAGGCCATGGTGTTCCAGCGGCCGGTGCTCCTGCGCCGATCGGTCGCGGCCAACGTGGACTACGCCCTGCGGCTGCGGGGCCTTCCCCGCGACGAGCGCCGCGAGCGCGCGGCCGAAGCGCTCGATCACACCGGCCTCGCCGCGCTGGCCGGACGGGCCGCCCTGTCGCTCTCCGTCGGGGAGCAGCAGCGGCTCGCGCTGGCGCGGGCCTGGGCCCTGCGCCCCCAGGTGCTCTTCCTCGACGAGCCCACGGCCTCCCTCGACCCCGGCGCCACCGGGGCCGTGGAGTCCACCATGCGCGCGATCCGCGCCAGCGGAACCAAGCTCGTCATGACCACCCACGACCTCGGTCAGGCCCGCCGGCTGGGCGACGCGGTCCTGTTCCTGCACCAGGGGCGGCTCGTCGAGAACAGCTCCTCCGACGCCTTCTTCGAGCAGCCGAGCAGCCCGGAGGGCAAGGCCTTCGTGCGCGGAGAGCTGCTTTGGTAGCGCCCCGACTTCGGCGCCTCGGCGCCGTCGCCGCGGCGCTGGCCGTGAGCGCGCTCGCGGGGCCCCCGGCTGCCGCCGAAGGCCGCTTCATCACCGTCGCCTCGACGACCTCGACGCGCGACTCGGGCCTCTTCGACTGGATCCTGCCCCGATTCACCCGGAAGACCGGAATCGAGGTCCGCATCGTCGCGGTGGGAACCGGGCGCGCCCTGCGCCTCGGCGAACGCGGCGACGTCGACGCCGTCCTCGTCCACGACCGGAGCGCCGAGGAGGCCTTCGTCGCCGCGGGCTTCGGGATCGAGCGCCGTGAGGTCATGAGCAACTTCTTCGTCGTCATCGGACCCGAGGCCGACCCCGCCGGCGTACGGCACCGGCGCGACGCGCCCGCGGCCCTGGCGCGCGTCGCCGAGACCGGGTCGCTCTTCACCTCCCGCGGCGACGACAGCGGCACCCACAAGGCGGAGCTGCGCCTGTGGCGCTCCGCGGGCATCGATCCGCGACCGCACTCGGGTCGTTGGTACCGCGAGACCGGCACCGGGATGGGCGCCACCCTCAACACGGCCGCCGAGCTCGGAGCCTACGCGCTCACCGACAGCGGCACCTGGGGCAGCTTCAAGAACCGCCGCGACCTCACGGTGCTGATGGCGTCCGGAGAGGCCCTCCGGAATCCCTACGGGGCCATCGTCGTGAATCCGGAGCGCCATCCTCACGTAAAGCAGCGGTGGGCGCAGCGCTTCGTCGACTGGTTGGCCTCGCCGGAGGGCCGGGCGGCCATCGCGAGCTTCCGCGTGGATGGCGAATCCCTGTTCTACCCCGCGAGCGACACGTCCACCGACTGAGCCCGAAGCGCCGGGCCGGAGCCGAGAGAGATCCCTCCGCGAATGGCTCGGCTATCCCTCTTGGATCTTCGTTCGCCTACGGCTCACTGCGCGGCGGCTACGCCGCCTTGCAAAGTCCGTGATGGCCTGCGCTTGATTTCGCTGCGGGATCTCTCTCGGCTCCGGCCCTTGCATAGCGGCGGGGACGCGCGGGGTCGGGGAGCTAGTCGATCTGGTCGAGGTACTCGGAGAGGCCGTAGCCGGTGCGGCCCTCGCAGGTCCACTCGGTCATGCCTTCGCTGATGCGGGTCGTGTTCCCGTCGCGCCGGTTGCGCAGCGGGATCAGCGACAGCACGCGGCCCTCCACCTCGACCGACTCGCCGTCGTCGCACGCGAGCCGCGCGCGGATGCGGTCGTGGAAGCGCGCCTCGCCCGCCCAGTCCGTCTCCAGCTCGAGGTCGCGCACGAGCACCCGCCGATCGCCCCGGTGAACGAAGCCTCCCCGGAAGACGCCGCCGTCGCGCGCGGCGATCCAGCTCACCGCGAATCCGAAGTCCGCGCCGAAGTTCGCCGTGAGCCAGCGGTAGTAGAGGGGCGCCTGCCAGCTGCGCGGACCCCACGAGTGATCGCGCAGGCCGAGACCGTCGAAGGCGACGGCGCAGCCTCCGATCTCGACGCTTCCCGTCGCGCGGTGGTGCTGCTCATAGTGGCCCCGCGCGAACTCCATCTCGGTGCCGCTGCGCTCGGCTTCGCTGCGCTCGCCTCCGAACATCGGACCCACGCCCGTCACCTCGAGGTCGATGTCGACCGCGACGAAGGGATTCATAGCGAAGGCCGAGCGCGGGTCGCTCATCGCCAGCGGATCCTTCAGGCAGCACGCCTTGCCCGCGTACGCGATGCGCAGGCGCTCGAAGGGCCGCAGCACCTCGAAGCGCATTCCGCCGGCCTCGAAGCGGTCGTTGCCGGGGATCTCCGGCCGCTTGAAGTTGAACAGCACGCTGCCGTCGGGCTGGTAGACGCAGAGCGTCGCCTCCGCGGTGCGCTCGTTGGGTCGGTTGCCGATGCGCAGGAAGCCGCCCAGGCACTTCGCGCCGTCGAAGAAGTTGAAGTACATGCTCTCGTTGTAGTTGGACTCGCCGGTGTTCTCGTGCATGTACTCGTCGGCGGGCTCGAGACGGAGAGACGTCGCCATGAATCCTCCCGTTGCGACCTCTAGCCGGCGGGCGCTTCGCGCCGGTAGGGGCGTCCGAGGTCGGCGGGGGCGCGAGCGCGACCCCCCGCGACCGCCAGGACCGTGAGCGTGACCAGATACGGGAACATCAAGAAGACAGGATACGGGATCTCCGCGCCCCGAGCCTGGAGGCGGAACTGGAGCGCGGTCGCGGCCCCGAAGAACAGGGCCGCGCCCACGACGCCCCCCGCGCTCCAGCGGCCGAAGATCACGACGGCGAGCGCGATGAAGCCGCGGCCGGCCGTCATCCCCTCGGTGAAGACATCCGAATGCGACAGCGTCAGCACCGCGCCGGCCACGCCGGCCAGCGCCGAGCCCGCGATCACCGCGCGGAAGCGGACGCGATCGACCGCGATGCCCTCGGCGTCGGCCGCGCGCGCCGACTCGCCCACCGCGCGCAGGCGCAGGCCGGCGCCGGTGCGCGAGAGTCCGAGGCCGACAACGACGGCGAGTCCCAGCGCCGCGTACACGAAGGGCGTCTGGGCGAAGAGCGCGGGACCGAGCAGCGGGAGCTCCGCGAGGCCCGGGACCGGGAGGGCGGCCAGCGTGGGTGCCGCCGGCGGATTGCCCGCGTAGAGGGCGCGGGCGCCGAGGCCGGTGGCGCCGAGGGCGATCAGGTTGACCGCCATGCCCACGACGATCTGGTCGAGCTTGCGGACGACGGCGAAGGTCGCGAACAGGATCCCCACGCCGCAGCCCGCCGCGGCCGCGGCTACCAGGCCCACCGCCGGCGAGCCGGTGGCGACGGCCGCCGCGAAGCCCGCAAAGGCACCGCTGAGCATCGTCCCCTCGATTCCGATGTTGACGACGCCGGATCGCTCGACCCAGAGCTCGCCCAGCGCAGCGATCAGCAGGGGCGCCGCAAGTCGCACACTGGCTTCGAGCAGCGCCTCCATCAGTCGATTCCCCGCTTCGGTTCCGGGGTCCGCAGGCCCCGCGCGCGCGGCGGCCGCGCGACGGACAGGCCGACGGAGAGCAGGACCACCAGACCCTGCACCATCTGGGCCACGACTGCGGGAACGCCCGCCTCCCGCTGCATCGCGCCGGCGCCGGCTTCCAGCGCGCCGAAGAAGAGCGCGGAGGGGATCACCGACAGCGGGTGGAGGCGCGCCAGCAGCGCCACGGCGATCGCCGTGTAGCCGGTGCCCGGCGAGATACGCTCATAGAGCGTCCCGGTGACGCCCGCCACCTCGAACGCACCGGCCAGACCGGCCAGCCCCCCGGCCAGCGCCAGGACGAGCCAACCGTAGAGCTCCGGCGAAATGCCCGCGAAGCGCGCCGCGCGCGGGGCGTGTCCCACCGCCCGCAGGCGAAACCCGATGGCGCTGCGGAACACCAGGAGCTGGGTGGCGAAGGCCAGGGCCAGTGCGACCGCGAGGCCCCCGTGCAGTCGGCCGATCGCGGGCAGCATGGCCGCAGCGGGGAGCGCGTCGCTCTTCGGGTAGGCCCCGGCGGCCTCCTGCAGCGGCCCGTGCACGGCGAGAGCCACGAGCTGGATCGCGACGAAGTTGAGCAGGATGGTCGAGATGACCTCATTCACGCCGCGGGTCGCACGCAGGGCCCCCGCCACCGCGCCGATCAGGGCACCCCCCGCCGCGCCCGCGAGCACGACGGCCGGCAGCACCAGAGCGGCGGGGGCTCCGGGAAGCGTGCGCGTCGCCACCGCGGTCGCGCACAGTGCCCCGACGAGGAGCTGTCCCTCGGCCCCGATGTTCCACACCCCGCAGCGAAACGAGAGCGCGACCGCGAGCCCCGTCAGCAGCAGCGGCGACGCCTTGAGCAGCGTGGCGGTCCACGCGGCGCCGCTTCCCAGCGAGCCCCGGAGCAGCGCCGTCAGCGCCCGTCCCGGCGCGTACCCGAGCAGCGCCACGAAGACGCCGACCAGGGCGAGCGCCCCGAGAACCGCCAGCGTCGGAGGTACGGCGTCGCGGACGAGCGCAGCGGGGCCGCGCGCGAGAGAGCTCACGCCGCCGCCTCGCCCAGGAGAATGGCGCCGATCGCCGCGCGGTCGCTTCCGGGCGGCACGGCCGCCAGCGCGCCGCGAACGAGGGCGGTGATGCGATCCGAGAGCGCGAGGACCTCGTCGAGGTCCGTCGAGATCAAGAGCACGGCTCCGCCCGAGCGGCGGCGGGCCAGCAGCTCGTCGTGCACGAAGCGCGCCGACCCGACGTCGAGTCCGCGCGTGGGGTTCACCGCCACGAGCACCGAAGGGTCCCCGTCCAGCTCGCGCGCCACCGCGAGCTTCTGGGCGTTGCCGCCCGATAGCGACGCGATCGGCGCGTCGGGGTCCGCCGGGACGATCCCGAATCGCTCCGCCGCGGCCCGGGCCGCCCGGCGCGCCGCCGCCCGGTCCAGCCACCCGCGGCGAAAGAAGCGTCGATCGTCGTGGCTTCCCTTCAGAATCCAGTTCTCGGCCAGCGTGAACGCCGAGATCAGGCCCGCGCCGTCGCGATCGCCCGAGAGGTGCGCGAGACCCGCCGCCCGCAACGCCCGGGGGCGCGGTGCAATCCGCCGACCGCCCACGCAGACGTCGCCGCGCGTCGGTCGCCGGACCCCGGCCAGCACCTCCTCGAGCTCCCGTTGCCCGTTGCCGTCGATCCCCACGATCCCGAGGATCTCGCCCGGGTCGAGCCGGAGGTCGATTTCACGCAGGCGGCTCGCCTCGCTGAGCCCCGGGGCGCACAGCCCCCGGATCTCGAGCGCGGGCGCCGCGACGGACGGCGTGCGCGCGGGCCGCTCCAGAGGCGGGACGTCGCGCCCGAGCATGAGACGGCCGAGCTCGCGCGCATCCGCCTCCCGCGCGGACAGGCTCGCGGTCGCCTTGCCCTGTCGCAGGATCGTGACGCGATCCGCGACCGCCTCCACCTCGGAGAGCTTGTGCGAGATGAAGATCACGGCGCGGCCCGCGTCGCGCAGCCCACGCAACGACGCAAACAGAGCCTCCGCCTCGCGCGGCGTCAGCACGGAGGTCGGCTCGTCGAGGATCAGCAGGCGCGCCCCGCGGCCCAGCGCGCGCAGGATCTCGGCGCGCTGTCGCTCGCCCATCGCGAGGTCCTCGACGCGGCGGTCCAACGAAACTTCGAGCTGGAAGCGCGCGGCGAGGCGCTCCGCCGCTCGCCGGGCGCGTCGAGGATGGAACCAGAGGCCGGCCCGCGCATCGCCGAAGGCGAGGTTCTCGACGACGGTCATGGCCGGAACCAGCGCCGAGACCTGGTGGACCATGCCGATTCCACGGCGCACGGCCTCGGCGGGCGTGAAGCGGTCGAGGTCTACCGGGGCGTCGGCGAGCGAAATCGAGCCCGCGTCGGGCCGCAGCAGCCCGACGAGGATCTTCATCAGCGTCGACTTGCCGGCGCCGTTCTCTCCGAGCAGGGCGTGGATCTCGCCCGCCCGGACCGCGAGATCGACGCCGTCGAGGACCGGGCGTCGCGGAACGAACGCCTTCGAGACGCCGTGCAAGCGGGCGGCGTACGCCGCCGGCCGCGACGTCGCCTGCGGCACCTGACTCAGAACGCGCCCCGGGGAACGACCAGCTCGCCCGATCGGATGCTCGCCTCGATGCGGTCGATCTCGTCGAGCGTTGCGGCCGGAATCCGGGCGCGCAGCCGCGGGTTCAGCACCAGGTGGACGATTCCCTCGTTCATCCCGAGGCGCACCGGCTCGGCTGTGAAGCGGCCCTCGCGCACGCGAGTGGCCACCTCGACGAAGGCGGCCGGGATGTCGAGGGTGGCCGACGCCAGCACCACCTCGGGCGCCATGGCGTTCTGATCGCGGTTGATCCCGAAGGCGAAGACGCGCGCGCCCGCGGCCGCCCGGTCGGAGACGGCGCGAAACACGCCCCGGCCCGCGGCGTTGGCCTGGTGGAGAAGCAGGTCGGCGCCCTCCTCGAGGAGCGCCAGCGCGGCCTCCCGCGCCGCCGCGGTGTCGTCGAAGTTCCCGATGAACACCTCGCGCACCTCCACGTCCGAACGCGTGGCGGACACGCCGCCACGGAACGCCTGGAAGGTGCTTCGGATCGACGGCAGGTCGATTCCGCCGATCAGTCCGATCCTCCCCGTCTCGGTCATGCGCGCCGCGAGCACGCCGCAGAGGTAGGTCGCCTGCTCGAGCTCGAAGACCATCGGCGCGACGTTCGACCGCACCGTGTCGCCCGACGTGGTGATGAAGACCGTCTCGGGAAACTCGGCCCCCACCCTGGCCGCCGCCTCCTGGTACTCGAAGCCGTGACCGAAGACCAGGGTGTAGCCCCGGCCGGCGAAGTCGCGAAAGCCCTCTTCGAACTCCGCGGGCGTCCGCGTCTCCACGTGCCGAACCTCGGCCCCCAGGCGCTCCCGGATCTCTCGCAGGCCCTCGTAGGCGCCCGCGTTCCAGCCGCCGTCGGCGATCGAGCCCGGTGTGAGGAGCGCCACCCGGAAGGCGGCGGCGTCCCTGTCGTCACCGCAGGCCGACGCGACGACGACGCACAGCGCTGCGACGAGGCGTGAGCGAGACATGGGCGCCCGAGTATGGAAGCGCCCCCCCAGCACGTCAAACGCGCGCCGCGACGCGGCTGCGAATCGTGAAACGACGGAAAGCGCCCGGACACACCCCCGGCGGGATGCTTCAGGGTCCCGTTACGGGACGGGCTTGTGGGCGCTCTGGAGACGCCGGTGGCGGACCGTGAAGTCGCGGTCCTCGCTGAAGACCTTGATCGGCACCCAGTCGGTCAGCGCCGACATGCGCAGCATGCCCGAGGCCATCGCTCCCGTCGGGTCGATGACCCAGGGATCCTCGGGGTCCTCGAACCAGAGCGTCACCATGTGGTGCTGACCGTCCGTCTTGCGCACCACGACGGCCCGGTAGACCGCATCGTCGCCGAAACCGAGGTCGCGCAGGAAGTGGTAGGTGAGCAGCTCGAGGCCGTCGCAGTCGTCGCCGTTCGAGCGAAAGGTCTCCTCGAGCGTCGCCCAGTGGTCGACGGGACCGTCGGGGACGTAGTGCTTGTGCGCCTGCTGCTGCAACCAGTCGGCGAACTCGCGCGCGATCGCGCGCTTGCGCTCCGTGCGAAACGCGTCGTACTTCGCCTTCAGGCTCTCGGACTCCGGCGACGCCGACCCGGCCTCACCGCCCCAGCCGGCGACGGACGCGGGAACCCGAACCCGGTCTTCGGTCAGGGGCACGCGCTCGCGCTGCTGCCACAACCCGATCTTCCGGCTCCAGGCGTCGTCGGGATCGGGCAACGCGAAGTACTGGTACGCCGCGGGCAGCCGCAGCGGACCGGTGCAGCCCCACCCGAGCGCGAACACGAGCAGCGCGCCCACGAGGCGCCCGGCGGCGACACTGACTTGATGAGTGCAAATCCCCATCCCCCCACCTATCGGCAACCTCGGATCGCGCCTTAGGGGGACGGGCGCGGGCGGTGGACGCGCCGATGTGCACTCGGTGGCGGCTTTGGATGGCGGTCCGGCGCTCTTCGCGGGGCCTTGCCGGCTCGCGGGGTCGCAGCGGCGGAGGCGTCCGGCGCGCTGTCGGGTCGAGGGGGCGGCGGGGGCCTATGCGGGGATGTTGCAGGTGCGCGCGAAGAAGAAGAGCACCGCCATGAAGCCGACCAGCATCGGGATCCCCCCGATGATGTAGAGATAGGCGGCGGCGTCGACCCTTCCGCGCGGCTTTTCGTCCATCGCTCGAAACCTCGGGCTTCTGGGGGCGGCCGAAATCTAGCGGGACTCGCGGTCGCCGTCGAGCGGCGCGCGCGCAGCGACGCGAAGCCGCGCGAGGCCGAAGGCCTCGCGGCCCGACGCGGACGGGGGCGGCGGGCTTCCCCCGGGCCGGATCCGGCCGGACTCGCCCGCAGCGGCATCTCCTACACTGCGCACCGGGGGTGGAGATGCCGCTCGGCCGCAAGCTCGCGATCGTCGGGCTCGTCTACGTCATCGAAGGCTTCCCGATGGGCGTCTACGCGAACGTGTGGCCCGTGTACTTCCGGCGCCACGAAGTATCGCTGACGGAGATCGGCTGGCTCAGCGGGCTCTACATCGCGTGGTCGGCCAAGGTGCTGTGGTCCCCGCTGCTGGACCGTTTCGGCGAGCGCCGGCAATGGATCGCGGGCTGTCTCGTCGTGATGGCGGCGTGTCTCGCGGGCATCGCGTTCTCCGACGTGGGCCAGCTCGGCCCGCTCCTGTGGCTCCTGTTCGCACTCTACTGCGTCGCCTCTGCCACCCAGGACGTCGCGATCGACGCCTACGCCATCGGAATCACCGATCGGGGGGAAGAGGGGCCCATCAACTCGATGAAGGTGACCGCCTACCGCGCGGGCATGCTGCTGGCCGGAAGCGGCCTGTTGCTCCTGCCCCGCTGGATCGGCTGGCCGGGGACCTTCGCCACCGGCGCCGCGCTCAGCCTGGCGATGGCGCGCGGCGTGTTCGCCGCTCCACGGGTCGCGGTCCCGCTCGAGAGCCGCCGCGGGACGATCGCGCCGCTGCGGCGTTGGCTGGGTCGCGCGCAGGCCGTGCCGGCGCTGCTCTTCATCCTGCTCTACCGCGTGGGCGATCGCGCCATGGGCCCCATGGTGGCGCCCTTCTGGGTAGACCGCGGCTTCGGCGACGAGGAGATCGCGGCCATCTCCGCGGCTTTCGGGATCGGCGCGACCGTGCTCGGCGCGATTGTCGGCGGCGGGGTCGTCGCGCGCATCGGAATCGGCCGGTCGCTCTGGGCGCTCGGCGCGTTGGCGATGGGCTCGAACCTCGCCTACGCCGCCGCGGCGGCGATTCCGGAGTCCGGCCGCGCCGGAGTCTACGCCGCCTCGGCGGTCGAGTCGTTCTGCGGCGGGCTCGCGTCGGCGGCGTTCCTCTCGTACCTGATGCGGATCTGCGAGAAGGAGCACGCGGCTGTGCAGTACGCGCTGGTGACGGCGATCTACGCCCTCGCCGGGTCGCTCATCGCGATGCCCTCGGGCTGGGTCACGGAGCAGCTGGGCTACTCGGGCTACTTCGGGCTCACCGCGCTCTACGCGCTGCCCGCCTTCGTCTTCCTCCCCCGGGCACGCGCCTGGATCGGTGACGAGGGCTCCTGAGCGGACCGAGCCGCCGCTCAGCGCCCGGGGGCCGGAGCGTCGTCGGTAGCCACAAGCCACTCCTCGGGAACACCGGCGAGGTTCGCCTCGATCTGGAGATCGCGCAGGCGGCGCTCGAAGCGCGTGATCTCCTCGCGCTGGCGGCGGATCTCCTGGAGCAGCCGGTAGCTCACGGGCGAGTTCTCGGATCCCTCCGTCACGGGCATGCCGGGAGCAGCCATCTGCCAGTTGCCCTGCTCGCCGGCCAGACTCTCCAGCTCCTCCCGGGCCGCCTCCAGCGCCGCGCGAGCGTGATCCAGATCCTGCCGGGCCTCGGCGAAGCGCACCTGCCACTCGCTGCGGGTCGCGCCCCCGTGCCGAACGTTCTCGACCTCGACGCTCTTCGGGAGCTGCAGCAAGCGGTCCAGCTCGATCGGCGGGGGCGCGTCGGCGCCGGCCGCGGGCCCCGCGCCGCCGAGCAGCCCCAGCGCGACGGCGCCCGGGACGGCGCGCGTCCATCGATTCCACCGTCGCTTCAATGTTCGTAGACCCCTGGATGGCGAACGGCCACCGCCCGGAGCAGCGCCCTCGCGGCCGATACTGTAGCCAACGCGCGCCCGCCCTTCCCGGGGAGGGCCTTCCGGGGCGCCGACAATCCGGGTCAAGGCGCCACCCAAAACGCCGATAGGCACTTCGAGGTCTCCGCAAGGGGGCTCCTTCCTCGCGGAGGACGTGGGGCAATGGAACGCGAGAAGCTGTACCGCCTGCTTCGGCTCGGGGTCGAAAAGGGCGCCTCCGACATCCACTTTCAGGTGGGTTACCTCCCCTTGTACCGATTCCACGGCGACCTGGTGGAGCTTCGCTACAAGGTCCTCACCGCCAAGGACACCGAGGCGATCGCCCAGCTGCTCCTGGAGGGCGATCCCCGCCATCGTGAAACCGAATTCAACGAGCTCGACCTGGCCTTCGAGCTCCCCGGCGAAGGGCGCTTTCGCGTCAACATCTCCCGTCAGCGCCGCTGCTTCAATATCGTGCTGCGGGTCATCCCGCTCCAGATCCGCTCCTTCGAGGAGCTGAACCTCCCGAGCGCGCTGCAACAGCTCGCCGAGCTCCGCCGCGGCTACGTGCTGGTCACGGGCTCCACGGGCATGGGCAAGTCCACGACGCTGGCCACGCTGATCCAGGAAGTCAACAAGAGGCGCAAGGCGAAGATCATCACGATCGAGGACCCGATCGAGTTCGTCTTCACCCACGACCAGAGCATCATCACCCAGCGCGAGATCGGCACGGACACCGAGTCTTTCCCCGAGGCGCTGCGAGCGGCCCTGCGTCAGGACCCCGACGTGATCATGGTGGGCGAGATGCGAGACCTCGAGACCGTCGACACGTCGCTCAAGGCGGCGGAGACCGGCCATCTCGTGTTCTCCTCGATCCACACCAGCGACGTGGGCGCCACGATCAATCGCCTGGTCTCGTTCTTCCCCTCGGAGGAACAGCTCCAGGTGCGGTCGCGCCTGGCGGACAACCTCAAGGCCGTGGTGTCGCTGCGACTCCTGCCCACCAAGAAGCAGACGGATCGCGTGCCGGCCGCGGAGATCATGCAATCCACCCGGACCATCCAGGAGTGCATCAAGGACCCGGCCAAGACCGGCGAGATCACCGAATACATCGCGCGCGCGCGTTCCGAGCTGATGCAGACCTTCGACCAGCACCTGCTCGATCTGCTGCGCGCCAACAAGATCACCGTCGAGACGGCGCTGAGCGCCGCGTCGAACCCGACCGACTTCCGCACCAAACTCGCCCTCGAGGGCGGTGACCCCGAAACCACGATCGATGAAGAAAAGACCGACGAAGGCCCGTTCGAGATCGAATCGGACGAGCGCTTCTAGCCGCGGAGACCGGGGTTGACGGCGCAACCGCAAGGACGTCGCGCAGGTCCGAACGCGCTTCCGCCGGAGGTGCAGCGAACCCAGCGCCTGGCGTCCGCGCTGCGGGAGGGCGCCGAGATCGCTGCGGCCACGGTCGGCGGCGGGGCGGCCCTCGTGTTCGTCACCATTCGGCCGGAGGATCCGGATTCCGCGCGCCTGCGGGCCGCGTCCGGTTTCGGAAAGGCCCAGGAGGCGAGGAGCGTCGCCGAGGGGCTGCGGGCCCAGGTCCGCGAGGCGGTCGCCTCCGGCAGCGAGCGGACGCTCGAGTCCGACGCGTCGCTGGGCAGGCGCGCCGCGGGCGGCCTGCGGATTTCGCCGCTGGTGTTCGAGGGCGCCGTCCACGGAGCACTCGTCGTCGCTGCGCCCGCCCCGATCGACAGCAGCCAGAGCCGGGCGATCTCGCGCGTGGCCTCCGAAATTGCGCTGCGCCTCGATCACGAGCGGCTGGCGCAGCAGGTCCTCAGCTCGGCGGAAGAGCCCGCGGCCCCGGGCAACCGGGATCGAGGCGACGAGATGCTCAAGCTCTCCGAGGCCCTCTTCGCCCAGGACATCGAGTTGCTGCGCACCAACGAGAAGCTCGGAACGATCGAGAAGCTCAAGAACGACTTCATCGAGAAGATGTCGCGCGAGCTCCGGACGCCGCTCAACAGCATCGTCGAGTCCATCATCTCCGTCCTCGCGGGGGAGAACGAGGCCTTGTCGGACGGCGCCAAGGCGAGCCTGCGCGCGGCGCTCGACGAGGGCACGGCCTTCCTGCGTACGCTTCAGAACATCCTGGACCTGTGGCGGATCAAGCAGCGCGAGCTGCCCGTGGAGATCCAGGACGTGAACTTCCAGGAGCTGGTCGACGAGGCCATCTTCAGCGTTCAGGACGTGATCGGCGATCGGCCGGTCCGCGTGGAGCACGACCTCCAGCAGCCCTTTCCCAAGCTTCGCACGGACCTGACCAAGCTGAACCAGATCCTGCTGCTGCTCCTGGACAACGCGGCGAAGTTCACGTCACGGGGACGGATCGACATCCGCGCCCGCGTCAGCGACGAGCGATTGTTTTGCGAGGTGCGCGACACCGGTATCGGCATCTGCCACGACGATCAGCGCTTCATCTTCGACGAGTTCTACCAGGTGGACGAGCCGGCCTCGCAGAAGTACGCCGGGGCGGGCCTGGGACTGTCGCTGGTGCGCGACCTCATCGTGCTGTTCGAGGGAGAGGTCTCGGTCTTGAGCGAGGTGGGGGTCGGGACGACCGTTTCCTTCCAGATCCCGGTCCAGCTGGCCTGAGGCCGAGGGGCCGGACTCGTCGGCCCGCGCCGCCCCGGTGGCCCCGTCGAACCGATCTCCCCGGGGGGCGAAAACGCCTTCTAGGCGTTCTCCGATTCTTCCTCTTCCGGGTAGTCGGGCTTGATGTAGCCCGCGGCGATCTCCCGTAGCGCTACCACCACGGCCTTGTTGTCTTCGGCCTGCACGAGGGCCCGAGCGCCCTTCTTCAGCTGCTTCGTGCGGATGGCCGCCATCTGGACCAGGTTGAAGCGGTTCGGAACCTTGCGGGTGCAGTCTTCGATGGTGATTCGGGCCACGGAGCCTCGCGATCTGGAAGTAGGAAGGAAAAGGAAGTTAGAACACCCTCCGGACGAAAGAAACCCCGGCCGGCTCACGCCGGCCGGGGTCCTGCGACCTTCTTGCGAAGGTCGATCTCGAGGCGTGACTAGCTCGCCTTCTTCCGGCGGCGTCGACGCGCCTTCTTGCGAGTCGCCTTCTTGGCGGTCGCCTTCTTCCTTCGACGCGCCTTCTTGCGCGGCGTCTTCTTGGCGGTCGCCTTCTTCTTCCGACGCCTCTTCTTGCGCGTCGCCTTCTTGGCGGTCGCCTTCTTCTTCCGACGCCCCTTCTTGCGCGTCGCCTTCTTGCGCGTCGCCTTCTTGCGAGTCGCCTTCTTGCGAGTCGCCTTCTTTCTTCGAGCTGCCATAGCTTGGGTTACCCCCCTATTCGTGTACTCGAGCACCCCGGCTGTCCACATTCCTGAATCAGCCGCTCCGCGAACCACTCGAACCCAGCCAGAGCTTGCACGGCCGATTTGCTCTCGCCCCCTATCGGAGGCTGGAATGAGCGACTTGAAGGCAATCTGCCTCCCTTTCAACCCAAATCCGCGGCACTAGAGCCACTCTTGCGACTGACCGTAACACCAGATTTTCCGGTGCGTCAAGTCATAAACGTAAAAAAAACAAGATGATGGGAGACGATCTTGCGGGCAGCGAATTGAATTCCGATCGAATTTCGCGATCCCCGGCGCCGGTTTTCCGCGCACGGGCCTCGGAGTGCGCCATCGCAAACGAACCGGACACGCGCTGGGTGCTCGGGCCCGCACGCCGTGCGACTGGGGAAACCGGAGGAGAATCAGCGCTTCCGCTTGTGCCGGGCGCGCCTCAGGAGCTTGCGCTTCTTGTGCTTGCGCATCTTCTTGCGGCGCTTCTTGATGACGCTGCCCACGGCTCCTCCGAATCCGACGACGGAAGCGGAGGAGAGGTAGTGGCTGGCGGGCCCGAAGTCAAATTTCTCCCTCGGCGGGCCGTGTGCCGAATCGCCTCAGGTCGCGGCAGCGGCTCAGCTGCCCCAAACAACGGTTGAACGGGTGCCGCCGTCGCAGGAAGCCCAGGACGGGCGGTCGGCGCTGTCCCAGCCGCTCCAGGTACTCGCCGATGTTCTCGTTGTCGGGGTCGATCATCAGACCGCGGCGCAGGAAGCGAATGCCCTCGGCCTTGAAGCCGAAGGCCAGGTGAACGCGCGCGAGGTTCTGGTACAGCACCGGGTTGAAGAACTCCTCCTTGGCGGCGGCACGGCACAGCTCGAGGGCTCGATCGAAGCGGCGCTCGGCCAGCCCCAGGCACAGCCCGAGGTACGAGCGATTGCGCGGGTTGCCGGGCTCGAGCCGGTGCGCCGACCGGAAGTGCTCGAGCGCGCCGGCGGGATCGTCGACCGCGAGAGCGGCCTCGCCCCGGCGGAAGTGCTCGTCTGCGGTGATGGGGGTATCCATGGCAACTCTCCCTGGGCCGCCGAGCAGCCGGCGGACTCCCCTTCTCTGGCAAGCGGCGTGCCCAATCGCACGATGCGCAGCCCCGAGCGTAAGAGCGCGAAAGGACGAGGCCTGGGCCCGGGATGCGCGAGAGCGCCGAAGGTGTGACCCAGGCCACGAAGCTCCGTTTCGTAACCGGCGGTTTCGAAATGGTCGCGAGCGCAGGGCGCCCCGGGGTCGGGCGGCTAGCGATCCAGCAGCTCCAGTCGCTCGCTCGCGGCGAACCCCGTGCGCAGGTTCTCGTAGACCTCGGGGCCGAGGGGCCGGAAGCTCGTGTCCCCGCGCTGCCGCCAGTAGATCGGTGAACCCGGCAGCCGGGTGGGGTCGAAGTGTGCCCGCTTCAGGGGTCCCACGAGGATCTTCTGGGTCTGCGTGTACTGGAA
>Ga0224512_10002635_pt1 | contig 16285 bp, 13 predicted proteins | sample SF_May12_sed_USG_4_FD_169103 | JGI IMG/M metagenome (GOLD analysis project Ga0224512, IMG submission 169103) | Sediment microbial communities from San Francisco Bay, California, United States - SF_May12_sed_USGS_13 | ecosystem: Environmental > Aquatic > Marine > Sediment | place: USA...
CCCGTTGAGGCCTTTGCTAACAGGCAAGAATGGCTAGATTCAGTCGGCTGAGGGACTGGAAAATGCGTATAGCATGAAAAATCTGGTTGGAGCCAAATGGGCCGGTCGCACGCCAGAGTAGGAACAAGCCTTATGATTCATGAAGTCGCCGGGGACATTCTCTTGTCTAGCGCTGAAGCCATCGCACACGGTGTTGCCGCCAACGACCCGATGAACCAGGGTTTGGCTGCATCGCTTCATGAGAATTACCCAAGCATGCACAAGGATTTTCATCATTGGTGCCACCAGGAGCACCGTAAGCTCGGTAGCGCCTGGATCTGGAGTGGAGCTCAAAGCGTGCGTGTCATCAATCTGATCACCCAAGATGGCGGCTACGAACGTGGCAGCAAGCCCGGCAAGGCCAGCATCAGTAGCGTTAATCACTCGTTGCGAGCATTAAAGAAGATGATCGCAGACGAAGGCCTTTCTTCCGTCGCTTTACCTCGGCTGGCAACCGGTGTCGGGGGGCTCAAATGGGAAGACGTGCGACCATTGATAATGAATCAGCTGGCCGATACGAATGCCGACATATTTGTTTACCAGGAATACGTCCCACGTAAGAAGGCTGATGAGCCGGGACGATAAGGCGGGTCACGTAGATTTGATGAACGGCTGATTCGGGTTGGTTGAGGAAGTCCCGCTCGATCCCGAGAAACTATTGCTCGGACATCCGCTGCAGCTCTGAAAGTTCGCTTTGCACCCGAAAGCGGATGCCCTTGCTGCATTCCACCCGGGAGTCAAGCCGCAGCCGCAGTCTCGCTGACCGCGCCGAGCTCGAGAAGCAACTCCTCGGTCTGTGTAATACGTTCACCGGGTGTTTCCAGCGCCCACGTGAACCGGAGCTTGTACGATCCGTCGAGACGGTAGATCTCCGGCGCCTCGTCGATGAGCTTGACGAGCTTGAGCGGGTCGATCGACGCGTGCTCGCCGAAGGTCACAGATCCGCCGCGGTCCCCAGCTTGTACCTTCGTGACACCGATACTCTGTGCCAGCAGTTTGAGCTTGGCGAGTTCGAACAGCGTTTTCGCCTGCGAGGGTAGTAGGCCGAAGCGGTCGATGAGCTCGATCTGCAGCTCGCGTAGCTCGTCGGGCGAGGCAGCGCTTGCGATACGCTTGTAGTGCACGAGACGCATGTGCACGTCGGGCATGTAATCGGTCGGGATCAGGGCCGGCAGGCCGAGTTCGATCTCAGGACCATGCTCGAGCGGATCTTCCAACTGCGGTTCCTCGCCGCGGCGCAGGGATTCCACTGCGCGTGCGAGCAGCTCGTTGTAGAGCGTGAAACCGATTGCGTGGATCTGGCCGCTTTGCTCATCGCCGAGCAGCTCGCCGGCACCGCGGATTTCGAGATCGTGACTCGCGAGTGTGAAGCCGCTACCGAGGTGCTCGAGCGCCTCGATGGCCTCGAGGCGTTTCGCTGCATCTTTCGTCAGTGCCCGAACGGGTGGGGCGATCAGATAGGCATAGGCTTGATGATGCGAGCGCCCGACGCGCCCGCGCAATTGATGCAGCTGCGCGAGGCCGAGCTTATCGGCACGGTTGATGATGATCGTGTTGGCCGTGGGAATATCGATACCGCTCTCGATGATCGTGGTGCAGACGAGCACACTGAAGCGGCGGTGGTAGAAATCGAGCATGACGGATTCGAGCTCGCGTTCGGACATCTGTCCGTGCGCGACCCGGATCTCGGCTTCGGGCAGGAGGTCCACGAGCTTCGCGGCGACCGTATCGATATCCTGCACGCGGTTGTGCACGAAATAGACCTGCCCGCCGCGGCGGATTTCGCGCAGCACGGCCTCGCGGATCGATTGATTGCGCCACTCGCCGACGAAAGTCTTCACGGCGAGCCGGTCTTCGGGCGGCGTAGCGATCAGCGACAAATCGCGTAACCCGCCCAAGGCCATATTGAGGGTGCGCGGGATCGGCGTCGCGGTCATCGTCAACACGTCGACGTTGGCACGCAGTCGCTTGAGCTGCTCCTTGTGCCGCACACCGAAGCGATGCTCCTCATCGATGATCGCCAGCCCCAGATTTTTGAAGCGAACGTCCGGCCCAAGTAGCTTGTGCGTGCCGATGACGACATCGACCTTGCCGGTGGCCAGATCGTCGAGGACGCCTTTGCTCGACTTGGCGCTGCGAAACCGGGACAAGAGCTCGATGTTGACGGGCCAATCGGCGAACCGGTCGCGAAACGTACGGTGATGCTGCTGCGCGAGCAGCGTCGTCGGCACGAGCACGGCGACCTGGTAACCTGCCATGAGGGCGACAAATGCCGCACGCAGCGCGACCTCGGTCTTGCCGAAGCCCACGTCACCGCAGATCACCCGGTCCATTGGCTGTTCGCTCGTGAGGTCGGCGAGCACGTCGTGCGCAGCGGCGAGTTGATCCTGCGTTTCCTGGAATGGGAACTCCATCGCGAATTGGGCATAAGCGTCATCGGCCCAGGCGTAGGCGTTGCCGTGCCGTGCCGCACGTCGGGCATAGATCTCGAGCAGCTCAGCGGCGACGTCACGGGCCTTCTCGGCCGCCTTCTTTTTGGCTTTGAGCCACTGATCTGAGCCGAGCCGGTGCAGCGGTGCCTGCTCCGGTGCAGCACCCGTATAGCGCGTCACGAGATGGAGGCTGTATACGGGCACGTAGAGTTTGTCGCCATCGGCGTATTCGAGCGTTAGGAACTCCGTCGTCATGCCGTCGACGTCGAGCGTCGTGAGGCCTCGGTATCGGCCGATCCCGTACTCTTCGTGGACGACAGGCGCGCCGATGCGCAGGTCCGTGAGCTCGCGCACGATCGCATCGGGGTCGCGCGCAGGCCGGCGCCTGCGCCGACGTTGACGCGGCTTCTCCAGGCCAAGCCGCTCGGCCGTTACGATGCGCAGATTCCGCGCCGGCAAGCTCAAGCCTTCTTCGAGCTCACCGACCGCAATGCCCAATGATTCGTGGCCTGTGATAAAGCCTGCCCAATCGGACACGACTGATGGATGGAGCTCGCGGTTTGCGAGCATCTCTTTGACGGCCTCTTGCCGGCCGCGTGTCGAGGCGACGATGAGCGTGCGCGTGTCTCCTCCTGGCGAGAGCCACCGATCGAGCGTGTCCGCAAGCACTCGCTCGCCGGCATCGAGCGGGTGAGCGGTGCCGATGTTGCAGACCGTGCCGGTCGGGTCGGCTTCGAGCTCTTTGGCGTGGAAACGCAGCGCAAGCTCGTGCTCGAGCCGCTCAGTCAGTATCTCCGGCTGCCAGAACGCGGCATCGGGTCTGAGCAACGGCCGCTCGGGGTCGCCGCTGAGTTGCTCGTAGCGATCCGTTACGAGATCCCAGGCATCCTGAAACGCCGACTCGGGATCGCCGAGCAGAATGCAGAGACACCCAGCCGGAAGGTAGTCGAAGAGGCAAGTTGTGGTATCGAAAAACAACGGCAAGTAATACTCGATGCCGGCAGGTAGCTGCGCATCGGAAATGTCCCGGTAGATCGTGGAACGCTGCGGGTCGCCGGCAATCTCGAGCCGAAAGCGCTGGCGGAAGTCTCGTATTGCCTCTGTATCGAATGGGAACTCCCTTGCCGGCAGGATGTTTAGAACGTCAATTTTTCCACTCGTGCGCTGCGTGTCGGGATCGAACAGGCGTAGGCTTTCGATCTCGTCGTCGAAAAGATCGATGCGCACGGGTGCTGCGCTACCCGCTGCGAAGATGTCCAGTAAGGAGCCGCGCACGGCCAGCTCGCCAGGCTCGACGACCTGTTCGACATGCAGATAACCATGCGCTGTCAGCGTGCGGCGCAGCTCGCTCGCGTCGAGGCGTTGGCCGATGCGTAGGCTCAACGATCGTGACTCCACGAAGCCAGGCGGAGGTAGCCGATTGAGCAGGGCCTGTGCGTTGACGACGAGCAGCCTGCTCGTACCCTCAGTCAGCTCGTGCAGCGCGGCGAGCCGATCGGCAAGCAGGTCCTGGGGAGCTGAAAACGCGTCGTAGGGTAACGTTTCGTAATCGAAGAACCGCCTTGCCGGTTGATCGGGTGCGAAGAACTCGAGCTCCCGGATTATTTGATCGGCGCTGCTCGCGCTGTCGGTGATGACGCAGATGCTGCCGTCGAAGCGCGAGGCCGCTTCGGCAACAGCCAGGCTCTGGGCCGCGCCGTACAGTTGCCCGCAGCCGATGTGCTGGCCGGCTTCGTCAGGAAGCGGTAGGTCGAGAAGGTGCTGGGATGTGTCCATGGGCATGCGGGGCTGCAAAGAGCCGGCGCATTATCCCATAGCCATACACCTTGAGTTCTCGCCACAGTCCCGGCGGACGGCGCGCGAGGTGGTCACAATGGCAAGACCGTCTGACGCTAAGGCGTCACGACGGCGTGGATGACGTATTGGTATTCGAAATAGACGACGAAACCTGGGTAGTCCCAGCGCTCGATCGGTGGGTCGCCGACGGCCGCTTGGCGTATCGTGGGCGGCCCGAACTGAGCCTCGACGCGATCCATGCTGATACCGCGGGCCGGCCGTAGGTCTGACGATGAGCGGGCGGCGTCGATGCCATCGAGCAACAACGTATCGGCCAGGGCCGCTGGGGCGCCGATCATGACGGCGCAGGCAATGACTGTCCTAAGCATGGGATCCCTTCCTCGCAGACATTGTCGGAATATAGCACTGCGCTTGCAGTCTAGGAACGTCGAAGCCGTGACTTTGGGCGCTGTGTCACAGTTCTGGTCATGGCGCGAGGCCGTTGGGCCGCTCTAGATAACAGGTTGTTTTTGAAAATAATTTCTCGAGGCTCACGACGGCTGCGAGACGCTGTGTTTTAATGCGAATCCATGTTCAAGCCGCTCGAGTGCTTCATCGCTGCCCGTTACGTGCATTCCCGTCGGCGCCGCGGCTTCATCTCATTCATCAGCCTGGCTTCGATGCTCGGGATCGCGATCGGCGTCGCTGCCTTGATCGTGATCCTGTCGGTCATGAACGGATTCGAAGGGGAGTTGCGAGCGCGCTTGTTGAGCATGACAGCACATGCGAGCGTTGCCGATTCGCGTGCGGGCATCGACGATTGGGAGGCGCTCGCGGATCAGTTTCGCGCCGAGAGCAACGTCGCGGGCATATCACCGTTCGTCAACGTCGAGGCCATGCTCGGTTCCGGCGCCGAGCTGCGTCCGGCCCTGATTCGTGGAATCCTGCCGGCTGAGGAAGCCACGGTTTCGAACATCGATGCCTTTCTTCAGACCGGTCGCCTCGACGATCTGCAGGCGGGCAGCCAGCAGCTGATTCTCGGTCGTGTGCTCGCGGTGAGCTTAGGCCTGAGCGTCGGCTCGCGCGTGAATGTGCTCGTGCCGGAGGTCGGCGAGCGGGGCATCACGCCCCGGCTGCGTAGCTTCGTCGTGAGCGGCATATTCGAGGCGGGCATTGCCGATCATGATGCGAGTCTTGCGCTCGCGCACCTGGCCGATGCGAGTCTGCTCGGAGGTCTAGGTGGGCGCGCTGAGGGTATCGGCATCCGGCTCAACGATCCGCTCGCCGTCGGCGCGCTGGCGAGCGCCGCAGGAGTGCTCGCCGACCCGGCGCTCACGTATTCCGACTGGACGATCGAGAACGCCAACTTCTTCCGTGCCATTCGAATCGAGAAAACGATGATGACGCTCATTTTGCTGCTGATCGTCGCAGTCGCGGCCTTCAATATCGTGGCCTCGCTCGTCATGCTCGTGACTGACAAAGAGAAAGACATCGCGATCCTGCGTACGTACGGCCTCGATCCGCGCCGCGTTGCAAGAATTTTCATCATTCAGGGTACCGCAATCGGTGCAATTGGAACGCTCGGCGGACTCGCGCTCGGACTCGTGCTCGCGTTCAATGTCGAAACGATCGTGCCGTGGCTCGAGACGACGTTCAATTTCCAGATCATGCCTGGCGACGTCTACTACGTCACCGAGATTCCGTCGGAGGTTCAATGGCTCGACGTCACGGTCATTCCGCTGCTTGCGCTCGTCGTCTCGGCCCTCGCAACGATCTATCCCGCACGGCGAGCGGCCGGTGTCGCGCCGGCTGAGGCATTGAGGTACGAGTGATGCTGCGCCAGCCCTATGAGTTGTTCACAGCCTTCAGGTACCTGCGTGCACGCAGTAAGAACGGATTTATCTCGTTCATCTCGCTAGTTTCGATGGTCGGCATCGGCTTGGCCGTTGCGGTATTAATCGTCGTGTTATCGGTCATGAACGGATTCGAACGTGAGCTTCAGCAAAGGATTCTCGGAATCGTCTCGCACGCGACGCTCATGGGCTACGATGTCCCGCTCGAGGACTGGCAGTCCACGCGCGAGCGCATCCTCACCTATCCGGAGGTCACAGGCGCGGCACCCTATGTCGAGGGGCAGGGCATGGTCGTCTTCGGCGAACGGGTCGCTGGCGTGACCGTGCGAGGTATTGCGCCGGCGCTCGAGCAAGAAATCTCGACGATCGGCGAGTTACTGCGTGCTGGGTCGATCGATGCGTTGAGCCCTGGCGACTATCGTATGGCCATCGGGGCGAGCCTCGCCGATGATCTCGGCATTACTGTCGGTGACTCGATCGTGCTGATCATCGCGCAGGGCCGGGTAACACCGGCTGGGCTCGTGCCGCGCATGCGCCGATTCGAGGTCGCGGCGATTTTCGAGGCAGGTATGTACGAATACGATCGCGGGCTTGCGTACGTCAACATGCAGGATGCCGCGCGATTGTTCCGGACCGACGGCAAGGCGACGGGGCTCAGAATGACGGTCGAGAATATCGTTCAGGCCGGCAGCGTTGCGCGTATGCTTGCGATCGATCTCGGCGGCGGTTTCTATATCGACGACTGGACGCGACAGCAGAGCAATTTCTTTCGCTCGATTCAGCTCACGAAATCCATCATGTTCGTGATCTTGTCGATGGTCATCGCCGTCGCGGTTTTTAACATCGTCTCGACGCTCGTCATGGTCGTTCGGGATAAGCGCGGCGATATCGCGATTTTGCGTACCTTCGGCTCGACGAGTCGCAGCCTCGTGATGCTATTCGCGACCCAGGGTACCGTCATCGGCCTGCTCGGAACGTTCTTTGGCTTGTTGCTTGGACTTTTGATCGCAGCCGAGCTCGGCGCGATCGTAGGTTTGCTGGAATCGATGCTCGATATCGATTTGCTCTCCGCCGAAGTCTATTTCATCAGCGATCTGCCGACGGAGGTTCGCACGGGCGAAGTCGTCAGAATTTGTCTGATCGCGCTCGCGCTCGCCATCGCTGCGACGCTCTATCCGGCGATCAGCGCATCTCGCCAGCATCCCGCGGAGGCCCTGCGTCATGAGTGAGGCCGCGACAGAGCCGACCCCGGCGCTCGTCGTGCGGGGCTTGAAGAAGACCTTCGTCGAAGCTGGGCGAGAACTGACGATACTCGACGGTGTCGAGCTTACCGTACAACAGGGTGAGCGCCTTGCGATCATCGGCGCTTCCGGCTCCGGCAAGACGACACTGCTGCAGTTACTCGGCGGGCTCGACGAGCCGACCGCCGGAGAGGTTTGGGTTGCGGGCCAGTGCATGACAGCGCTCGGCAATACTGAGCGCGGGTTGCTGCGCAACCGCGCGCTCGGATTCGTCTATCAGTTTCATCATCTGTTGCCGGAGTTCACGGCGCTCGAGAACGTTGCGATGCCTTTGCTGGTGCGCGGTGTCGCGAGCGCTCAGGCCGCCGAGGAAGCTGAAGACCTGCTCGTGCGCGTGGGTCTGGGGGAGCGGCTCACGCACCGTCCAGCACAGCTGTCTGGTGGCGAGCGCCAGCGCACCGCCGTCGCGCGTGCGCTTGTGACCAAACCACGCGTCGTGCTTGCCGACGAGCCGACAGGCAACCTCGACCGACCGACGGGCGCACGGGTTTTCGAGCTCATGCTCGAGCTCAACACGATGCTCGGCACGAGTCTCGTTGTCGTCACGCACGATCCCGAGCTCGCAACGCGAATGGATAGTATTCAAGAGCTCACGGACGGACGATTGACTCCGCACGCCTGAGCTCGTTCCCGTCCCTGTTTCGCCCGGCAGGCCTCGTCGGCATCGCGCTACCGTGGCTGACCGGCGCGCTCGTCGCGCTTTGGGTGCTGCCACCGCGCACGACGTTACTCACGATCACCATCATTGTCGCCGTGGCGGTGATTTCGGCGTGGGCCTGTCGGTGGGCGTGGCCGCTTTGGCTTGTTGCCGGTATCACGTGGACCTGGATGGGTATCGATACCCGTCTCGATGAGCGGCTCGCTCGAGGCTTAACTGGCGGGGATATGAACGTTAGCGGTTGGGTCGATGGTTTTCCGCGCGCCTCGGCGGGCCAAGTCGCGTTCTCGTTTCGAGTCACTGAGGCGCATGGCGATTCGGCGTTACCATCGCGGCTGCGTTTGACGTGGTACGACCCGCCGATCGAGATTCGTGCTGGACGAAGTTTCGATCTGACCGTTCGACTGAAGCCGCCGCGCGGGCTCGTCAATCCGGGTGGCTTCGACTTCGAGCGCTGGCTGTTTCTCGAAGGGTACGGGGCCACGGGCTACGTGCGCGGCGGTGACGCGGCCCCGGACGAATCGGATTCGATTGCGCGTGTGTGGCTCGAGCAGCGAGCCGCGCTAGCGGGCCGCATCGGCAGCGCAATCGTCGAGCCCAACGCCCGCGCGTTGCTGACCGCGCTCGCGCTTGGCGAGCGCTTCGAGTTCACGGATGCGCATTGGGCGACATTTCGGCGGACGGGAACGAGCCACCTCGTTGCGATTTCTGGCCTGCATATCGGCATCGTCAGTGCGTTGTTGTTTTTCGTGGTTCGCCGGTTGTGGCTGCGCGGGCCGACCGTGCTCGCGGTGTACGATCTGGAGGCTGCCGCACTCGTGAGTTTCGTGGGCGCTGTCATCTATGCGGCGCTAGCCGGATTCTCGATTCCGACGCAGCGTGCGTTGATCATGCTGGCCGTGGCGCTGCTGGCGTTGACGTCGAGGCGTCTGACGACGATGGCGTCGGGCTTGAGCGCAGCCGTGCTCGTCGTCTTGCTCTGGGACCCGTTAGCGCCGCTGAGCGCTTCGTTCTGGTTGTCTTTTGTAGCCGTCGCGTTGCTTTGGCAGCTTGGCAACGTTCGGGCAGGTGGAACCGGCGTCGTGGCGCGAGCGTGGAGGTCGTTGCGCAACGTCGGACGCGTGCAGTGGGGTGTTACGGTCGGACTCGTTCCGATCGTCGTCGTGGCGTTTGGTGAGGTGTCTGTCATAGCGCCGTTCGTGAACGTCCTCGCGATCCCATTGTTTAGCCTCGTGCTCGTACCGTTGACGCTGCTTGCGACCGCTACGCTGACCGTAGAGCCCGTTGGCACGACTTTGCTCTGTGTTGCGGCGACGCTTGCCGAGTGGGGCTACGCGATGCTCGCGGCGCTTGCCGAGTACTCCTGGGCGGCTTCGTCTATCCCTGTGCTCGGGCTGGGGTCTGCGGCCCTGCTGTGTGTGGGTGCTGCAGTTGCCCTGCCGAGTCACGCACTGCCTGGGCGCTATCTTGCCTGGCTCGCCGTACTCGGACCGCTGACGTCGACGCCTGAGCGACCGGCAGCGGGCGCGCTCGAAGCGACTGTGCTCGACGTAGGGCACGGTCTGGCCGTGCTGGTTCGCACGCGTGGGCACAGCCTGCTCTTCGACACGGGCGCGCGCTATCCCTCCGGCTTTGACACGGGAGAGGAGATCGTCCTGCCTGCGCTACGCGCTCTCGGCATAAAGACGCTCGATGTCGTTATCGTTAGTCACGCAGATAGCGATCATGCCGGCGGACTCGGCGCAGTACTGGCAGCGTTTCCGCACGTTACGCTCATCGGAGGACCGGATATCGACATGCAACAATCGGTATCGTGTCGTCGAGGCCAGCGCTGGGAATGGGATGATATTCTATTCGAGATCGTACACCCGCCCGAGGGCTTCCCGGCGCTCGGTAACGACAGTTCCTGCGTGCTCAAGGTCAGTACTGCGAAGCATGTCTTGCTGCTGACGGGCGATGTCGAGCGCACGGGCGAGCGGTCGCTAGTTGCTGCGGGCCTGGATCTGACGGCTGATGTCGTCATCGTGCCGCATCATGGCAGCGCGACATCTTCCACCGCGGCGTTTACCGCTGCGACCCGGCCTGCCTATGCCGTCGTCTCGGCCGGGCATGCTAACCAGTGGGGATTTCCCAAGGAAGACGTCGTTGCGCGTTGGGAACGCGTTGGCGCAGAGACGATCGTCACGGGTGAGGCTGGTGCCGTGAGCCTACTATTCACTCCGGGCAATGGTTTCGAGCTGCGATCGAAACGCGCACAACGCCGCTATGCGTGGCGCATAGATACGGATTGAACGTGCCATAGTTCCCTGGTGAATCCCCTACGGGCGCGCTATAGTTCGGCGCAGCTTTCGTGGGAATAGCGGGTCGTTCATGTGGGAGATAGTGCAAGCCGGCGGATGGCTGATGCTGCCGATTATCGCGTGTTCCGTCGTGGCTGCCGCAATCATTCTCGAGAGGCTGTGGACGCTGCAGCCGAGCCGTGTATTGCCGAAGGATCTGACCGCGCAGGTCTGGAAGTGGGTCAGGAACGAGCAGCTTGATCCCCAGCATATCCAAGCGCTGCATCAGGGCTCACCGTTGGGGCAGGTACTTGCTGCCGGGTTGCTGAAGAGGCAGGAAAGCCGCGAAATCGTCAAGGAGAGCATCGAGGATACGGGCCGGCACGTCGTTCACGAGCTCGAGCGTTATCTGAATCCGCTCGGCACGATCGCGGCGATTTCGCCGTTACTCGGTTTGCTCGGTACGGTCATCGGAATGGTCAAGGTCTTTGCCGCAATCACGGCGAGTGGAGTCGGTAATCCGAGTGTGCTCGCTGGAGGAATTTCCGAGGCGCTGATCACGACAGCGGCGGGTTTGACGGTGGCGATTCCTTCCTTGATGGGGTATCGATACCTGCGCGGCCGTGTTGATGGACTCGTCGTGCGTATGGAAAAGGAGGCGATGAAGTTCTTGGAAGCACTTTCGCAACAGAAGGGCGCAGAAATCGTCGAGCATGAATCTTCAGAGCCGATCAAAAGAAGAGCCTGAGGTCAATCTGACGTCGCTCATCGACGTCGTCTTGCTGTTGCTCGTGTTTTTCATGGTGTCCACGAGCTTCGTGCGCGAGACTGAGATCAGCCTGCGCTTGCCGCAAGCTCGGACACAGACTGAGCCTGTCGTCCAAGCTGACAGCCTCGAGATTATCGTCACGGAGACGGGTGGTTATTTCGTCAACGGACGCGCGCTCGTCAACAGTGAACGCAGTACGCTCCGGACAGCGATTGAACGGACGATTGGTGAATCTCGTGATCTACCCGTGTTTGTCCGCGCCGATGCGCTGGCGACGCACCAGGCCGTTGTGACGGCGATGGACGTTGCCGGGCAGCTCGGCTTCGTGCAGATCAGCATCGCCACGGTGACGCCGCCCGAGGGTTGAGGCCAATGGCCAACTTTCTGAATTCCCAAGTTGCGACCGTCTACGGTCGGCTGTTCAGCTATGTTACGCCACACTGGCGTGTCATTCTCATCGCGCTCGTGGCTATGCTGTTCTACTCGGGCGCAAATTTTTTCGTACCGTTCATCATGCGCGACGTCATGGCGACGCTGGGCGATATCGGTCGCGGCGGCGGTACGCTCGTGCCGCTGTGGCTTCTACTGACTTTTGCGGTTCGCGGCAGCACGGATTTTATTGCCGTCTACGGGCTCGGCTGGCTGGGCCGACGCGTTATCCGCGATCTACGCAACGAGCTTTTCCGCAAGTACACGATGTTGCCTTCGCGCTTCCTCGATAGATCGTCGAGCGGAACGCTGATCTCCAAATTGACCTACAATACCGAGCAGGTTGCCGAGGCGATCTCGAGCGTCGTCGTCGTGCTAGTTCGAGATACGCTGACGATGATCGCGCTCGTCGGGGCAATGGTTTACTTCAGCGCGACGCTGACGATGCTCGTTGGCGTTACGGCACCCGTCATCGCTGTTCTCGTAGCGATCATGAGTAAGGCCTTCCGGCGGTACTCCACGCGAATTCAAGCATCGATGGGCGATGCAACCCGCGTGACAGAGCAAGCGCTCTCGGGTCATCGGATCGTAAAGATCTTTGGCGGGCAAGAATACGAGCAGCGACAGTTCGACGAGATCAACCGTCACAACTACAAGATCAACCTCAGGATCGTCGCTACACGCGCAGCCGGTGATTCGCTAACACAGTACTCGCTCGCGATCGGCGTCGCGGCGATTATCTGGGTGGCGTTCTCCGATCAGCTCGCAGAAGATCTCGACCCAGCGATATTCATGGGATTCCTCACAGCCATGGGCATGCTCATGGCGCCGCTCAAGCGCGTCATCAATATCAACGTTGCGTTGCAGAAAGGTATTGCGGCCGGCGACAGCCTATTCGAGCTATTGGACCAGCCTGCAGAGATCGATACGGGTACGGTACCGCTGTCGCGGGCGCGTGGCGACATCGAGTTTCGTCACGTTTCGTTTAGTTACGATGAGGAGAACGGTACGGTTCTCGACGATATCTCTCTTACCGTTCCAGCCGGCACGACGGTCGCCCTGGTGGGGCGTTCCGGTAGCGGTAAGACGACGCTCGTCAATCTTTTGCCGCGGTTCTACCCGATCGAGTCGGGCGAGCTCTTGCTCGATGGGCGCGACGTGCGCGAGTATCGGCTCGAGGATCTCCGACGCCAGATTGCGCTCGTCAGCCAGGATGTCGTGCTCTTCGACGACACGATCGCAAACAACATTGCCTATGGAACTCTCGCGGGTGCCGAGCGTGCCGACGTCGAGCTTGCGGCTGAAGCGGCGTATGTCACCGAGTTCGCCCGCGAGCTGCCGGGTGGGCTCGACTCACAGGTCGGAGAGCGCGGTGTGCTGCTGTCGGGCGGCCAGCGCCAGCGAATCGCGATTGCACGGGCATTGCTCAAGGATGCGCCGGTGCTGATTCTCGACGAGGCGACTTCCGCGCTCGACTCCGAATCCGAGAGGCGAATCCAGGCGGCGCTCGATAATCTGATGAAGGGACGCACGACGCTCGTGATTGCGCACCGGCTTTCGACGGTCGAGAACGCGGATTGTATCGTCGTCCTAGACAATGGTTTGATCGTGGAACGTGGCCGACACGACGAGTTGCTAGCCCAGCAGGGCTATTACAGCGGTTTGTACCGCATGCAGTTTGCTGTGTAGGAGCTTTGAACGATGTGGGAGTCATTGGGACGTCGTCTCGAATCGATCTGGTATTCACCTCAGCACCCGATGCGTTGGGTGCTCTGGCCGCTGGAGATGTTGTATCGGCTCGTCTCCATCTTACGCCGCGACTGCTACACGCTAGGTATCAAGAAGATCGAGCACCTTCCAGTTCCCGTCATCGTCGTCGGCAACCTCACAGTCGGCGGGACCGGCAAGACGCCCTGTGTGATCTGGTTGGCCAATCAGCTCAAGGATCGCGGTCTGCGTGTCGGTTGTGTGAGTCGCGGCTACGGCGGCAACGCGGCAGACGGTCCACGGCGGGTCAAGGGTGACAGCGATCCGCTCGAGGTTGGAGATGAGCCCGTGCTGATAGCCGCGGCGACCAGTTGCCCTGTCATGGTCGCAGCAGATCGGGTTGCTGCCGCCAAGGCGTTGCTTGCCGAGACACGACTGGACGCGCTGATCGCTGACGACGGCTTGCAACACCTCGCGCTAGGTCGGACGTTCGAGATTGCCGTCGTCGATGGTGAACGCGGCCTCGGCAACGAGGCTTGTCTGCCTGCGGGCCCACTGCGCGAGCCGGCAACGCGGCTGAATCACGTCGATGCTGTCATAGTCAACGGAGGCGATTGGGGGGAGGGCTCGGTTTTTCGTATGACGCTCGTGCCCGATCGCGTATACCAACTTGCAGGCAAAGGTCAGCGGACGCTCAGCGATTTCCGCGATACGATCGTGCATGCGGTTGCCGGAATCGGCAACCCGGACCAGTATTTCGAGATGCTCAGATCGGAAAAGATTCGTGTTATTCGGCACGCGTTCCCAGACCATGCTCGGTACCAGCCGAGCGACCTCGATTTCGGAGATCAACATCCCGTCCTGATGACGGAGAAGGATGCCGTCAAATGCCGGGCTTTCGCCGATCCTCGTTTTTGGAGTGTTGCAGTGAATCTCGAATTTCAAGGCGGTGACGGAGATCGGCTTCTGCGCCGGGTGCTCCGGGATTTATGAGCTCGAAACAGAATTTCTTCGCCGTCATCCCGGCACGATACGACTCGGTCCGTTTGCCAGGCAAGCCGCTCGCCGATATCGGCGGTCGACCGATGATCGCCTGGGTTTACGAGCGTGCCTGTCAGAGCGGCGCGACCGAGTCACTTGTCGCAACCGACGATGAGCGCATCGCGCAAGTGTGCGCGCAAATAGGCGCGCCCGTCGAGATGACGAGCGCTAGGCACAGCACGGGGACGGATCGAATCGCCGAGGTGGCGGAGCGGCGTGGCTGGGATGACGAACAGATCGTAGTCAACGTCCAGGGGGACGAGCCGCTGATCCCACCGGCATTGATTGCTCAGGTGGCGAGTTTGGCGGCACGAGATTCCGATGCTGCGATCGCGACTCTGATGGCGCCGATTAATTCGGCGGAAGATCGCGAAAATCCGAACATGGCCAAAGTGGTTGTTGCTAAGTCGGGCCGGGCACTGTATTTCAGCCGGGCGCCGATTCCTTGGCCGCGCGAGGGTGGAGTGCCGACGTCGTATCGGCACATCGGGTTGTATGCTTATCGCGTTCGTGCGTTGCGCGAGATCGCGGCAACCGAACCCTGCGAGCTAGAGCGGATCGAGCGACTGGAGCAGCTCAGGGCACTTTGGCTCGGATTAGGAATTGCGGTTGAGCTCGCCGTGGAGTCGCCGCCGGGAGGCGTGGATACCGAGGCCGATCTAGTGGCGGTTCGCGAGCACGTCGCCGGCCTGCGGTAATACAGCGTACGGGTTCGTGAAAAATCTGATCGACAAACTACGCGGCAATTCCCGTGACCCAATCGATCAGCCCGAGCCTGACTCGCGCATCCTGTTCGTCTGCATGGGCAACATTTGCCGCTCGCCGACGGCGGAGGGGGTGTTTCGGCACCTGGCATCCACGGAAGCGCCGGATCTGGCCGTGCACGTCGATTCCGCAGGCACGCACGCCTACCACATCGGCGAGCCGCCGGATCCACGTGCTCAGCGCGCGGCCGAGCGGCGCGGCATTAGCTTAGCCGCATTGCGTGCACGCAGAGTCGTCGAAGACGATTTCTCACGCTTCGATCTGATCATCGCAATGGACAAGCTCAACGTTGCGGTCCTTCGCGAGCAGTGTCCCGAAGAATACTCGGCTCGTATCGAGTTATTTCTGGACTATGCGCCGCAGCTCGGGCGTGTAGAGGTGCCCGACCCGTATTACGGCGGCAGCAACGGCTTCGAGCTCGTGCTCGACCTTGTCGAGGAGGCGTCGCGCGGCTTGTTGTCCCGGCTACGCGCCGGCGCCGCGCGCTAGCTCACGGCGTCGATGTATCTGAGGGGCGATCCGGCTCCGGTGACACGTTGACCTGCTCGCTCGGTTTCTGCGCATCGGCTGGTTTGGCCGCTGTCACCGCCTTAGGGGCATCGTCTCGACGTTTTTCCTCGGCACGCGCTGGTGGTTGCGAGGCCGATGAGGCTGCGGGCACCGCGTCTCGTTGGGCCGGTTGATGCGGCGTTTCGGCTCGCCGTTCTTGCTGCTCAGATGCTGTTTGCCGTGGCGTCATCGGGGCGGCATCGGCCGTCACCGTGTCTCGTTGCGCCGGTTCGCGCGTAGGCTCGGCTCGCGGCTCAGGCCGCGTGGCAGCGCGGGGTTCGCTCTGGACAGGTGCTGTTTCCTGCGACGGCGCATCTGCGTGCTTGGGCTCACGTCGTGCATCGGCGGCGGCCGCCGCCTGCGCAAGACGCTCGCCGGGGCTCAACCCGTCCTGGCTCGGCTGAGGCGCGGGCGTCTTGCCGGTGTCGGCGAAAGATTTCTCTGCTTCGGCAGGCTTGCGCTCCTTCGCAGGAGCCTGTTCCGCGGTCGCGGGTTGTTGCCCGGGCGTACCGTTGGCAGATCGTTGGTCCTGCTCGTTCTTAGCCGATGACTCCGTCCCAGCGCTTCTCGGTTTCTTGTTGTCCCCTCCTGAGCCGCCCCGGCCGCGACGTCGTGGCCGGCGTCCGCGTGAGGAGCTGCCGCTCGAGCTGGAATTGGCCTCGCGCGAGGATTTCGGCTCACTCTCGT
>Ga0224512_10002636_pt1 | contig 16283 bp, 15 predicted proteins | sample SF_May12_sed_USG_4_FD_169103 | JGI IMG/M metagenome (GOLD analysis project Ga0224512, IMG submission 169103) | Sediment microbial communities from San Francisco Bay, California, United States - SF_May12_sed_USGS_13 | ecosystem: Environmental > Aquatic > Marine > Sediment | place: USA...
GGTCCCTATCTGCCGTGGGCGCTTGAGACTTGAGGGGAGCTGCTCCTAGTACGAGAGGACCGGAGTGGACGTTCCTCTGGTGTTCCGGTTGTCACGCCAGTGGCATTGCCGGGTAGCTATGAACGGAAGGGATAACCGCTGAAAGCATCTAAGCGGGAAGCCCCCCCCAAGATGAGGTCTCACTGGGAACTTGATTCCCCTGAAGGGCCGTCGAAGACTACGACGTTGATAGGCTGGGTGTGGAAGCGCAGCAATGCGTGAAGCTAACCAGTACTAATTGCCCGTGAGGCTTGACCATATAACACCAAAGCAGTTGGTGTTGCTGGTCATCAAGAGCAACATACTTGCCTTTACAGCTTTTCGAATATGGGGAAAGGGATTGGATAAAAACATATCCGGTCCCTTCTCCCGAACAGTTTGCCTGGCGGCATTAGCGAGTTGGAACCACCCGATCCCATCCCGAACTCGGAAGTGAAACAGCTCAGCGCCGATGATAGTGTGGGGCCTCCCCATGTGAAAGTAGGTCACTGCCAGGCTTTTAATACAAACCCTTGGTGTCGTATTGATGCCAGGGGTTTTTTTATGCAGGCGTGATTGCTTCCTGTGGCAGTGACACGGCTTTATTGTGAAAGTAGGTCGTCGCTCCAGCGCATCCATGCGCCTGCGACATTCGTACATCCTTGTACATCAACTGCCAGGCTTTTAATACAAACCCTTGGTGTCGTATTGATGCCAGGGGTTTTTTTATGTGCTATTTGCTGCGGGGGAGGTCGTTATTAGCCGAAACGGCCGGTGATATAGCCTTCCGTGAGGCGGTGTTGCGGATTGGTGAAGATGCGGCGGGTGTCGTTTACCTCGACCAGTTCACCGAGGTGGAAATAGGCGGTGCGCTGGGACACGCGTGCGGCCTGCTGCATGGAGTGGGTAACGATGACGATTGTGAAGTTCTGGCTGAGTTCATCCATGAGTTCCTCGATGCGCGCCGTGGCGATCGGGTCCAGGGCGGAACAGGGCTCGTCCATCAGGATGACTTCCGGTTTCACCGCGATGGTGCGCGCGATGCACAGGCGCTGCTGCTGGCCGCCGGAGAGGCTGGTACCTGGCTGGTGCAGGCGGTCCTTGACCTCGTCCCACAGGCCTGCCTTGCGCAGGCTGGTCTCCACGGTTTCGTCCAGGTCAACCTTGCTGTCCACCAGGCCGTGAATACGCGGCCCGTAGGCGACGTTTTCATAGATGGATTTCGGGAACGGATTCGGGCGCTGGAACACCATCCCGACCTGTGCGCGCAAGGTGACCACATCAGTCTCTTTACCGTAGATGTCCTTGCCATCGAGCTGGATGTCGCCACTCACGATACAGCTTTCGATGATGTCGTTCATGCGGTTGAGGCAACGCAGGAAGGTTGACTTGCCGCAGCCGGAGGGGCCGATCATGGCGATCACCTCGTTGCGGCCGATCTCGATGGAGATGTTCTTGATGGCCTGCTTGTCGCCGTAGAAGACGTCGACGTTGCGGCACTGGAAGCGCGGGTTTTCGACGCTAATATCACCGACGGTCTTGATGGCACCTTCCGTGGACAGGGTGTTATCGTCCCGGCGTGTTTCCGGGGTCCCGCTTGCAGCCTGGTCTTTTGAAATTTCCATTGTAGTGTCTTCAGCAGCTTTCATGAGATTTCCAGGTATTTTCCGGTATCTACCACTTGCGTTCAAACCGCTTGCGCAAATACACCGCGGCTGCATTCATGACGACCAGGAATGCCAGCAGCACCATGATTGCAGCGGAAGTGCGCTCTTCAAAACCCCGTTCCGGACTGTCTGCCCACAGGTAGATCTGTACCGGCAGGGCCGTTGATGAATCAAACAGGTTGGCAGGGATGTCCACCACGAAGGCCATCATGCCGATCATCAGCAGCGGTGCAGTTTCGCCCAGCGCCCGGCCCATGCCGATGATAGTGCCGGTCAGCATCCCCGGCAGGGCCAGTGGGACCACGTGGCTGAATACCATTTGTACCTTCGAGGCACCAATGCCGAGTGCCGCTTCACGGATCGAAGGCGGCACCGCCTTGAGGACCGCGCGACTGGAAATAATGATGACGGGCAGGGTCATCAGGGTCAGCACTAAACCACCGGCGATCGGTGCCGAGCGTGGCACCCCGAAGAAGTTGATGAAGACCGCCAGGCCGAGGAGGCCGAAGACGATGGACGGCACTGCCGCGAGGTTGTTCACGTTGACCTCGATCAGGTCCGTCCACTTGTTCTTGGGCGCAAATTCTTCCAGGTAGATGGCGGCGCCCACGCCGATCGGGAAAGACAGGCAGATGGTGACCAGCAGGGTAAAGAAGGTGCCCACCAGGGCGCCCCAGATGCCGGCCTGTTCGGGTTCGCGCGAGTCACCGGCGCTGAAGAAGGTGGAGTTGAATTGCTTTTCAATCCGGCCCTCACTGTGCAGCTGTTCCAGCCAGGTGCGTTGTTTCTCGGAGAGCCGCTCAGCGGTCGGCTCCGTCCCGGTGTTGTCCCGCGGTGAGTGTTTGATATACATATCGACGTCGTCATCGGCTGTCAGCCATACCTCGATGGTCTGGCCAATGAGTGCCGGGTCTGCGACGACCCGGTCACGCAGGTTGTAACCCGCGCCTGAACTGAGCAGCTGGTAGAGGGCGCGCTTGTCACGTCGGTTGGTGACATCCGGGAACTGCTTGCGCAGTGCCATTTTTATCAGACCACTGTAATCGGCGCTGTAGAGTGCGGCGGTGTCGCTGGTCGGTGACGGAAAGGTATCAGCCTCCAGCTCAACGGCCAGGCGGATATGGGTTTGCTGGAACGCGCTGTAGCCCTTGCCGACGATGTTGATGAACATCAACAGCAGAAAGGCCAGTGCGATCAGGATGGAGATCCTTCCATACCATTGAAAACGCCACTCGGCCGCATAACGGCGTTTGAGCTTCTTCTGCATCAGGTCGACGGTACGTTGTTCCATTTGAGCTAGTGGACTCCGGTGAGCGGGATCTCAGTCATACTGTTCGCGATAGCGGCGCACGACTTGCAGGGCGATGATATTCAGTATCAGCGTGATGATGAACAGGGCCAGCCCGAGCGCAAATGCCGCCAGCGTCTTGGGGCTGTCGAACTCCTGGTCACCGACCAGCAGGGTCACAATCTGTACCGTTACCGTGGTGACCGCTTCCAGGGGATTGGCCGTCAGGTTGGCGGCCAGTCCTGCCGCCATCACCACGATCATGGTCTCACCGATGGCGCGTGATACCGCAAGCAGAATGCCACCCACGATGCCTGGCAGCGCCGCTGGTATGACCACCCGCCGAATGGTCTCCGACTGGGTCGCTCCGAGTCCATAGGAGCCCTCGCGCATGGCACGCGGTACCGCGGAAATCACGTCATCGGAAATCGATGACACAAACGGGATGATCATGATCCCCATGACCAGGCCTGCGGCGAGTGCGCTTTCCGAGGCGACCTCCAGGCCCAGCCAGGTGCCGGCATCCCGGATCAGCGGGGCCACTGTGAGTGCAGCAAAGAAACCGTAAACCACGGTCGGAATGCCGGCGAGAATTTCCAGGAGCGGTTTGAGAATGGCGCGGATACGCTGGCTGGCATATTCCGCCAGGTAGATCGACGACATCAGGCCGACGGGTACCGCGACCAGCATGGCGATAGCCGAGATCAGCAGCGTACCGGTAAACAGCGGCACGGCACCGAAGGCGCCAGATGAACCCACCTGGTCGGCGCGGATAGCCGTCTGCGGGCTCCACTCAAGACCGAACAGAAACTCGGTGACCGGAACATGCTGGAAAAACCGCAGCGATTCAAACAGCACTGACAACACGATGCCGATGGTGGTAAGCAGGGCGATCAGTGAACAGGCGATCAAACCGACAACTGCGACGGACTCTACCCGGTGCCGGGCCGGGTGGTCTGCGCGGATGCTGCGCCAGGCCCAGGCCAGTCCTCCGGCACACAGACTCAGCGCCGCGATCCACAGCAGCCAGTTGCTGGTGTGCGACAGGGCACGGTAGCGCTCGCCGAGTTGCGCAATCAGTTCGGGGTTGTCACTGGCGACGCTATAACCCTTGAGGCTATTGTGTACATCGTTGAGCAACAGGCCCAGTTGTTCCTGTGACCAGCCCTTCATCCCGGCGGGCAGGTCGGTAAGCAGGAGTGCCTCAATGACCCGTGGTGCCAGCATGGACCAGGACAGCAGCATCGCCACTGCAGGAATAACGGTAAGAATGAGTGCATAAAGCCCGTAGTGTCCCGGCAGTGAGTGCAGGGTACGGAGCGACTTGCCGCTGACGGCATAGGCGCGCTGCCGGCCGAAAACATAGGCGGCAGCGGCCAGCAGGCAGATGACGATAAAAAGATTGGTCGTGTTCAAATGTTCGCTTTCTTGTTAAAAAAACAGGTGGGTACGCCGGTAAGCGCACCCACCCGTTTGATAGGTTTCTTTCCTGCCGGTTGTTTACATCGGTGTCAGGTTCCTGATCTTATCCGCCACCGTCTGGCGCTCCTCGTTCGGCATGGGGATCAGACCCTTGTCGGACAGGTAGCCGTCCTCGCCCCAGGTCGTCTCGCGGGTGAACTCGGCCAGGTACTCTCGGATACCCGGGATGGAGCCCACATGTGCCTTCTTTACGTAGAAGTAGAGGGGGCGTGAGATAGGGTACTCGCCGTCGGCAATGGATTCAAACTCCGGGGCCACGCCATTGATGATGGCACCCTGGACACGGTCGATGTTCATGTCCAGGAAGCTGAAGCCGAAGATACCCAGGGCCTTCGGATTGGCCTCCAGCTTTTTCACGATCAGATTGTCATTCTCGCCGGCCTCCACGTAGGCACCGTCTTCACGGATGGTGTGACAGACTCGCTTGAATTCGTTTTCGTCCTGCTTTTTCATGGCCTTGATCCAGTCGAAGGTCTTGCAGCCACCTTCCATGGCCAGTTCCACGAAGGCATCACGTGTCCCTGACGTGGGAGGCGGGCCGAGCACCTCGATGGAGTCAGCCGGCAGTTCCGGGTTCACCTCCTGCCAGGTCTGGTAGGGGTTCTCCACCAGTTTTTCAGAACCCTTCGGGTCGGGGACCTCCTTGGCGAGCGCCAGGTAGATGTCGCGCAGCGAAAGCGACAGTACCGCAGCGCTGGTGGATTGTGCCAGCGCAATGCCGTCATAGCCGATCTTGACTTCGATGATTTCCTTGACACCGTTACGCGTGCACTGCGCGATCTCGGAGTCCTTGATCTTGCGGGATGAATTGGTGATGTCCGGGTGTTCGACACCGAGACCGGCGCAGAACAGCTTCAGCCCCCCACCGGAACCGGTGGCCTCGACCTTGGGTGTCTTGAACCGGGTATTTTTACCAAAGCGTTCGGCCACCACGGTTGAAAAGGGATAGACAGTACTGGAACCGACGATGACAATATTGTCACGTGCCGCGCTGGTCTGGCTGATACCCAGGCCGATCAGGCCGGCGATCAGCAAGGGGGTTAATCTGGATTTCATATCCTCTCCTGGTTTCAGCGTTAGTGCCTGTAGTGTCTGACTGAAACAATACGGTCGTAATATGACAGAAGTATGACAATTACTATCGAATGTTCAGGATTTAACCGGCGGGTGTGGCGATGATTTATGTCACATCTATGTCATAATCCCTGTATAGAATCGGACAGGTCGTTATCACTCAATATCTTAGGGGAGCTCTGATTTATTCGTCATCCCGGCGCATGCCGGGATGACGATAAAGGAATTAATCAGAGGTTCCTTAGCTACTGCGGACAGGAGTTATGGATCCAACAAATCTTGGCGAGCATATTCATCATCAGTTCGATCGCGAGCTGGAAAGCCTGCGCAACCGTGTTGTGTCCATGGGGGGGCTGGCCGAGCGCCAGGTGAATGATGCTCTGTCGGCGCTCAAGGAGCAGAATGCCGAACTGGCCGAATACGTCATCCGTACCGATCATCGGGTCAACGCCCAGGAAGTGAGTATTGACGAGGACTGCACCTATATCCTCGCCCGCCGCCAGCCGGCAGCCGGTGACCTGCGCATGGTGATGGCGATCATCAAGACCATCACCGATATCGAACGTATCGGTGATGAGTCAGAGAAGATAGCCCATATCTCAATGGGGCTGGCGACCTCGTCTTTCCCGGGAATGGATCTACTGATGCAGCAGATCGATGTGATGGGCCGGATGGTGCTGAGCCTGCTGCGCGATGCCCTGGATACCTTCGTACGCATGGATGTACTGGCCGCTGTCCAGGTCGCCCGCCGGGACGAGGATATTGACAAGCTTTATGTCGCGCTGCTGACTGACCTGATCCAGCACATCAAGGCGGATCCGAAAGATACCGAGGAGTTCCAGTCATTGATCTGGGTAGCGCGCTCGCTGGAACGCATCGGCGACCATTCCAAGAATATTTGTGAATATGTCATCTACCTGGTCAAGGGCAAGGATGTGCGGCACACGACCATCGACCAAATCGAACAGGAAATCGGCGCCTGACGGCAGTCGAACACTCCCCCCGGACAACTGGGTATGGCTCATATTCTCATAGTGGAAGATGAGGCTGATCTGCGTGACATGCTGAGTGAGTCGCTGGAACAGGCAGGACATGACACCCTTACCGCTGGCACGATCGGAGAGGCCCGCCTGAAGCTCGAGGACTCATCCCCCGACCTGTTGTTGCTGGACTGGATGCTCCCTGACGCCAGTGGCCTGCAGTGGCTGCGCCAGATCAGGCGCATCAAGAAGTTTCTCGACCTGCCCGTCATTATGCTGACTGCACGCGGTGAGGTCAGTGACCGGGTTGCGGGGCTGGACAGCGGTGCCGATGATTACCTCATCAAGCCGTTCTCGTTGAAGGAACTGCAGGCGCGTATCCGTACACAACTGCGCAAGCATAACGGCGGGCTGCAACCGGAGCGGATCGAACTCGGGGGTCTTGCGCTCGAGACCGACACCCAGAGGGTCCTGGCGGGTACGCACGAGATCAGGCTCGGGCCCACCGAGTTTCGCCTGCTGAAACATTTCATGGGCCATCCGGAGCGGGTCTTTACACGCGGTCAGTTACTCGATGATGTATGGGGGCACCAGGTCTTCATCGAGGAACGCACCGTGGATGTGCATATACGGCGCCTGCGCAAGGCGCTGGAACCATCGGGCAGGGCCGGCCTGGTGCAGACCGTGCGTGGTGCCGGTTACCGCTTCAGTACCAGGAAAAGCTGAAATGATGTTACCCACGGCATGGCGCGAGGAGCTCTGGACCTTCGGCGGTGTGCTGGCCCTGCTGTGGCTGGTGGGGCTGCTGACCGGGCTTGCTGCCTGGCTGCTACCCGGTGGTGTGGTCGTTTATCTGCTCTGGCATCTCTATCACCTGCGGCTTCTGATCCGCTGGCTGGACAGGTCATCCAGGCGGCTGCCTTTTTCGACACCCGGCATCTGGGGCTATGTCTACTATCGCCTCGAGGTGCGACGACGCAAGGCGTCTCGCGGCAAGAAACAGATTGGCCGGCTGCTCAAGGAGTTCAAGACTTCCACGCGGGCCTTGCCGGATGCCACCGTCGTGCTGAATCGGGAATTTCATATTCAGTGGCTCAACAAGGCGGCCACGACCCTGCTGGGGGTGCGCAAGACCGATGCCGGCCAGCCGGTGACCAACCTGATACGCCATCCCGATTTGCGTCATTACCTGGATGCCGGGAAATTTGATCAACCGCTGCAGCTGCAGCTGCAGTCCGGTGGCGATACCCGGCTGTCGATCAAGGTCGTGGCCTATGGCCAGCAGCAATACCTGCTGCTGGCGCGGGATGTGACCGAGCAGCACCGGATAGAACTGATGCGGCGTGATTTTATTGCAAATGCCTCCCATGAACTGCGCACCCCCTTATCGGTATTGCAGGGGTCGATAGAACAGCTGGAGGCGGGAATAGGGGGCAATCCGGAACTCGAGAATCCGCTTGCCCGCATGAAGCGCCAGAGTCAGCGCATGATGTCTATATTGCAGGATCTGCTGACCCTGGCCCGGCTGGAAAGCCGCTATGAGGCCGAGCAGTTGCAGTCGGTGTCCCTTTCGGCCCTGGTTGCGGAAGTCATGGAAGAGGCGCGTGCCGCCAGTGAACACCGGGGTGGTCACCACTTCCACCTGGATGTGGCAGAACCCATACAGGTGCGTGGACAGCAGGAGGACCTGTATGCCGCCGTGTCAAACCTGGTGATGAATGCCGTTCGCTACACCCCTGCAGGCGGCGACATCGCTGTTACGCTCAAGCTGGTTCCGGGTGGTGTGCGTTTTCAGGTGGTCGATACCGGGGTTGGTATCCTGCCACAGCATCTGGTACGGCTGACCGAGCGCTTTTATCGCGTCGATGTGGGCCGTTCTCGCGAAGCCGGTGGTACCGGCCTGGGGCTTTCCATCGTCAAGCACGTCCTTGAACGTTACGACAGCAGCCTCGAAATCAGCAGCCGGCCAGGGGCGGGCTCCACCTTTGCCTTTACCCTGGCTGAGAAGTTTATGGAAGAAGCCGGTCTGCACGCTGCCGACGGGTCACGCAAGGTCTCTTGAGGTCTCATACGGCCCTCCTCTATGACAGGAGGGTATTCCTGGGGGTTATAATCACCATAGTGTTTTTATGTGGAGAAGCTTATGCCGACGTATGATTATTGTTGTGAGGCCAACGGCGCGGTGGTCGAGGTCCGTCATCGGATGAGTGAGCAGGTTAATACCTGGGGCGAGTTGTGTGCCCTGGCCGGGATCGATGCCGGCGAGATCCCGCAGGATGTCCCTGTTAAAAAGCTGATTACCGGCGGTCAGGTGGTGCGCCGTTCCAGCCTGGGTGATGCGGCCGCCCCGGCCTGCAGCAGCGGTCCGTGCTGTGGTGGCGACTGTGCAGGGTAGGAGTAGAGCTGTCCTTTCAGCCAGAGGCCTGTTCTGGCTTCCCCTGGCGATTTCCTGGACATGGACACCCGGACCTGCCTGTGGGCGCCGTTCCCGGCGCGATTTCCCTAGCTAAGGACATGGGCCCCATCGCGGAGGGACGCCTCTCCTGCCCTGCACAGCACCACCGCCCGTGCGGGATTATGTAACAGGTTTTAATATCCCATATCCGGCCATGCCCAGGTCCAGATGGACAGTCTGAATCCCGGGTCGAGGGCTCCTCCGGAGGCGTGTGAGTGACGTCTCGCGGAGGAATTTCGTTGTAACTGCACCCTTCGATAAGGTATGAAAGCCGGGATGCCTGGGGTCTGATTGGCGCGGGGTTGTGGCAGTGATGAATGTGTGACGATTGTCTACCGTGTGGATACCCAGGCAACTCGTGGGTTATGCTTAATCATTCGCCTCATTGATTCAGGTACCCGGCCAGGGGGTTATAACCCGCATGTTTGCATCAGAAGCCAATGTAGAGGAACTCATCAGTGATTTCCGACTCGATGGCACCACATTTCGCTACAGCAGCTTCGTACCCCGTCTTTACAACTATGTAAAGTCCCTGGGATTCAAGCCGGGCAAGATATTGCCATCACGCGCCTTCTGCTCCGACGAGAATCAGGGTTATCCGATTATTGTTCTGGCCAAGCATTTCGGCACTTTTCCCTTCAACCTTGGTCGTGGCGGTGCGGTGGTCGCAATGGACCGGCACGCACCCTATGCAGAGCATGGTGAAGGACTGGTGATCATCCAGGCCAGCCATGTGGGATTTGAGTCTGGTGAGAAGAGTTTCGGCACCTACAGCCGGATTCATGCAAAGGAAAATCAGCTTGGCGCCTGTTGCGGGAAACTCTCCGCGATCGTCGCCTGGTATCTGGATCAATACCGCATTGCACAATCCGACATACTGGTGGAACGCTGCGGGGACATGCTGTCCCTGCGCATCGACAACGGTCTGCTGCGCGAGAGCCGCAAGGATGGCCTGTTTCTGCGGCTGAAACGCCTTGTCAGGCCGGATGTCGAGGGCAACTACGTTCCGCTGCACACGCACAGCACAGCCAAGAGTTTTATTACCAGCGAAGGATTCAGGCGTCAACTGGCTGATCTGGAAGCCGACATCCAGGATGGTGAAAGCGTCTCGATCGGTGATTATCTGAAGCCGGAGATGTTCTATTTCCGCCGCAACCTCGATGAAACCGTGGAAGGCCGCCATCAACAGGAGCATAACCTCTTGTACCCGATGCCGTGGATTGTTACCTCGCACTGGCCATTGCTGACTGCCGCAAAGATCAATACCCAGGTCGAATTTGACCGCACACTGAGAACCGTGGCGCATTCGCCCAGTTTCCGCGACAAGTGCGTGTTCTATATCTCCGGTCTCAATATCGACATATCACCCAAGTCGGGCGAATCCTTTCCGACCACAAAGTTCGTGCCATGGGCCGCCTTTATGAGAGACCGCAAGGGCAAACGACGCATCATCGAACAGACCGAACTGGTTGCACTGCTGCGCGAGCAAAGCAAGGAAAATCCGGACCAGATCAATCTGGAGGACGCCATTCGTGATATGGCCGAGGCCGAGTCGGTAGTGATTGAAGCGTCGTGAATCGCTTTCCCCGCAGCAGCGGGCCCTGTTGTTGCGATCGTGTGTGCAGGCTGCAGCAGCCACTCCCGCAGGTATCCTTTCAGCCAGGTGCCTGTTCAAGCTGTTCCAGGCTTTCTTTGGCGATTTCCCGGACATTTGCATCCGGATCCTCGAGCAGCGGCTGGATGTGCGCAGCAACCTGCGGGTCGCCGACCAGCGCCAGGTAGTGACAGGCGTCACCCCGGACGCGGGCCTCTTCGTGAGCAGTCAGTTCGCCCAGTGCGTCCCTGACCCCGAGCAGCGTCTTGCTTCCCGCCAGCTCCTCCATGACCACGCTGATGCCAATGCGGGTGTTGAGGGGGGTGTCGGGGCTCGCGAACAGCCGCAGCAATGCATGCATGGCGGCAGGATCATCGCGAAGCAGCGCAACTGTCTGGTGGATCCTCGCGCTGGACAGCAGCTCCCCAAGCCAGGCGGTCATCCCCGCCTCGGTGCCGACCTTCTCGGCCCATTCGCGCATTTCCGCCATGGACCGCATGCCTTCCAGTTCAAACGGACCGATGCGCACCCAGGGCACCGTCCTGACATTGAGTTCAACGGCAACCTCGGATTGCTCATCGATATTCACGGTTTCCAGCGATGCAATGGCTCCATCCACGAGTAATTCTTTCAGCGACTCCAGCACCCTGGGGCACCAGGGGCAGTGGGTCCCCATCAACAGTAGCGCATCGGGAGCGGGTCTGCTTGCGGGCATTTCATTATCTCCGGGTGACAGCAAGCGCCTGGTGACAGGCGGTGTGAGGGTTGTTTCCGGCCGATTGAATAATACCCTGTTAATTGCTGCTGCGCTTCCCGTGCGACTGCGTGGAATTGCGATCTTGCCCGCTCTCCCGCGGGTCTGGCTGCTGCGGTAGAATCTGGCCATGATGGCCTGGTGTAGGCATGCCGCGATGCCGCACTGCCGCTTACGTACTCTCTCATCAGCATCGGACATCGATGGTGGCAGTCAACATGAGAATAGATACAGAGGTCTTTTTCCGTCCCGAAGAGATCGGGCGCGAGGCCACCAGCATCCGGGCCGACCTGTTCAATCGCTGCCGGAAGGCGCTCGCCCGCAGTTTAACCGAGTGTGCCTTCGTGCCGGTGCGCAGCATGCAGCTGTTGGCTGTCATCACCCGTGATGAGGTCATCTTCGTCGATAATCTCAGTTATGCTGTGCGTGAAGGCCGGGGAGGCCGGCTGATCATGCTGGCGTGGGATTTTTCCAGGGCAGAGCTGCGGGATGCACTCAGCGGGCCGGTCCCGGTGGAAATCCTTTATTTTCATGAAAATACCAACGATCTGCATGCTCGTCTGATGAGTGAATTCCCGCCGGCACTGGATAGGCTGGAGAAATACGAGCGTGCCGGGCAGGGCCGGCCGGATCGGGCCGAAATCGTCCCCTTCAGGCGTCATTGATCCGCCTTCAGGCCGTACTGGCCCGTCTGGGCCATTATTCACTCGTATATGCCAAATATAGATAAATATCTATACTTAAATATGTTTTTATTTATTTGTATCGAAGTGTTGCCTTGTCTAAGCTTCTCGCGGCGGAACCTGTCTCGATCCGGGTAGCTGACGAGTTCTCGTGGCACCCGCAAGGATGGGTGACCGGCGCTGATCGATTGCGCATCCAGTCAAGGCCAGACGATACAGTGGATACAGTCGTAAAACTCAGAACCTACGTCTACATAGACTCCCTGCAGCCCCAGCTTGCCGAGTACATGGCATCGGTGTCGCAGGGCTTTCCGCCGGTTCCAGGCGATGCCTGCCTGTGGATGGAGGTCTCCCCGGGCATGGCGATCCACATGTTCACCGACATCGCCCTGAAGGCGACCCGCGTCACCCTGACCCAGCAGGTGGTGGAGCGCGCATTCGGCTCCATGGTGGTTAATCACCGCGACCAGAGCGACGTGCGCGAGGCGGGTCGCATCGCCCTGTCCAACCTCGGCGCCAGGGTATCCGACCGTCAGCAGTGCAAGATCGCCTGGCAGGAGATCATCCGCGGGATGACGGCCGATCACTGCGTGCTCATCAACCGCCAGCACCGCGGCGGCTCTATGATCCTGCCCGGCGAGAGTATGTTCATCCTCGAGACCGACCCGGCGGGCTACATCATCTATGCCGCCAACCAGGCCGAGAAGGCCGCCAATATCACCCTCGTCGATGTGCGCGCAGTCGGTGCCTTCGGCCGACTGACGCTTTCAGGCCGCGAGGCCGACGTGGAAGAGGCGGCCGCCGCGGCGATCGAGGCCGTCCACAATCCGTGCGGGACCTGAACATGCATCGCCAGGAACTGCTTCAGTTGCTCAACCGCCATGACACGCGTTTCCTGGAGGAGGCGGGCTTTGTGCAGCGTGCACGCGCCTTCGTCGAGGCCAATACGGAAGTCTTTAACCGTGAACACCTGCCAATGCATGTCACCGGCTCGGCCTGGGTGGTCAGCCCGAATTTCAGCCAGGCGCTGATCATGCACCACGTCAAGCAGGACCAGTGGTTCCAGCCCGGCGGACATGCCGATGGCGATGCCGACATCCTGCGCGTCGCCCTGCGCGAGACTGCCGAGGAGACGGGGATCGACCCGGAAGAGGTGCATTTGCTGAGCGGTGAGGTGTTCGATGTCGACATCCACGCCATCCCGGCCAGTATGCACGACCCCTGGCATGAGCACATCGATATCCGCTTTCTGGTCCAGATCGACAACCGCCTGCCGGTGCCCGGCAGCGATGAGTCGCACGAGGTGATCTGGGTCGACCTGCGCGATGTCTCGGCCTACAACAACAACCGCTCGACCTGGCGGATGGTGGAAAAGACCCGCCGGCTGCGCAGCGCCCTCATGCACGGCCAGCCGGTTGGCAGCAAGGCCTACTGGGCGGCGCGGCGCGCGCAGGGGCTGGTATGACGGAAAAGGCCGCCTTTCGTGTCGCGGCCGGTCGGAATCAGGCGCTTAAGGGCGAAAATTGATATATAGATATATATCTATGTAAATTTAATGAAATATTGATTTGAACAGATTGTATGATTCAACCTATGCTCAGCTCTATGCTCCATGCCTGAGCACAGATTTCAGTTAATTCACCAGATAGTCAACGAAACAGGAGACGAAAATGGCAGAAACATCCTACAAGGCGGGTGTGAAGGAATACCGCGAAAAATACTGGACTCCCGATTATGTGCCGCTCGACACCGACCTCCTGGCCTGCTTCAAGGTGACGGGCCAGCCGGGTGTGCCCCGTGAAGAGGTGGCTGCCGCCGTGGCCGCGGAAAGCTCGACCGGTACGTGGAGTACCGTGTGGTCCGAGCTGCTCACCGATCTTGAGTACTACAAGGGCCGCGCCTATCGCATCGAAGACGTGCCGGGCGACCCCGAGTCGTTCTACGCGTTTGTTGCCTACCCCATCGACCTGTTCGAGGAAGGTTCCGTGGTTAACGTGCTGACCTCGCTGGTCGGTAACGTGTTCGGCTTCAAGGCGCTGAAGCACCTGCGTCTCGAGGACATCCGCTTCCCGATCGCCTACATCAAGACCTGCGGCGGACCGCCCGCCGGTATCCAGGTCGAGCGTGACCGTCTGAACAAGTATGGCCGTCCGCTGCTGGGTTGCACCATCAAGCCGAAACTGGGCCTGTCTGCGAAGAACTACGGCCGTGCGGTTTACGAGTGTCTGCGCGGCGGTCTCGACCTGACCAAGGATGATGAGAACGTCAACTCGCAGCCCTTCATGCGCTGGCGCGATCGTTACGAGTTCGTCGCCGAGGCCATCAAGAAGGCCGAGCTGGAGACCGGCGAGCGCAAGGGTCACTACCTGAACGTCACCGCCGCGACGCCGGAAGAGATGTACAAGCGTGCCGAGTTCGCCAAGGAAGTTGGTTGCCCGATCATCATGCACGACTTCCTGACCGGTGGCTTCACCGCCAACACCGGCCTGGCCAACTGGTGTCGTGAAAATGGCATGCTGCTGCACATCCACCGCGCCATGCACGCCGTGATCGACCGTCATCCGAAACACGGTATCCACTTCCGCGTACTGGCCAAGTGCCTGCGCCTGTCCGGTGGCGACCACCTGCACACCGGCACCGTGGTCGGCAAGCTCGAGGGTGACCGAAATTCCACCCTCGGCTTCGTGGACCAGTTGCGTGAATCCTTCGTGCCGGAAGACCGCTCCCGCGGTGTGTTCTTCGACCAGGACTGGGGTTCCATGCCGGGCGTGTTCGCGGTTGCCTCTGGCGGTATCCACGTCTGGCACATGCCGGCGCTGGTCACCATCTTCGGCGACGACTCCTGCCTGCAGTTCGGTGGCGGTACCCAGGGTCACCCGTGGGGCAACGCCGCCGGCGCCTGTGCGAACCGCGTCGCGCTGGAAGCCAGTGTCAAGGCGCGTAACGAAGGCCGCCAGATCGAGAAGGAGTCGCGTGACATCCTCACCGAGGCCGCGCGCACCAGCCCCGAACTGGCCATAGCCATGGAGACCTGGAAGGAAATCGTGTTCGAGTTCGAGACCGTTGACAAGCTGGACGTGGCCTGATCACCCGTCCTGCAGTCAAACCGTTTCGATCTGAAATACTTTTAAGAGGATAAAACCATGTCAGCTGCGACAGAAATAGGTAACTACGAAACCAGTAACACGCTCGAGACCTTCGGTTTCCTGCCCAAGATGGATCAGAACGAGATCCAGGCGCAAATCGCCTACATTATCGCCAACGGCTGGTCTCCGGCTATCGAGCACGAGCATCCCAGCAGGTCATTCGACCACTACTGGACCATGTGGAAGCTGCCGTTCTTCGGCGAGCACGACATCTCCACGGTCCTATCCGAACTCGAGGCCTGCCACCGCGCCTTTCCGGATCACCACGTCCGCCTGACCGGGTATGACAACTATACCCAGACCCAGGGCGCAGCCTTCGTCGTCTTCGAAGGCCGTGGTTGAGGTATCGGCGCCGGCGCCCGTGAATACCGGGCTGCCGGCAGCAGGAACAATGTTGATTCAACGGGGTTAACAATGGCACAAACAGCGACAACCCAGAACACGCGCGAGCTGGTTCTTGCCAGGCGCAGGGCCATGAGCAGCGGCGGCAAGGCCGCACTGGCCAAGGTGTCTTTCGCGGGCGGCACGCAAGCCGCGGCCAGGCCTGCACCGGCCGCTGGCGCGGCGTCGGCTGCCACCGGGCGCGCCGCCTCCATGGCGCGCCGCCAGCAGATGTCGAGCGGCGGCAAGGCCAGCCTGCAGGGCGGGGAACGTACCCCCACGGCGACATCCGGTGGCAAGGCGGCGATATCGCCAGCGGCTTCCACCCGGGCAAGGGTTGCACCTGCACGGCCTAGAGCGTCGGCGCCGACCACCAGCGGGCGGGCCGCTTCCATGGCACGCCGCCAGGCGATGTCGAGCAGCGGCAAGGCCGGCCTTCAGGACGGTGATCGTACCCGCATGCCGACGCCGGCTGCTCAGCCTGCCGCGGACAGCGGTAAAAAGAGTGGTTGCAGCTGTGGCTGCAAGCGGGAAGAGGCAGCGGCCGCGGCGCCAGCGGCCCCGGCCGCAGCTGCTGTCAAGCGCGCCATCAACACACCGCGTCGGCCCGTAACGGTCAAGCGTTCCGCCGGCCGTTCCGCCTCGCTGGCGCGCCGCGAGGCGATGTCCTCGCGTGGCAAGGCCGGGATCAGCAAGAATGGCATGTCGGTCGCGCAGACGGCGCGGGCCGGCAACCCCAACCTGTCCAGTCGCGAGTTGGC
>Ga0224512_10002637_pt1 | contig 16279 bp, 13 predicted proteins | sample SF_May12_sed_USG_4_FD_169103 | JGI IMG/M metagenome (GOLD analysis project Ga0224512, IMG submission 169103) | Sediment microbial communities from San Francisco Bay, California, United States - SF_May12_sed_USGS_13 | ecosystem: Environmental > Aquatic > Marine > Sediment | place: USA...
CGACAGTCTCGAACAGTACTACGCGGACAAACGGGCCAGTTATCCACCGGATATCGAGCGGGAAGACGGCAAGGAGTATCACTATCGCGTCTAGCCCGCATTTTTCAGCAGGCGGACCCACATCATGACGAGCGCTAAACCTGATCTGCAGAACGTCTCCGGCGCCAAGGCGGCGCCTATAGAGCTGAAAAAGACCGAGCAGTTTCGCCGTCTTTTGGCGAGCAAGGAACTGGAATTCCTGCTTGAGGCGCACAACGGGATCACAGCGAAGATCGGCGAGGAAGCGGGTTTCAAGGGATTGTGGGCAGGTGGACTGTGCATGTCTGCCCAGTTCGGGGTGCGTGACAGCAACGAAGCCAGCTGGACCCAGGTGCTTGAGATGTTGGAGTTCATGGCCGACGCAACGCGGGTGCCGATATTGCTGGATGGCGATACCGGTTACGGAAACTTTAATAACGTGCGGCGCCTGGTGCGCAAGCTCGAGCAGCGCGGCATCGCTGCCGTTTGTATCGAAGATAAGCTCTACCCGAAGACCAATAGCTTCATCGACGGTAACAAGCAGCAACTCGCTGACATCGATGAGTTCTGCAGCCGCATCAAGGCTGGCAAGGACGCGCAGGCCGACGATGCGTTCGCGATAATCACGCGGGTCGAGGCTTTTATTGCCGGTTGGGGTTTGGGTGAGGCGCTGAAACGCGCCGAGGCTTATCATGACGCAGGTTCCGACGGCATCCTGATTCATAGCGCACTAAGCACGCCGACCGAGGTGCTTGCGTTCAAGCGCGAGTGGGCCGACCGGTCTCCGGTCCTGATCGTGCCGACCAAATACTACGCGACGCCAACCGATGCGTTGCGCGCCGCGGGCTTTTCGATCGCGATCTGGGCGAATCATATGCTGCGGGCCGCGCTGACCGCTATGCAGGCCTGCGCTGAAACACTGGCGACGGAGCAAAATCTTTTGTCCATCGAAGACGAGATTGCATCAGTCAAGGAAATCTTTCGTCTGCAGGGTACCTCGGAGTTACAGGATGCCGAGGAACATTATCTGCCGAAGCGTGCGCAGCAGTCGCGCGCGATTATTCTGGCGGCTTCGCGCGGCGGGGCGCTCGGTGCGCTGACCGACGCCCGGCCGAAGACCATGGTGGAGGTCGGCGGGCAACCTTTGCTGGGGCTCATCGTTGCCGCGTATAACGCCTGCGCGATCAAGGACATCACCGTGGTGCGCGGCTACCTTGCCGAGACGGTCAATCTGCCATCGCTGAACTATGTCGATAATCCCGACTATGCCAAAACCGGCGAACTGCTGTCGCTGGCTTGCGCGCTGGATGCCGATTCGGACGATGATCGTGATCTGTACGTGTCGTTTGGCGATGTTATTTTCAAACGCTATATTCTGGACAGCCTCGCCGAACCTGAGGCGGACTTTGTGATTAGCGCCGATACCAATTGGCAGGAGTCCGTGAACCTCGGGCGCGCGGCTGACTACGTGCACTGTACGGCAGCGCATTCCCGTCGTGATTTTTATCGTGAGATTTACCTGCAGCAGGCGGGTGAGAGCATTGCCGAGGAGCAGCGGCACGGTGAGTGGATGGGCGTGATGAAAGTCTCGTCTAAAGCCTTACCCGCACTGCGAGAACTGGTCACCGAGTTGGCCGCGAAGCCTGAGAATCGTCGCGCCAAGCTGCACCAGCTACTCGATGAACTGGTTCGGCGTGGTCATCGAGTACGCGTGATTTATACGACCGGACATTGGCTGGATGTCGACAGTCTGGATGACGTATTGGCGGCAGGCACGTTCCGATGATTCAGGCCGAGCAGTTCATTCAGACTGCCCACGAACATGGATTTGCCTTCTACACCGGCGTGCCGTGTTCGTATTTGCAGTCGTTTATAAATTATGTGATCGATGCAAACGCGCTGCGCTACGTGGGCGCCGCCAACGAGGGCGATGCGGTTGCGATTGCGGCCGGGGCCGAGTTGGGCGGTATGCGTGGCGTTGTCATGTTGCAGAATTCCGGGCTCGGCAACACGGTTAATCCGCTGACCTCGCTGACGCACACCTTCCGGATTCCATTGTTATTGATCGTCACGCTGCGAGCCGAACCCGGCGGCGCACCCGACGAACCGCAGCATCAGTTGATGGGTGCAATTACGACCGACCTGCTCGAACTCATGGATATTCCATGGTCTTATTTTCCGGCAGAGCAGGCGGACATCGAGCCAGTGCTAGACCGCGCGATCGCCAGCATGGAGCGAACCGGTCGCCCGTATGCATTGGTCATGCGCAAGGGCAGCGTGGCAAAAACGGCCTTGCAGGCGGTGCCTGAAAAGCGCTCCATCCAGCCGGTTGCGGCGCAGGCCGCGCTTGCGGTGGCTCTTCGTGGTGACATGCTGCGCGCCGTGCAGGCCTCGGCAGCACCGCGCGATCTGCTGGTCGCGACCACCGGTTATACGGGTCGCGAGCTGTACGCGGCAGATGACCGACCCAACCAGTTGTATATGGTCGGGTCGATGGGTTGCGCGCTCAGCATCGGCCTTGGCCTTGCGATCGCCCAGCCGGCGCGCCGGGTCATTGTGCTGGATGGTGACGGCGCCGCGCTGATGCGGCTCGGCGCGCTCGCCACGGTGGGCTTCGAGCGGCCGGCTAATCTGATCCATGTGCTGCTGGATAACGGCATGCATGAATCGACGGGCGGGCAGACGACGGTATCCGGTTCGATTGATTTCTGCGGCCTGGCCGCGGCCTGCGGATACCCCAGTGTCACCACGCTTGCCAGCCCGGAAGAATTGCAGAACAAAATCCATACGGCGACCCGTGAACTCAACTTTATTCATGTACCGGTTCTGCCCGGCGTGCCTGAATTGCCGCGCCCCGAGATCACGCCGGCCGAGGTTGCCGCGCGGCTGCGCGCGCATATCGCCGCCGCGGCATGAGCTATCCATGCCAGGCAAAACCGCACGGCAAAACAAAATGATATTGCTCAATCCGGGCCCGGTGACCTTGTCAAAGCGTGTGCGGCGCGCCTTGACGCGCGGTGACTGGTGTCATCGGGAACCGGAATTCGCCGAGTTGACGCGGGCGATCAACACTGAGTTGGTTGCTGTTTATCCGGAAATGGCAGGCGCCTTCGATGCTGTCATGCTGACCGGATCCGGCACCAGCGCGGTGGAGGCGATGTTGGCAAGCTTCGCGCCGGACCACGGCGGAACCCTCGTGTTGGCCAACGGCGTGTATGGCGAACGCATGGCACGAATGCTCACGGTGCACCGCAAGCCGCACCGTTTGATGCAGAATCCCTGGACCGCACCGCTGGACATCGCGGCCGTCTCGGACCTGCTGGATCAGCATCCGGAAATAACGCATCTGGCAACCGTCCATCATGAAACCACGACGGGTCGGCTGAATGATCTGCATGCGCTCGGCGCACTGTGCCGGGAGCGCGAGTTGTCTTTATTGCTCGACGGCGTCAGCAGCTTTGGCGCCGAGGATATCGATCCAGACGGATGGAATCTCGATGCGGTCGCCGGCACGGCCAACAAATGTTTGCACGGTGTTCCGGGCTTGTCTTTTGTGGTTGCACGCAAACCGCTGTGGACGCGGTCATCGCCCCGGGTTGGCAGCATTTATCTCGATCTTTACGCGTACTTCGCGGGCCAGCACGGCGAAGGTTACTCGCCGTTCACCCAATCCGTGCAGGTTGCTTTCGCATTACGCGAAGCGCTGGCCGAGCTTCGCGAGGCCGGTGGCTGGCAGGCGCGGCAGAATATTTATCGCCGCAGAGCTGAAGTTATTTGTGAAGAATTAACTTCAATTAATATAGATATGTTATTGAAAGATAATGAATATTCATGTGTTTTAAGATCTTATCGTTTACCCTCAGGTGGCAGCTATTCTGAGCTGCACGACCAACTCAAAGACGCGGGTTTCGTGATTTATGCCGGGCAAGGTGAATTGGCGCAGGCCGTTTTTCGTATTGCCCATATGGGTGAAATCGATACGGATGACCTCCGCGCACTCTGCACCGCGCTGCATGCGGCGCTGGGATCGCGCGCGTGATCGAGACTGCCGTGATTCTGGCTGCCGGCATGGGCACGCGCCTGGGCGGCGAACTCAAGGATGCGCCGAAAGGATTCCTGCGGTTGGGTGTTCAACCGATCATCGAAGAATCCATCAGCTGCCTGATTGATGCGGGTATCCGGGATATCGTGATCGTCACCGGCCATGGTGCGACCCACTACGAACAGCTGGCGGCGCAGCACGATCGCATCGTGCGCACGGTCCATAACCCTGCATTTGCTGATTCGGGCAGCATGTATTCGCTGTATTGTGCAAGAGATGCCATCGCCGGTGGGTTCCTGCTGCTGGAGTCCGACCTGATTTACGAAGCGCGCGCCGTGACCACGCTTTTGTCTGACCCGGCCGAGGATGCAGTGCTATTGTCCGGGCCCACGCATGCCGGTGACGAGGTCTATGTGTGGACCGATGAACCCGACGATCCGCGGCACGGCAAGCTGTTGGATATGTCGAAAGATCGGCAGGCGCTGGGTGGCAGAGTCAGTGGCGAGCTGGTCGGTATCTCAAAAATCTCGGCTGCGTTGTTCGCTATCATGCAACGCATCGCCGCGGCGGCGTTCCAGAAGTCCCTGCATTTTGATTATGAAACTGATTGTCTGGTCGCGGCGGCGCGCCAGCACCGTATTGCATGCCCGCTGATCAGCGACCTGCGGTGGGCCGAGATCGACGACCCGGACCACCTGAAACGGGCCAGGGAGCAAATATATCCGGAGATTCAGCGGCTGGCCCTGCCGAGCACGTCTTGACGCCGAGGGTAAATTGACCGCAATGATCGGCAACATCTGGGGGCGCACGTTGTAGAATATCGGCCCCCGCAGTACGGACTCTGAAATGAAGCGAATTCATCGAATTATCGGCAATCGCTGCATCAGCGCGGTCGGCTTGTCGCTGTTGATGCTGGCGCCGCCAGCCTGGGCCTATCTGGATCCGAGCACCGGCAGCATGATTCTGTCGGCGATCGTCGGCCTGTTCGCGACCCTGGCGCTGGCGGTTAAGACCTACTGGTACAAGCTGAAATCCCTGTTCCGACGGCATTCGCAGCAGAAGTCGGCGCCGCTTGACGAGTCTGCCGCTGAGCCGGAGAGCTCTGCGGACCGTTGAGCACGCTGCGAAGTTTCTTTTCCTGCTGGCGGCAGTATCGCGCATTCAGGCGTCTGCCCAGGTCGTCACGCCACATTATTATCTATGCTGAGAGTGGTCAGGACTGGCACCATTTCGCGCCGGTCATCGCGGAGCTCACCGTTCGCTACGAAAAAACGGTTTGTTACGTGTCGTCAGATCCGAACGACCCGGGTCTTGCTCAGGCGGACCCGGCGATTCTGCCGTTCTGTGTCGGCGTCGGGCTATTCCGTATCATGTTTTTTCAGATGCTCGAGGCAGATGTCATGCTCACACAGCTGCTGGATCTCGACAATCTTGATCTGAAGCGCTCGGTGAACCCGGTGCATTACATGTACATGTTTCATTCGTTGATTAGCACGCACATGGCTGATTACGCCGATTCGTTCGATAACTATGATTCTATTCTCTGCGCGGCCCCACATCAGCAAGCGGAGATTCGCAAGCGGGAGAGTCTGCACGGTCTCAAACCGAAACGTTTGTTCGAGCATGGTTATCATCGGCTCGAGCAACTCATCGCGGAAGGCCGCAAAGCACCGGAGATTGCTGATCGGGCTGACATTCACGTGCTGCTGGCACCCTCCTGGGGCGAGCAGACCATCCTGAATCTTTACGGCCAGGAGTTGGTTGGCGTTCTTCTGGCTGCCGGCTTTCGGCTGACATTACGGCCGCATTTTCAGACCCGCTGGACGACGCCGGAGGTGCTCGACGGGATCGTCGCGAGTTTTGGCGATCATCCGTACTTCGCGTTAGTCGAGCAGATGAGCGAACTTGATTCACTGTATGACTCCCATGTGATGATCACCGATTGGTCCGGCGCCGGGATGGACTATGGTATGGGGCTCGAAAAGCCGGTGCTGTATATCGACGTACCGCCGAAAACGCGCAACGACACCTACCATGAATTGGGTATGGAGCCGTTCGAGTCCTATGTGCGGGACAAGATCGGAGCGATACTCGCGCCCCAGCGGCTGGCGGAGGCTCCGGCGATGATCCTCAGCTTACTCGAGAATCCCGGTCAATTCAGTCAGCGGGTTCGGCAGTTGCGCGAGGCGCACGTATTTAATTTGGGTTGCAGTTCGCAAGCGGCCGCTCGCGCGGTCGTCGAAGTCGCGGACGAGATTGCCAGTGAGCGACGCTAGGTCGCGTCGAAACTTATGGCGTTGGACCGGCTGGTTCGCGGCTGCGAACACCGCAGTGTTTGCTTTGGTCGCGCAACGCTACCTCTGGTATTACCCGTTCCCGGATGACTGGTCCGGGCTCGTATACGTCGGCCTGGCGTTTGTCGGTCAGTTTGCGCTGCTCGCCAGTATTCCGCTGTTCCTTGTTCTTACGCCTGTCGTTTTGCTGCTGCCATCGCGTTGGCTCGTGCAGACGGTCGCTGTGTTGCTGGCCAGCGTCGGCCTGAGTTTGTTATTTCTCGATACCAATGTCTTTGCTGAGCAGCGGTTTCATCTTAGCCGCCTGGTCATGGAGTTGTTCGAATGGTTTACCTGGGCGATGCTGGGCGTGTTCTTCGTCATCATCCTGTTTTTCCAGAGCATGCTGGCCGGAATCATATGGCGCAACTTCGCGATTGCGCCCCGACCCAGGGGTGGCAAATGGGTGGCGATCGGTTTGACTCTCTGCTGGCTTGGCGGGCAGGGGATTCATATCTGGGGTGATGCCGTCGGGCACACGCCGGTCACTCAATTCACCCGCTTCATGCCGCTGTACTTTCCACTTCACGCCAAACGTGATCTGGCGCGGCTCGGCTGGGTCGATCCCGAGCAAGTGAGCAAGCGGCGCATGCTGAGAGGCAGTGTCGGTGCGGGTGATGGTCAACTTCAATACCCATTGCGGCCGATGACCTGTGGCGCCGATGCCGATGACCTGCCAAACCTGCTGATCATGCTGATCGATGGGTTGCGTCCCGATGCGATACATCCGGAACTGACGCCGCATCTGCAGGCTTTTCGTGCGTCCAATCTCTCGTTCAGGCAGCATTTCAGCGGCGGCAATTCTTCGCGGATGGGCTTTTTTTCGCTGTTCTACGGGTTGCCGAGCACCTACTTCCAGAGCTTTTACGATTTACAGCGGCCGCCGGTGCTGATGGATGAGATCAAGCGCCGCGCTTACGACGCCGGTTTGTTCAGTGCTGTGGTCGGGTTCGGCAGCCCCATGCAGATTGATCGAACCGTGTTCGCCGGTTGGCCGGATTTGCAGCCGGCGCGATCGGATTTGACCGTTGTAGAGCGTACCCGGGTCATGACGGATGACTGGCTGCGCTGGCTCCGCAATTATTCCGGCGAACGCCCGTTTTTCGGCTTTATCTACTACGACCCTCCGGCCGCGGAAATGTCGGCTACCGATCGCACGCCGTTGCCGATGGACGACCGTTTTACGGACAATCCGAAAGCCCGGGCAGAGTGGCGCCAGTATCGGCAGGCGATGAGTATCGTCGATACGCAGGTCGGACGTGTCATTGACTCGTTGCGCCAGCGTGACGTGCTGGATCGCACCATCGTGATTATTGTCAGCGATCATGGCTTTGAATTTGATGACAACGGACTGGGGTACATTGGGCATGCGAGTAACTTCAGCGCTGCGCAGTTGCGTGCGACCTTGCTCATTCATTGGCCGGGCAAACCCGCCATGGTGTATACGCATCGAACTGCGCATCACGATGTGCCGGTGACTCTGCTGCAAGACGTTTTTGCCTGCAGTAATCCGCCGCGTGAATACAGCATGGGCCGCAATCTTTTTTCCGGTGAATCCTGGCCGTGGATGATGGCAGGAAGTTATACGAATCATGCGATCGTGCAGCCCGAATCCGTGATCGTGTCGCGGCCCGGCGGATATGTCGAAGTTTTCGGTGCGGGTTATCGACCGATACCTGATTTTGACCTCGATCCAGAGCTGATCCAGGACACCCTCGAAGTGCAACGACGCTTCTTCAAATGATTTCACCGCTGCATTTGTTTTTCGGTTTACTGATCTTCGCAGTCTGCTTGCCGGGCCCGGCCGCTGCGGAGCGACAGGATTCGATGATTTCGCATCATTACGTGTTGACGGATGATTTTCAGCGGTTCGAAGCGGAACTCGAGTTGCCCGCGGGCACTGCAATCGAACTGGTCACCGACCCGGGGTTCATTCCCGAAGCGTTACCGGGTTTCGGGGCCGCCTACGGCAGGGTGAGGGCGGTCGGGGTGGCTGAGACCGGTCAGTTCTGGCTCGAACACGAAGATGAGGCGGATGATCAGATCCTGCAGCGCCAGGTGGCGGCCGGCGAATGGATCGGCATTCGCAATCGATTCCGGGCCGGGCTGCTGCGGCCATCGGCGCCGGCCGTGGCGCAGGTGTCGATGGACGCCAGTAATCAGCCGCGCCTGTCACTGGTCGCGGCAGATGCGGATGCGTCTTTGGCGTTCATGTTTTACGCCGGGCCAGTCGAACTCCAGGCGCTGCGCGCCATCGATCCGCAGCTGAGCAGCATGTTGTTTGCTGCGCTATGGAACTGGCTGCGTGCACTGTGTTTCGGGATGCTCTGGTTGCTGACGATAATCGAAAACGTGGTCGGTAACCTCGGTGTGTCCATTATCGTGCTGTCCCTGGCCGTCAAGATATTGATGTCGCCATTGACGCGAATTGCCGATCGTTTGCAGGAGTCGGTTAATAGAACCCAGGCGCTGCTGCAACCGCATCTGGATGCGATAAAACGCGACTATAAAGGCGAAGAAGCGCATGACCGCACTCTTGCCGTCTATAAAGAGCATCAGGTTCATCCTTTGTATACGCTGAAAAGCCTGGTCGGATTTCTGATTCAGATTCCGATTTTTATTGCTGCGTTTGACGTGCTCGGTGAGCACGTGGCGCTCGATCAAGCGTCATTTTTATGGATCGAGGATCTGGCCAAGCCCGACCGCTGGTTGCCGCTGCCGGTCGTCCTGCCGTTTTTTGGCGGCCACCTTAATTTGCTGCCGATCCTGATGACCGGGGTTACCGTGCTGACGTCCTGGATGCAGACAGACCCGTCTCTGACACCCGATCTGTTGCGCAGGCAACAAATGCGTTTGTTCCTGATGGCGGGCGCATTCTTCCTGCTGTTTTATACGTTCCCCGCCGGCATGGTCCTGTACTGGACCACTAACAACGTCTTGCATTTGATGAAAATCAAGTTATTGCCAACAATAAGGCAAGCGATTTAATGATTCTCGCTGCCACCGGGCGGCGTAATTATCGCCTTACCGGGTCACCGCGCCAGGCGGCCGCCAGGCGCAGGTTTGCGCGCTGGCGCAGCCTGATGAGCCGTAAACCGTTATCTTGTATTCCCGGCGATCCGTGGCAGAATGTCCGCTGTTGTGCGTGTATATGATCCTTGTCTGCACCTGAGCTGATTCGGGAAGCCGTCCTTCGGCTTCTCGGCTGACGACCGGGTGTTGTCGTGGGGAGAGACAGTTTGGATCACGGTTCTACGTTAACCAACCTGCAGAAAGCTTTGACTGGCAGCCGGACGCCGGGTGGGCTGGATGTGGTGTATACGAAGCTCGCCGTGGATCTGCAAAATCTTGCGGAAGACAACGTCGAAGCGCGGCTGCAGAATATTCTGGAGACGCTTTGCGAGGCAATTGAGTGCGATGCGGTTTGCATCGCACTGTTAGATGCAGCCGGCGAGTCCATGGAGCAAATGTATGTGGCTCGAAGCACCTTCTCGGCGTGCAACCCGGAAGTGCTCAAGGGCGCTCCATTGGTCGAGTTACCGTGGCTCGATGAGCACCTGGGCCATCTGCGCCTGCTCAGTATTGCCGATACGCAGGCACCCGATCCGGGGCGGGAACAAGATGCGGCACGCCTGGCGGACATGAAGATCGGGTCGGCGATGTTCGTCGGTTTCGAGATCGCCGGTCAGCACGCGGGTTTTCTGGCGTTCTTCTACGGCCAGCCGCACGATAGCTGGAGTGTCGACCATCAGCTGCTCATAAAGCTGCTCGGCGCCAGTTTTGCGTCGGGTCTGAACCGTTTGCGGGCTGGCAAGAGTCTCGCCGAGGTTGAAGAGCGTGATGCTTTGATGATTTGCACGGCCAACGACGGAAGCTGGGATTTTGACGCGCTCAATAATGTCATGCACTTTTCGCCGCGCTGGAAGGCAATCATGGGCTACGCCGATGATGAAATCGATGAGTCACCACCGGACTGGAAAAAGCTCGTACATCCGGATGATCTGGCACGCGTGCAGGCCGATCTTCGTGATCATCTGGCCGGGCAAAGCGAAATTTTCGAAAGCATCCATCGGATGCGACGGCGTGATGGCGAATGGCGCTGGGTGCAGTGTCGGGCAAAGGCGTTACTGGACGATAAAGACCGTCTGCGACGCCTGGTTGGCGTGGAAACGGATATCACCGAGCAGCGAGTCTATGAAGAAGCTTTGTTCCGTGAAAAAGAGAGCGCGCAGATCACGCTGAAGTCTATCGGCGACGGCGTAGTCACGACGGACGCAGATTCAAATGTGGAATACCTGAATCCGGTGGCGGAGGAGCTCACCGGATGGAAAGTCAACGATGCGACGGGGCGCTCAATCGATGAGATTTTTCGTGGTTTTCACGAGGAAACGTGTGAGCCGATCGAAAATCCTCTTGCTGTGGCGATACGTCGGAATCGTTCTATCAAGTCAGTTCGCCCAACGTTGTTGATTCGACGCGATGGAAACGAACTGTATATAGAGAGTAATGCATCTCCGATTCGTGACGACAAAGGAGATGTATCCGGCGGTGTGCTCGTGTTTCACGACGTCAGCGAGGCACGCGAGTTGAATCGCAGGCTCAGTTATCACGCAAGTCACGATATTCTCACGGGCCTCGTAAATCGCCGCGAATTTGAGCAGTGTCTCGAGCGCGCCCTGAAAAGCGCCAAGGCCCGGGAGACCTCTTATGCGCTTTGCTATCTCGATCTGGACCAGTTCAAGATCATCAATGATTCCTGTGGCCACAGTGCTGGTGATGCGTTACTGAGTCAGTTGGGCGCGCTGCTCAAATCGAAAATACGTTGGCGCGATACCCTGGCGCGGCTTGGCGGCGACGAGTTCGGTTTGTTGCTGGAGGGTTGTACGCTGGACGAGGCGATGCACACGGCCGACATTCTTCGCGTCGCCATTCGCGACCATAAATTTACCTGGGATGAGCGCACGTTCAGCCTGGGTGCCAGTATCGGCGTGGTGCCGATCACCGCGGCGAACGAGGATGTCGCCGGGTTGCTGACCGCGGCGGACAGTGCGTGTCAGGCAGCCAAAGAAGCCGGCCGAAACCGCATTTACAGCTATCAGGAGCATGACATCGATTTGATGCGGCGGCGACGCGAGATGCGGTGGGCTGCGCGAATCAACAATGCGCTCGAAGAGCAACGCTTTGAGCTATTTCGGCAAACCATCCTGCCCTTGCAGACGGCGGAGCTTGGCTCACATTTTGAATTATTGCTCAGAATGCGCGATGAGAACGGTTCGCTGGTGTCGCCGGATCTGTTTATAACAGCCGCGGAACGGTATGGAATTACGCCGAGCATCGATCGCTGGGTGGTCGAGAATGCATTGCGATGGCTGGTTTCCGAGGCTGATGAAAGAGAGCGTTTGGCAATGTGTTCTATCAATTTGTCCGGCCAGAGCCTGGCAGACGATGAATTCTTGCCTTTTGTGACCCATCAGTTTCAGCGCAGCGGTATCGATGCGACGAAAATCTGCTTCGAGATCACTGAAACCGCAGCGATTGCCAGTTATGCACAAGCCAGTCGCTTCATCAATGCATTGAAGGCAATCGGCTGCAAGTTTGCGCTCGATGACTTTGGAACGGGCCTGTCTTCGTTCGGTTATTTGAAAAATTTTCCGGTCGACTATCTGAAGATCGACGGAAGTTTTGTGAGAGAGATTCTGCACGATCCCATTGATCGCGAAATGGTGCGTTCGATTAATGAAATCGGACACCTCACCGGCAAAAAGACGATCGCTGAATTTGCCGAAAATCAGGAGATCATCACCATGCTCAAAGGCATGGGTATTGATTATGCCCAGGGCTACGGCGTATCCGAACCGCAGCGCTTGCAGATGGTCGTCAATGCTTAAGCACGGAATCGGGGTATACGCCCCAAATTCTATGTCAAAAATCCAACTACTCTGGTTGATTTCCAAAAAAGATTGGACAGCGCGCACTCGCTAATGGCTGGTAAAGATTGTCCATGAGATTGGCAGCGCTTTGGATTTTTGGCTGCTTGCGGGCGGATAGCAGACATTTAGCTTGCTGCGCTGCATGGGGCAGCAGACGATCCGAAGGAGCCCCTCGAATGACGATGATTTCCAAGGTAATTTGGCTCTAAATCGTGGATAAGTTGCTCGCCAATATTGTTCAACGATCACCTGTTGCGCTGATCGTGGTCGCGACGCTAATCCACGCCGATGACGACTGTGCATTCAGCAGAACAGGCATGCTGGCGAAAATCGAGCAGATAGCGAACCAACACACGCGCACGTCAATTGATACGGAGAAACTTCGCGCGACATGGATTCTGGAAGATGGGAGTACGGAATACTATGAGGTCGGTGGGTGTGACGACTACGGCAAAGCGGCGGGTCGCATAACGCAGTTGGCGAAGAAGCGGAACACCGAGGCAGCGATACGAGTAGCTATGGAGTTAGCGCGGAACTACCTAACATCGACTGATCTTAAATTGGTGTCCGATGCGATTGAAAGCGATTCCGTCGAGCGAGAGACAAACGGGACAGAGGACTTCCTTTTCGTCGCACATCCAATTGGCGAAATCGTCATAAGTCATACGTTTAGCGACGGATTCGACACGGTTGAGATTTCTTGGCCGTATCTGTGATCCGCATGGGCTCTTCTGGCCGACTCCTGCCGAATAGCAGCGGGATATAAGAGGCATTCTTTTGTCTGCTGTTAGCGCCAAAGCAGTCGTCAATTCTGAAAAGTCGAAAATCATGCCATCGACGGCCGCTAATGAGCCGATAGCGGAAGTGCGGTTTGCCGCTCTGCATCAGGCAGCAACCCTTAACGGTCATTGGCGCCTGCTCCTAGCACCACTTGGGAAGAAGGAACAAAATCACTCAGAATACAGAGGAATCCCACGCGGACCGAAGGGAAGGTATATGCTAAATCAGCTGTTCGTTAGAATTCTATGCTGGCTCGGATTTCATGATTTCCACGTCATCAGGGAATCATTCAGCTTTGGCGGGGGAGGTATCGAGACAGTTGAATGCCGCCGGTGCGGTCTAAGGCAGACCCGCCAGGCATAGTTTCAAGCCAACAGCCCGGAGTTGTCCACTAGACCGGGGGAAGTCCAGCGGCTAGCTGAAGCTGTCAACTTTTTCGGGGGAGGTTCACCGGCCGAAGGCCGGCCGCTGATCGAGGCGTTAAACCTTAAGGGCCGATAAATGAAAGATATGGAATACGCAGTATTTTGGGTTAGAACTGGAGCGGCTTTAATCGATACAATTTTAATTCTCATAATTATTCTTCCCATACTGACTTTGATCTATGGTCAGGAATACTGGGGTAGCGATTCATTTTCATTTGGTTTTTGGAACTTAACGTTAAACTATATTTTACCTGCAGTAGCTATCATTTTGTTCCGGACGTACAAATCGGCAACACCGGGAAAGATGGCTCTAAGGCTAAAGATTGTTGACGCAAAAACTGGCGGCAAACCGTCAACTGACCAACTTATAGGTCGTTACTTCGCATACTACATTTCAATAATTCCTCTTCTATTGGGAATTATTTGGGTAGGTTTTGATAAACGAAAACAAGGATGGCATGACAAATTGGCTGGCACAGTCGTCATCAGAAGCACAGCTCAAGAACCCGTGCAATTTGAAACACACCTTTAACAAGGCATGCTAAAACCGCCGCTGCGCTCCGGGCCTGCCGCCGGTGAATTGCGGTGTTAGGCGGCCGTAACAAGAACGGCGACACCGGGCCGTTTTCTACCTATTGTCAGCACCAGATTCAATGCAATTTGAAGTCTGTTTCCGAGCGTAAACCCGCAGCTAGGCTTTTCAGGTGCGGGACTTATGCTACCGAAGCAGACGTTCACGATATACTTACAATCATCGCGTAGTAGAAAGAGAATACATAACTTGAAAAAACCTACAGTTTCTCTTTTATTGGCAATCATCCTCTGTGGCAACTCCACTGCTATCGCGTTTGATGAAACAGATCTCAAAAAACTTGAGGTACTCAATGTCTGCGAAGAATGCGATTTAAGTTGGGCCGACTTGAAGGGGGCCGGCTTAAGTGGCGCCAACTTGAAGGGGGCCGTCTTGAGATATACCGACTTGACTGGGGCCGACTTGACCGGGGCCGACTTAAGTGGCGCCAACTTGAAGGGGGCCGTCTTGAGATATACCAACTTGACTGGGGCCGACTTGACTGGGGCCGACTTGGGTGGGGCCAACTTGAGGTGGGCAGACTTGAGAGATGCCAACTTCAGAGATGCCAACTTCAGAGATGCCAAGTTGGCTGAGGCCATCATTTGCAAAACTTTGATGCCGTGGGGTGAGGATAACTCAGGTTGTAAATAGGTAGGGCTAATAACCGAGGCCGCCGACCGATAATTGACGCCCAGAGCGTGCGGTGTAATTAAGGCGCTTGGTGAATGACCGCTTCCGACTGGTTCGACCCAATTCGCCCTTCGCGTGGCACTTCAGCTTCAACGTTGGCAGCCAGGGTGATAACAGCAAGAGCTTCGGCTTCCCGGCGTTGGCTGTGCGCTCGGGTGATGTCAGCGTGGTGCCTGTTCCCGTGGCGTGTAGCTGTTTGGATCTGCGCTGGGACTGCTCGGCTGGATGCGGCGGAAAGCCAAGTAACCGCATTCGGTAATTAACATCAGGAAACCGCTGCGGCGGGTTTCTTTTTGCGTTGCAAGGGACCGCTTGTGGCCGTTTTGCGACTATTGCCAGCACGACATTGAATGAATTTTTTCGTCTGCTCTTCGCTGCTCCAAAGCAGTCCTCAATTCTGAAAAACTGAAAATCATGCCTTCGACGGCTGCTTAAGAGGGGATAGCGGAAGTGCGGTTTGCTGCGCTGCATGGGGCTGCAGACGACCCAAAGCAGACATGGCGACGCTTCAACCTGTTGGAAGCCTCATTCGACATAATATCTTCGCCCGTCCGTCAACATGGACGTTTACAGCTGGAACTTGGATCATTAGTCTAATTGATCGATAGTGATGTTCTTTGATTGCCTTGGAGATGAAGATGAAAATAAGAAAGTACCCGCTAGTTGTTCTTAACGTTCCTTCTCCTGGCCTTATTGTTTCAGCCTTCTTCTCACACTCGAAGGCGCTAGCTATTAGACTCGCCTCTATATTTTTCGCACTTACTTTTTTGTCCGGTGCCAATGCCGTATACGCAGCCCCGATCATTGTGGGCGCCAGTGGAGATACTGGCTCCCTTTTGCTTGGAAATTTTATGCAGGGCTATGATTTTGTACCCACAACAGACTTGACTCTAACTGCACTCGGGTTCTGGGATAGTTTTGACGGCTTTGGTGACCCTAATGGTTTCAATAACAATAGAAGTTTTCAGGTAGGGCTTTGGGAAACCGCGACGGCTACACCGTTAGCAAACGCTATCATTTCGAGTACGAGTGAGCCGGATTTATCTAACCCTGTACTATTCGGCGCTTGGCGGTACGAATCTGTCGCTCCCGTCAGTCTTGCCTCAGGAACGTCTTATACACTTGCATTCCAAGTCGGTGCACAACTGGGTGATTCTGAGACATTGCTAATTTCTGAAGGATTGCTGACGTACCTTCTCACCGACGTCGTTCCCGGCAGCACGCGATTCCTTAATTCTAATGGCGTCTTCACATTTCCGACGTTAACTGGCTCGGCTGGAGGGCTGCGCGGAAACGTTAATGCACAAGTGACCGCGGTCCCCATCCCCGCGGCCGCATGGCTCTTTGGATCGGCGCTGGGATTTCTCGGCTGGATGCGACGCAAGAAAGCCTGAATCAAAAAATCATTGCACAGTGAAAAACTCGGCCTCGTGTCGGGTTTGTCTTTTCTAGCGAATGTCTGCTGTTAGGTCCTGCTACGGTTTGGT
>Ga0224512_10002638_pt1 | contig 16276 bp, 15 predicted proteins | sample SF_May12_sed_USG_4_FD_169103 | JGI IMG/M metagenome (GOLD analysis project Ga0224512, IMG submission 169103) | Sediment microbial communities from San Francisco Bay, California, United States - SF_May12_sed_USGS_13 | ecosystem: Environmental > Aquatic > Marine > Sediment | place: USA...
CTTTCAGGGTCCCTCATGGCAACCGAGCAAACGGACCAATCATGGCGAACTGCTGCAACCGATCGTCAACATCCGCGACGAATTGTCGCGCTCGCCGCTGCATGCGCAAAATGCAGACAGCTGGGTCCTGTTGTACAGCCACGATGGGCCGTGCGAAAAGGCCTGTCGCGACGCGCTGTACACGAGCCGACAGTCCCGCCTGATGCTTGGCAGGGAAATGGACCGCCTGAAGCGGGTCTTCTTGCGCAGTGCCAGCGCGCCCGATACAGTGTTCCCCGGTGGGGAACACCCGGACCTGATTACAACAGAAGACAGCAGATTGAACGTTCTGCTGGAGAACAAGAGGCCCACAGATCTTCCGGCAGGTGGTTACTTTTTGATCGATCCGCTCGGCAACCTCGTTATGTATTTCCGGCCGGACCTCGATCCAGCCGACATGGTCGATGACATCAAACACCTGTTGCGGCTGTCGCGAATCGGTTGATGGACACGGATTTGGCAACAAACATAGAAACCTACACGGACTGGCGTGATTACTACGAACTGACGAAACCGCGTGTCGTCATGCTCATCGTGTTTACGGCCATCGTTGGTATGTTTCTCGCCGTCCCCGGCCTGCCCGCGGTAACCGCAGTGCTATTCGGCACGCTTGGCATAGGCCTGGCCTCGTCATCCGCAGCGGTTTTCAATCACGTACTCGATGCACGTACCGACATCCTGATGATGCGGACTCGTGGTCGCCCCCTGCCGCAGGGCAAGCTTACGGAGAAGGCTGCTCTGAGCTTTGCATCCGTGCTGTGTGTGATCTCGATGATCATCCTCTGGTTTCTCGTCAATCCACTAACCGCCTTGCTTACGTTCGCATCGTTGATCGGCTACGCCGTCGTCTATACCGTGTTCTTGAAGCGTGCTACGCCGCAGAACATCGTTATCGGCGGTGCCGCCGGCGCCGCACCACCGGTTTTGGGCTGGACAGCCGTGACCGGCGAGATTCACAGCAGCGCATTATTGCTGTTTCTGATCATCTTCGTCTGGACGCCACCTCACTTCTGGGCGCTCGCAATCGCGAGAAAGGAGGAGTACGAAAAGGTTGGTATACCGATGCTGCCCGTAACGCACGGTGAAGAATACACGCGACTCAGTATTCTTCTGTATACGATACTGCTGACCCTGATAACGATCATTCCGTACCTGACGGGAATGAGCGGCCTGATCTATTTGCTTACGGCACTCACGCTGGATACCGTCTTTCTTTATTACGCAGTACAGATGCGACGGGATCCCGGCAAGCTCGAGTTGCCGATGCGCACCTTTAGATATTCGATTACTTACCTGGGCATTCTGTTTGCCGCGCTGCTCGTCGATCACTACTTCCTGTTTCAGCTCAGCCTCTGACGAATCTCAACTCGCCGGGGGACCCGGCGAGTTCGAGCACGTCTTCTGCCGTCTTTTCGTCATCGAGGTCGCGAGTCCGCGTTGAATATGTCGAACATGCCCTTGCGAGCACGAATTCGGGGCCTACACTCGACAGCATCATGAGCACGGTGGACAACAACCTCGCTTTCGAACGACTGGTGCGGCCACACTTTGATCGCCTGTACCGGCTTGCCTGGCGGCTAACCGGCGCCAAAGTCGAGGCCGAGGACCTGTTTCAGGAATTGCTGATCAAGGCCTTCGGCAAGCTGGACGATCTTGTCGAGATCGACGAGCCTGGCTCCTGGTTATGCCGGGTCATGTACAACCTGTTTGTCGATGAGCGCCGCCGCTTTGCCCGGCACCGCGTGCACCTGGTCGAAGAAGGCCAGCTCGGTGGCGATGGCCTGGCCGGACTCCCGGGCAACGATAACCCGCTGCGCGACAACGAGCGCCTCGAGAAGCTCAAGCGCCTCGATGTGGCGCTAGGCCAGCTCAGTGACGAGCACCGCATCGTTGTCTTGTTGCACGACACAGAAGGCTACAAACTTTCTGAAATTCAGGCGCTTACAGGCGTGCCGGTGGGTACGGTCAAGTCCCGCCTGCACCGCGCCAGGGCTCGGTTACGTGAAATATTGCTTATGGATGGAACCATTTCCTGACACCTTTCGTGTAGGAGATCAGGCAGGACAACATCATGCATAACGAAGACATCAACAAGCAGGATCAGGAGATCCAGGCACTGTTAAAGGACTATCCGATGCCCGCAGCCGACGCAGGATTCTATGACCAGGCGCTGATCCGCGCGACCCACGAGGGCTCGCGACGGCAGCGCAACAAGTGGCTGCTGACAGGCTTCGGCGCCGCGATCGCCGCGACAATTGCCGTTTGGATGATCGGCGGCATACTGCTAACGGGTCCACAATTGCCGGATGCCGGATCGACGATACCGGGCGTTACGGTCGCGCTGGAAGAGCCTCGCACCGTCAATCTCGTATTTGCGTCGGCCACGGCTCTCGATTCGGCCACTTTGACCGTGACGCTGCCGGACGGCATCGAACTCAATGGCTTCCCCGGTCAGCGTGAGATCACCTGGGAAACCAGTCTCAACGAAGGCCGCAATCTGCTGCCATTGACACTGATTGCCTTGACGCCGACAGGCGGTGAACTGCTGGCTCGCCTCGAACACAAAGACCGTGACCGCACTTTCCGGTTGCGAGTGGATGTAACTTAAGGACGTGACCGGAACGGAACCTCGGCACGAGTAAACGGAGTAGGACCATGAAACAGATGAATGTATTTTTCGCGACCCTGGCACTGACATGCTTCGCGTTTTTGCCAACGACAGTCCGTGCTGACGGCCTCGAAGATCTTGAAGTCACGCTGGAAGTCATCGATGACCTTGACAGCGTTGAAGATGTCATCTCCGAGATGCGCGGTCCCGAGGATGATGACATCCGCCAGGACGGCGAGGGGCTTGATGGCGGATCGGATGACGACGGCGACGATGCGGACGATGGCGAAGTCGGCGAAGACGAATACGAGGAACATGAGTCTGATCACGACGAGTCTGGCGAGGACTTCGATGAAGGGTCCGAGACCGAGGAAGACTCTGAAAGCGACTTCGACGAAGGCGAAGACGAGTTCGAAGATGAGGGAGACGACTTCGAAGAGAACGACGATTTCGACGAAGAGTCTGACCTTGATCAGGACGATGACTTCGAGGACGAAGAAGGCGAAGACGTCGATGACGACCAGTTCGACGAGGAAGAAGACGAGATGGACGACGATGGCATGGAAGACGATCTGTCTGACGACGAGACGTCTGACCTCGATGAGATGTCTGACGTCGAAGAGACGTCCGATATCGACGAAATGTCTGACGTCGAGGAGATGTCTGACGGCGCCGAAGAGGCAAGCGACGAGGTGGTATAAGTTCCAGCCGCTCGCAAAAGCATTGCGATTGCAGGAAATCCCCCTGATTGGCGACCTTTCAGGGGGATTTTTATGCGCCACGTCATAGTTTTTGAGGGCGCAATGCCGGTACCCTTGCCGTTCTACATAACACGGACCGTCAGGAGCTTGGGCAAGCCTCGTGATACGTGAAACATCCAGATGCGCAGCCGCACGCGCGCCAATGGCGCTCGCCGCCGTTCTAATGTGCGTGTCGGCCGCGATGCCGGCTGCGGCCACGACGGCTACGCAAGCCTTTGCCGATGGCAATCGGCTATTCCGTGACGACCTGTACTGGGCCGCATTACTGCGCTACCGGCAGGCCGCCGAAGCCGGCATGGACTCCCCGTTGCTGCACTACAATAGTGGCGTCGCCCACTACCGCGCGCAGCAGCATATCCGTGCACGTACCGCATTGCTCAAGGCAGCCCGGTCGCCCGGCTTGCGCGTATTGTCGCAGTACAACCTCGGCCTCAATGCTTACGCCGCCGGTGACATCGATGACGCGCTCAACTGGTTTCGCCAGGCGCGGGACCAGGAAGAAAACGACAAGATTCGCAAACTCGCAGTTATCGCCATTTCACGACTGCAAAGAGAGAGAAGGGCGGCTGATCCGGTATTTGTTCGTGTTGAAAAGGAGCGCAAGAAGAGGCCGCTGACGAATTTCGATCTCAAAGGTCATGTCGGCTTCGGCACGGACGACAACATATTTCGTGCTCCGGATCGCCCTTACATCGATTTTTCCGACCCGAGCCTGCCGCTGGTAACGCCCGAGGAATTCTCGGGCGCATATCTTCCCGTGGACTTTAGTGCCCGCTTTTCGGTCAACAGCCTCAAGTGGGAATCTTTCTTCGGCCAATACCGTGTTTCCGGACGATACTACCAGGACAAGGAACTCGACAGCGCGAATGAATTCAGTCACGAATTCCGCTTCGGCAGCGAATTCGAGCGCCGCGAAGAGAATCGCAGGACACGCGTCTACAGTGCTTTTTCGATCGCACAGCATGACGAAACCTATTACGACCCTGACGATGGCACTCCGCGCACGCTGGCAGGTGAGCCGATCGACGATCGCATGAACTATGTGCGTTTCGGTCCCGAATTGACGATGCAGAAGGCATTTGAGCGACTTTCGTTTGGCCTGCTAATCAAGGGTCAACTCTGGAACTACGCGGAAACGGACCTGGTCCCCGAATACGACCACGAGTACTTTCTTTTCGGCGGCAATGTGCAATACAAGTTCACGACTACCTCTTTACTGCGCGTTTCCGTCGAGAAGACCAGCCGTCGATACGGTGATCGGCCGTCCTTCGATCTGAATGCTCAGCAACTGATCACCAATCCTGATTTGCGCTACGACTATCTCGAGGTCGGTTTGCTGGCGCGACAGCGCATCACCAGAAACATGTGGTTTGGCCTGGGCTATGAAAACACCAGGCGCACCGACCGCTATCTCGGTTACAACGACTACACGCGCGACACTTACAGCTTTGAGTATCACTGGTCCCCGGGCAAGCGCTTTGATCTCGAGCTCGCCGCCCGCTATCGCATCTACGACTTTCCAAACGCTTTCGCCTTTCACAATCCGGCCGCCGGTCTCAAGACGCTCGAGACGGCCGACGGCGAGTTTATTGCCAGCTATCGTTTGACGAAGCACCTGAGCATGGTGGCCGATGCCGAGTACCGCGGCACGTCGTCGACCGATACACGCATACAGTACGACCGCGTCCGCTACTCGATTGGGGTGGTTTGGCAACAATAGGCGCAATGCCTGTAGCTCCCTTTGTTTGCTAAGATGGCGCGCTTCCCGGCCGTGGCCTTACACCCCCGATGGACGTTACCCCGATTCTCGAATCTTTGAACGACGCACAACGTCACGCAGTGACTGCGGCAGCGGGCCCCATGCTCGTGATCGCCGGCGCTGGCAGCGGCAAGACGCGCGTGCTCGTCCATCGTGCGGCATGGCTGATCGACGTCGAGGGAATCTCGCCGCAAAGCCTGCTCGCGGTGACCTTCACCAACAAGGCCGCCGCCGAGATGCGCGGCCGCATCGAAGCGCTGCTCGGCATGCCGGTCAGTCATCTCTGGATCGGCACGTTTCACGGCCTGGCGCATCGCCTGCTGCGCCGCCACTGGCGCGAAGCGGGATTGCCCCAGAACTTCCAGATCATCGATTCCGACGATCAGATCAGGCTGATCAGGCGTTTGTTAAGAAGCCTGGAGATCGACGACAGCCGCTGGGTGCCGCGCGAGATTCAGTATTTCATTAATGCGCAAAAGGACGAAGGTCTGCGGCCGCAGCACCTCGTTGATGAGGGCGACCCCAATCGGCGCCAGATGATCGCGCTCTATCAGTCCTACGAAGAGGTTTGCGAACGTGGCGGGCTGGTCGATTTTGCCGAGTTATTGCTGCGCGCTCACGAGTTGTGGCGCGACAATGCCGACCTGCTCGACCATTACCGCCGTCGCTTCCGGCACCTGCTTGTCGACGAGTTTCAGGATACCAATGCAATCCAGTATGCCTGGTTACGGCTGTTGGCCGGCGACAAGGGTGTGCCATTCGTAGTCGGCGACGACGACCAGTCGATTTACCGCTGGCGCGGCGCCCGCGTTGAGCACATTCATCGCTTTCAAAAAGATTTTCCTGACGCAGCGGTCGTAAAGCTCGAGCAGAACTACCGTTCGACGGCAACGATCCTGAATGCTGCTAATGCCGTGATTGCAAACAACAATTCGCGCATGGGCAAGAACCTGTGGACCGAGGGCGCCGACGGTGAGCCGATCAAGGTGTATGCGGCCTACAACGAGCGCGACGAAGCCGACTTCGTTATAGGCCGCCTCCGCGACTGGATCGACCACGGCAACCTCCGCGCCGACGCTGCGATCCTGTACCGATCGAACGCTCAGTCGCGCGTACTGGAAGAGGGGCTGATAAACGCGGGCATTCCCTATCGCGTATACGGTGGCTTGCGCTTTTTCGAACGCGCCGAAATCAAAGACGCGCTTGCGTATCTGCGCCTCATATCCAATCGTGACGACGATTCGTCGTTTGAGCGTATCGTCAATCGCCCGACACGCGGCATTGGCGCACGCACGGTCGAAATCATGCGCTCGTATGCGCGTGCCAACAGTTGCTCGATGTGGCGCGCGGCAGGAGCCGTCGCCAGTGATGAGCTAAACGGTCGGGCCGCGAATGCGGTCCTTGCGTTCATGAACCTGATCGAAAAAATGTCACACGACACGTCCAGCATTGATCTGGCGGAACAGGTCGATCATGTCATCTATGCCAGCGGCCTGGTCGACTTTTTCAAAAAGGATAAGGGTGAGAAGGGCGAAACGCGTGTCGAGAACCTGCTCGAACTTGTCAGCGCGGCCAAAAGCTTCGAGCCGGACCCCGCTGAAGAGATGTCGCCGCTGGACGAGTTTCTGTCACATGCGGCGCTCGAAGCCGGTGAAGGGCAGGCAGATGCGTGGGAAGACTGCGTGCAGCTTATGACGATGCATTCCGCCAAAGGCCTCGAATTCCCCCTCGTTTTCCTCTCAGGACTGGAGGATGGTCTGTTTCCGCATCAACGCTCGATCGCCGATCCAAGCGGCCTCGAAGAAGAGCGCCGGCTCTGCTACGTGGGTATAACGCGCGCCAAACAAACGCTGTACATGACCTATGCCGAGCAGCGTCGCCTGCACGGCATGGACAATTTCTCGCAACCCTCACGATTTATTGCCGAGGTCCCTGACGAGTACATCGAGGAAATCCGGCCGCGCGTGCAGGTGTCACGCCCGCTGCGATCACCGGGCCGCGGTACACGGTCTACATCACCCGGTGCCGATATGGGCATACGCCTGGGTCAGCGCGTCCGGCACATCAAATTCGGCGACGGCGTGATTCTGAATTGCGAAGGCCAGGGCGCGCATGCGAGAGTCGAGGTCAATTTCGAGAGCGCTGGCACGAAATGGCTCGTTCTGAGCTATGCAAATCTCGATCTGATGTAAACTACTCGACGTGAGGCAGCATCGTTCGCCGCTCTCTGAGGCCCGAAAAGAACAATGAAAATTCTCATTCTCGGTGCAGGCCAGGTCGGATCATCTGCCGCTTATCACCTGTCACGCGAGGAATCCAACGAAGTCACGGTTGTCGACATGCGCCCTGAGGTTCTGCGTGAACTGCAGGATCGTCTTGACATTCGCACTGTCGTCGGTCATGCGGCTCACCCGGAGGTTCTCGATCGGGCCGGCGCGAACGATGCCGATATCGTCGTCGCGTTGACCGACACGGACGAGACCAACATGGTCGCCTGCCAGGTGGCGTATACCTTGTTTCACACGCCGACAAAGATAGCGCGCATTCGTGCCGCCGAGTACATGAATGCCAAGAACCTGTTCACGCAGGATGCCATCCCGGTTGATGTGCGCATCAGCCCGGAGCAGCTTGTCTGTGAATACGTCGAACAGCTGATCTTGTATCCGGGCGCTTCGCAGGTTCTGGATTTTGCCGGCGGCCGGGTGCGCCTGGTCGGCGTCAAGTCCGATCGCGATGGCCTGCTCGTTGGCCAGCGTATCGCGACGCTCAAGGAACACATTCCAAATACCGAAGGCCGTATTGCCGCAATCTATCGTCAGGGCAAAGCAATGCTTCCCGAAGGTGATACCGTCATTCAGGACGGCGACGAAGTGTTCTTCATTGCCGACCGTAAGGATATTCGTGTCTTCATGAGCGAAATGCGGCGCCTCGAGGATCCGGTACGTCGCGTTGTGATTGCGGGCGGTGGCAATATCGGGCTACGGCTTGCGCTCGCCCTTGAGCAGACAAATCAGGTCAAGATCATAGAAAGAGATCAGCTGCGCGCGCGGCAAATATCGGAGCAGCTGAACAAAGCCATTGTGCTGGTGGGTGATGCCGCGGATGAGGAATTACTGCTGGAGGAGAACATCGACAACGTCGATGTCTTCTGCGCACTCACGAACTCCGAGGAGGCCAACATCCTGAGTTCGATGCTCGCAAAACGACTGGGCTCACAAAAGGTCATGGCCCTGATCAATCGCGCATCGTATGTCGATCTGGTTGAAGCCGGCAGCATCGATATTGCTATCTCACCACAGCAGGTAACGATTGGTTCACTGCTTGCGCACGTACGGCGCGGGGACGTTGTCAAAGTACATTCGCTGCGCCGCGGCGCGGCGGAGGCCATAGAAGCCATCGCTCACGGTAAGGAGGGCGAGTCCAAGGTCGTCGGCCGTAAAATCGAAGACATCGATCTGCCAAAAGGCGCTGCCATTGTGACGCTCGTGCGAGACGGCCAGGTCATCATCGCCCACCATGACACGGTTATCCAAACCGACGATCACGTTATCCTGTTCCTGACCGACCGACGCAAGATCGAAAAGCTGGAGAAATTGTTTCAGGTCGGCGTGTCTTTCGTCTGAGCACGTGCAGCGACTATGAACTGGACCGTAGTACAGCGAATTCTGGGCCTGCTGCTGATGATGTTCAGCCTGACGATGCTGCCGCCCGTCATCATCGCCATTATCTTCGACGAGGCGTCCTGGCTGCCATTCGTCGAGGGCTTCGGTCTCACGCTTGCGGCCGGTCTGGTGATCTGGCTGCCCGTGCATCGCTCGCGAAAGGATTTGCGCTTGCGCGATGGCTTTCTGGTTGTCGCGGCATTCTGGACGGTACTGGGAACCTTCGGCGCCGCACCGCTGTACTTCGCTGACTCGATAACAATGTCGCTGACGGACGCTATATTCGAGTCGATGTCCGGGCTGACGACCACGGGTGCGACGGTGCTCACCGGTCTCGACGAGCTGCCAAAATCTATCCTCTACTACCGTCAGCAGCTGCAGTGGCTCGGTGGCATGGGGATCATTGTGCTGGCCGTTGCGGTCCTGCCAATGCTCGGCGTTGGTGGCATGCAGCTGTATCGCGCTGAAACGCCCGGACCGGTCAAGGACACGAAGCTGACACCCCGCATCACCGAGACGGCAAAGGCGCTTTGGTATGTCTATCTCGCTTTTACCATCACCTGCGCCGTGAGCTATGTCATTGCAGGCATGGGGTGGTTCGACGCGCTGTGCCACGCGTTTTCAACCGTCGCAATTGGAGGTTTTTCGACGCACGATATGAGCATTGGCTATTTCGGCAGCACCGCGGTCGATCTCGTCGCAATTGTTTTTATGTTTGCCGCCGGCATCAATTTTTCACTGCATTTTTACGCATGGCGTTACGTGTCAATCAAGCATTACTCACAGGACACCGAGTTTCGCGCCTATGCGATGATCCTGATTGTGCTGTCTTTCCTGGTTGTCGCCGGCCTCTTCTATCATCAAAGTTACGCCTCGCCCGGCGACACGATTATCAACGGCATGTTTCAGGCGGTATCGATTGCCACGACTACGGGTTTCACGACCGCCAATTATGCGTCCTGGCCGGCCGCCCTGCCGGTCTTGTTGCTGTTCGCGAGCTTTATAGGCGGATCGGCCGGTTCAACCGCAGGGGGCATCAAAGTGATTCGCTGCCTGTTGATCTACAAACAGGGGCTCCGCGAAATCGTCCGGCTTGTACATCCGAGTGCCGAGATTCCGGTTAAGCTGGGTAACAAGGCAGTGCAATTTCGCGTCGTCGACGCGGTATGGGGGTTTTTCTCCGTTTATATCGTCGTGTTCGTGGTGTTGATGCTCGCCATCATGGCGACCGGTCTCGACCAGGTAACGTCATTCTCCGCGATCGCCGCCACGTTGAACAATCTCGGCCCCGGTCTCGGAGATGTGTCGTCCGGCTTCATGACCTTGTCCGATCCCGCCAAGTGGATTGCGATCGCGGGCATGTTGCTCGGCCGTCTTGAAATCTTTACGTTGCTGGTGCTCATCACGCCAACGTTCTGGCGGCACTGAGGCCCGTAGCATGAGCGAGACCTCAGAAGCGGCTGTACCGCACAATCCGCTTGACCGGATCAGCAGCGCAACTGGACGGGTCACCTCCTGGCTGACCTTGTTCATGGTCATCGTCATGTCGGTCATCGTGGTGATGCGCTACGTTTTCGACGCGGGACTGATCTGGTTACAGGAGGCCGTAACCTGGATGCATGCCGCTGTGTTTATGCTCGGTGCGGCGTACACGTTGTTGCATGAAGAGCATGTTCGTGTCGACATTTTCTATCGCAGAATGAACACTCGTGGCCGCGCCATTGTCGATCTTCTTGGCGTCATCGTCTTCCTGTTACCGCTGTGCGGTTATCTTGCGTACCTGGCGTACGATTTCGCTGCCGTATCCTGGTCAATGCATGAGACTTCTCGAGAACCCGGCGGTCTTCCTTACCCGCTGATTCCCGTGATGAAGTCGATTGTCATCGTTATGCCTGTGGCTGTTGCATTGCAGGGCGTTTCATTGATGCTGCGCTCGCTGGCGGCAATCCGCCGGAAATAACGATGGAATGGGTGGCGCTGCTGCTGTTCGTCTCGGTAATCATTGTATTACTCGCCGGTTTTCCTGTCGCCTTCACACTCGGCGGCACTGCGCTGCTATTTGCCGGCGTCGGCGTATTGGCGGGCGAGTTTAACGAGGCCTTGCTATCTGGTCTGCCAAATCGCGTGTTTGGCATCATGAATAACGAAACGCTTATCGCTGTGCCCTTATTCGTGTTCATGGGCGTCACCCTCGAACGTGCGCGCATCGCCGAGGAACTCCTCGAGACATTGAGCAGCTTGTTCGGATCATTGCGCGGTGGTTTGGGCATTTCGGTTACCCTGGTCGGCATGCTGTTGGCTGCGAGCACCGGGATTGTCGGTGCAACCGTGGTCACGATGGGCCTGTTGTCCCTGCCAACGATGCTGCGTCGCGGTTATTCGGCCGAGATATCGGCTGGCACGATTTGCGCCTCCGGCACACTCGGTCAGATCATCCCGCCGTCGATCATTCTGGTCATGCTCGGCGACGTCATGACCTCCGCGTACCAGCAAGCGCAACTGGAGATGGGCATCTTCTCGCCCAAGACCGTGTCGGTTGGCGATCTCTTTGCGGGTGCTTTGATACCCGGGCTTCTGCTCGTCTTACTGTATGTGGTTTACATCATGACCGTCGCGTATTTGCGGCCGGCTGTCATGCCGGCACATGAGCGCGAAGCGGGCGAAGTCGTCACTGTCGCACAGGTTCTGCGCGCGCTCATGCCCCCGTTGGTCCTCATATTTGCTGTGCTTGGATCGATTCTCGCCGGCCTCGCGACGCCAACCGAGGCAGCAGGTGTCGGTGCGATGGGCGCATTGTTGCTCGCCGCCGGACGACGTCAGCTAAGCCTCGGCAGGCTGCAGGAAGTCATGCAAAGTACGCTGAGGATCAGCAGCATGGTGTTCCTGATTTTGATCGGCGCCTCGATGTTTTCTCTCGTGTTTCGCGGCTACGGTGGGGATGATGGAGTGCGTGCCCTTCTCGGCTCGTTACCCGGCGGTATTGCCGGTGCGGTCATCGCCGTGATGCTGGTCATGTTCCTGCTCGGGTTCGTGCTCGACTTCATCGAAATAACGTTCGTCGTTGTGCCTATCGTCGGCCCGGTGCTGTTGGCGATGGGGCTGGATCCGGTCTGGCTGGGCATCATGATCGCGATTAATCTGCAGACCTCCTTTCTCACGCCACCGTTCGGCTTCGCGCTATTCTATTTGCGCGGTGTGGCGCCGCCCGAGGTTTCCACGCAACAGATTTACCGCGGCGTCGTTCCGTTTGTGGTGATCCAGATCTTTGCGCTGGTAGTGCTCGCCGTGTTCCCCGATCTGGTAACGTGGCTGCCCAACAGGATCTACGGCGGGTAGCTTCTTCCATGCAGTGGTTCCAGCAAACGGGTTAAGAACGCCAACAAGCTTGCGCTTGGCGCTACTTTGGTTCGCCAGCAGCAAAGAGTCGGCGCAGGTCAGGCCGCTTAAGCAGATCAGCTTACGATTGCCTGCCGAATCTGTCCTGCTACAGGTCGCGTGTCTTGAGGTTGGCCCACTCAGTCACGCGCTGATTTTCTGTCGACGTGTTCATGAACGCGTAATAGGACTCCGCGATCTTTTTCCACGCCGGGTCCGTCGCTGACATTTCATCGACAATGTCCCGCGTGTGTGATTTCAACAATCTCAGCACCTCGTCGGGAAATGGCCGAACGTCGACGTTCGGATCGTCAATCAGTTCTTTTAACGCCTGCGCGTTGCCGTGCGTGTACTCCGCCAGCATGTCTGTCGTTATTGCCTGACATGCCGTTGCAACGATTGCTTGCAGATCCGGCGGCAATGAGGCCCAGGCATCGGCGTTAATCATGCACTCGAGACCCGCACCGGGCTCCTGCCAACCGGGGTAGTAGTAATAGTCTGCCGCCTTGTGCAGCCCGAAAGAAATATCGTTATACGAGCCGACCCATTCGGTTGCATCGATTGCCCCGGTTTGCAGCGAAGTAAATATTTCGGATCCCGGCATGGTCACGGGGGTGCCTCCGGCTCGTCGAATAACTTCACCTCCCAATCCGGGAATGCGCATCTTCAAACCGTTCAGGTCATCGACGGAATTGATCTCACGATTGAACCAGCCGCCCATTTGCACGCCCGTATTGCCGCAGGGGAAGGGCACGATGTTGAACGGCGCATAAAGCTCGCGCCAAAGCTCGAGTCCACCGCCATAGTGCAGCCAGCCCGAGAGTTCTGCGGCGTTCATGCCAAAGGGTACTGCCGTGAAAAACTGCGCCGACGCAACTTTGCCCTTGTGGTAATACGATGCGTCGTGGCCCATTTCCACGGCACCGCGGCTAACGGCGTCGAACACCTCAAAAGCCGGCACCAGTTCGCCGCCGCCATACACCTTGATGCTGAGGCGGCCGTTCGACGCCGCTCTGATACGCTCGGCCAGATTCTCGACGGCCATACCGAGACCCGGGTACTTCGGGGGCCAGGACGTTACACACGACCACTCGAATGTTTCGGCCGGTCCGGTCACCTCGTTTGCGCAGTCAGCACCCTCGCCGGTGCAGGCCGTTACGCCGGCGACGGCCGCGAGGCCACCCACGAACTGTCGTCTTTTCATTGTTTGCCTTGTCTCGCACGTATCCATGGCCAAGTGTAGGGACTAAAGCGTCGGAAGCAACTTGGGCACACGCTAATGCCTCTTTCACCACGAGGTGCCCACTTCGGCGTGAATTTTAGGCCATTTGCCCCACTTATACATCGATAGACGACATTGTGGGTTTCTAGTTTTTTATTCTTATGTTTTTGTTATTGGGGTGGGATTATGGACCAAAAAAAGCCCCGGCATTACCGCCGGGGCCCGCGCCCTCCCTGGCACTGGCGGAACACAAGCCGTCCGGCCGGCCGTCCCTGGCCTTTCCGATATTGGCACCCGCCGCTTTTGCCTATGGCTATTCGTATCTGCTTGATGCATTAATAAAGGCCTGGTTCAGGCCGATTCTCGGAATAACAGCTGGAAATGATTGGGCTTTTGCAGCGCGTTACGGACGCGTCAGTTACCGTCCATGGCGCCCGGGTGGCTGCTATCGGGCGCGGCCTGCTGGTGCTGGTCGCGGTACACCGTGATGACCAGGAGCGCGACATCGCAAGGCTTGCGGAGCGAATTCTTACGTATCGTGTGTTCCCCGACGCCAATGGGCGCATGAATCGCAGCATTGTCGACGAAGGGCTCGATCTGTTGCTTGTGCCGCAGTTTACGCTGGCAGCCGACACCGGAAAGGGTACTCGCGCCAGCTTCACCAGGGCTGCCGAGCCCGCGAAAGGTGAGGATTACTTCGCCCGCCTGGTCGCTGGCTGCCGCAAACAACTGAGAAAAGTTGAAACCGGCGAATTTGGCGCCAATATGCAGGTGAGGCTCACAAATGACGGCCCCGTGACCTTCTGGCTCGAAACCTGAATGCTGAATGGCCAACGCGGTGTGACGCCGGCACGGTATTGTTCGCCCTTTGGCGTTATCATGAACACGAAGAATGATTGCGGGGCCGCGCCCCAGGAGTATTGAAGATGTTATCAGGCATTAGCTGGCCACAATTACTGATCGTGCTGGTCATTGTGCTCGCCATATTCGGCACCAAACGCTTTCGCACGCTCGGTTCCGATCTCGGCAATGCCGTCAAGGGGTTTCGTTCCGCCATGAGCGACGCGGAGGAGGCGAAAGACCAACTCAGCGACGACTCGGGCGAAGACGCCAATTTTGACAACACGCCGGTTGAAGAGAACCGCAAAGACGCATAAGTCGGCTGCACGCTATGTCCGGAGTCGGCTCTTCCGAACTCATTATCCTGATACTGATCGGGCTCATTGTGCTTGGGCCCAAGCGGCTGCCGCAAATTGCCAACCAGCTAGGTAGCTGGATTGGCCAGGCGCGCCGCATGACCCGCGCCATGCGGCGACAGCTCGAGGACGAACTGAATCTCGATGCCGACCTGAACTTCAAGCCCGCGAAGATCGCGCCCCCAACGATCGTCAGCGATAACCCGGATCCGGCGGACCCGGCGTATGACCTCGATGAACCCGAGCCGCATGTGCCGTACGACGACGACACGTATTCGCCGTTACACGACGGAGACAGCAACACACCAACCGACCAAGAAGACCACGACGACCACGACGACCACGACGAGAAGAAAGCTTGAGTGTCGATGTCGACAAACAGGAAGAGGAACTCGCCGAAGGTACCCTGCTTTCCCACCTGATCGAGCTGCGTAGTCGCCTGATAAAGATTGCGGCCGCCGTCATTGTGCTTTTCGTTGCTCTTATTCCCTTCGCGCAACGCATATTTCAGGTAGTCTCCAAGCCGCTGATCGAGGTGTTGCCAGGCCAGCAGATGATTGCGACGGCTGTCGCGTCGCCGTTGCTGACACCGTTCAAGCTGACCTTTTTCGTGGCGCTGTTTATTGCGATGCCCGTCGTGCTGTATCAGGTCTGGGCGTTCGTTGCGCCGGGCCTGTACATGAAAGAAAAACGCTTCGCGTTCCCGCTGCTCGCCTCGAGCATATTGCTGTTTTACGCGGGCGTCGCATTTGCCTATTTCGTCGTCTTCCCGCTGGTGTTTGGCTTCTTCACAGCGATAACGCCAACGGGCGTCGAGATGATGACCGACATCTCGTCTTATCTGGATTTCATTACGACGATAGTTCTCGCTTTTGGCATTGCCTTTGAAGTGCCCATCGCAACCGTTCTGGTAGTCTGGACCGGGCTGACCACGCCTGCGAAACTCGGCAAGGCCCGGCCATATGTGTTCCTGATGGCGTTCGTTGTCGGCATGCTGTTGACACCGCCCGACATCATCAGCCAGACCCTGTTGGCCGTTCCTGTCTACCTCTTGTACGAGCTCGGCATTTTTATGTCTCGATTTTTTTCCAGGAAGCCCGAAGCGGCAACCGAAGCGACGTAAGCGCGCTGCAGAAACCATACTTTCAGCAGGGTCAAGTAGAAAGTCACGTAGGAAATAGTGTTTAATGCGTAGCCCGATCCGCTCGCATACCGCAGCATCAGGCTACAGCCGGGGGAAATAATAATGAGTGACTCCGTTGCCGCAACGGCGGACGATTATTTGCACGACGCCGAGTTTCTTGGCCATCCGAAGGGCCTGTACGTCTGCTTCGCGACAGAACTCTGGGAGCGCTTTTCATTCTACGGAATGAAATACCTGCTGGTTCTGTATCTCACCAAGTACCACCTGTTTTCTGATGCCTCCGGCCTCGACGTTCTCGGCGCGTATGCCGGTCTCGTTTATGCGCTCCCTGTCATCGGCGGGCTGATTGCCGACCGCTACCTGGGCATGCGCAAGTCAGTGCTATTCGGCGGCATCCTGTTATCGCTCGGTCACCTGCTCATGGCTGTCGAGGGTCATCAGGCGATCAACTACCCGGCCGGTACCGTTCTGACGGACAGCCTGACGCTTGCCAGCGGCGAAGTGCTGGCC
>Ga0224512_10002640_pt1 | contig 16263 bp, 12 predicted proteins | sample SF_May12_sed_USG_4_FD_169103 | JGI IMG/M metagenome (GOLD analysis project Ga0224512, IMG submission 169103) | Sediment microbial communities from San Francisco Bay, California, United States - SF_May12_sed_USGS_13 | ecosystem: Environmental > Aquatic > Marine > Sediment | place: USA...
ATGCAGAAGGTCGGCAAAGAGGGTGTGATCACCGTCGAAGAGGGCTCCGGTCTCGGTAACGAACTCGACGTCGTCGAGGGCATGCAGTTCGATCGCGGTTACCTGTCACCCTATTTCATCAATGATCAGCAGAGCCAGCAGGTCGAGCACGAAAACCCGCTGATCCTGTTGTTTGACAAGAAGATTTCGAACATCCGTGATCTGTTGCCGATTCTCGAGAGTGTTGCCAAGGCAGGGCGGCCGCTGATTATCGTTGCCGAGGACGTTGAGGGCGAGGCTCTGGCCACGCTGGTTGTCAACAACATCCGCGGCATCGTCAAGGTCGCAGCCGTCAAAGCGCCTGGTTTCGGTGATCGCCGCAAAGCGATGCTGCAGGATATTGCAATCCTGACGGGTGGCCAGGTTATTTCGGAAGAGGTTGGTCTGTCGCTTGAAAAGGCTACCCTCGATGACCTCGGCGAAGCCAAGAAGATCCAGATCTCGAAAGAGAACACCACGATTATCGACGGTGCTGGTCGCGGCGAAGACATCAAGGGCCGCGTCGAGCAGATTAACCGCGAGATCGAGGATTCGACATCCGATTACGACAAGGAGAAGCTGCAGGAGCGCGTTGCCAAGCTGTCCGGTGGCGTTGCTGTTATCAAGGTTGGTGCTGCGACTGAAGTCGAAATGAAGGAAAAGAAAGCACGCGTTGAAGATGCACTGCATGCAACCCGCGCCGCCGTCGAAGAAGGCGTCGTCGCTGGTGGCGGTGTTGCATTTATTCGCGCGGTTGCCGCAATCGGCAACCTCAAGGGTGACAATGACGATCAGAATGTCGGCATTGGCATTCTGAAGCGAGCAGTCGAAGAGCCGTTGCGTCAGATCGTGCGCAACGCCGGCGGCGATGCCAGCGTGGTCCTGAACGCTGTTGCCGAAGGCAAGGGCGACTTTGGCTACAATGCAGCGACGGGCGAGTACGGTGACATGATCGAAGAGGGTATTCTCGATCCGACCAAGGTCACCCGTTACGCGCTGCAAAATGCTGCGTCGGTTTCGGGTCTGTTACTCACGACCGAAGCGATGGTCGCGGATGCGCCGAAGGACGAGGCTGCGATGTCAATGCCGGACATGGGCGGCATGGGTGGCATGGGCGGCATGATGTAAGAGCTGTTCATGTTGCAGCGCTGCCTGCAGCGCGAATCAAGAAGCCCGGCTTTTGCCGGGCTTTTTTGTGAGCCCCCGTTGCCGTGGGCGACGGCGCCGAATCGCCGGCCGAACTAGGCTAGCCGGTCAAAGTCATACTATACTCTGGCTAGCGCTCGCCGAGCGCCCGATATTTGAGGGGGATACCATGAAAGGAACGAATCGTTATGTGCCGTGGTTTGTGCACGCGGCCGTCGCCACAGCTGTGGTGCTTAGCAGCCCGGTCGCGCTGTCGCAGGAGTCGGAAGACGATCTGCTGGAAGTGATTATTACGACGGGTACGCGCAAAGAAGGATTGTCGCCGACCGAGACATTGTCGCCAATCGACGTGCTGGCCGGTGCAGCTCTGGCGAATCAGGCCACGTTTGATATGACTGACGGCCTGACGAAGGTCGCACCGTCTATCAATACACAGCGTTTTCCGATCGCTGACGGTACCGCATTCATAAGACCGGTATCCTTGCGCAATCTGTCGCCCGACCAGACCCTGGTGCTCGTAAACGGCACACGCCGGCATCGCTCGCCACTCGTGAACCTGCAGCTTGCTCCACTGGGCACCGTGAATCAGGGCGCACAGGCGGTCGATTTCGCCGCTCTGCCGTCTTTGGCCATCAAGCGGGTAGAAGTCTTGCGCGACGGTGCGTCGGCACAGTATGGATCGGATGCCATTGCGGGCGTGGTGAATGTCATCCTGAAAGACGCCAATGAGGGCTTCTCCGTGTCGGCTCAAACCGGCGAGTATTTTGAAGGCGATGGTGCGCGCACGACGATTGCGGCTAATGGTGGATTCCGCCTTGGCGACGACGGCTTCCTGAATGCAACGATTGAGCGCTCGACGGCGGATACGACCTCGCGTGGTGTGCAGCGTGCTGACTGTCAGCCGGTTATCGATTTCGTTGGGGAGGGCGTCGTGCCATTGGACGGTCTGTGTCAGCGCTGGGGCGATCCGGACGTTGAAACCCTGAAGTTCTTTTTGAACGCAGGAGTCGACATCAGTGACAGCACGGAGATCTACGGCAACGTCAGCTTCTCCGACAATGACACGGTCTCCGATTTTTTCTACCGCCACCCGGTGCTGGATCCGGCTGCGGGGGTCGATGGTCGCAACACCCTGATCATCGATGGCAACAGTGACCGCATTCCCGATCCGGCGCCGCAGTCCCTGGTCAACGACATTACAGATGCCGGCTTGAATCCGTCTGACTATTTGACGGCCAGTACCGACCTTGTTACCAATCCGAGCGGATTCGTTTTGCTGAACCCGATCTATACGCAGTTCCCGGGTGGCTACAATCCGGACTTCGGCGCCGCTATAAGTGACATGGCGTTTGTTTTCGGTGTGCGCGGCGAAACGGGTGGAGAATTGAGCTGGGACGTTCGTGCACGCGTCGCCGAGAGCGAAGCGGACTACACGTTGTCCGAGACCATTAACGCCAGTCTGGGCGGCTTGTCTCCGACGAGCTTCAAGCCGGGCAAACTGACTCAGGAAGAGACGAGCTTGAATGCGGATTTTGTCAAGAGCATCGATGTCGGCAGTCTCGCATCGCCGCTGAACTTTGCCTTCGGCGCCGAATGGCGTGAAGAAACGTACAAGATCGGCGCTGGCGACACGGCCTCGATCAGCGCCGGACCCGCGTTCATTTTTGGTGTGGGTTCCGACGGCTTCCAGGGATTTCCGACCGAGTCCGCTGGCAGCTTCGACAGCGCGAGCATCGCCGCATACGTTGATATCGAGGCGGACATAACGGACATGTTCACCTTTGGGGCAGCGGTCCGCTACGAAGACTACGACGAATTTGGTGACACTACCGACTTCAAGCTTTCGGGCCGCATCGAATTTAGCGATCAGTTCGCATTGCGCGCAACGGTCAGCACCGGTTTCCGTGCGCCGACCCCCGGCCAGGTCAACACGCTCAATACGACAACGAGCGCGGACACCGATGGCAACCTGATACCGAGTGGCACCTATCCGGTCGGAAGTACGGTCGCAATGGTGCTCGGCTCGCAGCCGCTGACGCCGGAAGAGTCCACGAGCTTTACATTGGGAGCGATCTGGTCACCTGCGGACAATGTCAGCGTTACGCTGGACTACTATGACATTACCATCGAAGACAGACTCGCATTGTTCAACACGACGATTACCGCGCAGGATGTCATTGATCTGACGGACGCAGGGGTGCCCAATGCCGATTTATTGCTTGGTGGTCTGGCAAATTATTTCGCAAATGCATTTGACTCCGACGTTTCGGGTTTCGATCTCGCGGTTACGGCGGAGTTCGAGGTGGGTGCGGGCGGTTTGACCTTAGACCTGCGCCACAATCAAAACGAGCAGGAAGTGGCTAAAGTGGCGTCCAACACGATCAACGCGTCGCGCGTATTTGACCTCGAGCACCAGGTTCCTGACAGCAGAACGACAGTAACGCTCGATTATGATTCGGGAAATGCATTCAGTGGCTACGTGCGTCTGAACAGCTACGGCGGTTGGAAATCAACTGGCGGCCTCTTCAGCGCGGGTGATGCATCGGACGTCTCGAGCTATGGTTCTGAAGTATTGGTCGATCTCGAAGCAAGCTACAGATTCAACGACAACTTCCGCTTGAGTGTTGGTGCTGAAAATGTCTTCGATGTCGAGCCGGACGACGAGGGCGATGGCACACTGGCATTCCTCGGCGCAAAAACGTCGATTACCTCGCCCTTCGGCAATAACGGTGGTTTCTGGTACGCGAGGCTTGTGGCGGACTTCTAGCCTGCGCATTTGTGTAACAGGCAAAAAAGCCCGGCGAAAGCCGGGCTTTTTTTGTGGTTTCGCAACACGATGATCAAGTCTGTACTTGTACCAATTCTGGAGCTGGTAAGTAGTTGAAATAATTGCTTCGCGGTGACATTCAATCGTGACAAGCGCCGGCAAAGCTATGCGCATGGAGGTGCCGGGCCTTCATTGCGAGGCATTACTGTTGGCGGCGTGCTCGATGAAGCGGCCGCCACCTGGCCGGATCGCGAGGCCCTGATCGTTGTGAATCAGGATGTGCGCTGGAGCTGGCGAGAGCTTCGTGACCGGGCCAGGCAACTGGCGGCAGGGCTGCTCGCAACAGGACTGAACCCGGGGGATCGAATAGGTATGCTGGCGCCGAATCGTGCCGAATGGTTATTGGCTCAGTTTGGCACTGCATATGCCGGTCTGATTCTGGTCAACATCAACCCTGCCTACCGACACTCGGAGCTCGAATACGCCCTCAATAAAGTCGGCTGTCGTGCACTGATCACCGATACACAGTTCAAGTCCAGTGACTATATTGCAATGCTGCGGTCGTTGGCACCGAACCTGTCGATTTCGACGCCCGGCGATCTGCATACCAGCCAATTACCTGAATTGCGCATGGTCATTCAGCTCGGATCCGCCGGTATCGCGGGTATGTTCAGTCTCGATGAAATCCTTGGCAACGCGAATGCGGAGTCTTGCGCCAGGCTGGATTTGGTGTCAGCGCAACTGGATTTTGATGCACCGATCAATATTCAGTTCACCAGCGGCACAACCGGTGCGCCGAAGGCCGCGACGCTCACGCACCACAACATGGTCAATAACGCACGGATGTCGGCTGCTATCCTGAAATTCACGGAACAGGATCGATTGTGCATACCGGTGCCCATGTACCACTGCTTCGGCATGGTGCTGGGCACGTTGCTTTGCGCAGGCTGTGGCGCGGCCATCGTGTTCCCCTGGCCCGCATTCGAAGCCGAGGCAACCCTGAAGGCCATCGAAGCGGAATCCTGCACGGCGCTGCACGGCGTGCCCACGATGTTCATTGCGATGCTGGATGAGCCAGGTTTCGAGCACTACGATCTGAGTTCGCTGCGGACAGGCATTATCGGGGGCGCACCGTGTCCGGCCGAACTCATGCGCCGCGTGATCGATGACATGCACATGAGCGAGATCACGATTGCCTATGGCATGACGGAAACCGGTCCGCTGTCGACGCAGACACGGCCGGATGACCCGATCGAACTTCGTGTTGGCAGCGTGGGCCGCAGCCTGCCGAACACAGAGATCAAAATCGTCGATGAGAACGAGCGAATCCTGCCTATCGAACAACCGGGCGAACTCTGCGTCCGCGGTTACAACGTCATGCCCGGATATTGGGAAGATCGCGAGCGGACGGCTGAAGATGTCGGCCCGAACCGATGGATTCGGACCGGAGATATCGCCACGATGGATGAGGCCGGTTACATTCGAATCGTCGGCCGCAGCAAAGATATGCTGATTCGTGGTGGTGAGAATATTTATCCGCGCGAGATCGAGGACTTACTCTACACCAATCCCAAGATCGATCAGGTCGAAGTCGTCGGCGTACCGGACCCGAAATTCGGCGAAGAAATTGCTGCGTGCATCAGGCTTCGAGATGGCGAGCAAGCCACTGACGAGGAAATTCGCCAGTTTTGCCGCGGCAAACTGGCGCACTTCAAGATCCCGCGCTACGTGCTATTCGTCAACGAATTCCCCATGACCGTTACGGGCAAAGTGCAGAAATTCATCCTGCGCGAGCTGCTGACAAAAGAGTTCGAGCAAGCCACCGGAACATCACAGCCAGAGAGAGCAGCATTATGACTACATCAGCATTCAGATTTTGTGATGATCTTGGTCCCAAGACCATCCTGCATGTGTATCAACCGACGATCGGTCTCAAGGCGATCGTCGTCGTTGACAATGTCGCGGCCGGACCGGCCATCGGTGGAGTGCGCATGGCCCCCGATGTGTCACTCGAGGAATGCTTCCGGCTGGCCCGGGCCATGACGTTCAAAAATGCGTCGGCCGGTCTGCCCCACGGCGGCGCCAAATCGGTCATCTTTGCCGATCCAGCGATGGATATTCAAGCCAAGGAGCAGCTGATTCGCGCCTACGCACAGGCGATAAAACCAATCACCGACTACATACCCGGACCGGATATGGGTACGAACGAGGCCGCCATGGCCTGGGTCAGGGACGAAGGTGGCGAATGCGCCGGCCTGCCGAAGGAGGTTGGTGGTATTCCTCTCGACGAAATCGGTGCAACGGCCTATGGCGTGGTCGCCAGCGCCGATATCGCGAAAGACCAGCTGAACATGTCGCTGAAGGACGCACGCATCGCGGTGCAGGGATTTGGGGCAGTCGGCAAACACGCGGCTCGATTCTTCGCGGATCACGGCTCAATCCTCGTTGCAGCCGCAGACTCCAGTGGCACGGTTTATGACGCCAGAGGTATCGACGTGATGGCGTTGATCGCCTTTAAGGAAAGCGGTGGCAGCTTCGCTGACTCCGAGTTCGGAGAGCACCTCGAGTCAGAGGCGGTAGTGAGTATCGACTGCGACATCCTTGTCCCGGCGGCACGTCCCGACGTCATCCGAGCCGATAATCAGGCCAGCGTCAAAGCGAAACTGATCGTTCCGGGTGCCAATATCGGAATCACCGAGGAAGCAGAAGTGATGCTGCACCAGCGCGGTGTGCTGTGCGTGCCGGACTTCATCGCGAACGCCGGAGGCGTAATCTGCGCCGCCGTTGAATACGGTGGCGGCACGCAAGGACAGGTGTTCCGGACCATCGACGAAAAGATTCGCAGCAATACGACAGAAATGCTCGATCGCATGAAACTCGGACGCGTCCTGCCACGCGAGGCGGCTGTTGCGATGGCCCGGGAGCGTGTCGGTGCTGCCATGCAGTACCAACGTTTCAATTCAGGGCGCCGGCCTGAGCAGTCGGGAGTCGACTTCGTAATGCGAGCCGTTAGCTGACACCAGATTGACCTCCCAGATCTCCTCATCGGGGATCTGGGTGCGTTCATGCCCGGGCAGGGTACGCTCGTCATCCACCTGCAGCCCCCACACGCGGACATGGCGGACGCCCGCGACGGGTATCCGCTCGCTGTCGAAGCGCGCTCGCAATGCATCGTCGACGTCGTCGCTCGCCCAGCAAGCGAAGCCGCGCTCGATGATCGCGATGACGTCGGGCGGAGCGCCCAAATCACTGTTCTTCTTGTTCACGGGCGTTCTCCCTGATGCTCCCATTAACGCATCTCGCCCGGCGAAACTTCAATCAGGAGTTTCCCGGATGTTGTTTTTTTCGGGTCGGGCATATATGGGTCCTGCTGGTGCACCTGCGCTGGCGTATGTACGGGAAGGAGGTGAGCTATATGTCAATCCTGCACAAGATAGAACCTCGCAAGAGGGGAATTGATGTAAAACGGACCGCGCCTCTCACCCACAGCATGGAGGAGTTCTTCGAGGACTTCCCACCACGCCGCTGGATGGAGACGTTTGAGCCTTTTGGTTTTAAGTGGCCTGCCAGTATCGATTTCGAGCGGAGCTTCCGCGTCGATATCGTAGACCGTGAGAAAGAGCTCATTGTCCGGGCGGAACTGCCTGGCATCGAGAAAGACGATGTCGAGGTCACAATTTCAGGCGATCGTCTGATGATTGAGGCCGAGAGGGAGTTCGAGGAAGAAGAGACGAAAGCATCGTTCTATCGCCATGAGCTCGGCTACGGCGAACTCATGCGCACGATCGCTCTGCCAGTCGACGTTGATGTGGAGCACATCACGGCCGAACTGAAAGACGGTATCTTGAACGTTGTTCTTCCTAAAGTTCAGGCGGCGGAACGCCACACCATAAAAGTCGCTTAACGACGACTGAAGCAGGTGTGACTGCCGGGGCGACGGCTAGCCGCCCCGGTTTTTTTTCAGCTTGCGTCTCCACCAGATTCGGTAGCCGAGCAACGCGGACAGGATAATCGCGTAGATCCACGCATCGCTCGTATCTTTCTTGATCTGCCACCAATAATGCCAAACACCGAGCAGACCCACGGCGTACGCACTGTAGTGCAGCTTGTCCCACCGCCGGCCCATGCGTCTGCGCATGCCGTCGGTCGACGTCGCCGCCATTGCGAGCAGTAACAGCAGAGCGGCGAATCCGATCATAATAAACGGGCGGCGCGTCAGATCTTCGAAAATTGCGGACAGGAGCAGACCCTGATCGAGAATGAGCCAGTTGAGGAAATGCATCAGTACATAGAAAAAAGTGAACAGGCCCAGCATGCGACGAAACCGTAACAGCCAGTTCCAGCCCGTAATACGGCGCAAAGGCGTTACGGCCAGTGTGATCATGATGAAGCGAATGCCCCAAATACCGAATCGATCCTGGATTTCCTCGACAGGATTGGCACCGAGTCTGCCGGTGATCTCGAACGCATCTCCAACGACCAGGGCAGCGGGCACAAGACACAACAGAAAAACGAGCGGTTTGCCGACAAACCGGACTTTTTGCAGGGTGTTCACCGACGCTAGTAATTCTTGCGCAGGTCGAGTCCGCTGTACAGGTGAGCGACCTGCTCACCGTAGCCGTTGAACATCAGCGTCGGCTGCCTGGCGGCAAATAGCCCCGCCCCGATGCGGCGTTCTCTGGCTTGACTCCAACGCGGATGATCGACCTCAGGATTGACGTTGGCGTAGAAACCGTATTCCCGCGCAGCCGCCATATTCCAGCTGGTTTGCGGCTGCTTCTCGACGAAATTGATCCGCACGATGCTCTTTATGCCTTTGAAGCCGTACTTCCAGGGCACAACAAGCCGAATGGGTGCGCCGTTCTGATTGGGCATCGTCTCGCCGTATACACCAACCGCGAGTATTGGCAGCGGGTTCATCGCCTCCGCAATCGTCAGACCCTCACGATACGGCCAGTCAAGGACGCGGCGCCGCTGACCCGGCATGCGCACGGGATCGTGCAGCGTCTCGAACGCCACGTACCTGGCCTTCGACGTTGGCTGATAATGCTTTACGACGTCAGCCAGCGAGATGCCGACCCAGGGGATGACCATCGACCATGCTTCGACGCAGCGCATGCGATAAATGCGTTCCTCGAGATCGAATAGCCTGATGAAGTCTTCAAAGTGAAACGTTCCGGTCTTCTCGGCGTGACCGGCGACGGTTATCGACCACGGCCGGGGATCGAAATCCTGAGCATTCTGATGCGGATCGTCCTTGCCGGTGCCGAACTCGTAAAAATTGTTGTAGGTGGTCACATCCTCGTAATCGTTCGGGGCCTCAATCGTACTGAACTCGCTGCGGGCAACGTCCGCGAGTCTGGCGCGCTGCTGATCCGGAACGATCGCGCCCAAAGCCGGCCCTGCCAGTACCGAGGCTCCGGCGATGCTGCCGGCACGAATGAAATCACGGCGATTGAGATAATTTTCCTTGCTCGTGATCTCCGACGGGCGAATGTCAGCGGGTTTTTGGATCAGCATCTCGGTTCCTCAATGAATCGTCTGGTTATATAGACCGATTCTGGACCCGATATATTGCACAAAGATCCGTAAACCGTCCCGAATATGTCACGCACGATCCTAATCGCCCGTTACGCGGCCACCGCCCTATGGCCCTGCGCTCCACGATCGTGACCGACACCATGCTCGAATCAGGCACCGGAATCGTAACGATGCCTGAAATAATCAACTTCATGATTGCCGGCGGGGCAGCATACCTTGCCTTTATGCAGGGGCTCAGCGCGTTAGCCAGTCGATCAGAATTGCGTTGACCGCGTCGGGTCGCTCCTGCTGACTCCAGTGTCCGCAGTCTTCGAGCATGTGCATCTCGAGCTTCGGCACACAGGTCCGCATCTGTTCGATCTGCTCGAGCGGCACCACCACATCATCACGCGCGCCGATAAACAAGGTCTCGACGGCGACGATCTGCGGTACTCCTTCGAGGCGCTGCCAGTTGGCGCTCCAGTTACGGTACCAGTTGATGGGCCCGGTGAAGCCGCTGGCGGCAAACGCACTGACGTAGTAGTCACGTTCCGCGGCGCTCAGTAACGGCTCGCCGCTGGGCTCAGACCTTGCAATCGTCGCGAGCAGACTCAGCACCTTCCTGGCCGCTGGCAGTTGCTCGAATTGGGCCCGCGATATCTGCTTCCGGCGCATCAGCGCGTCGAAAAAATGCCCGGGATCCGCTGCGAAAACACGATCGGCCTCATCGGAATCCTGGAAATTGACGATGTAGAAGTCATCGCCGAGTTTCGCGCGCATGATCTGTATCGGGTCTATGGGCGGCCGCGGCCAGAACGGGATGTTCAGAATGGCCTGCTTCTCGATGCGTTCAGGGCACAGCAGACTCATGTGCCACAGGACAAGCGCGCCCCAGTCATGGCCAACGAAGATTGCGCGCTCCAGTTCGAGTGTGTCGAGCAAGCCGGTGATGTCTCCCACCAACCGGTCAATTCGATAGTCGCTGACATCCGGCGGAGCGTCACTCCTGCCGTAGCCACGCTGATCCGGGGCGATCGCCCGAAAGCCGGCGGCCGCGATGGCCGGCATCTGCTGCCGCCAGGAAAACGCGAGTTCAGGAAATCCGTGCAGCAGGAATACCGCGGGGCCTTCGCCCTGCTCATAAACGGCCATACGGATGCCGTTGCTGTCGACGAAATGGGGCTCGGGAAACATTTCAGGGTATTCTCACAGAGAATGGGCAATATGTCAGAAAATGCGATGCGAGAGAGATTGCTGAAGCTGCGCGAGGAGCTTCGCGCGATTGCGGCAAGCAGCGCCGAATCGGCCGCCGTGGTCGAACTGGACCAGTCAAAAGTCGGTCGGTTGTCGCGCATGGACGCCATGCAGGCGCAGGCCATGGCAAAAGCCTCCGCGCAACGGCGCGAAGCGATGCTGCGCAATATCGGGCTGGCGCTGACGCGAATCGACGACGGCGTCTATGGCCTCTGCCGCGACTGCGAAGAGCCGATTAATCCGAAACGGCTGGAATTCGATCCGACAGTGCTGCGCTGCGTTGACTGCGCGAGCAAATTCGAATAGTTTGCCCGCAAGACGCTGAAGGGGACGAGTAAGCGGGCGATTCAGACACTAGCGACCGGGAGATGGTGAAAGCCCCGGGCTGGAATCCGCCGAAAATCACCCCCGAGTCGCTGCCCGAAAGAAGTCTCGACGCTCAAGTAGACGCAGCCGGCTGGTCCTCGAAATGGGCCACGGGTCAATCGACCATTGAGGCGACAGTTGCGAGACTGTCGCGAAACCGGGTGGTACCGCGAATTTCACGACTCGCCCCGGACGCAGGCAATGCGTCCGGGGCGGTTTTGTTTGGAGAATGAATTTGGGCTTTAAAGAGGTAACAGGCCGTTACAACGGACCGGCGCTCGAGCAAGAGGTGCTGGAGTTCTGGCGTGACCACGAAACCTTCGAGAAGACCATCGCGCAATCGGAAGGTCGGCCCAGGTTCAGCTTCAACGAAGGTCCGCCAACGGCCAATGGCAAGCCGGGCATCCACCACGTCCTGGCCCGCGCGTTCAAGGACGTGTTTCCACGCTACAAGACCATGCAGGGTTTCTACGCGCCCCGCAAAGCCGGCTGGGATACGCACGGCTTGCCGGTCGAGCACGAAATCGAGAAAGAACTCGGCATTTTCGATAAACAGGAAATCGAAGACAAAGTCGGGATCGCGGAATTCACCCGACGCTGCCGCGAGTCAGTCATGCGTTACATCGGTGACTGGGAGAAAATGACCGAGCGAATGGGCTTCTGGGTTCACCTGGACGAAGCGTATTACACGCTCGACAACAACTATATTGAGTCCGTCTGGAGTCTGCTCAGGAACATCTGGGACAAAGACCTGATTTACCGCGGCTATAAGGTCGTGCCGTACGATCCGCGCATCGGTGCAACCCTGTCATCGCATGAGCTGGCCCAGGGCTACAAGGAAGTTGAAGACCCGTCGATCACGGTTCGCTTTCGGCTCGAGGAAGAAGACAACACCTCGATTCTCGTTTGGACGACAACCCCCTGGACCTTGCCGTCAAATCTGGCGCTCGCGGTTGGTGCCGACATTGACTACAGCTACTGCGACGTCGACGGAGAAACATTGATTGTTGCCGAAGCGCTGCGTGAGTCGGTCATGCGCGACCTCGAACACACGGTCAGCAGGACCGTCAAGGGCAGCGAGCTGGTCGGAGCCCGTTATGAGCGCCTGTTCGACTATCTCGACGTCGATTCAGACAAGGCATTTCAGGTATACGCGGCTGATTTCGTCAGTACCGAGGATGGCACCGGCATAGTGCATACGGCACCCGCCTACGGTGTCGATGACCTGGCGTTTGGCGAGGCCAATGGTCTCCCGGTACTACACGCCGTTGGCCTGGACGGACACTTCGTCGGCGCAGTAGAGCCGGTCGCCGGAATGTTCTTCAAGGACGCGGACAAACCGCTGATCCGCCTTCTCAAGGATCGCGGCATCATGTTCCGTTCCGAGCGTCACAAGCACAACTACCCGTTCGGCTGGCGCACCGGCGATCCGATCATCTACTACGCCAAGAACGCCTGGTACATTCGCACGTCTCAGTTTCGCGAGCGCATGACCGAGCTCAACAGAACGATCACGTGGGTACCCGAGCACATTCGTGACGGACGATTTGGCAAATGGCTCGAAAATAATGTCGACTGGGCGCTCTCGCGTGAGCGCTTCTGGGGAACACCGCTACCGGTATGGACTGACGGGCAAGGTGCATACGCCTGTGTCGGCAGTGTCAGAGAGCTCGAAGAACTGACCGGCCGGTCGCTCACCGAGCTTGATCTGCATCGGCCGGCGGTCGATGACGTGACGTTCGAAAAAGACGGCAAGACCTGGAAACGCGTGCCCGAGGTTATCGACTGCTGGTTCGATTCCGGTGCAATGTCCTATGCGCAGTGGCATTACCCGTTCGAAAACGAGGCGATCTTCGACCAGCACTTTCCGGCAGATTACATCTGCGAGGCGATCGACCAGACGCGCGGCTGGTTTTACTCATTGCACGCCATTGCGACGCTCGTGTCCGACAGCGTCGCGTACAGGAATTGTATCTGCCTGAATCACATCGTCGATCAGGACGGCAAAAAGATGTCGAAGTCGATCGGCAACATCGTCGATCCGTACGATGTATTCGATACAGTCGGTGCGGATGCACTGCGCTGGTATTTCCTGGCGCGGCTGTCACCGGATATGCCAAAACGCATATCGGTCGAGATCGTTGCCGACGTTGCGAGTTCCTTCATCAATACGTTCTGGAACACGTACGGCTTCTTCGTTCTTTATGCCCGTCTCGATGACGTCGATCTCAGTAATATCATTCCGGTACAGGAACGTCCTGAAATAGACCGCTGGGCGCTGGCGCTCACGCACAAGACGATCGAAACGACGACCGCCGCACTCGATAACTACGATGCCAAGACGGCGGGCGAAGCGATCGAGTCGTTCATCGATCAGCTCAGCAACTGGTATGTGCGTCGCAATCGCCGCCGCTTCTGGAAATCGACGGATCCGGAGGACAAGCGTGCCGCCTATCAGACGCTTTACGAATGTCTCAATGCGGCGCACAGGCTCATGGCGCCGTTTGTTCCGTTCCTCGCCGAGAATGTCTACCAGAATCTGGTTCGCGGCATCGATCCGGACGCGCCCGACAGTGTGCACATGACAGACTGGCCGCAGGCCGATCCAGTCTGGCAAAACGATGAACTGCTGTTCGATATCGGCGTCGTACAAAAAGTCGTCGGGCTGGCGCGCGCTGCGCGCGGCCAGTCCGGTGTGCGCACTCGCCAGCCATTGTCCCGGTTGCTCGTGCGTGCGCCGCACGATCAGGCCGCCCGGGCGCTGCAAGACCACCAGGACCAGGTGCTTGAAGAACTCAATGTCAAGTCGATCGAGTTCATCGCGCGCGACGCAGGTCTGGTAAGTTACCGTATCAAACCGAATTTGCCGCGCATCGGCAAGCTGTTTGGCAAGCGCATCCCGGCGCTTCGGGCGGCACTCGAGGAAGCGGATGGCGCTGCGATAGCAGGCGCTGCGGCACGCGGCGAAGCATTCGACATCACGGTGGCCGGCGAGACCGTGTCGCTCCAGGGTGAGGATGTCCTGATCGAGACGAGCTCGGCCGAGGGTTACGCGTGTGCTGAGGATGCCGGCTTTCTGACCGCGCTCGATACAACGCTTAACGACAAACTCATCGATGAAGGTGTCGCACGTGAACTGATCAGATCCGTTCAGGATGCCCGCAAGCAGGCGGGTCTCGAGGTCTCGGACCGCATTTCGCTTGGAATCTCAGGTTCTGCGGGCGTTGACAGGGCACTTGCAGCGCACCGCGACTACGTCATGAGTGAAACGCTGGCGACGAACTGGGCCGTCGGACAATCCGCTGCCCTGTTTTCAATAGAGCGGGACCTGGGTGACGAGCACTGGAAAATAGAGTTCAGCAAGAACTAGGTATTTGCACCACTTGCGTGCGTCTTCGTAAGTCTGCTATAAAAACCAAACGCAGGTATCTGAAAGATAGAGAGTAAGAAAGGATGCACCGACTGAGAGGATCGGGACTACAGGAGGTAGTCACTCACGAGCGTAACGAAGCCGCTGAGAGCGAATAAAAAGCGGTCTAACAATAACGAAACGCTGGAGTGGAAATGTCGTACCACGTGGAGCGCTTTTACGCCGCCGTCTCGGTGCTGGCGGGTCATGGCCATATAAAACAAAGACTTATCAAAGCGTACGAGGACAATCTCGTAGAAATCAGCGAAGACGAATTGCCGATCGCGATAAAACAGACGTTTTCCGACCTCAAACACCAGATGAATCGTGTCACGCCGCTCAATGGCGAGGGTGCGATTTGCGCATCGGTGCGCAAAATGTCCGTCGATGAGGCGGCGGAATGTGCCGTCGTGATCGTCTCGCTTTACAGTGAGGTGGCGCGCCTCGGTGAGGGCGGTCAGGCGCTGCTGCCACTCGAAGGCAACGACACCAGGGTCGTCCCCCCGTTTCTCGTCAAGACGAACTGACTGGCGCCCGTCCGGCCTTGCTACGGTGTAATCGGATAATAGACGTACGTCAGCAGCTCTGACTCCGACACTTTTGTCGGGTCGCTCACATACGATTCCCAGGCGTCGCCGGCCCTCTCGATTCCCAATGCGGCCAGATAGGCCGTGATTTTCCGATGGGTTGCACCGAGAGTCCGGTAGGAGCCAATGTGCTTCACCCGAATGACAGTGCCGCTGTATGTCTGGCCGATTTTCACGGATCGCCCGTCCCGCAGGGTCGATTCGTTGATCCCGCGGACAGGTATGGCCGCATCGAACAGCAGTTCAGACCCGCTGAAGGAGCGCAGAATTGACAAGGGTGCACCGGCCTCAGTCAAACCCTGCTCGTCGATGAAGCTCAATATCTCAAAATATGCGTCACCCATGGCGGTGGACATCGCTGCCGGTTCCGGCGCTGAGGTCGTTGGCAGGAAGGCAATCTGAGCCGCCTCAACGACGATTTGTTCGATTTCAATGTCACTGAAGTCTGCGCTCGGCAGTGTTTCCGCCAGGTCCTTGAGGTTCGAGAGACCTGTTTCGTAGTCGCGCCGCACAATGCCAGCAAGCAGCAAGGCGAAATAGCGGCCGACAACGTTGTAGCCGTAGTCCGTTTCGAAGCTCCATGCGACACGCGTCATTTCATCCGCAGCCGCGATATCGAACCACGAACGCGCCTCCCCGGACTCGCCCGGATTGATGACAGTTTCGACGTACTCGAATGGCCGGCTTGCGACGATGGTTTGCGTGCCTGCGCCGATAATCGCACCGTCCCAGGTCATCGTCGCGCCGACGCCGCGTGCAGGCCCGGCGTAAACAACCCGCGCGTTCGGGTCGGTGTCCAGCCATGGTGACCACAAGCTGACGCGATGAAAATCATTAACCAGGGCGAAAACCGTCGCTGGACGTGCATCGATGCGGGCCTCGACCTGGACTTGCGCATGGCGCGGCAATGCGAATCCGATCATGACCAGAAGGATGATGAACGCAACGATTCCGGAGAAGATTTTTTGCACGAGGTTTTCGCTATCGATAGAGGTGCTGGATTATTCCACAGTACAATGGCGGGATGAATGCATCTGCGACAAAAGATCTGCCGATCGGTGTCTTCGACTCCGGCGTTGGTGGATTGACAGTACTCAAGGCGATTCGGTCGCTGCTGCCATACGAGCATCTGGTGTATCTCGGCGATACGGCCAGGTTGCCGTACGGAACCAAGAGCCCCGCATCAATTTCGCGCT
>Ga0224512_10002641_pt1 | contig 16262 bp, 17 predicted proteins | sample SF_May12_sed_USG_4_FD_169103 | JGI IMG/M metagenome (GOLD analysis project Ga0224512, IMG submission 169103) | Sediment microbial communities from San Francisco Bay, California, United States - SF_May12_sed_USGS_13 | ecosystem: Environmental > Aquatic > Marine > Sediment | place: USA...
CCTCGGCGACCGCGCCGACGGAGACGGGCGCCGGATCGGCGAGATCGACGACCAGCAGCGGGTCGCCGGTCAGCGGCGAGAAGGCTTCGAGGGCGAAGGGGGATCGCAAGCGGTCGAGCGCCTGCGCCAGGGGAAGGACGCCGGCGCTCGTCCGCGCGGCTATGACGTCTCTCCCGGAAGCCCGGCTCGGAACCGCTTCACGGGTCACCTCCTTCCGATTCGCGTCGGCGTCGGAGCTTTGCACGGAGGATACCGGGATTCGCGGTGGCCGACCCGGGCCGGCGAAGGGGCGCACGCTCCGACGCGGTTGGCGCGTTCGACACCCGAATCCCGGTGTGGCATGGTGGGCCTCGCCAAGCGGGGCGAAGAAGTATTGCGACGGGTCGCGTGCGAGAGCTGCGCCGAGCTGTACGGCAGCGCGTAGGCGGGCCGGCGCCGCGGCCGCCCCGGTCTGGCGGCGAGTCCCGCGTCGCAGGCCGCGATGTGGCTGCCGACTACGCGACAGCTCTGCTCGCGGGGTGCGGCGCCGGGTTCGACCCGGTCGCGACGGGCGGCCCGGCGATCCACCCCGCCATCGAGTGGGCCCGCTCGGGCGCCATGGCGCTCACGGGACGCCGCGACGGTCACCCGCGGCTGGCGCCAGGACCGCTGGCGGCGTGCGCTCGGGGGGCGGCTCTTGCGCTCGCGCGGCTCGCCGGCGACCGCTGGCCGCCGGGCCTCGACGCCGCCGCGCTGCTCGGCGAGCGGGCCGCGATCCTGGGTCTCGGGCGCCGGGGCAGCGTGTCGCCGGGGGGAAGCTGCCGCCTCTTGCGCGCTGCCGATCGCTGGATCGCCGTGAACCTCGCTCGGCCGGAGGATCGGGCTTCGCTGGCGGCCTGGCTGGGCGAGGGCGACACGAGCGATGCGTGGCGCTTCGCGGCCGAGCGCGTCCGTACGCGGGCCGCCGCTGCGCTCGTCGAGCGCGCCCGACTGCTCGGGCTGCCGGCGGCGGTGGCGACCGCCCCGGCTGCGCAGGCACCACCATGGTGTCGGGTCCCCGTCGTGGGCGCGCCCGTCGCGCGGGGCCCGGACGCCGTTCCCCTCGTCGTCGATCTCTCGGCGCTGTGGGCGGGGCCGCTCTGCACGCACCTGCTCGCGCGGGCCGGCGCCCGCGTGGTGAAGGTGGAGAGCCGCGCGCGACCCGACGGTGCGCGGCGCGGGCCCGCGGCCTTCTTCGATCTCCTGAACCACGGCAAGGCGAGCGTCGCCCTCGACTTCGGCTCCGCGGCCGGCCGCGCGCGGCTGCGGCGCCTGATCGCGGCCGCCGACATCGTGGTGGAGAGCGCCCGGCCGCGCGCGCTCGCCCAGCTCGGGATCGACGCCGAACGCGAGGTCGCCACCCGACCGGGCCTCACCTGGGTGAGCCTCACCGGTTACGGGCGGCGCGCACCCGGGTGCGACTGGGTCGCCTTCGGCGACGACGCCGCCGTCGCGGCCGGTCTCGCGACGGCCACCGGACTGCCGGGAGAGGGGCCGATCTTCTGCGGCGACGCCATCGCGGATCCGCTCGGGGGCCTGCACGCCGCCGTTGCGGCGCTGGCTGCGTGGCGAGGCGGCGGCGGACGGCTCCTCGACCTCGCGCTCCGGGACGGGGTGGCGCATGCGCTCGCGTTCGGGTCGGCGCTGGGACCGGCGGGCGTGCGGGCGGTCGGCGCGCCGGACGACGATGTCTGGGAGGTCGTCGCCGGCGGGGAGAGCGCGCGCGTTGCCCCGCCGCGCGCGCGACCGGTGGCCGGCCGCGCGGCCGGGCTCGGCGCCGACACCCGACGCATCCTCCAGGAGCTCGCCGCCCCGTGCTGATCACGCGGGCCGAGATCGCGGACCGGTCTCCCGTGGACGTGCGGATCGCCGACGGCCGGGTCGCGCAGGTGGGCTGTGGGCTCACGGCCGCCTCCGGCGAGCCGGCTCTCGATGCCGCGGGCGGGGCCCTGCTGCCGGGTCTGCACGACCATCACCTCCACCTGTTCGCGCTGGCCGCCGCCGAGGCATCGGTGCGCTGCGGGCCTCCGGCGGTGACCGATGCCGACGGCCTGGCCGCCGCCCTTGCCGGGGCCCCGGCGTCGCCGGAGTGGATCCGCGGCGTCGGCTACTTCGAATCCGTGGCGGGGCGTCTCGACCGCTGGAGGCTCGATGCGCTCGCCCCCGATCGACCGCTGCGCATCCAGCACCGCGGCGGGGCGCTCTGGATCGTGAACTCCGCCGGGGCGGATCGACTCGGACTGGACCGCGGCGTCGGCGCGGAGGGCGTCGAGCGCGACGCCGAGGGCCGCGCCACGGGGCGCCTGTTTCGCCTCGACGCCTGGCTGCGCCAGCGGCTCGGCGACGCCGCGCGGCCGAGTCTCGCCGGGGTCGGCCGCAAGCTCGCCCGCTACGGGGTGACGGGCGTGACGGACGCGACGCCCGGCAACGCCGCCGGGGATGTGGCGGCGTTCGCCGAGGCGGTCGCGCGAGGCGATCTGCGTCAGCGCGTGCTGGCGATGGGGGCGTCCGAGCATCCCGCTGCGTTCCCTCCCGACGTCGAGCGCGGCGCGGTCAAGGTGTGGCTCTCGGACGTGGATCTGCCGCCCTTCGGCGAGCTGCGGCGGACGATCGAGAACGCCCACCGCGCGGGCCGCCCGGTCGCGATCCATTGCGTGACCCGCGCCGAGCTGGTGCTGGGGGCCGCCGCCTTCGCCGCGGCGGGTGCGCGCTCGGGCGACCGCATCGAGCACGCCGCCGTGGCGCCGCCGGACGCGTTGGCATTGCTCGCGGCCCTCCCGGTCACCGTGGTGACCCAGCCCAACTTCATCCACGAGCGCGGGGACGCCTACGCCGTCGAGGTCGAGCCCGCCGACCGACCGTGGCTCTATCGCGGCCGGGGCTTCCTCGAAGCTTCCGTGCCGCTGGGCGGCGGAACCGACGCGCCCTTCGGCGACCCGGACCCCTGGCGGGCCATGCAGGCCGCTGTCGATCGACGCAGCGCCGGAGGGCTGTCGCTCGGACCGGACGAGGCGCTTTCCCCGGAGCGGGCGCTCGCGCTCTTCACCTCTCCCGCCCATGCCCCCGGCGGCCCGCCGCGGCGGATCGAGGCGGGTGCGCCGGCGGATCTCTGCCTCCTCGACCGTCCGTGGGCGGAGGCGCGTCGCGGGCTGTCGAGCGCGCACGTCGCCGCGACGCTGCGCGGCGGCCAGCTCACGTGGCGGCGCGAGGGTCTACGGGGTTTCCGGGGTCAGCGGCGGCGGCAGCGGCGCCGCGTCGTAGTAGGGCGCGAGTCGGTCGAGGATGGCGCGGCCGGCGGCGATCCGGCTCGAGAGTGAGTCGGTCAAGAAGATGCGACGCGCTTGCTCGCGACCGTCGCGGACCAGCAGCGCCAGGTTCTCGAAGACCGGCAGCGTCTCGTCGTGGCCCTGCCCGCTCTCCAGCGAAGCGGCCAGGTGCTTGGCCTCCCGGTCGAAGCGGCGCACGATGTCGGTGAAGCGCTGGAAGGAGCGGCGCCCGCCGACGGAGCCGGTGGTCGGCCCCGGCTCGTTGCGGAGGGCGCTGCGCAGGTTTTCGGCCGCCTTGGGCAGCTCCTGCGCGATCGCGGTCACCTGGGCCTGGTCCCACGCGAGCTGAGCGGTCGCGCCCGCGGTCTCCGGCGCGGCCAGCGCGCCGGCGAGAAGAAGCGCGGCGATCGTTCGGAGGGACGTCACGGGAACTCCTTCGCGGTTTCGGGCGCACCAGCATAACCGAAAGGCCCCACCCGGCGGGTCGAAAATCGGGGCTCCCGTCGGCGCGCGCGCGGGGCTGCGGAGCCTGCTTCAGGGTCTGGCCCCTGGGGTGCAAGATTGCTTGAAGAATCTTCTCGAAATTCCTGAGAACACAGCGATTTCGCTCATCCTCACCGTCGGACTCTTCCCCTTCAGTGCGGACCGGAGGGTTTCGGGTGGGGCCAGAGCAGCGCCATCCCGATGATCGCCGCAAGCGCCGATCCGGACAGGATGCCGACCTTGGCGGCGTCCAGCGCGTTCCCCTCGAGGGCGAGCCCTGCGATGAAGAGCGCCATCGTGAAGCCGATTCCGGCCAGGAAGCCGCTGCCGAGGAGCGCACGCCAGCCGACGCCCGCCGGCAGGCGGGCCAGCCCGAGGCGTACCGCCAGCCCGCTGAAGAGCACGATGCCGAGCGGCTTGCCCGCGACGAGGCCGGCCGCCACGGCGGTGGCGACGGGATCGGTCAGGTCCGAGAGCTGGAACGGGACCGCGGCGTTGGCGAGGGCGAAGAGGGGAATGATCGCGAACCCGACCCACGGGTGCAGAAGCGACTCGAGGTATTCGAGCGGGGAGATCGTCTCCAGCGCTTCCCGGCGAAAGCGACGCAGCCGGGCGGCGCGATCCGCCCGGGAGGCCCAGCCTCCGCCGCGGAAGAAGACCCCGAGGCGGTCGAGGGCCGCGGTGAAGGTGCTCTCTCCCACGTAGCTGCGTGCCGGAGTCTGCAGGCCGAGGATCACCCCGGCGATCGTGGCGTGCACGCCCGACTCGTGGAACGCCAGCCAGATCAGGGCGCCCATCACGGTGTAGACGAGAAAGCTGCGTACGCCGAGGCGGGCGAGCCCGGCGACGGCCGCGATTCCGACGAATCCGAGGGCGAGCGCCCTCGCGTCGAGGCTCTCGGTGTAGCCGATGGCGATCACCAGGATCGCGCCGATGTCGTCGGCGATCGCCAGCGATAGCAGGAGAATGCGGAGACCCGGAGGAACCCGCTTCCCGAGGACGGCCATGCACCCCACGACGAACGCGATGTCGGTCGCCATCGGGATTCCCCAGCCGCGCTCCGCGGGGCTGCCGAGCTGCAGTGACAGATAGATGCACGCGGGCGCGATCATGCCGCCCAGAGCGGCCGCCAAGGGCAGCGCGGCGCGCCGAGGATCGCGGAGCTCGCCGATCACGAGCTCGCGCTTGACCTCCAGTCCGATGACGAAGAAGAAGACCGCCATCAATCCGTCGCTGATCCAGTGCTTGAGCGAGTGGCTCATCTGGAAAGAGCCGAAGCCGATCTCGACCGGGGTCTTCCAGAGGCCGAGGAAGGTCTCGGCCCAGGGGGAGTTGGCGAGCGCCAGCGACGCGATCGTGGCCGCCAGCAGGACGCCCCCGCCGGCGGCCTCGACGTGGAGGAAGCGATCGAGGGGACCGACCAGGCGATCGATCGCCGCGCGGGGAAGGAATGCGCTGTCCTCGGGATCGATCATGCTCGTCGCGTTGCGGGGTAGAGAAGCACCCCGGAGATGTCAAGTCAGAGGCGAAGCGCCACACCTGGGTGTCGCTCTTCGCCGCAGGTGGACCGATCGGCCTGTCGCTCGATGTCACACCGGGTGGAGCGGGGACGCTGGCGGGGCCGAGGCGGGCTGGGCACGGTCGATGCATTGGCTTGGCACCCATAGGGGTAGAATGCCGCTGATCCGTCATCCTCTGCCGCCTCGACGGGGAGAGGGCATGGGCGTCTGTGAGCGGAACGGGATACCGACACCCCGGTATCGGATCGAGAGGGGGGCCGTCGGTTATCGCGTCGTCGGCGCGGGGTTCCTGGAATGGGAGGCCACGCTCGAGGAGGCGATGGCGTGCCGGGACGAACTGGAGTGGCCCGGCTGGCATTACTCGCTGCTTCCCCCCATCGAGTCGGAAAATCCGGGCTCCCCGCCGGGTGAGGCGGTCGTGTACGGGCCGGTCGCGTCGCGGCGTCTGGGGCGCTCGCTGGGCGTGAACCTGGTGCCGCCGGGCGCTCGCGTGTGCTCCTTCGATTGCGTGTACTGCGACGTCTGCGGAGAGGCACGCTGGAGCGGATGGCCGACGGTCGATCGCATCGAGTCCGCCCTGGCGAAAGTGCTCGCGCAGGCGGGTGCTCTCGACTCGATCACGATCTCCGGAGACGGTGAGCCGACGCTCCACCCGCGTTTCGCCGCGGCGGTGGCGGCCGTTCTCCGCGTGGCGCGGCGCATGCGGTCCGACGTGCCGGTGCGGATCCTCACGAACGGCAGCAGCGCGGTGCACGCCGAGGTGCGCCGGGCTCTCGACCGCCTCGACGAACGCATCGTGATGCTCGATGCGGCGGCGGAGCACGTCGATCGCCCCTCCCGCGATTGTCCGCTGGGCGCCATCGTTCACGCGCTGCTGCTGCTGAAGGACGTGACGGTCCAGGCCTGCTTCATCGACGGCGCCGTCTCGAACGTCCGCTGCGATTCCATCCGTCGCTGGGTGGACCTCGTCCAGGAGGTGCGGCCCCGCGCGGTCCAGATCACCACGATCGATCGCGCGCCGTGGAAGAGCGACGTCCGACCGGTTTCGCAGGACCAGCTGGAGGAGATCGCCTGCCTCCTGCGAGAGCGCACCGGAATCGAGGCCGGCATCTTCGCCTGAAGCCCCCCTCGCTCGGAGCGAGTGGGCGCTGCGGCGATCGTCTGCGGACCCGGGCCGCTACCGGGTTTCGCATTCCCTACGCTACGTTCGGAGCGGCATCCCTGGGGTCGGAGCGGATCGCGTCTCGGCGCTGCACCCGCCCGGAGCATCGCATGTACATCGGATACACCGAGGAACAAGAGGCGCTGCGCGGCGAGCTTCGCGCCTACTACGACAAGCTCCTCACCCCCGAGGTCCAGGAGGCACTCCACCGCGGACACGGCGTCGGCGAGGCGACGCGAAAGGTCGTCCGCCAGATGGGCGAGGACGGCTGGCTCGGCATCGGCTGGCCGGCGGAGTACGGGGGGCAGGGACGCTCGGAAGTCGAGCAGTTCATCTTCTTCGACGAGTCGATGCGCTCGGGGGCCCCGGTGCCGATGCTCACGATCAACACCGTGGGGCCCACGATCATGCGCCACGGAACCGAGGAGCAGAAGCGCTCCCTCCTGCCCCGGATCCTGAAGGGCGAGCTCCACTTCTGCATCGGCTACACCGAGCCCAACGCCGGCACCGATCTGGCGGCGCTGGTCACGCGCGCCGAGCGCGACGGCGACGAGTACGTAATCAACGGGCAGAAGGTCTTCACCAGCCTCGCCAGCGACGCCGACTACGTCTGGCTCGCGACCCGCACCGATCCCCGAGCGCCCAAGCACGACGGGCTGTCGTTGTTCATCGTCGACATGAAGACGCCGGGGGTTCGCGTGGACCCGATGGACCTGCTCTCGGCCCACGACATCAACAGCGTCTTCTTCGACGACGTGCGGGTCCCGGCCGCGAACCTGGTGGGCGGCGAGAACCGTGGCTGGAAGCTCATCACCAGCCAGCTCAATCACGAGCGGGTGACGATCTGCTCTGCCGGCATACTCGAGCGGGCCTTCTCCGAGACGCGCCGCTGGGCGCGGGAGGCGCGGCTCGGTGACGGCCGCCGCGTGATCGATCAGGAGTGGGTGCAGGTGAATCTGGCGCGGGTCTACGCCGGCCTCGAGTTCCTGCGCCTGATCAACTGGAAGGTGGCCTGGGCTGGCACCCAGGGCAAGCTCGACGTCGCGGACGCGTCCAGCACCAAGGTGTTCGGCAGCGAGTTCTACGTGGAATCCTTCCGGCTGCTGATGGAGATCCTGGGTGCGCGCGGCTACCTCCGGCGCGGCTCTCCCGAGGCGGCCCTCCAGGGACGCCTCGAGCTGCTCTACCGGGGGCTCCTGATCCTGACCTTCGGCGGCGGCACCAACGAGATCCAGCGCGACCTGATCAGCCTCTTCGGTCTTGGCTTCCCGCGCGCCCCCCGCTTCTGATCGGAGCCACGAGCATGGATTTCGCCTACACCGAAGAGCAGCAGGAGGTCCTCGACCTCGCCGCCAAGATCCTGCGCGAAGGTGCGACCCCCGAGCGTCAGAAGGAGATCGAGCGCGGCGAAGGGCCCCGCTTCGACCGCGCGCTGTGGGAGCAGCTCGCCGAGGCGGGCCTGCTCGGCGTCGCGATTTCCGAAGCCTACGGCGGGGCCGGTCTCGGCTTCCTGGAGGTGGCGGGGATCGTGGAGCAGGTGGGGCGCACGACGGCCCCGGTGCCGGTGCTCGAGACGGTGGTGCTGGGCGCGCTGCCCATCGCCGAGTTCGGGAGCCCCGAGCAGAAGCAGCGCTGGCTGCCGCGGGTCGCGAGCGGCGAGGCGATCCTGACGGCCGCCCTGGTCGAGCCCGAGGGCGAGCCCGGAAGCCCCCGGACCCTCGCCGCCGCCGAGGCCGGCGGGTTTCGCCTCACCGGGACCAAGATCTGCGTGCCCGCGGGCACGATCGCCGACGCCGTGCTGGTGCCGGCTGCCACCGGGGACGGCAGCGCGAGCGTGTTCCTGATCGACCTGAAAGCCGAGGGGGTGAGCGTGGAGCCGCTCGACACCACGAGCGGTCAGCCCGAGGCGTGCCTTGGGCTCGAAGGCGTGGTTGCGGGCCCGGGCGACGTGCTGGGTGCCCCCGGGTCCGGCGCGGCGATCGTCGCCTGGATCACCGAGCGCGCCACCGCGGCGCTGGCCTCGCTCACCCTGGGCGTCTGCGAGGAGGCCCTGCGGATGACGGCGGAGTACGCGAAGACGCGCAAGCAGTTCGACCAGCCGATCGCGATGTTCCAGGCGGTGGGCCAGCGGGCCGCCGACGCCTACATCGACACCGAGGGCATCCGCCTCACCGCGCTCCAGGCGGCATGGCGCATCGCCGCCGGCCTGCCGGCCGAGCGCCAGGTCGCCGTCGCCAAGCTATGGGCCGCCGAGGCGGGGCACCGCGTCGTGCACACGGCCCAGCACCTGCACGGCGGGATCGGCGTCGACCGCGACTATCCCCTGCACCGCTACTTCCTGTACGCCAAGCAGAGCGAGCTCACCCTGGGCGGAGCGACGCAACAGCTTCGGCGACTGGGGCGTCTGCTGGCGGAGGACGAGATCTGACCCCATGGATCTCTCGCCCTCGGTGGCCCAGGTGACCTGGGGCGGGACCGTCGCGTTCTGCCGTGCCCGCTTCAGCCGGGCGAGTACGCATACAGCATCGATCTCTTCGACGACCCCCAGAACCTGTACGATCCCCAGCTCACGCTGCCGGGCAAGATCGTCGTGAAGTGACGGCCTACATCGACCCCATGCACTCGTCGTCGCTGGGATCGGTGCACACGGGATTCTCCATCGCGCACGCGGGCTCGGTGCTGCCCTCGGCGCAGACCGTGGCCTCGACCGGGCCCGGCTCGGGCGGAGCGCCGGGGCCGTAGGTGGTGTTGCAGGCGACCAGCGCCCACAGGGTCCAGACGAGATGCGCGGCCTTCATGGGACTCCTCGCGTTCGGGCGGGACGGGCGGGCGGCACCCTTTGACGGACCCCTGCTTCGCACAGATTCCTCCGGTGGTCAATCGCGACTCTCCGGCATCTGTGCCAGAATCGGAACGGGCCGGGCGCGGATTCCGCCGCCGGAGGCCCGACGACGGGAGGAAGCTCGTGACCCGAACGATCCTGGGATGTCTGCTCGCCGTCGCGCTCTTCCTCGGTGGCTGCGGCGTGAAGGCCAACACGGACTTCATGCCGGGGACGGATTTCGCGAAGTACCGTACCTTCGCCCAGTCGCCGCCCCCGACGGAGCGCGTTCGCAGCCTTCCGGGCTACACCGAGATCGTGGGCCAGCAGATCCAGCAGATGATCGCCTCGGATCTCGAGGGCAAGGGCTTTGCGCCGGCGGGGACCCCGGCGGCCGACCTGCTGGTTGCCTTCAGCGTCAGCGGCCAGCCCCGAACCGACATCGTCGGCTACGGCGGCGGCTTCTACGGCTGGGGCGGCGACACCGTCACACAGCACTACGTCGTCGGTCGCCTCGTGATCGACATCTTCGACAACCGGGACAAGAAGCTGCTGTGGCACGGCTGGGCCGACCGGGAGATCTTCGGAGACTCCGCCGGCATGAAGACCGTCGAGGAGGTGGTGCAGGCGATCCTGAAGAAGTTCCCGCCGGAGCAGGGATAGCCCCGCGTCGAGCGCCTCAGGCCTCCAGCTCGCTGCGCCCGCCGCCGGTCCACCCGCTGGCGGTGAGCTTCAGGCCGGGCACGTCCTTGCGCGACTGCATTTCCTCGTAGGTCCGGCGGTAGCCCGTGTGCCGGAGCTTCCACTGGCCGTCCACCTTGACGTACTCGTCCTCGTAGAAGGCCGCGCCCCGGATCGTGATTTCGAAGCGCGTGTCGATCACCACGTCCTCCAGGGCCCAGACGCCGGTGGCGGTGGTCGCGCTGGTGAGCTCGATCTCGGGATGATGGACGCGGTGGCTCGAGTGGAAGCTGTCGGCGCCCATCGCCTGGCGGAGGAACGCGACGATCGCCTCGGCGCCGTCGAAGGCGTACTTGCCGCTGCTGTAGGCAGCGGTGGCGTCGGACGTGAAGCACTCCGCGATCTCGTCCCAGAGCTTCTGGTCCAGGCAGCGCAGGTACTTGTACTTGAGCCGTTTGATCTGCTCGATCTCGATCAGGTCGGATACGGAACTCGGGGCGGGACTCATGGGCGCTCCTCTCGTGGACCTATACCGCTCCCGCGCTCAGCGCAGCAGCTCGCCGGCGTTCACCATCAGCGTCTCGCCCGTGATCATCCGCGCCCGGTCCGAGCAGAAGAAGACGACGGCCTCGGCGACGTCTTCGTCGGCGGGAATCTCTCCCAGGGGCATGTTTGCGGCGATCTCGCTCACGATCTCTTCCTCGGCGACGCCGCGCTCCCCGGCCTGCCACTTGACGTAGGCCTGGACCGGCGGGCCCCACATCCAGGTGGGGATCACCATGTTGACGCGAATGCGGTGGGGACCCAGCTCCCGCACCATGTGGTACATGGCTGAGACGATCGCGCCCTTGGCCGAGGCGTAGGCGATCTGGGGCATCTTCGGCGGCAGCCACATCGACTGCGATCCCACCAGCACGATCGAGCCCCCTCCGCGCGCCTTGAGGTGGGGGAGGGCCGCCCGGGCGATCTGCACCGTCCCGAGGACGTTCACCTCCAGCGACTTGCGCCAGTCGTCGGACGAGGTGCTCTCGAGCGTGCCGAACAGCGCGTCGAGGGCGGCCACCTGGACGACGGCGTCGACGCCGCCGAAGCGATCCGCCGCCGCCTGAAGCAGCGTCTCGCAGCGGTCCGGGTCCGTGATGTCGGTGGCGCAGGGGACCACGCGCTCGCCGGAGGGGTCGATCCGGGCGGCGATCTCCTTGAGCGGGCCCTCGCTGCGTGCCCCGATCACGACGTTGGCGCCGTCGCGCAGGGCGGTGGCGGCGACCTCCCGCCCCAGCCCCGGCCCGACGCCCGAGACGACCACGGTCTTGTTCTCGAGAATCAAGGCTCCCCTCCCGCCGCAAGAGCGCCATTGTCGGGGAAGGCGCCGCCCGTTTCAAACGCGAATCCGCCCCGAACTGCGAGACACTTCCCCCGAAGCGACCGGGTCGCATAGTATCAGGCCCCGTCGACCTGCCGAGGAGGAGGAGCCGGTGAGTCGAGGCGAGCGCTTCGAGGGCAAGGTGGGATTCGTGACCGCCGGCGCGACGGGCATCGGCTTCGCCTGCGCCCGGGCCATCGTCGAGAGCGGCGGCCGTGTGATGATCGGCGCGCGCCGGGAAGATGTCCTGAAGGAGTCGGCCGCGAAGCTCGGGGCGCGAGCCGCGTGGATCGCGTGCGACGTGACGGACGAGAAGTCGGTCGTGGCGGCGGTGGCGGCCACGGTCGAGCGCCTGGGCCCCCTCACCCTGGCCGTGAACTCCGCCGCCACCGCCACGGCGGGGCCGCTGCTGGAGACGACGAGCGAGGAGTTCCAGCGCGTGATCGAGGCCAACCTGACGGGCGCCTTCCGCTGCGTGCGCGAGGAGGCGCGGGCCATGCGGGAGGCCGGCGGCGGCAGCATCGTCAACATCAGCTCCATCGCCGGGGCGCTGACGCACCCGTGGATGAGCGCGTACTGCGTGTCGAAGGCGGGGCTCGACATGCTCACGAAGTGCGCCGCCGACGAGCTGGGGTCGTACGGGATCCGCGTGAACTCGATCCTCCCCGGCGTCGTCCGCACGCCGATGGCGAGCGTGCTGACCGACAACGAGATCTCCCGCGACGAGTACCTGAGCCTCATGCCGATCTCGCGGGTGGGCGAGCCGGAGGACGTGAGCGCCTGCGCGTCCTTCCTGCTTTCCGACGAGGCCGGGTGGGTGACGGGGCAGCTGATCGGTGTGGACGGCGGACACACCCTGCGCAAGGGCCCCGATCTCGTCCCGCTCTTCAAGGGCTTCGCGTCGGGCGCGTAGCGTCGCGGAGCCCGCGCAGACGGCGAAGCGCAGCGGGTGGAGACCGTACGGGGAGCCTTTCCGGCTCCAGCAGGCATCGAAGCGAGGAGGACAGCGTGGCCAAACGACGAGACCAGATCCGGATGACCGACGAGGAGGTGTGGAAGCTCATCGAGGAGCGGAGGAGCCTCCAGGTGGCCACGCTGAATCGCGACGGCTCGCCCCACCTCACGACCCTGTGGTTCGCCGTCGTCGACGGAAAGATCGTGTTCGAGACCTACACCAAATCCCAGAAGATCGTGAATCTCGAGCGGGATCCGCGCATCGCCGTCCTGGTCGAAGCCGGTACGGGCTACGACGAGCTGCGCGGCGTGTCCATCCGCGGAACCGCCGAGATCGTGAAGGACCCCGAGAGGGTCCACGTCATCGCGGGCGCGGTGATGGGGCGGAATCACCCCGGGGTGCCGAAGGACGAGGTGGAGGCGCTGGCGCGCCGCATGGCGGCGAAGCGAAGCGGCGTGATCGTCCACCCCGCGAAGATCGTGAGCTGGGACCACCGCAAGCTCGCCGGGATCGGCCTCTGAGGACGGCGGAGGGCCGTGACCCGAATATCGCGATCCCGGCGGCCTGATCGTGATAGAGTGTAGGGGAGTCATACCTCCATCCGGAGGAAGCGATGGACCTGCGCGCGCTCGTCGAGAGCACCAGCGACCCGGCGTTCGCCTCCGACGAGGGCGGGCGGTTGATGGGCTGGAACGCGGCCGCCGAACGACTCCTGGGCCATCCCGCGGAGTCGGTGCTCGGCCGGCCCTGCCATAGCGTCGTCTGTGGAACGGACCTCTCCGGCAACGTCTACTGCCGGAAGGACTGCGCCCTGCGCGAGATGATTCGTCGCGAAGAGCCGATTCACAGCTTCGAGTTCAAGGTCCGCCATGCAGCGGGCGAGTATCTCCCGGTCGCCTGCTCCGTGTTGACCCTGTCCGAGACCCGGCCGGGTCCGGATTTCAGCGTGCTCCACCTCCTGCAACCGGCGAGCCGTTGGAACGAGGATGGCCACCTCCCGGAGTGGATCCGCAGGAAAGCGGCCGGCCGCGGTGCCGCCTCCAGCCCCGACGTCCCCACCGGATCCTGCAAGGCGGCGACCTCGCTGACGCGCCGGGAGATCGAGGTCTTGCGACTGGTGGCCCAGGGGCTCGCCACCAATAAGCTGGCCGAGGCCCTCTCGGTCAGCGTGAACACGGTCCGGAGCCACAGCCGCAACATCCAACGCAAGCTCAAGGTCCACAACAAGCTGCAAGCGGTCTCCCTCGCGCGCCATTACAACTTGATCTGAGCCACGAGAAGCCCGGGGCTGCCGCGTCTGCATGAGAAAACTGAATCATGGCCAGCCCGAAAGACATCGCCATCTCGCGGGAATTCATGGCCGCGAAGCGAGCCTATGAGATTTCGGAGAGCCGACTGAAAAGGCTGCTCGACGCCTACGCCAAATCGCTGCCGCCGAGACGGCCGGTCGGCGCCCCGCGGAGTGTGGTCCGGCCTCCGCTGGAGAACCGCGCAGACCCCATCTCCAGAACCGATATGAATCTGCACATCCACGCGTTCGTGCGCTATGTCGAGGCCCTGCGGAACTACTATCGCGGAAGGCCGGCGGAGTTCGCGGCGGCGGCTCGAAAGGCCTTCAACCTGACGGCGCTCACGCAACATTTCGGGCGCGAGGTTGCGGACAAGGACGTATCGATATTCTTGAAACACCTCGCGGAGGAGCGCTGCCAGAAAGCCGTGAGGGACTACCGTTCGAATTCACGCCGGTCCATCGTCGAGCTGCTGGCCGCCCTCGCGCTCGCGCAGTGCATTCCCGATACGTCGACCCTGCCCGCCGTCCAGAAGGCGCAGGGGATCGCGAATTCGATCTTCTAGCCTCGACGGCCGCCGATGCTGCGTAAGACGACGCTCACGCGGCCGGGTTCTCCTTGCCGCCCTCGCTCCCGAAGAAGAGCGTCAGGAACAGCACGACCCCCAGGGCGAGCACGACGAACTCGCCGAGAAACGTGTTCCATTGGAACGCGGCGTCCTGGAAGATGTACTTCCGGACCAGGAGGAACAGGTAGAGCGAATCCACGACGCCGAAGGCGTACGACGGAAATCTCAGGTACTCCCGCGAAATCGCTGCGATGCAGGCGATGGCGACGCTGACGAGCGCACCGAAGAGGACCAGGAAGCCGGAATACTGGCGAAAGAGAAGCTCGCCGGCGCTGTGGGTGTAGCCCCAGAGGCAGTACAGCACGATGGCGGTGAGCATGAACGCGATACCGAAGACCGTCATGCCGATGCGTTTCGAGAGCGTGCTCCCCCCTGTGCCCAGGAGACCCACGCCGGCGCCGAAGAGGCCGAAGATGAACACGACCGAGAGGATCCATTTGAAGGTCCAGAACGCCTCCAGACGGAAGCTCGCGAGGAATTGAGCCAGGATCACGGAATCGGCGGCCAGCGCGATCCAGCCGAGTGCAATGGCGAAGTACTGGCGATCCGTTGCCGCCGACATTCGGCCCCCTATCGCAAAGCCGAGCGCTGCAGAGAAGCCGAAAGAGCGGCCGGTGCCGGTCCGTACCCCCACCCGGCGCGCAACACCTGGCTGGCTGCGGCGCACACCCGTCCCGAGCGGCCCGGATCCTACTCCTTCTCCTCCGGGAAGAACAGCGCTTTGGAGAGCCGCGCTCGCCCCGGCGCGGACGAGAGGACACGACGCGCACCACGACGCGGCCCACCTGACGTAAGATGCGTGCAGGAGACCCTTTTTCGGCGACTCCGCCGGAGAGCCGGGGAACCCCGCCGAACGCAGAGAAGAGAGGAGCACCATGACAGAGATCATTGGCATTGGATTGTCGCTGATCGTCATCGGCATCCTGTTGTCGATGTCCGTGCGGGTCGTTCCGGAATTCGGTCGCCTGGTCCTCTTCCGCCTGGGACGCTGCCAGGGAGCCAGGGGGCCCGGGCTCGTCTTCATGATCCCCATCGTGGACCGCGCGGTGCGGGTCGACCTGCGGGAGGTGTTCTTCGAGGTCCCGCCCCAGACCTGCATCACCGCCGACAACGCCTCGGTATCGATCGACTTCCTGGTCTACGACAGGGTGATCGACCCCGAACGCAGCGTGTTGGCCGTGACCGACTTCACGGGCGCGGCGCGCGGCCTCGCGATCACGACGCTGCGGGCGGTGGTCGGTGCGATGGACCTGGACGACGTCCTGTCGAAGCGCGAGGACATCAACCGCGTCCTGCACGAGAAGCTGGACGACGTGACCGACCGATGGGGCATTCGGATCATGGCCGTGGAGATCCGGGAAGTCGTCCCGCCCACGGCCGTCGCCGACGCCATGACGCTCCAGATGGCCGCCGAACGCGGCCGGCGCGCGACCGTGGCGGAGGCCGACGGCAAGCGGGAGGCGGCCATCGCGGCGGCCGAGGGAGACAAGCGCTCGCGAGTGCTGGCGGCCGAGGGCGAGCGCGAGGCGTCGATCCAGCGCGCGCAGGGCTTCGCCCTGGCGCTGAAGGAGATCGACGCCGTCGCGAAGGCGATCGACAGCAAGACACTGACGCTCCAGTACCTGGAGGCCCTCAAGACCCTGGGTACCGGCGACGGCACCAAGCTCGTGCTCCCGATGGAGCTGGTCAGCCTGGCACAGCCGCTGCTGGCCCACGCGCTGAAAGCGCAGGCCGAGCCGGGTGCTGCGGGCTGAGGTCGGGCGGCCCGTGCCTGCGCTGCGAGCGGTCCCGGCCCGGTCCTAGTCGTAGACGATCACGCCGCGGGCGTTCTTGTTGCCGAGCATGTCGTCGATGGCCTGGGGCGCCTCGTCGATGCGGTAGGTGGCGCTCACCATGTCGTCGAGGTTGAGCTTGCCCGCCCGGTAGAGCTCGAGGATCAGCGGGAAGTCACCCTTGAAGTTGGTGTCCCCGTAGTAGCAGCCCTTCACCGTCTTGCCCGACATCGAGAGCATGAGTCCGTTGAAGGGCACGCTGTCGGTGAGCTTGCCCACACCCACGATGGTGACGGTGCCGCCG
>Ga0224512_10002642_pt1 | contig 16260 bp, 14 predicted proteins | sample SF_May12_sed_USG_4_FD_169103 | JGI IMG/M metagenome (GOLD analysis project Ga0224512, IMG submission 169103) | Sediment microbial communities from San Francisco Bay, California, United States - SF_May12_sed_USGS_13 | ecosystem: Environmental > Aquatic > Marine > Sediment | place: USA...
AGAACTTCAGATCCTGATGGCGTAGAACAGATTCTCAAAAGATTGAGAAATCATCCTGATGTTACTGATACATTTACCATGCATGTGTTGTACGGTCAGGGTGGAAGTATAGATCAAGAAGGATCTTAGTAAATTAAACATCCATTAGGTTATGGCAAATAACGATTGGATCAATTTTATCGGATTTTATGAACAACTCGGTTAGAATATCTAGATATTGTAGAAAAGAAATCCGAAGTCTATGAGAAAGGGTGCAATTGTAGGCATAGTTTTTCTAATTATAATCATTATTGTGGGGATATTATTTGCATATTCTTACACTCATCTTAATGTCAGCCTCAATAATGTAGAATTTCAAAGCATAGACTGGGAAGAGTTGTCCTGGCCTACTTTACTGAAAGCAGGTCTTGACACATTATCTGGTGACTGGTTTGGTGCTGCAATTGATCTCATTCAAGGAATTAATCTAAATTTGATATTGGGTGTGACCAACAATGGCTTTCTTCCAGTGTATATTCCTGATTTAACGTATGATATTCTGATTAATGGTATTATTGTGGGAGGTGGAAATACTGCTCTTGACATAACAATCAATCCAGGGGAAACAAAAGAGATTGTCTCGTTTCAAAATATCCAAAAAAGTAGTTTGGTACCTGCTGTCTATTCTATAGTTAGTACTGAGGGGGTAATTGATCTCAAAGTAAAAGGCACTGCATATTTTAAACTATTAGGATTCAACATACCTGTTCCGTTTGAATCCTCAAAGCAAATATCGATTTATGATGAAGTTAGAAATAAAATAAATGCTGAAATTCAAAAAAATCAACCTCAAAGTAATCTGATCAGTTCCACTGCTGAAAATCCTCTTCAAAGTGTTCTAAAATCAATAACAAATGAATTGTTTGGACCTGATGATCTGGAACTTTCTTTAACCGGTCAAACAATTGTTGATGACACTTACAAAGTAAATCCCAATTCTTATTCGTACGTCCCTTTTACATTACAATGCACCGCAACCGTACAAGGTGGATTTATTGCAAATGCTGCATTAGGTAATGACATTATCGTCTTTATTGTTGATGAAAATAACTTTAAAGAATTTGAAAAAGGAAATAATGCATCCACGTATTATAATAGTAATAAAGTAGAATCGGATAATTTTGATGTAACTCTATCTAACGGAAAATACTATATTATAATGTCAAACGAATATTCTACCTTTTCAACAAAAACTGTTCAGTTACAGGCAGCTACAAGTTGTTAGAAAAACAATTATCTTGTTTTTCTGGTATAAATTGAACCAATTATCAGTTTTTAATTTAAAAATCAAGTAAAAATTATAATATTGGTTTATGATATCTGCTTCCATTCCTATTCCTGATAATGATTCGAATCCAATTACCTCAAACCCTGGTATGCCTTCCCTACAAGAAGTAAGAGAATATGTCGATTATGCAAATCCCTATCCAATAGGCAAACTGTAGAGCATAAAGATTTGTCCTATTTTTGTTAATTTACAGTCCTAGTCATAAGCCATTAGGTTTTTCTCTTCAAGATCACTGTGAATTTGATTTACAGAGCGATGTATGTCATCCTCTTTCTTTGCGCCGACACAGACTAGTTTCCCTGATGCAAAAATTAGAATCACCGTCTTTGGGTCAAGCATCCTGTGAATCAGCCCCGGAAATTGCTCTGGCTCATACATGCTTCTTGGAAGGGTTCTGGCAGCTTGCTCCAATTTCACTGTGCCGCCAAGATTAATGGATGATACGATATTTTGTACTGTGACCACGGCATCATTTTTTATCTTGATTTTTCCTTTTCTTAGCTTTTGAACGACTGTGTTTACTGCCTTTACTGCCAACTCTTCTGATTTGGCCCCTGTACATACCATTTTTCCCGAGCCAAAAAGCAGTGTGGCAGTCTTTGGGTTTTTTAATCTGAAAACCGCCCCCGGGAATTGCTCTGGATGATATTCCACATCCGGGAATTTCTTTGTAATGTCGTTAAGATCCAGTGGTTGCTCGATTGTTGCAGATGCTACTACGTTGACTATTTCGATTATCGGTTTGGTCTGCGCCATGACAATTTCTTAGAAATTAACTATTTCTTATAGTGGAAAAGTGAACAGTTTTTACGTAAAAATGCAAAATCCCAATCATCTTTTTTGTGAATTGATAGTATCAAGATTACATGAAAATTTTCAGAATGCATAAATAGACAATATCGTTTGAGATGAAATTGGGTTTTGTCATATGGATGCCAATAGATGTCATGCTTGTGGAAGGGTCTTTTATGATGGTACGGGCGCATACTGCTCTTTTCAATGCAGTTTTCTCGCATCAACTACAAAGAGAAAATTTTATCGCAAAAAGGAAATGAAATAAATTTTAAAACATTCTATTGTTTTAATTATTCTAATTTCCATGTAAAACTTTGAAAAATACGATGCCTTAGATTCAAAACTCCCACTATTACAAATTCAGATGTGCTGTGCAAGGGGACATGCACTAGGCACAAGGCAAACAAACCATCTGGAATAAACAGCAGATATGAGTTGGGTCAGAAAAAATGCTCAATCTGTGAGATTTTCATGAATTGAGATGGCAAGCATTGTCCATGTTACAGTTATGTCTTTAGAACAAAACCGAAAGGAACGCAGACAAGACACCGACCGATGGTGCTGAAGCAGGTAAAAAGAATGTGGATGGACAAGTTACAATCACCTTGTATATCAGGCAAGAGAGTGCAATGTTTGTTTGACAATGGAAATTTCTTTGAATTCTGAAATGATTTTGGTTTCGCTTCCGGTTTTGCATTTGATGAGAATGTATGCTTGCATGCACTAAATTATACATAAAACAGATAAAGATGATGACATTCTTGTTTTCTTTTTCATGCGACATAAGAAGACACGAAGATTTTGCCACAAGTGGCAATCCTCGTTTCCATTGATAAATAAAACTGGATGATTATTCTCAATGAACAAGAACACTATCTTGCCAATAGGTGCAATAGCATTATCTTCGATACTTTTATTGTCCGGATTTGGCATGTCATCAGCGCAAGCTGTAACAAGGAGTACTTCTTCAATCATAACGAAAGTGCCTTCTACACTAAACAACATAGCGTCATCTTCAAGGTATGTGCTGGAGATCAAGTCATGAGGGCGCCAGAAGTGATAGTCTCTTCTGACAGTGAGGTAAAAAATGTCAATCTGAACAAAGCAATTTCTACAAATACATGCACGACAACCGCTACTGCAATCAAGGCATTTGATGTAAACACCATCAAACTAAAGAAAGTGGACAAGTCAAAGATCAACACAATGATCACTGCAGCAGAGAAGAACCTGTCAAAGATCAAATCAAAGATTTCTAAAAAAAATATTGATCTTGAGGAATTACTGTTAACACTTCCAGGTGGAAATAATCCTACAAAACCTGCTAATGTCAAAAAAGTAAATGACATCACCATGGAGCTATCCGATTTGCGAAAGCAGCTTAAGGATGCAAGAGGCGAATACTATAGACTATTGTATGTGATTAGAGGATAATGACTTCTTTTTTTCTTTTTTTGACACAATGCTTTCATACTGACAATATCATAAACAATATGCCATTCAAAAAAATTAACTCTATTTTTCTTTCATTGCTTATCTTAACTGGAGGTTTAGCCATTGGGACATTTCAACCTGCAGAGGCTGCGAATGCAAATCTTTCGGTGTCTGCAGAAAACCCTTCTTTTGGTAACAAGGTCTCAGGCCCTCAGGTAATTGAGGTGGTAATTCGCGACCAAAACATCAGCGATACCGGAGAAGGCAAGGGAGAACCAGACGTTACAGTAAATGGCAAAGACCTCAGAATGATTCAGGCAACTGATGGCAACTGGTACGGGTATTTTGCAGACAGAAAACAGGCACAAATCGCAGACAGCACTGTGGGATTGGCAGGAAAGGGACTGGACTTTGGAACATTTTGTTCTAGTGATACTTCTGTTCTGGGATTCCCTGTAAGTGATTCTGATGGAATAGCAATTCCAGTACATGGATTTGGTATTGGTGGTGAAGATGGCACCAACCCCCCAAAATCTCTTTCTGATTTCTGTTCTTTTTCATCTCCCTACACATCTGGAACCATGAACGTTCTCAGAGGAGTAAAAGCAGTCAATCCTGGGAACTCTAACGTTGGCCTAGGACAGATTGGCCTGTCATCTCAAGACCTTTGGCCCTTTGTCCAGCTGTATGACTTTTCCAAAGGGGGCAACATTGTCGTGCAATATAACAGAGGTGGCGGTCCACAACAATCCATAATGACCTTTGACACTGTAGAAAAATTTGTCGGTATGAATCTGGATAGGTTGTCATATCCACGTTCATCTGATGTAGGAATTTTGATATCTGACCTGAACTTAAACATCGATCCCACATCTGAGGATTCCTGGTCTTTTGGAACCAATCCAAAAAACCCTTCTACATATTACATGCTCTATGAGGGCAGTGGAAATATAGATGCAGATGGTACGGCAGGAGCTGTAAATCTTGTACCCGTTCTCAACTCTCTAATGTTCAAAGACAATGGAGTTTTGAAAATCAATCCCAGTTCGGAGGGACAAGCAAATGCTGTGACAATCAATGATAACGCGGATTCAGAAACCAACGGCGATGGAGAAATGCCAATCTCCGGCGTATCCACAAAAGGGAATTCTTTGCCAGCTGAAAGCCAACCCGTTACCGTTACAGAGACTTCCCCTAACAGTGGAAAATTTACAAGCTATGATAACAACAATGATTCTGTCTTGCAGACAACCAGAGATGCGCAGCGTGGAACCTCTGCAACAGTGGAATACAACAAAAAGGCCGTCACTTTACTTGTGGGTTTTGGCAAGGCAACTTTGTCCCTTGATGAAAGGCTAAAGGGAACAGAATGGAATTCGGGTGAGGAAATGCCCGTAATTTTGGTTGATTCTGATGCCAACAAAAACAATCTTTCAAAAGAGGACATGGACTTGTTTGATCCACAGTACATGTCAATTCCTGCATTGAGTACGGGGGATCCGTTTACGCTTGGAGAGAGCGGAACAGGCAAAAGCACCAAGACTGTGGCATCATTTCTTAATGGATTTACACTGACCCCTACTGCCACACCAGAGCAATCTGTTTTGTCAAATCCAGTTTTAGGTACCAATGCAAAGGTAACAGTTGAACAATTCAGCGATAGGGCAAGAATCGACCCCCTGACCAACTCTGATTCTGATGCACTAGTAATCGACCTCAAGACCAATCTCAACGAACTTTATTCTTCGATAAACAATCCCTTTGATTCTGCAGAGAACTTTAGGGGTGTCAACATGTTTAACTTTGATATACGTTCCATTGACAGCACCATTCGCAACATTGACATCTATCTGCTAGTTGATGCCTCATCATCATCTTCAATACTTGATGCCTCTGGCAATCCGACATCAGGTCTTACCGCAATCAAAATTGCATCCGACTCCACACTGCAAAACCTGATCAATCTAAATTCCATAAAACAGGTATCCAGTCCCGAGACACTTCACTCTAACTTGTTTTCAAAATCATTTTCTGGAAATGAATCCGTTGGACTGATGTTTTCATATCCTGCCATACAAAATATGGGAACCGAGACCAGGCCGATAGTTGCAGACTTTTTTTCTTATGGGATGATAAATGACGGACTGGCAAAGGATGACAGGATTGCAAATCAGATTGTACGTATAGAGATGGAAGAGCTTGCAAAGGATGCAGGCAAGTTCAGGGGAAGCCTGGAATACATCATGTTAAACCAGCTAAACATTTTTGATTCAAAAACATATGAAAAAATCATACCCATTGACGATGAACCCATTTTTCTTATAATCGATGAACTGAAAGGAAAGGATGCCCCCCGAGTCAACTATGATGATCTTGGGCCTGACGGAGTGCAGAAGGCGGTATCAGACCAGCAAGACGTGCTTTCTCATATGGGGATCGTGATACTCTCCGTAAAAACATTCAAGCCAGGGGATGCTGTGGGGGTGAAACTGTCTGACAAGGATCTCAACACCGACTCTGATTTGGTTGATGTCTATACAGTAGTTGATCCTGTAAAGTTCTCAGATGACCCTGCCGCCGATACGATAGGATTGGCAAACCTGGGACTTGCCGAAAACAACCAGCCATTTGGAAGATTGTTGGAAATTATGTTTGATGATGAACGCTGGCTAAAGTCCACCATATCTCACAATGGCAAGTCATGTCCTGCCATATCTGGTAATGACGGCTTGGCATCAACTGGGTTTACTCTCATTGAGACCGGAAGAAAGACAGGGGAATTTGTAGGGGATTTTAAGATTCCAGCCCAATACTGCTCAAGAAATGATGGCGGGATAGTCAAATCAACAACTGGCGTAGACATTGGTGCTAGATATTATGACTTTAGGGGACAATCAAGCCAGGCTGCAATTACCAGCGCTAGTGCAGCGATTGGTGCAACCAGTGGAATTGTTCAACTTGATAAGACCAGCTATCCAGTACCTGTCGGTTCTGTCTCTGACTTTTTTGATTCAGGCAAGTCCTCATCCACAAAACCCAACGGCCATTCTATTTTTCCATATCATCTAACTGCAGTTACCAAGAACGGTGATGCAAAGGCAATTGATTCAGGTGAAGAGATTGGACCCAAAAATACAATCCTTTACGTACAGATTCATGATGATGATTATAACCTGTCATCAGATGGTTCGGATGACATATCGCAAAACATCAGCGGCACTTCCAATGGTCCAGTCAAAATATTATTGAACAGGGGCTCATCCAGCATACTTTTGGCTACTGCAGGAGGTGAGGAAGCAAAGTCCGGAGTTATAACAATTGGCAAGAATACAAAAAGTGGAGTTACAAGGGAACTGGGACCTATTGCCGAAACCACTCCCAAGTCAGGCATATTTCAGTTTAGCCTACCAATCAGATACACTGACGGTCCATCATCTACAAAGTGTCCTGTTACACCTGACTCAGGATTTGCAAAATTAGACAAGGCAAAAACAGGTGTGCTGTCCAGGTTTGATTCGGCTCCCTCCAGCGGCAGTTACTGCATATTGCAAGGGGATGTAATTACAGTAGAATACTCTGACCAGACAGATGCGTCTGGCTCTGCCAGAACTGTCACTGATTCAGCAGCATTTGATCTTCGTATCGGAACACTGCAATCTGACAGGCAATCTTACATTATCGGACGTGACGCAATCATTACTCTGATTGATCCTGACCTCAACTTTGATTCCAAAAAAGCTGAGACCATTCCTCTTGACATATTGGAATGGGATTCGGATGATGCAAGAATCACGATGGGAACCCTTGGCGGAGCAGTGACAAACAACGGCAAGATATTTGATGCACAGCCGTTTGGCTTGCGTGAGACAGGGGACTCTACAGGAATATTCCAGACTGCAATTGAGATACCCTCTGAAATAAATGGCAAGCCTGTTGACAGAGATGAGACAATCAAGATAACATACACTGACTGGGGAACTGCAGGTTCTGATTTTGTTGGCAAAAATGATCAGAAAATAGAGATAAAATTCTCCACATCCAACTTCCAATCCCTGATAGACTTGGATAAGCAAGTGTATTCATGGACGGACAAAGTCTACATAACAATTACAGCTCCTGATCATAACTTTGATGAGAACAAAAATGACGAGATAGGAAGCAAGTCTACAAACGAAATCAAAGTCTCCACCAGAGGAAACAATCTATCGCAGTACAAGATTGTCGAGACCGGTACTGACACCGGAGTATTTTCAGGGGAGGTGATCCTGACCGGATTCAAGCACGATGCTGATGGTAATCCCAGAACGGGAGACATTGACGGCATGGATACAACACCAAGAACCGAACCAAAGAGTAATGGTGGCCCAACCAATGGATTCCTGGAATCCAAGAACGATGACGGGCTGACTGTATCATTCCAGTTTACTGAAAGAGAAACAACAACTGCATCTGCCCTGATTCGATGGAATATTGGTGCCGTGGAATGGGTACAGGGAGTAACTCCTGCCAACGGAAATGGAATTATTCGAGTGGTAGATCCTGACATGAACCTCAACCCTGAAACGGTAAACAACTTTTCAATTGATGTGTGGTCTGACTCAGACCTTGGCGGAATTGATCTGACAGTTACTGAGACGGGTCCTGCCACAGGAATCTTTGAGGGACAGATTACATTTACAACCAAGGACCAGTCATCTGGCCACAGATTGCGAGTAGTTGAGGGAGACTATGTCACTGCAAAATACGAAGATAATACTCTGCCAAAGCCATACAGCAAGGCAGACGAGCTCAAAGTGTCATCTAGCACACTGGTGGGTCCACGTATAGCGCCATTGGAACGCGTACCTGTCTCCAATCCAAGAGTCATTGACTCTTTTGGCATCAGTGTCCTCCAAGTAAAAGTAGATCAGCAGATTCAGATTACCGCTGACATATCTAACCAAAACATTGCAAGCCAGTCCTTCATCTATCTTGCCCAAATCCAGGACTCATCAGGTGCGGTACAGTCACTATCATGGATTACAGGAAACCTGGTCAAGGGCCAATCCTTTTCACCTGCAGTATCTTGGATTCCTGAGATTCCAGGAATGTATGCTGCAACGGTCTTTGTCTGGAACAGCCTTGATAATCCAATTGCACTCAGTCCTCCGCTTGAATTCTCAATCAATGTGACATGATTCCTTTGCTGCGATCAAATTCTCTATCGAAAATTTTTTGGCAGTTTAGGTAAAGTTTTAAGATAATTTCTTAAATCAAATTGATAATTTGTTGTTCACCTAATTGATAAAGAATGCCAGAAAAATAGTAATTGTATTGTGACAAAATAATTGAGAGGTTCAATAAAACTAGTCCATGTCTGTAATCTACAAGTATGTCTTGAGATCCTAGTTTCTGATTAGAAATCATATATAAAATGCAACAGAATTATGAGCAATTTTTATTTATGATCTTTACCATATTACTATCTCATGACGAAGAACATAATTGCTCATTTAGAATTCTGTGTAACCGGCAATACCATTAGAATATCTTCAAAAAAAACCTGAACTCCCACAAGGATGGGAGGGGGTAGTTGAATTGCCTGGCAAGAAGACGTACCAATTAAACATACGGCTGGATCATGAAAATTTTACTTTATTAAACCAAATTTCAAAGGATGCAAAACAAAGTCCAAGCACGGTAGGCTCACAAATCATATCACAATGGATGGAATTTTACTATTATAAGATACACCGAGGAGATGTTATTTTTTCAAAGCAGGTACTGAAAAAGATTATAGGTATTTTGGACAAATCAGATATTGACAAAATTTCTAAATTTATGGCAAAGCACATGATAAAGGAGATGAGATTACAGGAGGTGGATGTAACATATGCTGTTTTGTCTGACCGTATCCTAAAATGGAACAAGGGAAATAGCCTGCAACTCAATAGAATCAAACAAAACAACAGTCGCAATGATGGCTGTTTAGATGTGTTTATCTCCAAACATAATCTTGGATGCAACTGGTCCGAACTAGAATGCAAGACATACACGAAGGCTTTTGAAATGATTGGGCAAACTGTAATTTCCAGTGAATATGAAGAAGACATGTTTTGCATCAAGGTGATAAGCAGAGAGGACATGCAATAACATGATCTTATTTTTTTTGAAAAAAACTAGTAACAAATGCTAGCATTTGTAGCAAAAGTAACTGGGGCGGTTATATGCAATTGGTACGATATTCTGTTGCATGACAGATTTACAAATCCAAAATCTCAAAACAAATCTCACAAAAAATAGAATAGGAAAATCCCAATTGTCATCATTACAAGACACATGTCTGTGTCAAAATAAAACATCAGAACTTGTTACAACAGTTGAGGAAAGTGAAATCGTATGCAGGAACTGCGGAGTTGTATTTGGATTTGATGAAGATGAAAATAGTAACACCATTCCGTATCAACACATTACAAAATCCAAAATCAACTTGTATCAAAAAAGACAAAAGGGCGGAAACCCACATGATGTAAAAAATATGACACATATTTCAAATCTTAGATTGGAGAAAAATGATAATTCTGATATTATTTCATTTACAGACATTTGTGACAAGCTAAAATTACCTGACATCGCATCTGAGAACTGCTGGAAGTCATACTGTGCTTTGAAAAGACAGACAAGCAAATTTACCAGAGCAAAGGCAATGTGCCTTGCTATCTACCAAACCTGCAGGGACAGTTGCATTCCATTTGATGAGGATAAAATCCGAGATATCGTGTGCCAAAGCTTGGGTGTAAAAAATGCGCCAATGCTAAAAAGCATCATCTTCAAGGCAGGAAAAGAAAAATGTCCTGCTGAGTCAAATAGCAGGGAGGCATTCTACCTGAATTTGCATCTCTCTCAGGCACAAAGAGATCATGATATAGAGGATATCACCGTCCTGAGACGGATTGCAGCAAGATACTATGAAACTATTACAAATCCTCCCTCTTTGCTTTCCTTAAAAAATACTAGATTGTCATTTGCCATGAAAAACAACAATAATAATTCAGATTGTAACATCCTGGCCAAAAGGGCTGTGACACTGGCAATTCAGAGGTGTATCAAACATTGAGTAATAACATCATCCCATCAAAAACCAAGGTAAAAATTTCAGAAATACTTTCACCAGCTGTAAATGTTGGAATATGCACTCTATCTAACATTGAAAAATTTGCAGAGATTGCAAGAAATAACCCGGAATCATTGCCTGAAATTAAACTAGCAAAAGTAGACGAGGAATTCTATGCAATTAATCACCATGATGTCATACTGGGATGTATGCAGGCCGGTCCAGATGTCATCTCAGAGATCAACGGAGTGATCACAGATGATGACTGCAAAGGATCCACTGATATCTTACTTGCACATTTCAAAGAGATCCTGGAAAATGAGGTGTTCAATCCAGTGTCAATCTTTGACAGCATATACTATCTCGAAGAAAAACTACAGCTGCAAAAACAAGACATACTTGAAATGCTGCACATTAGCAGAACACCATTTGAGAAGATAATTCTCTCCAAAAATAACAACCGCATCTCTACAAAATCAATCGAGCAGGTGCAACTAATTGTAAACCAACTATCCCAAAGAAAAAATCTGGTGCCGTCCCAAGTATGTGTTCCGTTGTATGTAATATCAAAAATCTCAAGATTGGATGATGAATCACACCAGTTGCAGTTGATATCTCAGATTCATTCAGACTTGGATGCAATGAGTGATGGCTCCTTTGCATGGACTACTCCTGAACAGATTGACTCCATGATAAAATACATCAGACAGGATGCAACACACGAGGAAAACAACCGGGAAGAATCAACCATAGCCAACATGACAAAAATAAAAGATGTGGGAAAGATCGAGAAGTTAGAAAAAGAGAAAGACAAAGAGCCCCAAGCTGAAAAGATAGACCCTGAAACCCTTACAGTAAAAAAATCAATACCCAACATGATAATCATACCTGATGAGAATACAGGAAAACCGCAGATTCTGGTAAACAAGAGAACTGGCGCAGTATCAAAAGTAGAGCCAACAGACAACAATTCGATAATAAAGACCTCTTCTGTAGGCACAAAATCCCTCTATTCCATACCGCTTGATGTCACAAGACATTTGGACTTTGATAAATCTCAGATAAAGCACAAGAACTTTGAGTCACCAGGGCAGCTAATTGATGCACTAGGAATGTTTCCAAAGAATTCAAAACTGTCCTTATTCTGGAGCGTTACACAATAATTCCATGAATCGCACGCAAAACCACAATCTGTTGCAACTTGACAGAAAAGTAAAGCAAATCTTGTTCTACAAGAAAAAAATTCACAGAGACTCTACATGCAGCAAGGTTCTGGGGATGCTGTATCCGGATATAAAATTTACAGTTTCACAAATAGCATGTAACATAAACAAGCCATGTCTTTACACAAAAAAGATTGTATTGCAGATGTACTCAGACGGGTATTTGCTTCATGATGAAAAAAAGAAGTACAACCGAGCATATTTTCTATCTGATACGGGACGATGGTTTGCAGTATGCGTAAAGTTGGATTACATATCGTTTCAGTCACTGTGCATCTTATCCAAGACGTACTGCAAAGTCAAACAAGACCCCAACAGCAAGGCAAGCTGTTACATGTTATCAAAGTTCAGAGATACATTTGACAAGTCATGTGATGATGAAGACAGAGCATGTGCAAGTGCAGTGTATACGTCAAGAAACATTTCACGGTCAATTAGAATGCTGACTGACAGAAATCTGTTGTATTGTGCAAACGAGGATTTTGTAAGGATAAGCCCTGGAGTTTTTGATCAGTTGCAAAAATATGACGAGGATTTTGTATCTCTGGTATCATGGCAAAGTAAAATGTTTGAAAAATGCAGGAGAGAGCAATTCAAAGCAGTCATGACCAGTCCAGAAAAAAAGAACCTGCTCTCTTTCATTGGCCAAATCAATAGAAATGAAAGGTCCACTCTTACTTCCTGAAATTTGGAAATGAGATTGGACCTTTTGAGTTTCAGGGTTTTATTGTAATTACTCATTGTTCCTTGTGGAATCAGTAGTGGAGTCATTTCGTATCCTTTTGCTTGTATCAATGCTTGGCATTGCAGCAGCATTTGATGTAAGGTCAAGAAGAATTCCTGATGGAATATGGGTAATTTTTGGCGGAATTGGTGCCATATTATGTGCCTGGGACTATGATGATGGAGCCATGACTCCATATCATGTCATTACTGTTCTTACGTCAGTCTTTGCAGGAATGATATTGTGGAAATGGAAGATTGCAGGATTGGCAGATTCCTTTGCCATTCTTGCAATGGCTGTAATTCTACCTGTCCATTACGAGTTTGTAATGATGCCAATAATGATTCTGGTATCTGCATTTTTCCTGGTTGTGATCTCTGTTACTTTGTATAATGTATTCCTGAATGTGTCCGATATAATCAGGTCAAGAAAGATGGACATTTTCTCTGAGTTTTCAGAACCAAAACACAAAAAGATATTTGCGTTTGCATCTGTTCACAGAAAAAGAAAATATGAAAAATTTGTCATTCCAATTGAGAGTTCAATGAGCATAACACCCAATGTCAAATCATTTGCGTTTGCATCGTCTAGAAACAGAGTGACAAGATATGATCAATTACTGCAATCAAATGAAATGTATGTGCAAAATGTTCCACCGTTAATCGCTTACATGTTTGGTGTTGCAGTGTTTTTGTTGTTGCCGGAAATCCTAAGCAGGGTACTGATGTGACTATTTTTTATATACACTGGATCGATGTTTTACTTTTACCAGCAGCAAAATCATCTTGTCATTAACGATGGTGATGATTCCCCTATACACTCCCACTCTAAATTTGTAATACGGTGAATTTGCCATCTTGTCAAGTTTTTGATATGGATCATCCTTTGCAATCTCTTCTATCTTCAAGATGATTCTCTTGGCAATATCGTCAGGTATTTTTCCAAGATCTCTTTCTGCCTTGACCGTAAAGATTACAGTCCAGGTCATTATAGGCCGTATTTTGTTTTCATCTGTTCCAAAGTCTTAAACTTGCCTTTTTTGATATCCTTTACGGATTGTTCTATTTCTGAAATATCCTCTGCAGTGAGTAGTTCTGCATCTTCTTCCGCTTGAGATTTCAAAATTCTATTAATCATTACTTCAAAAGATTCTTGCTTGTAGTTCTTGAAACTTTCCCATTCTTCTTTTGATTTTTTAGAAACTGCAATAGATGTTTGGTCCATAGGTAACTATAGATACCTATAGTATTTAATCATTTATGTCAACTTGTATTTTGAGACGGTCTGGTCTTTTATCAAAATTCTTGATACTTTTTTGATTTGGGAAACTATTGGTCACTATCAAACATCCAAAAACCAAACGGACAGCTTGACTCAGTAAGAGATTTTTTAGGAACAACAGACAAGTCAAAGATATCATGCTGCCAGGCAATAGTACCAATTACGACTGATGTCAAGCTTGCAATCCGATCAGCTTCCAATATTGTGGGACTGCCATCAAAGAACCCATATCATAATACGGTTCGCTCCTTTGAGATCTGGTGGGACGGCACAAAAAAGCAGCTAAAGATAGTTCTGGTATCGCATTCGCCGCAAGACCTGGAATCCTTCAAGACTGCATTCTCGCAAATGTATCCCAATGCCACATATTCTAACCTGAAGACACTTGTACCTAAATGGTATACAGTATCAAAAGACTATGCCATATTTGATGTGTCAACTTATCATGGTCATTACAGTGCCTTGTTTGACAAGTCAAATGCTCATGGTATCATCACCAGAATTGCAAACACAATACAGCTTGCTGATTTTGCATGGATTCAGTTTGTCTTTGCACCATACAACTTTACCCCTTATCTAAAGTCACATCACAACCAGCTAAACCGCAGAATCAAGTTTGTCACAAGCAAAAAATTCCGGGACTGGATTGATAAGATCAAGGAAACAAAGCCGTATGAGAACCCGGAAAACGGAATGGACTTTTACAACAACTACAAGACAATGCAGTCAGATACATCACAAAAGATGCAAAAGTCACATGTCATCATGAGTATACGAGGGTTACTCTCCTCATCTGAAAACAATCATCATCATCTAGAATCAATTCCTTTTGATGACATAAAGTCAAACTATGAGCATCTAACATCATACACATACGACATTACAAAATTCTACAACAAAAAACCAAAAACAGCTGGTTCTCCAATTACAATATCTGGAGTAAAGAAAAATTTTACGAGACTATCCATGTTTGAGTTACGATTAATTCCTGCTGCAAAAAAGCCATTTGAAAATGCAATTAGTAACTACTTTAACACATCAAGACTGACGGGCAATTACAAAATTAGAAAGCCATTGCCATTTCTTGTACTGAATAATGACGAGATGTCTATGTTTGTGCATCTTCCTGATGCAGTCACTACAAAAAACTTGCAGACATCAAGGCATGTCTCGTTGCCATCCAAGGTAACATCGAAGAACGGATTCAATCTGGGATATTCTGAAGAGTCCAAAATCTTTAGCCAGTATGGTGGAATGGTAAAATCAACTGATGAGCAGTGCTCAGTGATATCGCCTGAGGACTTTTCACTACATGTCTACTGCGTAGGCGGGACTGGCTCTGGCAAGACCTCACTGATCAGAGAGATTGCAAAGCATCTTGAAGTATCAAACCTCAACGGAACATTCCCGAATGCCTTCATTTACCTGGATCCCAAGGGTGATGATTCCCTAAAGTTCATCCAGCAATGCAGTGAAGATTCCATTAATCATGGCAATGTGAATTTCCTGGACCCGATTGAGACTGATTTTTCAATTAACCCGTTGGAGCTGCCAAAATACAATCCATCAGAAAGACAGGAAACAGTTTCACGATATGTCGGATATTTCATGGAGATTCTAAAGGAATGGTACAACCAGCAGCAAAGCTTTGTGCAGATGGAGAGAATATTTCGCGTGTTGCTGTTTTACATGTACCAAAACAATGACGCACCAACTTTTTTGGACATGTATGATATTATAATTAACATACAGGAGGAACAAGAAAAATTTCTGCAGATAATGTTCAAGGCCTTGGGGATGCCGGACTCTGAGGCAATGAAGCAGGCATTGACATCAATTGCAACACTGAGACCTGAATCGTTTGTGCCGTTGCTAAACAGGGTAGAGCAGTTCGTCACTGATCCAATATTAAAAAAGGTATTTTGCGTAAGACACGGAACCGTAAAGTTTGAAGACTTGATAGAGCCAAACCAGTATACCATAGTTAGAATATCCTCACTGCATCTGGCTCATCACATACAGCCGTTGGCAATCCAGGCCTTTGTAATAAAATTGTGGTTTACCATACAGGAAAGGGCATCACGAATTGCAGAAAAAGATAGAAATTATGTCATACTGGCCTTGGATGAATTCCAGATAGTATCAGATCTGCATGTGTTGCCGATGATTCTATCGCAAGCAAGATCATATCGTCTCGGATTATTATTGGCACACCAGACAACTGCGCAAATTTCTGACTCTTTGTTGGAAGAAATTACCGGAAACTGTGGAACTCAGCTAGCTGGCAGAATATCTGGCAAGGACGCATCAAAACTGGCAAGCATCTGGGATCCAAGATTCTCAAAGGAGATTCAGCAGCAACTGGCATCTCAGGAGGACTACC
>Ga0224512_10002643_pt1 | contig 16253 bp, 14 predicted proteins | sample SF_May12_sed_USG_4_FD_169103 | JGI IMG/M metagenome (GOLD analysis project Ga0224512, IMG submission 169103) | Sediment microbial communities from San Francisco Bay, California, United States - SF_May12_sed_USGS_13 | ecosystem: Environmental > Aquatic > Marine > Sediment | place: USA...
GGGCGACCAGAACGAAGCCGGCCAGTATCAGCCGCAGGATGGATTTTGGACGGAAGAATCTCACATCTATACCGGAATTCGGGCCAAGGACTGCAAAGGGATCTTATGGCACGTCGGCCATGATGCTGCACCCGCCGGGCTAGGTGTGCGCGATCGGATGCTCTGTGAACAGGTTGTCGCGCAATTCCCTGTCGAATACCGGATCGCGACGCCTGATCCATTCCAGCACCATGGCGGCGTGCTCTTTCTCCTCATCCCGGTTGTGGGCAAGAATCGCCTTCAGCTCTGCATCCTTGCAGGCGTCCATACGCTGGTTATACCAGTCAACGGCCTCCAGCTCCTCCATCAGCGAGGTGATGGCGCGGTGCATGTCGCGCGTCTCATCGGCAAGCTCGCCTACCGGTTCGTGATAGCCTTCATTCGCCATAATGTTCTCCTGCCGGTTCTCCGGGTGCTGCCCTGTTATATGTGTAATCGCACTCTAACCCAGCCGCCGGCATTAATAAAAACCGGGCCGCAAAACCGGGGGGCGTATTGATTTATTATACTTATAAATCAGTTATATATGTAATATATAGAGAATCTACGCGAGATTGGTGTCGCGTCTGCAGGGCCACACACCGGGACCGCTGCAGAGACAGGCTCAGTCCACCCATGCACGGGCATTGCGGAACATGCGCATCCAGGGCGCATCCTCGCCCCAGTCATCCGGGTGCCAGGAATTCTGAACGCTGCGGAACACGCGCTCCGGGTGCGGCATCATGATCGTTACCCGGCCGTCCGGCGTGGTCAGGGCCGTGATGCCCTGCGGTGAACCATTGGGATTGGCCGGGTAGCGCTCCGCCACCTGGCCGTGGCCATCGACGTAACGGGCCGCCACCAGCCCGGCATCGAGCGCCCGCTCCGCTCCGGCCGGATTATCGAATTCCGCACGCCCTTCCCCGTGCGCCACGGCAATCGGGATCACCGAGCCCGGCATGCCGGCAAAGAACAGCGAGGGCGAATCGAGGATCTCCAGCTGCGAGAAACGCGCCTCGAACTGCTCCGAACGATTGCGCACGAAGCGCGGCCACGGCTCGGCCCCCGGGATCAGCGTCTTCAGTCCCGACAGCATCTGGCAGCCATTACACACGCCCAGAGCAAAACTGTCCTTACGCTCGAAGTAGGCGGCAAACATGTCATTCAGGCGCGGATTGAACAATACCGATTTGGCCCAGCCCTGCCCGGCACCCAGCACGTCACCGTAGGAAAAGCCGCCGCAGGCCACCAGGCCGGTGAATTCCTCCAGGGCCTGCCGTCCCGCCATCAGGTCGCTCATGTGCACATCGACCGCCTTGAAGCCGGCCCGGTGAAAGGCGGCTGCCATCTCGGTCTGGCCATTGATACCCTGCTCTCTCAGGATGGCAATCTGCGGCCGAATCCCACGTGTGATATACGGGGCAGCGACATCCTCGTCGATATCGAAGGTGGTGCGGCACTGGATACCCAGGTCCCCGGTGTCCAGCAGGCCATCGAACTCCTCCTGCGCGCAGTCGGAGTTATCGCGCAGGGACTGCATCCGCCAGGTGGTCTCCGACCAGGCGCGCTGCAGATTGACGCGCGTATCACCGAACACCGACAGGCTGTCGTGGGTGAACATGACCTGGTCGGAATCATTCAGGCCACCGATCACGTGGCTGTACTGGCCCAGTCCGGCCTCATGCAGCGCCTCGATGACGGCATCGGTATCCATGTGACGCACCTGGATGACAGCGCCCAGTTCTTCGGAAAAAAGTGCCGCCACCGGGTCATCGCCCAGCTCGTCCAGCTGGGCCGACACCCCGCAGGCACCGGCAAAGGCCATTTCACACAGGCAGGCGAACAGGCCACCGTCAGAGCGGTCATGGTAGGCCAGCAGCAGGCCGGCGGCATTCAACTCCTGGATGACGGCGAAGAAGGCCTTCAGTGCCTGCGGGTCATCGAGGTCGGGGGCATGGTGCCCGACCTGCTTGTAGACCTGTGCCAGCGCCGAGCCCGCCAGCCGGTTCGCACCCTTGCCCAGGTCGACCAGCACCAGGTCGGTGTCCCCCTGGTCGGTGCGCAGTTGCGGTGTCAGGGTATGACGCGCATCCAGCACCGGCGCAAACGCGGAAATGATCAGCGACAGGGGCGAGGTCACCGAGCGTTCTTCCCCGGCCTCGTTCCAGACGCTCTTCATCGACAGCGAATCCTTGCCCACCGGTATGGCGATGCCCAGCGCCGGGCACAGCTCCTGGCCAACCGCCCTGACGGTGTCAAACAGCGAGGCATCCTCGCCGGGATGCCCCGCCGCCGCCATCCAGTTCGCGGACAGGCACACCTTGCCGAGACCCTCGATGCGGCTGGCGGCGATATTGGTGATTGCCTCCCCCACCGCCATACGACCCGAGGCCGGGCCGTGAACCAGCGCCACCGGGGTGCGCTCACCCATGGCCATGGCCTCACCGGTATAGCCGATGTAATCCGACACGGTCACCGCCACGTCCGCCACCGGCACCTGCCAGGGCCCGACCATCTGGTCGCGGGCCACCATGCCGGTCACCGAGCGGTCACCGATGGTTACCAGGAAGGTCTTGCTGGCCACTGTCGGCAGCCGCAGTACCCGATAGGCGGCCTCCGTCACATCTAGTCCCGCGGTATTGAATTCCGGCTTTTCGAAGGGGTGGTGGCTGACATCGCGCAGCATCTTCGGCGGCTTGCCCAGCAGCAGGCCCATGGGCAGGTCGATGGGCGTGTTGTCGAAATGGCCATCTCCAAGTACCAGCTGCTGCTGCCCGGTCGCCTCGCCGAGTACGGCATAGGGGCAACGCTCACGTTCGCACAGGGCCTGGAACTGCGCCATGTGCCCGGCCTCGATCGCCAGCACATAGCGCTCCTGCGACTCGTTGCACCACACCTGCATGGGCGACATGCCCGGGTCGTCGTTGGGGATGGCGCGCAGCTCGAAACGACCGCCGCGGCCGCTGTCGTTGACCAGTTCCGGCACCGCATTGGAGAGGCCACCGGCGCCGACGTCGTGTATCGAGAGGATCGGGTTGTCGGCGCCCAGCATCCAGCAGGCGTCGATAACCTCCTGGGCACGCCGTTCCATTTCCGGGTTACCGCGCTGTACCGAGGCGAAATCCAGGTCTTCCGCGCTGGCCCCGCTGGCCATGGACGAGGCGGCCCCCCCGCCCAGCCCGATCAGCATGGCCGGTCCGCCCAGTACCACGATCGGGGTTCCCGCGGGGATATCGCCCTTGGCGACATGTTCCTCGCGGATCGTGCCGCAGCCACCGGCCAGCATGATGGGCTTGTGGTAACCACGCAGCTCGTGGCCATGCGGTCCCGGGACACGTTCCTCGAAGGTCCGGAAGTAACCGCACAGGTTCGGCCGGCCGAATTCGTTGTTAAAAGCCGCTGCACCCAGCGGGCCCTCGATCATGATATCCAGTGCCGACACGATCCGTGCCGGCCGGCCGTGATCGGTTTCCCACGGCTGCCAGGCGCCCGGGATGCGCAGGTTGGAGACCGAGAAACCACACAGGCCGGCCTTGGGCTTGGCGCCGCGCCCGGTGGCCCCCTCGTCGCGGATCTCGCCGCCGGAACCGGTGGCCGCGCCCGGGAAGGGTGAAATCGCGGTCGGGTGGTTGTGGGTCTCCACCTTTATTACCAGGTGCCCGGCCTCGGTATGCGGCCGGTATTCCCGGGACCCGGGGTCGGGAAAGAAACGCTGCACCTTGAAGCCCTGCGTCACGGCGGCATTGTCACTGTAGGCGGACAGGATGCCGTCCGGGCTGGCCCGGTAGGACTCCCGGATCATATTGAACAGGCTTTTGTCCTGCGGCTTGCCGTCGATGATCCAGCTGGCATTGAATATCTTGTGGCGGCAATGCTCGGAATTGGCCTGCGCGAACATCATCAGTTCGATATCGGCCGGGTTGCGCCCCAGGTTGGCGAAATTCTCCACCAGGTAATCGATTTCGTCCGTGGATAGCGCCAGCCCCAGGTCGGTGTTGGCCGCCTCCAGTGCGGCGCGGCCGCCGCCCAGCACATCGATGGTCTGGAACGGGGTCGGCTCGGCATGCCGAAACAGGGCGTCGCTGTCATTGATATCGAACAGCACCACCTCGGTCATGCGGTCATGCAGCAGGGGCATGACGGCATCGTATTCCGCATCGCTTAGTTCAGCACCACCCTGCATCTCCAGGGTATAGACGATACCGCGTTCTACGCGGCGCACATTGACCAGTCCGCAGTTGTGCACGATATCGGTGGCCTTGCTGGACCAGGGGGAGATCGTACCGGGCCGCGGGACCACGACCAGGGGAACGCCGGAGACCTCCCCGGACTGCCGTGCGGGTCCGTAGCTCAGCAGCTTCTCGAGAATCTCCTGCTGCCCGGCATCCAGCCGCTCCTCGAGCTCGACGACATGCAGGTAATCGGCACTGAACCGGACCACGCCCGGTACCAGCTCGCGCAACTGCCCAAGCAGCTTGCTGTTGCGAAACTCTGACAGTGCCGGGCTGCCGCGCAGGTGTAGCATCAGGTATCCGTTAATGCCGGGATGGGAAAGCCGGCAATCATACTGGAACAACCGGGTGCGCAAAAGTCAGGATAGGGTACGCCAGTCCAGCCCCGTCTCCTGCCCCGCAATCGCGATCCACTCAGGCTCGCAGTCCAGGGCGGCGGCCAGCGCATCTCGCGCCAGCTCCGGGTGGTTGTTCTTGTCGCTGAGGTGAGCCGCCACGACGTGCTGCAGGCGCGTGGTATCGATACGCCCGAGCAACTCCGCGGCCTGTGCGTTGCTGAGGTGCCCCAGCGGGCCGCCGACCCGTGCCTTGAGGTGACTGGAATACGGGCCCTGCGCCAGCATCACCGGATCGTGGTTGCATTCCAGCAGCAGGGCATCGCAACGATCCAGGGCCTCGCAGATATGCGCCGTGATCCTGCCGGTGTCCGTCAACACACCGAGTCGCAGGGTCCCGTCGGAAAACACAAACTGGCAGGGCTCGCGGGCGTCGTGGGGTACGGTGTAGGGATGGATTTCGAGATCGCCGAATGCCATGCCCGCGTGGGCATCGAAACGATGCAGTGCGGGCAGCACCTCTTCCTGCAGCAGCAGGCCGGTACCGTTGGTCGACCAGACGGGTAACCCGTACTTGCGCGCCAGCACGGGCACACCCCGGATGTGATCGCCATGTTCATGGGTCACCAGCAGCGCGGACAGTTCATCCGGACTGCGACCCAGGCGGGCCATGCGGCGCTCCGTCTCCCTGCAGGAAAACCCGCAATCGACCATCACCAGGGTTGAGGCGGTTTCGACCAGGGTGGCATTGCCCCGGCTGCCACTGCCTAAAGATGCGAAGCGCATGCAAATGGCAGCGGCTGACTAACGCAACTGTTCCTCCAGCAGGGTCAGGATGCGTTTGGCAGTTGTGGAATTATCCCGCTTGCCGGCGGCATCGTTGACGATCACCTGGGTTTCCGCGCCCCTGGCGATCAGGGTGATCCGGTAAAGCGTCGCATCCACCTCGTCGTCGGCAGACCAGAAGGCAAGCTTCGACAGCAGCCCCTCCTTGTCCTGGTCACCCAGCGGGTCGTTGTAGCGTACGTAGTAGACACCCTCTGACCGGTTGCGGTCTTCCACGGCAAAACTTACCCGGTCCAGGGCCACACCGGTACGCCGCCAGGCACGTGAAAAGTCTTCGCCCAGGATCAGCTGGGTGCCGCTGTCATCGCTCACCAGCTGCGCACGCGCCTCACGCGTTGAGGTCCGGGCCAGCTGCTGCTGCGCCTTCTGCTCCTCGACGCCCAGGTAGACCATAATGCGCTTGAGCATCTCGGCCTCGAGTTCCGGGTCGGAGGCACGCGGTTTCCAGACCGTGCTGGTGTCGGTCGCACCACCGGTTACCACCTCCTCTACGCCCCGGTGGGTCAGATAGAGTTCCGTGGTCCCGGCTTCCTCACCCTTCTCGAGACGTACCCGGTACTGGTCACGGGTTGCCGCCGAGTAGGCGAAATCGATGACCTTGCCCAGGGTATTGCGAATCACCCCCTGGGGAATATCAGCCCGATTCTCTGCCCAGCCGGTTTCCAGGATACCGACCCGTGGATCCTCCTTGTTGATCAGAAACCCCTCCTGCATCCAGAACTCGCGGACCCGGGACCATACCCGGGAGGGCTCACCGGGGATCACCAGCCATTGCTGGTCCCCGTCACGGGCCACGCGCATACTCGCCTGGTCCGGCAACACCGTCTCGGCGCCCGTCGCCGGCATGGAATCGCTGTAGTCGGAAATCTGCGCGCTCGCCTTGTCGAGCGTGTCCGGTGCCTCGTTGATGGTTGCCGAGCTCAGGTCCGGCGGGACCTCGAGGGCGTCCGTGGTCCTGCTCTTCTTGTAGTCCACCTTCCTGCCGGGCGCCACCTTGTCCGCGGTGCCGCATGCGTTCAATAACAGCAGGCAGCTCAAGGCAGTGATTACAGTCTTCGAAAATAGGCTGGTTCGCATTATCAGTTCTCTGTTATGTAAGGACACCGGCCTGCCTGAGTGCCTGCCGTACAGTGTCATGGAATTGTTCAGCCAACGGCGTCATCGGCAATCGGATGCCGGCCGGGATCATCCCCATCTCGTGCAGCGCCCATTTGACCGGAATCGGATTCGATTCGACAAACAGCGCCTGGTGCAGCACTTCCAGCGGCCGGTTGATGTCCAGCGCGCCGTCGCGGTCACCCGCCAGGGCGATGCTGCACAGCTTGTGCATTGCCGCCGGCGCGACATTGGCGGTCACCGAGATATTGCCCTTGCCACCCAGCAGGATCAGTTCCATGGCGGTCGCATCATCGCCACTGTAGAGGTCAAGGCGGTCACCGCAGCGTTCCAGGATCTCTCTCGCGCGCCCCATGTCACCGGTCGCCTCCTTGATGCCGACGATATTGGAAATCCTGGCCAGGCGCTCGACCGTCCCGGGCAGCATGTCACAAGCGGTGCGCCCGGGGACATTGTACAGAATCTGGGGTACCGGAACGGCTTCCGCCACCGTGCGGAAATGCCGGTACAACCCTTCCTGGGTAGGCTTGTTGTAATACGGTGTCACCAGCAGGCAGGCGTCAACGCCGGCGTTCATGGCGCAGCGGGTCAGGTCAATGGCCTCGCGGGTGGAATTGGCACCGGTTCCGGCGATAATCGGGATACGCCCCGCGGCCATTTCCACGCTGCGGTGGATCAGGTGGCAATGTTCCTCCTCGTCGAGGGTCGCAGACTCCCCCGTGGTACCCGCCACCACGATGGCATCGCTATGGTTTTCGACATGGAAGTCGATCAGGCGCTGCAGGCTGTCCTCATCGATGTCGCCACCCGGGTGCATCGGGGTCACCAGCGCCACCATACTGCCGTGAAACATGTAAATCGCTCCCTACCCTGTCAGAGACCGACATGGTACTGGCGCCATCCCTGACTGACAAGACGAATACCCGCGCCGGCTGCCGGAGGCAATACCGGGGCATCTCCAAGCGGAATAATGCTAGACTGTTGAAACAAACCAGATAATCAGCCCCCGCGAGGGCGGCTATACGGACTCGATGAACAAACAATCCAAGACAAACATGAACCAGCTGGTCCTGTCCGCCCTGGGCGAGGACAAGCCCGGCATTATCGACGAATTGTCACGCTGCGTCCTCGACTGCGGCTGCAGCATTGTCGACAGTCGCATGACTGTACTCGGGGGTGACTTTGCCATCCTCCTGCTGGTCGCCGGGAACTGGAATAACATCGCCAAACTGGAAAACCAGATTCCTTCCCTCGAGGAACGGCTGGCCCTGACGATCACCGCCCGGCGCACCGCCATCAGGGAGATCCGCAAGGACCTCCTCCCCTACGGGGTCGATGTGGTGGCACTCGACCAGCCGGGGATCGTGCATAACCTGGCGAGTTTCTTTTCACAGCGCAAGATCAATATCCAGGAGATGGTCACCTCGACCTATGCCGCCGCACACACCGGCACCCCGATGTTTGCCGTTCACCTGAGCGTCGATATACCGGCCACCATGCAGATTTCTGTACTGCGTGACGAGTTCATGGACTTCTGTGACCAGTTGAATCTCGATGCCGTTATCGAGCCCGTGAAGGGCTAGGGAGCCGGAGGACCCTGCCAGGAACATGGGCAAGATCGGCACAGGCAGGAAAGTACCCGATTTCAGTCTGCCTGCAACGGGCGACCAGACCCTGTCCTTGTCGGACTTCAGGGGAAAGAATGTGGTCGTGTACTTCTACCCCAAGGACAGCACCCCGGGCTGCACCCTGGAGGGACAGGACTTCCGGGACGAGATCAACAAGTTCCGGCGCCGCAAGACCGCGGTACTGGGTATTTCCCGCGACAGCATCAAGTCACACGAGAACTTCAAGGCGAAGCAGGGCTTCCCCTTCGAACTGCTCTCCGATACCGACGAAAAGGTCTGCAGGCTGTTCGATGTCATTAAGGAAAAGAACATGTATGGCAAAAAGGTGATGGGTATCGAGCGCAGCACCTTCCTGATAGACGCCAAGGGCGTGTTGCGCAGGGAATGGCGCAAGGTGAAGGTCAAGGGCCATGTAGCGGAAGTGCTGGAAGCGATCAGGGAACTGTAAGCAGAGCGGACGTGGCCATGCTGCGCCCGCTGTCTGCTGGAGGCAGCGACTCAGCCTGCCGGTTTTCCCGCCGGGGTTTCCGCAGGCGACCCGGCAAGTGTCTCCTTGCGCGGCCAGGCATTTAGCACAGCCTGCACCAGGGTGGCCAGCGGTATAGCGAAAAACACCCCCCAGAAACCCCATATCCCGCCAAACACCAGCACCGCAATGATGATGGCGACCGGGTGCAGGTCAACGACCTCGGAGAACAACAGCGGCACCAGCAGGTTTCCGTCAAACGCCTGGATCACTCCGTAGGCGACCAGTACCCAGGCAAAATCCGCGCCCCAGCCCCACTGGAAATAGGCAATGATGGCGATGGGGACCGTCACGACAGCGGCACCGATGTAGGGGATGATCACGGACAACCCGACCATGGTGGCCAGCAACAGGGCGTACTGCAGATCCATGAAAATAAACGTTGCGAATGACACCATTCCGACGATGACGATCTCCCAGACCTTGCCGCGCACGTAATTGGAGACCTGCAGGTTGACGTCATGCCAGACCTGGTCGGCAAGGCGACGTTCGCTTGGCAACTGCTTGCTGAACCAGGCCAGGATGCGGTACTTGTCCTTGAGAAAGAAGAACGCCAGCACCGGCACCAGGAAAATGTACACAATCAGTGTGATCAGGCTGATAACCGAGGCTACCGACACGGACAGCAGTCGCTGGCCCATGGCCGTGATTTCGGAACGGATCGCCTGGATCAATTCGTTGACCTGCTGCTCGGTGAACAGGTTCGGGTATTTTCCCGGCAGCTGCAGCAGGGCTTCCTGCCCGTGTCCCATCATTACCGGCAGCTGCTGTACCAGCTGTGTCAGCTGGGATGACAGGCGCGGCACCATCCAGAACGTGGCAAAGACCAGGAAGGAGATAAACAGGATAAACACCAGCACCACGGCGGAGATACGCGGTGCATGGAGTCGGGTGCATTTCTCGACCACCCCGTCCAGCAGGTAGGCGATCACCACGCCCATCAGTACCGGTATCAGCATGTCGCCAACGGTGACTATCACCACCAGACCGGCAATCAGTATCCCTGCAAGAATGACAACCTGCGGGTCGGAAAAATGCCGGTGGTACCATTCGCGCAATATATTCATGACTCAGGAGCCCTGGCCCGCTTGCAGCTGCCGGTAGTGTTCCCGGAAGATTTCTTCCAGTGCATCGATCACCTCCGCCGCAGCAGTACCCTTCATTATATGCGTGGCTACAATATCCGATGTGGCACTGAGCATTTCGCTTTTATCCAGCATCGGGTAGGTCTTTGACAGTCGTTTCAGTCCGGCCACCACAGACTCCTGTGCCGGTCGTTCAATAGCGAGAGGTTCGGTGACCACAACCGCCGCCCCTCCGCCGGCTGTGCGCGGCGCGGGATGCGTGATGCGCTGTCCGAGGAATTCCGCGAAGGCCAGCAGGGTTTCCCGATCGCCGGGTCCGAGCTGCCGGTAGATTTCCATCAATTGCTGGTCGGTCACTGCCACGGCAACAAGTCAGGCGCTGCTACAGATCGGGGCGTGGCCGGTTGAACTAGCTGTCATCCTGGTGCGACAGGCAATAGGCACGCGCGAATTCGAGCAGCTCATCCATCGCACGCTGGCGGAATTTCTGCTTCTGGTGCACGAACGAGAACGGCCGTTCGAGTGGCGGGTCCAGTTCCAGCGCGACCAGGGTGCCGAGCTGCAATTCCTTGTTGATGGTCACCTCCGAAACGATGGAGACACCCATGCCCGCCTCCACCGCCCCCTTGATGGCCTCGGGACTGCCCAGCTCCATGGAGACATGCACGTCAGTCGAATTCATGCCCAGTTTTGAAAGGTATTCCAGGATGACCTCACGGGTCCCGGAGCCTTCCTCGCGGTCGATATAGGCCGCCTCCAGCAACTCGGGTAACCTGACCTTCTGCTGCTGAGCCAGGTTGTGCTGCGGCGAAACAATCGCGACCAGGCGGTCCTTGCGGCACTCCTCCACCACCAGGTTCTTGTTCATGACCGGGGCCTCGACCACGCCCAGGTCGATGTCGTTGTTCTCCACCATATGCACAATGCCATCGGAGTTGGACACCTTGAGGTGGACATTGATATCCGGGTATTTCTTCTTGAAGTCCCCCAGCAGCGCCGGGAGCATGTACTCGGCAATGGTGGTGCTGGCACCGATGATCAGGACACCGCTGATCTCGCCCGTCATATCGCGAACGGCATTCTCCATCTCGGCATAAAGATCGAAGATGCGGTCGGCAAACTCGTAGACCCGCTGACCTGCCTCGGTCAGGCTGATCCGGTTATGGGTACGGTCAAACAGGCGGGTATTGAAATACTCCTCGAGCTGGCGAACCTGGAAGGTCACCGCGGGCTGGGTCATGTGCAGGCTTTCCGCCGCCTTGGTGAAGCTCAGCAGGCGGGCGACGGTATGAAAAACCTGTAATCTGCGGTCAGCCATGGTCTTTTCCGGGTACACACCCCCGTATTGGCCGGGGTGTCTCTTATAAGGCCTTGAGACTATAAAATATATTCAGGAGATTCTCCAACCTAATCGGTCGAAGTCACCTCAATAGACGTGACGACGACAGGGCCCACGGCAGCAACGAGCCGGTCAATACGACCCGGGATGCACGCTGGCTGTGGACTCTGATCGGGATTGACGCAAGCCCGTGATTTGCAGGGCCTGAGGTGAAAAAGGCGGTATATCGAAGAGGGGGATAGGTAGGGGGCCGATATACCGCCTGGTGAAAAACTGTTGTAACCAGACTAGCAGGGTGGCCGGTACCCGGGAATGCGGCATAGTGTCGCAGCCCTCCCGGATCAGAGGGGGTACTGCCAGCCGAGCGTCAGGCTCCAGTCGGTTTCCAGTTGCGGCCCGTTCAGGTCCTGGTGCAGCGGGCGGCCCCACTCGGCCGCCAGGCGATGCCCCTTGAAGGCCCCGTCAGCCGGAGAAAAGCTCAGCCCCAGCAGCAGGTCAAGCCGCTCGCCACCACGCAGATCAGGATCAGCCGTCGGCACCATCATGGCCATCATCGGCGCCAGCTCGCTGTCCCGACCCTCGATATCGTCCCACCACTGCACATCGAGACGCAGCGAGGCACCCCAGCCCGACATGCCCTGGCGCGACACCCAGGCCGTCAGCCGGTAGCGGTCACCCAGGGTATAGTCGTTGTCGTTCTCGCCCAGCCGGATCGTCGCCAGCGCCTGCGCACCCCAGGACAGATCTGCAGCCGCGCCCAGCCAGGTGATACCCGGCAGGATGTCATAGGTACCGGAACCGGTCTGCATCGGGTATGGCAGGTGCTGGTCCGCCCCCATCGGCGTGTCGTCCCGCTCATCAATGGAACCGGTCGGCAGCCCGAGCCCGGCGTTCAGGTGCAGTTGATGGCTGCCCCACTGGCCGAGACGGTAGAGCGCGCCGAGCGTGACGTCGCCGACGCCGTCCGCCTCGGTCGTGAAGCCACCGCCCATGCCGGTGACATGCTCCATTTCCGTATCGAGCCAGGGCAACATCAGTATCAGGGTCAAATCGTCGCTGACGCCGTACATGGCACCGAACATGTGCATATCCATGGTCATGCGTTCGGGTGCAACGCTATAGCCCTGTCCGAGGACCCCGGCCGTGCCCAGTCGATCCGTGCCCGCCCGGTTGCCTTCCATTTCCATGCGCATCCAGCGGTAGGAAAACATCCAGTTGCCCTCATGGTGGATATGCGCGCCCATCACCCCGATGGGTTCATGGCCGGGATGCAGGGCATGCCCCGTCTCGTGGTGCAGGTGCTGGTTTGCAGCCAGTGTTTTACCGGAAACAGCCGCCAGGATCATGAAGATCGCGGCAGCGGGACGCTTGTCTATCATACCAACCTCATGCGAGTACCGAATTGAATGATGGTTATAGCCGGCGTGGACGGGTGCGGGGAGCATCAATTTCAGAAAGCTGCCCGAACAGAATGCCGCCGCGGGAATGTGTCCTGCCAGTACCTGCTCCATGGTTCTTGCTGCCAGTCCTGCGGCCTGACAGGACAATGACATGCTACTTCCGTACAGGGTCCGAAAGAATGCGTCAAAGTGTCGCACCACTTGCCGCAGCGAACGACCCGCTGCATCATCCACCCATGCGCGCGACCACTGCACGGACACCCGAGGATACTGCCCGCCGGAACCTGCAGCGGTTGTTTCTGCTGCGCAATATCACCATCCTGGCGATTGTCACGGGCACATTGCTGGCGACCGCCGTCTACGCAATGGACCTGCCGCAGCGCCAGCTGGTGGTGATCATTTGCCTGCTGTTTGGCCTGAATTTGCTGACACTGCTGCGCATCAGGACAGCGCAGACGGTCACTGATGCGGAGTTGTTTATCCAGATGCTGCTGGACGTGGCCGGCATCACCGCGGTGTTCTATTTCACCGGCGGCGCCACCAACCCCTTTGTGTGGTTTTTCCTGTTACCGCTGATCATCGCAGCGACCATCCTGCCACGGGTCTACACCTGGATCATGGCGGCCCTGACCGTGGCCTGTTACTCCGCCCTGCTGTTTTACAATGTCCCGCTCCCCCATGGCGGCATGCACCATGACGGCGGTTTCGAGATGCACGTGTTCGGCATGTGGCTGGGTTTCGTCATGAGCGCCGGCTTCGTCGCCGTACTGATCGTCCGCATGGCACACAGCCTGCGAGAGCGGGACCGCAGGCTGGCCGAGGCCCGCGAACAGGCCCTGCAAAATGAACAACTGGTCGCCCTGGGCACGCTGGCGGCCGGCGCGGCACACGAGCTGGGCACCCCCCTGGGCACCATGGCCATACTGGCCGCGGAACTTGAACAGGAATACGCCGGATCGTCAGACAAGGACCTGCAGAGAAAACTGGGGATCATCCGGCAGCAGATCGACCGCTGCAAGGAAGCCCTGTCCGTGGTATCAGCATCCGCCGGGGCCAGCCGGGCCGAGTCCGGGCACCGCATGCCGGTCAGGGACTATCTCGAGGAGATCATCACGGAGTGGCAGGTCCTGCGCCCGGGGGCCAGGCTCAGTTTCCTGCCTGGGGAAATAGCCCCGGACTGCAACCTGATTGCCGAGCGCACCCTTACCCAGGCACTGGTTAACATTCTGAACAATGCAGCAGACGTCTCTCCAGAGGATATCCAGCTGAAGGCCAGCTGCACATCGACCGGCCTGGTACTGGAGATCGGCGACCATGGCCCGGGGCTGGGACAGGATCTGCACGCTCGACTGGGCAAGACACCGGTGACCACAAAAACCGAGGGCATGGGCGTCGGGCTCTACCTGTCCTACGCCACCATCGAACGCCTGGGTGGCACGCTGTCATTCCTGAACCGGGAGGGCGGCGGGACCCTGACCCGGATCGTGCTCCCCCTGCTGAAGACAACGTCTGGAACGACATGACGATGGGAAACCCGCCCGGATCGAATGAGAAACCGTCACTGCTGCTGGTTGACGACGATGAGATCTATTGCGCGGTACTCGGTGATGCCCTGAGCAAACGTCATTACATTGTCCATACAGCACACGACCTGGGCTCTGCCCTGGAGATTGCCCGGGCTCAGGAACCGGAATACGCGGTTGTAGACCTGCGCATCGGTACCGAGTCCGGCCTGAAACTGGTGAAGCAGCTGGTCGAGCTCGACGAGAACACCCGCATCATTATGCTGACCGGTTATGCCAGTGTTGCCACGGCCGTGGAGGCCATCAAGCTGGGTGCCGTTCATTACCTGGCCAAGCCCGCAAATGCCGACGAGATCGTGGCCGCGCTGCAACGCGGCGCGGGCGACGCCTCCGTCCCGTTGTCCGGGAAGCCGCTTTCGGTGAAGCGGCTGGAATGGGAACACCTGCAGAAGGTGCTGATGGAGTACCACGGGAATATCTCCGCCGCTGCCCGAGCCCTGAAGATGCACCGCCGCACCCTGCAGCGCAAGCTCGCCAAGCGACCCGTTAGGGAATGATCAATAACATGAAAGGTGACATGCAGGAGCGCCTCGTTTATGCCCGGCGCTTAATCGGGTGCAGGCGCGATTTACGGCTGGAAATCAGCCACGGAACCCACGGAAGGACACGGAAAGATAAAACCAGGGAAATTCTGATCAAGAGATGCAGGATGGCAAAACGCCTGCGTTCCCAACACGTGATATCGATGGGCACGGCCTGTCGGCCTTTGCCCATCCTACGATCTGCAGCACGCAGGGTGCGTTTCACGCACCGGGTGTATCACTTATCCGTGGTAACAATGGCGCGCAAAGCGCGCCCTATGCAAATCACCTGGCATAAAAAAAAGCCGCGTTTCCGCGGCCTTTTTAATCAACCCGAAAGATACGAATCAGAACTTGTAGGAATAACCCACGTCAACCGAGTTCTGGTCCATCTCGATGGCACCCGGGATACCGAATGCCGTCTGGGATGATTTAACTTCCTCGTTGAAGGCATGCATGTAGGCAAAGCTCCACTCGCTTTGCTTGTCAGGGCGGTAGGTAAACCCGACCGTGGCATGCTTTTCGATAACTGCCGGCGCCAGGAAGTTGAACAGCACCTGGCTGTCAGGTATCGGCTGATCATTCATTGAAAAACCGGCCCGGAAGGTCCACTGGTCACTGTGATCATATTCCGCGGCCAGTCGGTAGATGTTGATGTCTTCCCAACCAAAGCCCAATCCATCATCCCTGCCAAGCCACTCACTGTCAGGACCACCTCCCGGAATTGTCACATCAAAACTCGGGGGCGTCGGTTGCCCGGCAAGCGCGTTGAAAATGGGGCCAACATTGGAAATCGAATTGACACCTTCATATAGGATGCGCTGATAGTCCAGAGACACCTTCAGTTTGGGCGTCGCCTGGAAGGTCGCACCCAGGGTGAAATTGGCCGGGATATCAAAGTCACCCTGCTCGGCAAAGAGTTCCTCATAGTCATCTAACTCGCTCATGTAGATCTTGCTCGAGATTGACGCCCCTAATGTCACCTTCTGATTCAGTTCACCCAGCCAGCCGACGCGTACACCGGCACCAAAAGACCAGTCACTATTGTTGCCTGTTAGCCCATTCGATGGAACAGCTGCATATCCACTTGGACATGTTGCTGCATTGGCAGGATTAGTTGCGACCGAGTTAGTGAAACACTGGAAATTACCCAGGCCACGGGCGCTGAAGCGCTGCACACCGATGAGCAATGAAGCGCCAACCGAGTTATTTTCATTCACCTTCATGGCCAGGGTTGGCGCGAAAATCGCCTGGGCCAGGTCGACACCCAGAGTGCCAACATCTGTAACCGGCAGACCAAAATCCACTGTCGAGGTTCCCTCGGGGACGAACGCAGCCGCTGCTGATCCAGGAGGAATTGGTGCAGGTGCTGGTGGCGAGGGCACGCCCTGTGCTAAGGCGCCGAGAACCGCAAATGCCTCGTCATACAGATTGCGATCATAGGTAGAGTTCATGCCACCGTTGCCGTAGTTATTAAAACCGAACCAGAGATTGTCCCTGATCTGTAGATTGAAGCCGAAATTCGGTATGAGAAACAGGTTGCGTCGGCTCTCGTCATCTACATCAAAGGATCCACCAACCGCCGTCGTATTCAACACCGCCTCGCGATTAGGATTGAAAAACC
>Ga0224512_10002644_pt1 | contig 16251 bp, 10 predicted proteins | sample SF_May12_sed_USG_4_FD_169103 | JGI IMG/M metagenome (GOLD analysis project Ga0224512, IMG submission 169103) | Sediment microbial communities from San Francisco Bay, California, United States - SF_May12_sed_USGS_13 | ecosystem: Environmental > Aquatic > Marine > Sediment | place: USA...
CCTCGATGACACCCGGGTTCTGGCGACGGTGCACGACTTCGAGCCACCCGAGATTACCGTTGCCGATCTTGCACGGAACCTGGAAGAGCGGCAGTTCCACGGCATCGAGAACGCTGTAGAGAAGCGAACTCTCAACAAGAAGAAATGGCCAATCTTGAGGGAGATGCTCTTCTTGAAGGCAGCCGTCGTAGAGGCGAGGGAACGGGGCAAGGACGCGGATCCGGACTATCTGCGGGCAGTTCAAGATTATGAAGAGGCGCTGTTGTTCGAGGCGTTCATGGCGAAGGTGATTGCGCCGGATGTCGTGATCAGCGAGGCGGAGCTGCGTGCGTATTATGAGGAGCACGTGGCGGAGTTTTCTTCGCCGAGAATGTTTCGGATGAAGAACCTTCGGTTCTACGCGCTGGACGACGCGAAGAGTGCTGCCAATCAGCTGAGAAAGCGCGCGGATTTTGCGTGGGTTTCTGCAAACAGCGGCGGGCAGGTAGACCGAGAGGAGAAGAGGAGCCTCAATTTCGACGCGGGCCTGCTGAGTGCGACGGCACTACCCGAGGCGCTGCGGGAGATGACCGAGGGCGCGCGGGAGGGCGACGTGGTGCTCTATTCGCCTCCGGATGACTTCCATTACGTCATCAGGATCGAGAAGGTCTTCCCGGCCGCGCCGGAAGCCTACGAGGGGACGAGGGAGACGATTGCGCGGAAGCTCTTCGACGCGAAGGCAAAGGACCTGGTCGCAGAGTGGAGCCGAAAGCTCGCAGAGGCCTACGAAACGAGAGTCTTCGTCAGGGGGCTCGGAGAGCTTTGAGGCTCTTGGCAGGATGTGTGGGGAAGGGGGGCGGAAGGCCCGGCCTGGGAAGCTGAGGTTGGCGAAGAGATGATCATGAGGCTCGAGAAGGCGAAATCCGTGCGGATCGCGCTGGCGATGGTGTTCGCGATCGTCGCGGTGCTCAGTGTTCCGGACACCGCGGACGCCAGAAAGAGAAAATTCAAGCGAAAAGACTGCCTGGACTGCCACGAGGAGTTCGTCGACCAGTACATGTCGAGGCGGAACCTTCATGCGGTGGTCGCGGACAAGAAATGCGAGGATTGCCACCTCGCTCACGGAATCGTGGGCAAGCTGCTCTTGAAGGAGGAAGGCAACGCGCTCTGCTACGGCTGCCACTCGGTCGAGGCCATGCAGCTGGACCAGGAAGGTGTCCACACGGCGGTCAAGCAGGGACGGTGCACATCCTGCCATGATCCGCACGGCTCGGAGGCGCCGCATCTGTTGAGCGCAGAGGGGAGTGCCGTCTGCTTCGAATGCCATGCGGAGGCAGGCTTTGCGAAGGCCCATGTTCACGGCGCCTTGAAGGACAAGGAATGCGGGGAATGCCACCGAGCCCACGCGTCGCCGGAACCGAATCTCCTGACGAAAACACCCACGGCGCTGTGCCTCTCGTGCCACGAGAGCGGCTCGAAGGTCTTCGAGAAGGCGCACGGCGGATACAAAGTGGAGGAAAAGAGCTGCGCCGTCTGTCACAACCCGCACAGCTCCGAGCAGCCGAAGCTCCTGAAAACCAGCGCCCACGACCCGATGGTGGGAGGAGAATGCGAGGCTTGCCACAACGCGCCCGCCGCCGCCGACGCGTTCGGCCTTTCCTCGGAGGTTCCCGGCCTCTGCTCGGACTGCCATGATTTCGGGGACTTGATGGGCGGGCCCGAGCAGCATTCACCCTTCGAAGACGGAGATTGCCTGGCCTGCCACGATCCGCACGCATCGGATCAGCCGAAGCTGCTGACGGCGCCCGGAAGTCTCTTGTGTTTCTCCTGCCATGAAGACACGAGCACGAGCGTCTCCGTCAAGCACGCGCCGATTGACAGCGAAAGGAGCTGTCTGTCGTGCCACGCACCGCACGCAGCAGCGAATCAGAAGCTCTTGAATCAAGTCGATGGCGATCTCTGCTTCTCGTGTCACGAATCCACGAAGGACGAGGGCGCAAAGCTGGCAAGTCTACACGCGCCATTCGAAGCTGAGAGCTGCACGGATTGTCACAATCCGCACGGATCGAATATGCCGAACATCCTCTTGAATCGGGCAGACATCGTGTGTTATTCGTGCCACGCCGAGCTCGAGAACGAATTCTCCCTTGCGTTCACACATGCACCGGTCGAGACCGGAAATTGCACCGCCTGCCACGCGGGTCACGGATCGAATCAGGCGAAGATGCTCAAGGCCACGGGTGTCGCTCTTTGCTCGGAGTGTCACGCGGACCTATTGGAAGAAGATTCGCGCTCCGAGATTCATAGTCCTTTCGAGGACGGCGAGTGCTTGAGCTGCCACGATCCGCACGCGAGCGACTACGGCGGTGTGCTGGTCGCCTCTCAGACATCGGTGTGCGGTGAGTGCCACGAGATCGGCGAGGAGGCGAAGGGAGCCAAGAGTGCCCACCAGCCGGCTTCCGAAGGAAAATGCACGAGCTGCCATAGTCCGCACAAGGCGAGCCTCGGATCCCTGCTGCTGGCGGAGAGCCCGGGACTGTGTGTGAGTTGCCATCAGGAGATCAAGGCGAAAATGGACGCAGAGAGAGCGCACGATCCGGCCGCCGAGGATTGCCTCAACTGCCACCAGCCTCACTCTTCGGCAGAGACTGCCTTGCTCCATCAGCCCCTGCAGTCGTTGTGCGCGGAATGCCACGACCTAGGTGACGAGACCTTTGCGAGTTCGCACCTTGGCATCGATGGAGCCAGGATGAACTGCACGGCCTGCCATGCGCCCCACGCGTCGAAGGATCGGAGATTCTTCAAGGATCAAATGCACTCGCCCTTCGTGAAGGGAAGCTGCGAAAAGTGCCACCGCGTGGGCCGGGAGTAGCGGAGATGGAGCGCGAGAAGCGGTTGTACCTGCTCGCCTTCTTCGCGGCGCTCTTCGCAGCCGTGGCCGGAACGCCTGTTGCAGTTTCCGGAGCCGTGGATTTCAAGCTGAAAGAGGGCGCCCGAGGCAAGGTCTGCCTGGAATGCCACGAGACCTTCGCGGGTATCCTGAAGAAGCGGTTCGTGCACACGCCGCTTGCGAAGGGGAATTGTGTCGGCTGCCACAGCCCGCATACCTCGGATCACGCGAAGCTTCTCCTGGCCGATCGCGGGGAGATGTGCGCGGAATGTCACGCGGAGGTGGTGCCGTCCGGAGCGCTGAGCGCGCACAAGGTCGTGATCGATGGAGAATGCACATCGTGCCACGACGCCCACGCATCGAACAATCGCATGAATCTTCTGCAGCCGGGCAAGACCCTGTGTTTCGAGTGCCACGCCGAGTTGTCTGCCAAGATCGCGAAGAACGAGTTCGCGCACGCGCCGGTTTCCAAGGATTGTCTGCAGTGTCACACGCCCCATGCCTCTGTGAAGAGTCCGAAGCTATTGAAGGCGGAGGTGCCGACGCTGTGTCTCGGCTGCCACAAGACGGATACGGCGTCGTTCGGGCAACGACACAAGGGGTATCCGGTTGGAAAGGCTCGATGCACGACGTGCCACGATCCGCACGGATCGAGCAGGAAGGGCATTCTCTTCGACAATGTCCACAAACCCGTGGCCGACAAGAAGTGTGACGAGTGCCATGAAGGGGCGGGATCGAAGGTTCCGTTTGCCCTCAAGGACGAGGGATACGAACTATGCGAGGGGTGTCATTATGAGAAGGTCGCGGATGCGTTCAATGCAAAGCGCATCCATTGGGCCGTCGTCGACCATACGGGTTGCATCAACTGCCACGCGCCGCACGCGTCCGCGGAAGACGGCCTGCTGAAGGCGCCGATGAGCGAAGTCTGCGGCGAGTGTCACGCGGACACGGTGGCGCGACAGGAGAGATCGCAGACGAAGCATCCGCCGATTGCGGAGGGCGAATGCGACGCCTGTCACGCGCCGCACGGGTCGGAGAGCGTATTCCTCTTGAATGAACCCTCTGTGATCGAGCAGTGCGCTACGTGCCACGATTGGCAGGTGCACTCGACGCATCCGATCGGCGAGAAGGTGGAGGACCCCAGGAATCAGAACGTGAGATTGCAGTGTCTGAGTTGCCATCGGACGCATGGAACAGAGTACGAGCACTTCCTCTATTTCGAGACAACCAATGAAATGTGCGTGCAGTGCCACTCCGGATACCGGAGGTAGAAGGGTGATGCAGGTGCCGGCAGCTCTGGTGGTGGTTCTTTCCGTGATATTCGCTCCCCTCGAGTCACTGGGCGGGGAGATGCGGAGGCTGCAATGGGAAAGCTCCATCTACGTAGATAGCAAGGGGGTGGGCCTCAATCTTCCGGAAGGGGTGGCCTGCGAAAGTGATGCCCTCGTCGTCGCGGATTCGGGAAACGCTCGGATTCTGCGGTATTCCGTTTCGGGAGAGACCGTTACGGGGGAAGCGGAAGTGGATCTGCCGAAAGCGTTTCCCATCAAGGTCCGCATCGCGAAGAACGGAGACGTGTATTTCCTGGACGCGCGGGAGCGACGCATCGGGGTGATCGGGGCGGATGGGGAGATTCGAGGCTTCTTGAAGCCGAAGGGCCTGCCGTTCAAGACGCAGGTGACTCCGCGCAGCTTTGACATCGACAAGCGGGGACTCATCTACCTGCTGGATATCTTCTCGGAGCGCGTATTCGTCGTGGACGGCGAGGGGCAGTTCGTCCGCCAGATCCGATTTCCGGACGAGTATGGCTTCTTGAGTGACTTGACGGTCGATTCGCAGGGAAACGTCTTCGTGGTGGATAGCGTGGCAGCAGTCGTGTTCAAAGCGGCGGGTGATTCGGAACGACTCTCTGCCCTGACCGAGAGTTTGAAGGCGTTCATGAATTTCCCGAAGAGCCTGGCGGTGGATGGACGGGGCGTGATCTATCTGGTGGACCAAAACGGTAGTGGGCTCGCACTGGTCGGGTACGGCGGTGATTTCCTCGGAAGGAAATTGAGCCTCGGCTGGAATCAGGGCGGACTCTACTATCCCTCGGATATTTGCATCAGCGAGACTGGAAATGCATTCATCGCAGACCGCAACAACAGCCGGGTGCAGGTCTTCAAGGTGAATATGGGCGGATCCGGTGGTGGCTCGGGCGAAGCACGGGCGCCGGAGTGAAGAGAGAGAGCGACCGCCTGGTGCAGTGGCAGCCCTACCTCGGGTTCATCAGCACAACCGCGTAGCCACCGTCTCCGACGTCGAGAACTCCCCGGAGGCTCTTGTTGGTCAGGTCGATCTTCTGCACCGCGTTGAGGTTGGGTGTCGCGACGATGAGGGAATTCTCGTCGAGGTCCAGATCCATGAATACCACATCGCCGGGGATGCTCAGATCATCGATTGAGGCGAGGGAGCCGGGATCGACGACAGAGATGCTGCCCCCCTTCTTGCCGACGTACACGAGCTCGGTTCGGAGATCGACCGCGATGGAAGCGGCTCCGGGTCCGATGTAGATGCGCTCCAGGAGATTGAGGGTGGTCGCGTCGATGACGAGGAGATCGGAGGAGTATCGGGTAATCGCGTAGAGCGTGTTTCCATCCTTGCTCATCGCACCGCGAAAGGGCATTTCGTCGAAGATCTGCGTGCGTGCGACGTCGATGCGCGCGAGGTCGACCTGAGAGATGGTATGGGCGAGGGGCTGAAAGAGAAATGCGCGCGCCGAGGATGGGTGGGTCACCACGGAAGTCGGCTCAGAGGACAGGGTGACCCGGTCGATTTCCCGAAGCGAGCCGGCGTCGATGACGCTCGCGGTATTCGAGCCGGAGTTGGCGGAGGCGAGAAGCTGCCCGTCGAAGGATAGGGCGAGCTCGTTGGGCTCGTCGCCGAAGTTCATTTGAAGTCTGCGAAGGATTTCTCCGGTGTTCACCTCGATGGCTTCAATGGCATTGTCGCCTGCTAGGGCGATGTACACCCAGCCTCTCCGTGGATCGATCACCCCGCCTCGCGGGCCGCTGCCCGTTGCGATGACGTCGACGACCTGCATGGAGTGCTTGTTGAAGACCGTGACAAGATTGGCTCCGGAGCTGGTAGCGAATCCGAGGAGATTGCGGAGCTCCCTTCTGGATTTCTGGAGGGAGAAGGAAGGCGTGAAGCGGAAGCCGCCGGTGACGAGATTGGCTGGAGCGAGGCTGAGGAAGAGAGCGTTCGCCTTCTTGGAGGCGAGGGTGAAATCCTGCGCGACCTGGATCGGCTCGTCGGGCACGAGCAGAGCGGCTGTGCCTTCTTCGCGAACCAGCGAGGCCGCATCCAGAAGGATCGAGACGCCTCGATACGAACCGGGTGGGAGCGTCGCCGAGGCGAGGCGTTTCTGGGCGCTCGCCAGGTCTCTTCCGTTGAGCTCTGGGAACGCGAGCAGGAGGGGGAGTTCAGCTCCATCGCTCCGGACGGCAGAGATCTGCGCCATGTGAAGCTTCAGGCGCTGCGCTTCTTGCGGAAGCGGCTGCAGGTAGAGGTGGAGCTCCGCCTCTCGTTCGAGAGCGGGCCGGTAGGAGATCGCCTGGGGCGCGCAGCCAGCGAGGACGAGCAGCGGCGCGGCGAGCGCGAGGGAGCGGTGCTTGAGAGTCATGAAGAGAGGACCTGCCAGCGGGCTCGAGAATCGTTCTTGGAATCTCCTGGGCGCTCGCCAAATCTCCTGACGCGGGAAGAATGTACAGCAGATTCGCGCGAAGGACGCGCTGTGGGAGCAAGGGATGAAGCAAGGCGATGACGGATCCGCCCGCGTTCGATCGCGGGCGGCGGCGAATCCGGGAAAGGGCTATCTGCGAAGGATGATCGGGCGCGCCCGCGACAGGAGAAGCGGCGGAGCGGCTCTGCGTGGAATGGGCGCATTGGCATCGCTGATGCTCTGCGTTTGCGCCGGGCCGGAGCCACTGCGAGAGCACGCTCCAGCGACAGGCAGAACGGCAAGCGCCGAGCGGGCGGCACCCGGGTTGCCGCCGGTGAAATTCGCCGGATACGAGTTTCGTCGCCGCTTGCTGGGAAACGGCTTGCACGGCGTGGCGGTGCGCGATGAGGGGGAAGACGTCTCCGTATTCCTGGTCGTGGCCGCAGGAAAGAGACAGGAGACCGCGAAGACGACCGGCCTGGCCCACCTCACGGAGCACGCGATGTACACGGGGACGGCGACGACCGGTGCAGGGGATCACGACCGCAGCATCGTCGAGATGGGCGGAAGATCGAATGCCTTCACACGGGAGGACTACACGCTGTTCTACGATCACAAGATTCCCGCGGATCGGCTGGGCGAGGTGTTGGCGATGGAGGCGGATCGGCTGCGCAACCTGAGCTTCGATCCGAGTGCGATCTACGAGGAACGGGGGCGGCTGCGGGACGAGGAGGCGAAGACGTGGCAGCCCTCTCAGCAGCTCACGGAGCGCGTCGAAGCGATGGTGTACCGCGTGCATCCCTACGGCGCCGGCATCATCGACGAAGATGGCCACACCTTCGGCTCCCTGCTCGGAATCTGGGATTTGCGCGACTTCTACGACCAGAACTATCAGCCGGACCGCGTGACAGTCGTCGTTGCGGGGGCGGTGGAGCCCGAGCGCGCGCTGGATGAAATCACCGACGCTTTTGCTGATCTCCCAGCGGGGCCACCCGTACACGAACCTCCCAGAGAGCCGGCGATCGACGAGCCGCGAAGCCTGAGCTTGCCTTCGACCCTGCCCCGAGACCGGGTCGAGTGGGTCTATCTGGTGCCGGCCATGGGCCACGCGGATCGACCGGCGCTGCACGTGCTGGCCCGTCTCTTGTCGCGGCGAACCACGGCGAGCGGCGCTCCGCTGTTCGTCTCGATGGGTGATCGCGTGGACCAGGAGATGTTCCGTTTCGCGGTGGTGGGGCCGGCGGCGCAGGACGACCTGGAGGGAATTCTCGAGGATCTACTCGATGGCGGCATCGACGCCTCCGAGCTCGAGGAGGTCAAGCGTCTGGAAATTGCAGCCCGCCAGGAGCTGTCACTGCGCGCGCGACCCTATTTTTCCCTGGCGGCAACGTTCGGCGTCTATGAAGTGCTGGGCCATACGGACGCCCTCGTTGGCTACGTCTCCGCCGTGGAAGACCTCACGGTGCGCGAGATGTTGCGGGTTGCGCGCGCCTACTTCAGCCGCGAGAAGCGGGTGGAGCTGCGCTTCGAGGGGACGGGGGTGGAAATGGCGCCACTGCCCGATGATCCGACCGAGCTGCAGCGGGCGGCAGACGAAGCGACCCAGGCGGGCGATCTCGATTGGGCGGTTGCAGCCTACACGAAGCTCCTGTCGCTCAACCCGAGCAAGATGACGCAGGTCATTGCGCTGGCCAGCCGCGGCGAGGTCTGGATGCAGAAGCGGGACTATCGCGCCGCGATTGCAGATTTCGAGAGGGCACTCGAGCTGGTCGATTACCCGGACGTGCGCGACCTGCTGGAAGAAGCGCGAGCGCTGGAAGCCGGAGAGCTCCGCGAGCGTACCGCTGAGCGCGCAAACTAGGCATCGCAAGAGAAAAGGGCTGGCGGTACGCATACCGCCAGCCCTTCTTGTCACGCTGTCATGGGATCAGCGTTCTTGCTCCATCCGTCAATGAGTCAGCATCAGTCCTTCACGTGGCACTTGTTGCAGAACGATCGCTGATAGTGTCCGAACTCCGTGGCGATGTCTCTGCCGTAGTACGCAGCGTTCTCGACCGCACCCATGGCGATCAGATTGTCAGCATTCGGGAACGATTCGGCGAGAAGCTCCCGCTCCATGTCCCAGCGGGTGATGTTGTTGAAGGCCGAGGCATGTGCACGATGGCAGGTGAGGCACATGACGTTGTCCGTGCTGTCCGGGCCCGCAGTGCTCGTCACACCCGCGAGGAGCAGTGCTTTGTCGGTCTCCTGGCGCTCGAACTGCACGAACTGCAGGAACGAGGTGCCCTGTGCACCCGTGAAGTCACCCGTCGCCTTGTAGGAGTTGTAGTTCGACGCTTGGCCGTTCAGGAACTCGCCATTGCCCGACGGATGCTTGTGGTTGTCATTGATATACGTGCCATGGCAGCCCGCGCACCATTCTCCCATGTTCTGACCGTACGCCGGGTGGCTGGCATCCGACTCGGCATAGCCAGCGGTGACGGCGATCGGCGCCGTTGTGGTGCCGATGTCGCGCAGCAACCGGTAGTTACCGGCGATCGTGCCGGCCACGGGCTCTTCCCCGTACGAACCCGACACGGAGATCGGGAGCGCGCCCGCCGCCGTGCCGCCCTGCACCTGGCCGTGCGGATTGTGGCAGCTGTTGCAGCCGAGAGCGCTGGCGGGATAGCCGCCGCCAGGCGCCACCGTGTTGGTGCCGTCCGCAGTCAGGCTGAAGTCGATGGCGACTACGTTGTGACCCATGTTGTCGGGGTCGGACGTCACCGGTGTGCCGCGTACCACGTTCGTGTAGGGCGTGGTCAACCAGAAGAAATCGCCGCCCGGTGAGAACTTGCTGCCGTTGTTGCTGAGCACGGCGTAGCTTCTGGACGGGTTGCCGTGGCAGTTCAGACAAGTCGAGCTCGCGTCTGTGCCCTTCAGCAGGGTGTTGTTGGGCGTGCCCGAAACCGGGTTATCCGGCGAGTTGTGCATGCTGTGGCACCCGTCGCAGTGTGCGACGCCGCCCTCGTGGAAGGCGAGTGCCGTGTTGGCAAAACCGAGAGTCAGAAGCCCGGCCAGCACAGCAACGCCCTGCACGAGCGTGTGACTATTGATCCTCATTTTCCAGATCCTCCAAGTGATTGGAATCCTCATCTGCAATGAACTCGAGCCGAGCAGATACCCGCTTTTCTTCGACGGTCTGTTCGGTTTCTTGTGACACCGGTGACGGTGTCGTGATCCCGCTTGCGGGATCGCTGCTCTGTGATGAACGTGACGTTTCGTAGGTTATTCCGAAGACACTCACTCCTCTGTTTGCGGCTTGGCCGACGTAGACGTTTCCGCTGGTGTCGATGACCAGATCATCTGGCACGATCAAGTTGGAGGGCTGATCGCCGCGGTAACCGAATTCGGTCTGGAATTCGAGCTCGGAGCTGAAGACCAGAACCACGGAGCGCAGTCGGTCCGTGACGTACACGTATCCCATCGCATCCGTGGCGATGCCCGCGGCGACGCCGAACTTGCCCGTTCCGCTCCCGCTTCGACCGAACTGTGTCAACGTGCCGTCAGCGGACAGGCGATACGCGACGAAGAGAGTCGGAACGGTGAAGAACAGGTTGCGGTTTGCGTCGACAGCAAGACCGCCGAGGTCGGCGTTCTGGAGCTTCTTCTTCTGGCGATCGATGTTCTGCAGCTGATCCGGGCCCGCATCGTCGAGCGCGAGGCTGGGACGCAGCGCGGCTTTGAGGTCGTATCCGCGCCGGAAATATCCGGCTTCATCGAGCTCGAGGACGCGCATGGCGTTCGAATCGACCAGATAGAGGGATCCGTTCTGATACAGCAACTGGTCTGCGAGGAATTGTTTGTAGGCAGCCGGGACGTTCTTGAGCTCGAGCTCAGCGAGGTACTCGCCGCGGTAGTTGAGGAGATGGACCGCGGTGGTCTGATAGCCCGAGGTCAAGAGGAAGATGCTTCCGTCCTGGCCGACCGCGATGTCCGCGGCACTGGCATAGGCATCTCCGAAGACGAAGATTTCCATGCCGTGCTCGTCGAAGACGCGAATGTCGTTGTGTCGTTCGTCGAGCGCATAGACTTCGTTGCGCTCGGGATCGACGGCGAGCTTCGCCCAGTGCGAAGGCACGGGACCGGAGAAGTTGGCCAGGGGATAGCGGAAGGACGCCGCCACCTCGGCCCGGCCTGGGAGGGACGCCGCAAGCAGCAGGAGCGCGGCGCAAAGCAGTGTGAGCGTTCGTCCCGTCATCACTGGCGGGTTGTGCAATGGTTGTGCCGAAGCTTGTCGAGTCTAAAAAAGATAATCAGAACAGATAGTTAGACTGATATCAGCAAGACCTATCCGCGTTTCCAACCTGGCTGTTGGGCTTATGACCACATCGCAGTTGGCGAAATGGCGAATTTCTCGTTGATTTCGGTTTTTTTTCGCTTCCAAGGCAGCGTGTGGCGCCTCGCGATCCCGTTCGACCCGAGCTGCGCAGTCTTTCATCCAGCCGGCCTTGCTCGCGCGTCGAAACGGGTGTAGGGATGCGAGGTCGATCCTCGACTCGCGAGACGATTCTTCCACCCGGCTCCCAGATCCTCCTCCGCCTTCGCCGGGGACTCCGTCCGGGTTGCCGCGGAAGCGCTCGATCTCGCTGGCGCAGTCGTTGGGCAGAGCGGACGTGCCGATCCGGCGGCCGGGAGCTCGAACGGTCGGAGTCGGCGCGCGATCCGGCGGAAGAAGGCGAGACAGCGGAGAGCAAGGGAGGATGACAGTGGTCCCGCGAAGCGCGCGTCAGGGCAGGAGGATGCTCCTCGCGGTCGTCTTGGCGATCGGCATTTCCCCAGCCACGCAGGCCGCGATTCCCGCAGTGGAACGAGTGGCCTTGATCGCTCTGTACGACAGCACAGATGGTGACCACTGGGACGAGAACGCCGGCTGGAAGACGGCGCCCCTCGCGGCGGACGGATTCGCCCTGCCCGGTACGGAGTGTGCGTGGTTCGGCGTCCTCTGTGACGCCGGAGATACGACCGTGCAGATGTTGCTCCTCTTCTGGAACGACCTGTCCGGCAGTCTTCCTCCCGAGCTGGGAGATCTTGGGAACCTTCTGGATCTCTCCCTCGATGGGAACCATCTCACGGGCGCCATTCCTCCGCGGCTGGGAGACCTCGCCAAGCTCCAGAGTCTCTACTTGGATAGCAACCAGCTCTCCGGCGCCATACCGGCCGACTTGGGGAGCCTTGCAGAGATTCGCAACCTCTATCTCCGAGGCAATCAGCTGTCGGGCCCGATTCCTTCTCAATTGGGAAGTCTGGCCAGGCTCGAGGATCTCCGCCTCAGCGAGAATCAGCTGTCTGGCAGCATCCCCCCGACGCTCGGGAGCCTCGGGAGCTTGCGGGTGCTCTCGCTCTACGAAAACGATCTATCCGGCAGCATTCCCCCCGAGCTGGGCGATCTTGCCAATCTCGAAATCCTCTGGCTGGACGCCAATCAGCTCTCCGGCAGCATTCCCTCGGAACTCGGGAAGCTTGCCCGCCTGCAGGTGTTCTGGGCCTTCAGCAATCAACTGACCGGGAGTGTTCCCGCGGCGCTGGGAGCTCTCGTCGATCTCCGTTCTCTCTATCTCAACGGCAATCACCTGGCCGGCAGTCTGCCGCCGGAGCTGGGAGGTCTTGCGAGCCTTCTCCAGCTCTATCTCTACGACAACCAGCTCACCGGAAGCATTCCCGCCGGGCTCGGCAGTCTTGCAAATCTCGACCGCCTGTATCTGGGCGGCAACCAGCTGTCGGGCGCCATTCCGCCGGAGCTCGGCAGTCTCGGAAAACTCCGTCGACTTCTGCTCGACCGCAATCAGCTGGAGGGTCCGCTTCCGCTCGAGCTGCTCGGTCTCAGCAGCCTGGTCGATGCTTCGAGCAATCTGTGTGAAAACCATCTCTACACAGACGACGCTTCGCTCCGCGATTTTCTGAACAGCAAGCAGATCGGTGGCGATTGGGAGGCTTGTCAGATTCTTCCGATTCCCTCCGTTCCCGGCAGCGCTCTCCTCGTGATCTTCGCGCTCCTCACAGGATGTGCCTTGTGGCTGCTGCGACCATCGATCCCGGTGCATGCGTCGTAGAGCCAGCGGATCCGCGACCCGTGGATTGAGCGAAATGACAGATTTCCGATCGTGCACAATGCGAGGCCCCGCATGACTTCCAGGATCCCGATGCCGAGCGATTGCTCGAAACGGATGCGCTACCTCGCGATTCTCCTGGTGCTTGCTCCGTTGCTGGCATTTGCGGCGAATTGCAGCGAGCAAGAGCCGACAGCGACTGCGAGCCAGGAGCCTCAGAGATCGATCCGGATCGGCCTCATTCCGGAGCAGAACATCTTCCTTCAGAAGAAGCGCTACCAGCCGCTCGCAGACTACCTCTCGGAGAAGACTGGTGTGCGCATCGAGCTTCGCGTGCTCTCCAGATACGGGAACATCATCCAGAATTTCGTTTCCAAAGGTCTGGACGGGGCGTTCTTCGGCAGCTTCACGGCGGCACTGGCGCACCGGAAGCTCGGTGTCGAGGCCGTGGCGAGACCGGAATATCCGGACGGCAGCTCGACATATCACGGCCTCCTCTTCGTTCGGAAAGACAGCGGAATCCGGAATGGAAACGACATGAAGGGGAAGCGTTTTGCCTTCGTGGACAAGGCAACCACCGCCGGATGGCTGCTTCCCCTCTACTATTTCAAGACCCAGGGCATTCGGGACTACCGTTCCTGGCTCAAGGAATCGTACTTCGCGGGAACCCACGAGGGCGCGATCTACGACGTCCTCGAGAGAAACGCCGACATCGGGGCCGCGAAGAACACGGTATTCGAGGCGCTCGCACGCGAAGATCCCCGAATCTCTGAGGATCTGCTGATTCTGGCCCGATCCCCGGATGTACCCGAAAATGGCTTGTGCGTGCGAAAGACGCTCGACGAGCCGCTCAAGCGAAAGCTCAGGGAAACCCTTCTGGGCCTCGATACGACCAGAGAGGGGAAGAGGATCTTGAAGAAATTCGGTGCGCGCCGATTCATCCAGACGAGCGAGAACGACTACGCGGTGGTGTTCGAGTATGCACGGGAGATTGGGCTCGATCTCGAGACGTACGACTACATGAACGAGTAACCGCGTGGCGGCGCCGAGTCCCGCGCGGCTCGAGAGCAGTCGATGAAGAAGAAGATCTTCATAGGGTTCGTGATCCTGACCGCCTGCTTCGTGGGGGGCGGCATCTACATCGCTCGCTCCATCGACCAGGTGATCTCGAAGCTCGAAGCTGTCATCACGCTGCACCAGGTCGAGATCCTGCGGAAGAGCTTCCTTACGGACGTCAAGGCCGTTCAGCAGGATCTGCTGCTCAAGGATTCGCCCCACGAGGCAGAGGATGATTCCGTCATTAGGCGCGGTGAGAAGATGGCGGAGGAGGTCGCCGGCTGTTTCGCCTGTCACCACGCGGAGCCGGCACTCCATCAGCTGAAGAGTCTACAGGGCGAAATTGACCTGTATCAGAAAGCTCTCAGCAGGGTCTACACGACCCGGGCAAACGCCGAGCGATTGAGTCGACAGAAGCAGGTCGCGTTCCACATCGGACAGCACTTGATCGAAGAAATCGACAACATCATCGAGTACTCGTCACGCGCACTGGGAAACCGGACGCAGCTCGCGAAGCACAGCATCGCCGAGACGAAGAAACACCTGACTTTCCTCGTGATTGCGGGACCGGTGATCGGTCTGGCGATCGCTCTGTACTTCATCCACTACCTGACGCGTTCGATGGGAGCCCTCATCGACGGGACTCGAAAGCTGGAATCCGGTCAGCTGGATCACAAGATCGAAGGCCTGCGGGACGAGTTTGGTGAGCTGGGGGCCTCGATCAACGAGATGGCTCATTCGCTGGGCAAGATGATCCGCGCGATCGAGGAGAGCCAGAAGCGGTACAGGATGTTGTTCGAGAGCGCGGGAGATGGAATCCTCATGCTCGAAGCCGAGGGGGAGAATGTCGGCGGAGTCGTGTCAGCAAATCAGGCGGCTGCGGATATGCATGGCTACACCGTCGCGGAGATGTTAGCGCTCAACCTTCGAGATCTCGATGCCAGTGAGGACACAACAGCGGCGCGCAAGCGCATCGATCGGATCCTGGGCGGAGAGTGGATCAATGTGGAAAGCAGCCATCGAAGGAAGGACGGCTCGATCTTTCCGGTCGAGATCAGCGCAGGGCTGCTCGAGTTCGAGAATCAAAAATACATTCTCGCGTTCGATAAGGACATCACGGAGCGAAAGCAGGCGGAAGACGCCTTGCAGCGGGCCGAGCAACTGGTGGTCGTGGGCGAAATGGCAGCCGGGCTGGCCCATGAAATCAAGAATCCTCTCGCTGGAATCAAGGTGTCGATCGAGGTCTTGACGAGCGAGCTGCAGCTCGAGCAAGAGGACAAGGAAGTCTTCGAGCGGATCATCGACGAAATCAATCGTATCGAGACGCTGCTGAAGAATTTGCTCAGCTACGCAACACCCCCGAGGCCGCAGTTTGCGCTGGTCGACGTGAACAAGATCGTCGAGACGGCGATCAAGACGGCGGCGTTCACGCTGAAGAGTCCGGGCGGGGAGGCGAAGGAGAAGGACGCGAGGGATGTCCGATTCGAGAAGAGGCTGAGTGAGCATTTGCCGCAGATCGTCGCAGACGGGGCTCAGCTGCAGCAGGTACTCCTGAATTTGCTGATCAACGCGATGCACGCGATTCAAGGCTCCGGTTGCATTTCGGTTGCTACTGCCGCTGGCACTGCGCATGCGGTCCAGATCGTCGTGTCGGATACGGGAAAGGGCGTCGGCGGCGCGGACATGGAAAAGATCTTCCTGCCGTTCTTCACGACGAAGCCGAAGGGAACAGGGCTCGGACTGTCGATCTGCAAGCGCTTGATCGAGCAGCACGGCGGCTCGATTGAAGTTGCGCGCGGTCCGCAGGGAGGCCTCATGTTCACGATCAGTCTGCCGGTCGAGCAGGGGGAGGGCAGTCACTCGTGACGATGATCAAGGGAAGAATCTTCCTGCTGGACGACGATGAGTTGATTTCTTCAATGGTGGCACGATCGCTGAGGAAGGAGGGCTACGAGGTCAAGAGCGAGACGGGCACGGAAGACATCATCAGCAAGATCTCCACGTGGTGCCCGGACCTGATCATGCTCGATATCCACCTGGATGAGGAGAAGAGCGGGCTCGACATTCTCGGCGAGCTGAAGCGAGAGGAAATTCCCGGTGAAGTCGTGATGCTGACGGCGGACGCATCGGCCGAATCAGCGATCACTGCGATGAAGCTCGGCGCAGCAGACTACCTGACGAAGCCCTTCAACATGGCTGAGGTGCAGCTCGTCATCCGGAAGGTGATCGAGAAGGAGAGGCTCAAGGAAGAGGTCCGGTACCTCAGGAAGGTCGGAACCATCGGTGTTCAGGACCAGATGATCGGTGAGTCTGCGGCGATGGTGGAGTTGATGGAGAAGGCGGAAAAGCTCGCAGAGGCTCATGTTCAGAACGTGTTGATTACGGGCGAATCCGGTACCGGGAAGGAGGTCGCCGCGCGCTATATCCACAACCGGCTGCACGCGAGGCGCGGTGACGAGTACGCACCCTTCATTGCCGTGAATTGTACTGCCTTGCCGGAGCAGCTGTTCGAGAGCGAGCTGTTTGGCCACGTGAAG
>Ga0224512_10002645_pt1 | contig 16249 bp, 13 predicted proteins | sample SF_May12_sed_USG_4_FD_169103 | JGI IMG/M metagenome (GOLD analysis project Ga0224512, IMG submission 169103) | Sediment microbial communities from San Francisco Bay, California, United States - SF_May12_sed_USGS_13 | ecosystem: Environmental > Aquatic > Marine > Sediment | place: USA...
CCCGACCCAGACCCGCTCGCCCAGCGGGAGCCGCGCGTAGCTCTCCGCCTGGTAGCGCAGGATGCGATCGTCGAGGGTGTAGGCCATCGGCACCGCGAGCTCGATCAACCCGTCCTCGAGCCAGCGCCGCCAGTCCTGCCCCTGGGCGAGGTAGGCGCGGTCGGCCCAGCTCCAGACCGCCGCGGAGAGCTCGATGTCGGGGACGATGGATCGCGCCGCGAGGCGCAGCGCCACGACCAGCGCCGTGACCTGATCCCGCCGCCAGGCGTCCCAGGCGTTGGCGTTGGCGATCGAGTCGCCGAAAGGCGCTTCGAGGCCGGTCTCGGCCCGGAAGCGCGCCCGCGTGGCCGGGCCGTAGCCGAAGTCGAGCCCGACGCCGAAGCGCGAGCCCGGTGTGAAGGGCAGCACGTCCGGGTAGCGGATGTAGTCCAGGTGCAGGCCGTCGAGCTCAGGGTATCGAGCCAGAAGCTCCGCGAAGGTCAGCGACAACCGCTCCGCTACGCCCGGCGCCGCGGGGTCGAGCCAGACGGCCGGTGTCCCCATGCGGTAGTAGCGCCGGTCTGGCGGCGGGACGTCGAGATCGGGGTAGTCGAGCAGCGAGCGGCCCGCGCGATCGACGAGCACCGCGCCCGGGCCCAGATCCTGCAGGATCGGCGCCCGGCGGTTGCGCGCGAGCGAGAGCACGTTCACCCAGGCGTGGACGCGCAGGTCGTTCTCATGGGCGTGCGTGATCAGCTCCGCGAGCGTGTCGCCGCCGGTCGCCTCGCGCAGCGCGCGGTAGGGCGCCGCGTCCGCGTGGCTGGAGTCGTACCAGGCGCGCCCTCCGCGGTAGACCTGCACGAACAGATCGGAGACGCCCAGCCGGTGTGCGTCGGCGATCAGAGCCGGAATCCGTTCCGGATGCTCGAGCACCCGCTGGCTGCCCTCACAGAGCACCCACAGGCCGCGCGCCTGCGGGGCGGCCGTCTCCGGGACGGGCGGGACGTCCGCGGCTGCCGGCGGTTCGCGGTCGGCGCAGGCGAGTGCGGCGAGCAGCGCGAGAGCGACGCGGTGAGCGGCCGGGGTTCGGGCCATGGGGCAGGGGCGCAACCTACCGGAGCCCCTGGCGCGCCACAATGCGCGCCTGCGTTGACACGCCGTTCCCCTCCAGCAAACTCCAGTGTGATGGGGAACGTGTCCACCGTGCCGCAGCGGCAAGGCCGGGCGCGCGGGGGCGTCGGCGGCCTCGCGTTCGCGGGTCTGGTGGCCGGCCTGGCCGCCGTCTCGCTGGCTCGGCCGCCGCCGGGCGCCGCCGCCGCGGTCGGCCCGCCCGCGGATGCCCTGGGAGCACCGGCAGCCCTGCTGCGCGAGGCCGTGGCGGCGCGCGAGCATGGCGACACACTGCGCGCAGAGGCGCTGCTCGTCGTACTCGCCGAGCGGCATCCGATCGTTGCGGACTACGCCCATCTGATGCGCCTGCAACTGCTGGTCACGTCGAAGCGCTACGCCGACGCCGTGGCGATGGGCCAGCAGCGGTCCGGCGATGACACGCCCCTGCGCCCGGATTTCTTCGACGCCCTCGCCCGGGCCCATGCCGCCCTCGGCGATCACCAGGCGGCGAGGGCGGCCTGGGAGACGGCCATCGCCGACACCGACGATTCCGAGCGCCTGGCGGCGTTCCACGTTCAGGTCGGCGCTTCGTTTGCGCTCTCCGGCAAGCTCGAGGCCGCCGCGGAGTCGTATCTGCGCGTGTGGACCACCTACCCGTTGAGCGAGGAGGCGCCCGGGGCCGAGGCGCAGCTCGACGCGCTCGAGGCCCGCCTGGGCCGGTCGCTGCGCACGGGAGCCGAGCAGCGCCACCGCGCCGACAGCTTCTACCGGCACCGCCGCAACGAGTCGGCCCTCGTCGCCTACGACGCGGCCCTCGCCTCGCAGGACCTGAGTCCCGCCGAGCAGCGGCGCGCCGAGCGCCAGCGCGCCCACACCTTGTTCCGGTTGCGGCGCTACAGCGAAGCCGACCGGGCCTTCGCCGGGCTGCCCGACGAGGACGAGACCGCCGTCTGGCGCGCCCGCTCGCTGGCGCGGTCCGGGCGCCCGAAGACCGCGGCCGGGATGCTCGAGCGGCTCGGGCAAGACTCCCGGAGCTCGCAGGCGGTCCGCGCCAGCTTCCTGGCGGCGCTGCTGTGGGAGGGCGAAGGCGAGACGGCCCGCGCGCGCGCGCTGTTCGCAAAGATCGCCAAGCAGGGAAAGCGCAATCCCTACGCCCTGACTTCGCTCTGGCAGCTCGGCTGGTCGGACTATCGCGAAGGTCGCTACGAGGCGGCGATCGGGTACTTCGAGCAGCTCCGGGAGCGGGAGAGCGACCCGCTCGGCGCGCTGCGCGCACGCTACTGGAGCGCCCGCGCGGCCGTCGCGGCGGGCCGCGAAGCCGCGAGCGCGGAGTTCGCGGCCATCGCCCGCGAGTTTCCGCTCTCTTACTACGGCTGGCGATCGCGCGATCGCGTGGGCGCGGTGGACGCCGCCGAGTGGAACGCCGTCGAACGCGCACCGATCGGCGCCGGGACCTCCAACCTCTCCCCGAGCGAAATCGAGCGCCCGCGAATCCTCCTGGAGGCGGGCCTGGAATCCGAGGCGCGGCAGGAGCTGGACGGGCTCTTCGTGCGCGCCCGCGGCCGCGACGACCGCCTCAGCCTGGCGCAGCTCTACGCCGACGCCGGCGACTTCAACCGCCCGCAGCGCCTCATGGTGGACGCCTACGCCGAGTCGCTCGCGCGCGGACCGGTGCCGGCCCAGCTCGAGCTCTGGTGGCACGCCTGGCCGGTTCCCTTCTCCGCGGACGTTGCGGCCGCCACGAGCGGCGGCTTGGATCTCGATCCGACGCTGGTGTACGCGGTGATGCGGGAGGAGAGCGGCTACCAGCCGGAGGTCGTCTCCGCCTCGGGCGCCCGGGGCCTGCTGCAGCTGATGCCCGAAACCGCCGAGCGCGTCGCGCGCGGGGCCGGAATCTCGATGCCGTCGGCCGACGACCTCTTCCTGCCCCAAGTCAACATCCGCCTCGGCACGCTCTATCTCCTGGAGCTCTTGCGCCGCTTCGAGGGCCGGAAGTCTGCTGCCATCGGGGGCTACAACGCGGGCCCGCAAGCCGTGGGCCGCTGGCTCGAGAACGCCGACGGGGAAGACGACGAGTGGGTCGAGGCCATCGCCTACGACCAGACCCGCGCCTACGTGAAGCGCGTCTTGCGCAGCATGCACGCCTACCGGGTGCTCTACTGAACCCGTCGCGATCGAGCCCGCCGCTCTGGCGCGAGCCGGCCGGTGGCCGCGCGTTCGACCTCCTCGCGGTCGGGCAGAACTCGCTCGACCGCGTCTGCCGCCTGGACGCGCTGCCGGACTTCACCGGCAAGGCGGTGATTCGGGAGTACGCGGAGCGGCCCGGCGGCCAGGTCGCCACGGCGGCGCTGGCGGGCGCTCGGCTCGGCCTGCGCACCGCCTACGCGGGTGCGGTCGGTGACGATCCCGCCGGCGCCGCGGTGCTCGAGCCGCTGCGGAGCGCCGGGGTGGATCTCTCCGGGGTGAAGCGGGTTTCCGGAGCGCGCACGCAGCTGGCCGTCATCCTCGTCGATCACCGCAGCGGAGAGCGAAGCGTGCTGTGGCACCGCGACCCGAAGCTGCGCCTGCGCCCGGCGGACCTGAACCGCGCCGCGATCGCGTCGGCCCGCGCGCTGCACCTCGACGCCGGCGACCCCGAGACGGCCGCATGGGCGGTGGGCGTGGCCCAGGAGGCCCGCGTCGCGGTGTTCCTCGACGCGGACACGCCCGGGCCCGGCGTCCTCAGCCTCCTGCGCCAGGTTGATTTTCCTATTGTTTCCCGCGAATTGGCCGAATTCTTGTGCGGGGGCCGGCCGCTGATGGCCGCGCTCGCCGAGCTCGCGGGCCCGGGAGGTCGCCGGCTCGTCGTGACCCTGGGCGCTCACGGCGCCATCGCCCGTTGCGGCGATCGTGTCATCGAGAGCCCCGGCTTCCGGGTGGAGGCCGCCGACACGACGGGGGCGGGAGACGCCTTCCACGGCGCCTTCATCTGGGGCGTGCTCCAGGGCTGGGGCGCAGAATCGGTCCTGCGCGCGGCGAACGCGGCGGCGGCGATGAGCTGCCGGGCCTCGGGAGCGCAAGGGGGGTTGCCGACCCGTGCGGAGCTGGACGCCTTCCTGCGGGAGAACGAGCCGGGCCCGTGGCGAGCGAGCGAGCCCGCCGGAGGCAGCGGCCGGGAGGACTGAGGCATGGCAGAGGGATCCAAGAACAGTGTGGCGCTGCTCGTCGCGCTGCTGGCTCTCGGCGGCGGGCTCGGCACCTGGAACTACCAGCGCAACCTGGCCGAAGAGCGGGCCGAGCCGCGTCCCTTTGGCAGCTACTCGGACGCGGACGTGGAGAGCCTGACGGCGGCCTATCGCGCCGAAGTCGATGCCTACACGAAGCGCTACCAGGCGCTCAGCGGGCAGAAGCCATCGATCCGCGAGCACGCGTACGTGGACCAGAAGATCAGCGAGTTCGAGCGCGTGCAGCGCGTCGCACGGGGCAACCGGGAGATCGTCAGCCAGCTCGCGAAACGGCAGGTGGCGCTCGAGCAGCTCGAAGACGAGCGGCGCAAGCGCGCCGCGGAGCGCAACTTCGTCCTGGTGTTCTTCAAGCGACTTCTCATCTACCGGGGCTAATTGCTTGTCGGTGAGTTGAAAATCGGCAGGGTGAAATCAGAATGGAGCCCGCTGGGGTGGGGTAGGGCGCCGCGCTCGGCGCGCCCGCGTTACTCGGTTCCCTCTTCCTCGTTGTCCTCGTCGTCCGCCACGGCATCCGGCGAATCGACCACCGCGAGCTCGAGATCCAGTACCACCTCTTCGTCGACCACGGCCTCGTCCTCGTCCTCCACGAGTAGCGGGGCCATCGCGCGGCGGGCGGGGCGGCGGCCGCCCCCGGGCGCTCCCTTCAGCTTGACCTCGCGGGCGGGCCGATTCCGCTGATCCGCCCCGCACTTGGGGCAGAGCGGCTCCGGGCGATTCAGGTCGTAGAACTTGGCCCCGCACTCGAAGCAGGTGTACTTCTCCCCGAGCGTCGAGCGCGGCTCCACGCCGGCGGGCGTCGGGGGCTTGGGCAGCGGGAGGGACGGTGTCTTCGTGCGGGCGCGCGCGGCACGCCGGGGGACGGCGCGGTTCGGCGGATTCGCCGAATCGCGGGGCGCGGTCGCCACGGCCTGGCCTGCGGCCGGTCGGGCCTTCGCGGGGGGCCGCGCCGGCACCTTGGGAGGGGCCTTGGCGCGCGCGGGCCGGGTCGCGGCCGCCTTCCGCGGCGAGGCCTTGGCCCCCGCGGACCGCTTCGCGGCGGCCTTGCGCGGGGCGGTCTTGCCCGCAGCCGAGCGCTTCGCGGTGGTCTTGCGCGGCGCGGCCTTGCCGCCGGCCTTCTTGCGCGCCTTCGAGGCGGTCTTCTTTCGGGATCCTCGCCGGGCGGCCGTGCTCTTGCCCCGCGCCTTCGTCTTCTTCCGGACGGGCGTCACGAAACGACTCCTGGTGCGGTGAGAATTGCGTTTCCGGCCTCGGAGATCCGGTGGATCCCCAGAGCTCGGGCGTCATCGGGTCCGTCGATGAGCGAGTGGTCGACCTCGACGTCGCGCTCGCCCGGAATCCCTTCGATCCCGGCGGCCTCGATCCAGGCCCGGGCCCGGGCCGAGAGGTCGCGCCGGGCCGTTTCCGGCGAGTCGGGACCTTCGGCATTCTTCACGGGGGAGAACTCGGCGCATCGATTCGCCTCGAGCACACAGACGCGCTTGGCGGCGGGCAGGGCGTCGAACACGAAGCGCTCGAGCTTGCGCGCGTTGGGCCGCGAAGGCGTCACGGGGCGTCCCCCGGCGTCCAGGGTCGGGATCGGCTTTTCCGACGCGTGGTAGGGGAGGAGGCGCTCGGCGTCGCCGGCTACGCGGCGGACGAAGGCCGTGGCGAACACGTGGATCGCGATGTTGCCCCCCCAGTAGACGAGGTTGCCGGCCGGGTCGCGCGCGGCGCGGCACTCGGCGTCCAGCTCGCTGTACTCGATCACGCGAATACGGCCCCCCGCCCGAGCCACCACGCCGACCTTCTCGGCGGGATCGACCTTGCACACCACCTTGCACGACATATCCGCCCGGGCCGCGTCGTGGAAGCCTAGATACACCGGATCCGCCATTCGCACGAGGGGGTTGTCCACCTGATAGGTGAAAAGCGTGTCGATGCCGCGGCGGTCCATGTCGTCCAGCGCGCCGGAGTCGAGCAGGGCGGTGAGGACGCCGCCGTGCCCGTTCGGGTTCTCGAAGATCCGATCGGGCCGCTCGAGCATCAGACGGCCCGCGAAGTCGGCGCTCGGGACCGTGGCCTGGACGAAGAAGACGACGTCGTCGCGCGGCAGCCCGAAGTTCGCGTTGCGCGCGAAGAAGCCGCGGGTGGCCGCATCGGTGGCCGGGCTGGTCATGACGTACCAGGGCAGCGGCCGCCCGTGGCGGCGCCCCAGGCCGCGGATCTTCTGCGCCTGGAGCTCGAACAGCGAGCGGCCCGTCAGCGGCCCGAGCGGAAAGGTGCCCTTGGGTCCATCGAAGCCCAGCCGCGTGGCCTGGCCCCCGGCGACGACGCAGGCGGCGACGCGGCCCGCGGCCAGGAGCGCGCGGCCGCGCTCGGCCGCGCGCTCGAACTGGGCGGGGTCGCCGCCGTGATCGGGGAGGCGCTCCACGGGTGCGGGTTCGAAGTCGCTGGCGCCGGGCTTCGCTGCGGCGCTCGCCGCGTGGGCGCGCAGCACGGCCGGCAGGTCGATGGCCGCGGCCTGGGTCCGAAGTCGCTCGCGACCGGCGGCGTCGAGTCGATCCCAGAAGCGGAAGACGTGACCCTGGCCGTGGCTGTCATAGTGCTCCCGCAACGCTTCGAGCGTCCCGGTCTCGATCTGGGGATGGGCTCTGCCCACCGTGCGGGTACCCCCGAAAGGTCGGGCGCCTATAGCACAACCCCCAGCGATTGCGAAGGCGGCGAGAGGGCGCCCGGGGCTGCCGGGCCGGGGGCCGTCCGGGCGCCTCCGGACCCTGGGTTCTATTTGACATAATCCTTCTTATCGGACGTTATCTGAAAGGGGAACTAGGGGCGGATCCGAAGCCCGGGGCCCGTTCAGGACGCCGCCGCGGCCCTCAGCTCCCGCAGCTGCATGCGCATGTGGACCGGCAGCCGCAGCCCGGTGGGCGCGGCCTCTACGCGCTCGAAGAGCGCGAGGGCGCGCTCCGGCTCACCGCCCGCCGCGTAACAGCGGGCGGCGTCGGCGAGCGACCAGTACCGCAGCGGAAACGCGGAGATCTCCCCGGCCTGCTCGTGGGTCCGGGCCGCTGCGAGCCACTGGCCGGACGCCTCCTGGGCCTCGGCGATGCGCTCGAGCAGGATCGCGCGAACGCTCGAGTTGCGCGACGTGGCGGCCACGGTCGTTCGCCAGATCTCGATCGCGACCGTAGGGTCGCCGCCAGCCGCCACCAGATCCCCGCGCTGGAGGCCGGCCAGAGCTCCGGCGACCGTGCCGGAGTGCTCTTCCTGGACCGTCCGGAATCGCTCGGCGTACTGCGCGTTGATCTGTTTCGCCGTATCGGGGTTGGCCAGCTCCGGAAGTTCGAAGGCCCCCGGAGCCGCGCCCATCGCCGTCCAATAGGCCGACTCGACCGTGTCGAGGGCGTTGGAGGCGCTCAGCTGACGCCGGTTGCTCCAGGAGCTCCAGCCGCCGTAGGCGGCGGCCGCCACCAGGCACACGACGACCGCTCCGGCCACGAGCGCCGCGTGCGCGCCCACCCAGTCGGCGATCCGGTCGGCGGCCGACTCGAACTCCCCGATCATGAGGTCGGCCGTCGTTTCGTCCTTGGGATGCTTTCGCGCCATCACGCCTCCCGTCCGGAATCGACGAGCGGGAGTCTATCAGCCCTTCGCGTACGCGGGCTCGCCCCGGGCGCGCAGCCGCAGGCGCACGGGCGTGCCCTCCAGGTCGAAGGCCTCGCGCAGCTGGTTCTCCAGGAAGCGGCGGTAGGAGGTCTGCACGGCGGCGGGCTCGGTGCAGAAGAGCACGAACGTGGGCGGCCTCACCCCCGTCTGCGTGGCGTAGAAGAACTTGAGCGGGCGGCGACGCGAGCCGCGCTGGGCCATGGCCGGCTCGTGCCGCTCGACGGCCGCGCGCAGCCAGCGGTTGAGCTCTCCGGTGCTGATCCGCCGGTCGGCCGCGCGAACGATGCGGCGCACCAGGGGGAAGATGCGCTCGCAGCCCAATCCGGTCTTTGCCGAGGTGGCGAGCACGGGCGCGTCTTCCATGAAGCGCAGTCCCCGGCGGATCGCCTCGCGCAGGGCGTCGCGGTCGCCGTCGCCCTCTCCGCCGAGGCGATCCCACTTGTTGGCCAGCACCGCCGTCGCGCAGCCGCGCTCCCGCGCCAGGCTCGCAACGCGCGCGTCCTGGTCGGTGAAGCCCTCCGCGGCGTCGAGCACGATGAGGGCCGCCTCCGCCCGTTCGAGCGAGCGCACCGTCATCAGCGCGCTCCCGCGCTCCGCGACGCGCGTGCGCCGGCCGGCGCGGCGCAGGCCGGCGGTGTCGACGATCGTGAACACCTCGCCGTCGCGCTCGATCCGCGTGTCGATGGCGTCGCGGGTGGTGCCCGGGACCTCCGACACGACCACCCGCTCGCCACCGGCGAGGCGATTGACCAGCGAGCTCTTGCCCACGTTGGGGCGGCCGACCAGCGCGATGCGCAAGCCCTCCTGCGTCGGCTCCGGCGCGACGGCTTCCGGCACGGCGGCGACCAGAGCCTCGAGTGCGTCCCAGGCGCCGCGGCCGTGCTCTGCCGACACCGCGTGCACCGATTCGAAGCCGAGGCCGTGGAACTCACCGACCCGCGGCTCGTGTTGCGGGAGATCGATCTTGTTGACGGCGAGGACGAGCGGCTTCGCGGTGCGGTGCAGCGTGCGCGCCAGCGCCTCGTCCTCGGGGAGCAGCCCGCTCTTCGCATCGACCAGAAACAGGATCGCGTCGGCGTCGGCCACCGCCGCGCGCGCCTGCGCCTGGATCGCGGCCGGTAGGCCAGCGTCGGCGTCCGGGTCGAGACCGGCCGTATCCACCAGCAGCACGGCCCGGCCGGCGACTTCGACCTGTTCCGCGATGCGGTCCCGCGTGATGCCGGGCTGGTCTTCGACCAGCGCCCGCCGGCGGCCCGCGTAGCGGTTGAAGAGGGTCGACTTGCCGACGTTCGGGCGACCCACGATCGCGATGATCGGAAGCTTCGATGCAGGCGACATGGAATCGAAACCGGGCCGTGCTCGTGCTTTACGGAGGCGCGGGCCGCCGGAATCCCCGGCTCGCCGGCGGCTTCGCGGTCGCAGGGTATCGCGTGGGCTTTGCCGGGCAACACGCGAGACCGCGGGCGGCGCCGACACCGCCGTCTTGACAAGCCGGGCCGAGCGCCTTTAGGGTGGCTCGCGGCGTCGCGACGGTGCGATCGGCTCTGCCGGAGCGTCCGCGGCCGACCCAGGGAGGAACGATCGTGACCTCGCTCCGACGCGGACGATGCCTCTTCGCGGCCCTGCTCGCCCTCGCGCTGCTGGGGGCGAGCCCGGCCGGGGCCAGCCCGGAGACCCTCAAGCGCTCGGCCAGCAACCTCCTGATGTCGCCACTCGACGTGGTGTGCGGACCCTACGTCGGCGTGAAATCGATCTTCGTCAACATCCGGGATATCGAGGACACGCGGGGCGTGCGCATCGCCTACTTCGTCCCCGGCCTCGCCTGGAACATCGGCATGCAGACCTTCGGAGCCGGCTTCCGCGCGCTCGCGGGGGCCCTCGAGCTGCTCCCCGGGATCGTCCTCCTGCCCTTCGAGACCAACATGGATCCCCTCTACGCGCTGCCGGAGCGCCAGGATGGGCTCGTCGACATCGAGACGCCGCCCCTGTACATCAAGTTCGGCATCAACTACGTCGACTAGCGCCGCCCGCGCAGCAACGCCTCCACGAGCTTGAAGATCTGATCCCGGTCATCGGGCTTGAGCCAGACTGCCTCCGGCACGCCGCGCAGCCAGGTGCGTTGGCGCCGGGCGAATCGCCGCGTATCGCGCTGCATGGCCGCCCGCGCATTGGCGAGCGTGTCGTGACCCGCGACGACGGCAGCCATGTGGCGATAGCCGATCGCCTGCATCGAGCGCAGAGCCGGTCCGAAGCCGCGCTCCTGAAGCGCGCGCACCTCCTGCAGCAGCCCCGCCTCGATCATCCGGTGGCAGCGCGCGTCGATGCGCGCGTCCAGGGCGTCGCGACCCGGGTCGATTGCGAGGTGGAGCGTCGCGTAGGGACGGTCGCCGAAGCGGTGCGTGCGCCGCTGCGCGGAGGCCTTCACGCCGGAGCGCTCGCGGATCTCCAGGGCGCGGATGACCCGGCGCAGGTCGTGGGGGTGGATGCCGGCCGCCGCGTCGGGGTCGCGGTCCTGGAGGCGCCGGTGCAGCCGTTGCGGGTCCCCGGCCGCCACGGCGTCCGCGTGCTCACGCTCGAGGGCGTCACGCAGCTCGGCGTCGGCGGCGCCGTCGGCCAGCAGACCCTCGCAGAAGGCCCGGATGTAGAGCCCGGTTCCGCCCGTGAGCAGCACCACCCGGGCCCGCTCGTGGATCGCGGCGGCGGCGGCCCGGGCCTCGACCGCGTAGCGCCCGGCGCTGTAGGGAACGTCCGGATCGACGACGTCGAGCAGGTGGTGGGGAATCCGGGCGCGGAGCTCGGGCCCCGGCTTCGCGGTCCCGATGTCCAGATGGCGGTAGACCTGCACGGAGTCGGCGTTGACGATCTCGCCGTCGAACTCCAATGCCAGCTCGACCGCCAGCTCGGTCTTGCCGGAAGCGGTCGGACCCGTGACGACGACGACCGGCGGCCGGGGGTCGTGGGGAGCGGCGGTCATGGCCGCAGGCTAGCGCGCCCTGCCCCGCCCGGACGCGCGCCGCAGGGTCAGCGACGTCCGAAGCGCCGCTCGATGTCGGCCAGCTCGAACGGGATGAAGACCGGGCGGCCGTGGGGACAGGTCGGCGCCCAGGGGATCGCGTCCACGGCGTCGATCAGCGCCCGCTGCTCGCGCTCGTCGAGCGCCTCCCCCTTGCGCCGCGCGCTGTGACAGGCCAGCGACGCGAAGACGCGATCGGCGGCCTCGAGGGCCCGTGGGCCGGTTTGCGGCATTCCGGTGTCGAGCCCGGCTGCCGAGATCTCGTCCGCGAGGTCGCGCACGAGCGCCGTCGGATCCCGCCCGGACAACAGCGCGGGCACGCTGCGCACCGCGACGGTGTCCGCACCGAAGGGCTCGATCTCGAAGCCGAGTCGCGCCGCGTCGGCCCCGCAGTCGATCAGGGCCGCGAGTTGCACGGGATCGAGCGGAACCGCTGCCGGAACGAGCAGGCCCTGCCGGGCGACGCCCCGCTCCAGCCACTCCGCTCGCAGCCGTTCGTAGAGAACCCGCTCGTGCGCCGCGTGCTGGTCCACCAGCAGAAGCCCCTCCTTCGCCTCCAGCACGAGATAGGTGGCCAGCAGCTGCCCCAGGAGCCGGAGGGCACCGAAACGGACCTGCGATGCCGCCCGCGCCCCGCCCGGATCCGGGAGCCCGGGCGCGGCGTCAGTCCCCGCGGGGAAGGACCCCGGAACCGAGGGGCGCGCGAAGATCCAGTCGGTGGCGGGCGCCCCGACGGGGGGCCGGCGCGCGGCCCCGGGCGCGGAGTCGCCCGCGGGCGCGACCCACCGCCGCTCCTCGATCGCGGCGCGCACGCCGTGGCGCACGAGCCGGTGGATCGCTCCGGGGTCGTCGAAGCGCACCTCCCATTTGGCCGGGTGCACGTTGACGTCCACCGCTTCCGGCGGGAGGTCGAGGAAGAGCACCGCCACCGGAAAGCGTCCCCGCGGCAGCAGGTCGCGGTAGATCTCCACCAGGGCGTGCTGGAGCAGCCGATCGCGAACCGGCCGTCGGTTGACGAACCAGTAGACGCCGCTCAGCGTGCCGCGGTGGCGGTCGGGCCGCGAGACGAAGCCTCGCAGCGCCGCCCTGCCCTCCTCGCGGGCCACCGGCACGAAGGCCGCCGCATCGTCTTCGCTCACCACGGCCGCGATGCGATCCAGGGGGTCGACCGCGGTCGGCCACACGAGTGCGGGGCGATCGTCGCGGCGCACGTCGAAGTGGACGTCCGGCCGGGCGAGGGCCGAGCGCGCCAGCCAGTCGGCCACGTGGCCCCACTCGGTCGTCACCGTTTTGAGGAACTTGCGCCGCGCGGGCACCGCGCCGAACAGGTCCGTGACCTCCACGCGCGTCCCTTCGGGTCCCCCCGTCGTCCGCTCCCCGACCTGGCGCCCGTCATCCACGCGCAGCTCGAAGGCCGTGGCCGCGCCGCGGGGCCGAGTGCGAAGTCGAAGCCGCGACACCGCGGCGATCGCCGGGAGCGCCTCGCCGCGGAACCCGTAGGTGGCGATGCGATGGAGATCCTCCGCCGAAGCGATCTTGCTGGTCGCGTGGCGGCGCAGCGCGAGCCGGGCGTCGGCGGCGCTCATTCCCCGCCCGTCGTCGGTCACCGCGATCCAGTCGCTCCCCCCCGCGCGCACTTCCACGCGGATGCGAAGCGCGCCGGCGTCGAGCGCGTTCTCGACGAGCTCCTTCACCACCGACGCGGGGCGCTCGACGACCTCGCCCGCCGCGATTTGATCGACCAGCGCGTCGGGCAGTTGACGCACGGGGGCCTCGGGGCAGGGCGGCGTCGACTCGGCGTTCGTCACGACTTCCCCCCGGGCGCCAGTATGCGGCCTCGGCGCTTTTCGTCAAAGCAGGGATTTTGGGGCGGTTGACACCCGCAAACACATTGACAAGCATCCCCGGCGCCCCATAGGGTGCTCAGGCCGGAGTCCGGATTCCGACGGGCCTCTGGTCGGGGTGGAGGACCACCCGCAACGATCACGCCGGAGCGAGCGCGCCATGAGCGAATCGGGAGTGCACCGCCAGGCCGCCAGCAACGGTTCCGGCGCGACCATCGACCGGCCCGCCGGCCGTCGCCGCGGCGATCGCATCGTCGGTTCGGCGCGCGCGACACAAGAAGTTGTCGAACAGGCGCTGGCGGCCTCCGGCGCCTCGCTCCCGGTTCGCGTCGTTGGCCCCCCCGGCAGCGGGAAGGAGCACATCGCCCGCGCGATCCACGCCTGGAGCAGTCGCGCCAACGGGCCCTTTCTCAGCGTCTCGTGCGGCGCGGTCAACGACGCCCTCCTCGGCCGCGAGATCTTCGGGTGCGCCGAGTCCGCCCATGCCCAGCTGCCCGACGAGCACCTGGGCGCCGCGGCACGCGCGGCGACGGGCACCCTATTCCTGCATTCGATCGACCGGCTGGCGGAGCCCCATCGCCAGACGCTGGCCAAGGCGCTGGTCGAAGGCCGGTACCAACGCGGTGGCGACGGCGCGACCACTCCGCTGACCGCGCGCGTGATCGCCTCGTCGCCCGCCGACCCGAAGGGATCGCCCTTTGGCGACCTGCCGCACCTCACGATCCGGGTGCTGCCCCTGGCCGAACGACACGAGGACATCCTGCCGCTAGCGGCCCACTTCCTGCGCCTGTTCGCCGATGAGGAAGGGATCACCCCGGTCGGTTTTACGTCCGACGCCCGCGACGCGCTGGTCGCCGAGACCTGGTCCGGCAACGTGCGTGAGCTCGCCGAGCGGATCCGGCAGGCCATCAAGCTCGCGGGCAGTGGCGCCATCACCGCCGAGGCGCTGCTGCTGGCGGCCGCGGGCGACGCGGTTCCCTCCTTCAAGGAGGCGAAGCGCGCCTTCGAGACCCGCTATGTGGTCGGCCTCCTGCGGCGCTGCGAAGGGAACATCAGCCGCGCCGCGCGGCTCGCAAAGAAGGACCGCAAGGACTTCTACGACGTGATCCGCCGCACCGGTGTCGACCCCTCCGAATTCCGCTAGCCGAAGCTCGTCCCCCGGAACAGCCCATGCGCGTCGGCGTCGTACAGATGACCTCGACCGATGACCTCGCGGCCAACCTCGCCGCGGCCCGCGAGTTGGTGGACGCCGCCGTGCAGGGGGGCGCGGAGCTCGTCGCCCTGCCCGAGAACTTCGCCTACCTGCGGCGCGAAGGCGCTCCGATCCCCTGCGCCCAGGGCCTCGACGGCGAGATCGTCGGCGTCGTCCGCGAGCTCGCGAAAGCGCATGGCGTCTGGCTGCTCGGAGGCACCTTTCCGGAGTCCGCCGAGGCGGACGCACGCGTACACAACACCAGCGTGCTCGTCGGACCCGAGGGCGACATCGAGGCCATCTACCGCAAGATCCACCTGTTCGACGTCGACCTGCGCGCCCGCGGCGGCGGGGTCTTCACGGAGTCGGCCACGATCGCGCCGGGCGAGCAGGTGACCGTCGCCGCGACCCCCTTCGGACCGCTGGGAATCGCCGTCTGCTACGACCTGCGCTTTCCGGAGCTGTTCCGCGCCATGGCCGATCGCGGCGCGCGCTGGATCGCCGTCCCCAGCGCCTTCGCACCGGAGACGGGGAAGGACCACTGGGAGGTGCTGCTGCGCGCCCGGGCGATCGAGAACCAGGCCTTCGTGGTGGCGCCGGCCCAGTGCGGGCGCCACAGCGTGGATCGCTCCAGCTACGGGCGTTCGATGATCGTCGATCCCTGGGGACTCGTGCTCGCCCGGGCGGCGGACCGCCCCGGCGTAGTCGTCGCGGATTGCGATCCCGCCGACCTGGAGCGGGTGCGGGGCGCCCTCCCCGCCCTGCGGCACCGGCGCCTCTAGCCTTTCGGGTCAAGGGTGGGGCGCTTTCGGCCGATGACGGAGGGGCACCGACTCGCGGGAGGGGGAGTGTCGATGGCTGGCGCTTCCAAAGAGGATCCGGACGCGGGCGCGGTTCTCGTGATCTGCAACGGCGGCTTCGAGGGCATGCGTTACGCGCTGCAGTCCGAGGAGACGATCATCGGGCGCAACCCGACCACCGATATCACGCTCCTGGACGAGAGCATCAGCCGTGAGCACGCCATCATCTCGTTCGACGAGGCGACGCAGACCTATACGATCGAGGATCTCCAGTCCACCAACAGCACCAAGGTCAACGGCAAGCGCATCCGCTCCGTCGGGCTCACCGACGGCGACGAGATCCAGATCGGCCACACCCGCTTTCGCTTCCAGACCCCCTCGGCGTGACGCCCGCGACGGGCGCCTAGGTCTGGCGGGCCCGCCGCCCCAGGTAGTCCGCGCGGGATTCGCCGGCTGCGAGGCGCTCGCGAAAGTCCGCGACCGTGCGCGCGAGGCCTTCGCGCAGTGGGGTCGCGGGCTCCCAGTCGAGGTTGCGCTTGGCCCGGCCGATGTCCGGCTGCCGCTGCGCGGGGTCGTCCTCGGGCAGGGGCTGGTGGATGATGGCGAGGTCGGTCCCCGCGACCTCCTGGACGATCCGCGCGAGCTCGAGCATCGAGTACTCGCCGGGATTTCCCAGGTTGCAGGGCTCGAAGCAATCGTTCCCCTCGTAGGCCATCAGGCGCAGGAGCCCCTCGACGAGGTCGTCGACGTAGCAGAAGGAGCGGGTCTGGCGTCCCTCTCCATAGACGGTGAGCGGCTCCCCGCTCAGGGCCTGCAACGCGAAGTTGCTGATCACGCGGCCGTCTTCGAGCGCCATGCGCGGCCCGTAGGTGTTGAAGATGCGAGCGATCCGGATGTCGGTGCCGTGCGCGCGGTGGTAGTCGCTGAAGAGCGTCTCCGCGCAGCGCTTGCCCTCGTCGTAGCAGGAGCGGATACCGATCGGGTTGACGTAGCCCCAGTAGCCCTCCGGCTGCGGGTGCACCTCGGGATCGCCGTAGACCTCGCTCGTGCTGGCCTGCAGGATGCGGGCGCGCACGCGCTTCGCGAGCCCCAGCAGGTTGAGCGAACCCATCACGGAGGTCTTGAGCGTCTTGATCGGGTTGTACTGGTAGTCGACCGGCGATGCCGGGCACGCCAGGTTGAAGACCCAGTCGACCTCGAGCAGGACCGGCTGGGTGACGTCGTGGCGGATCGCCTCGAAGCGCGGGTGGGCGAGCAGGTGCCCGATGTTGCGCCGGTCGCCGGTGAAGTAGTTGTCGAGGCAGAGGACCTCGTGACCCGCCGCGACGAGCCGGTCGCACAGGTGGGATCCCAGAAAGCCGGCGCCGCCGGCGACGAGAACGCGCTGCTTGCTGGCCATCATGTCCGCCCGACGCCGGGCATTGTGGCCCGGGCGGCGCGGG
>Ga0224512_10002646_pt1 | contig 16239 bp, 17 predicted proteins | sample SF_May12_sed_USG_4_FD_169103 | JGI IMG/M metagenome (GOLD analysis project Ga0224512, IMG submission 169103) | Sediment microbial communities from San Francisco Bay, California, United States - SF_May12_sed_USGS_13 | ecosystem: Environmental > Aquatic > Marine > Sediment | place: USA...
TTGCGCCTGGAACCGGTCCTTCATGGGGGAGGGCAGGAGCTGGGGCGTCGTTCGGGAACCCACAACGTGATGGGGGCGGTCGGCATGGCTGCAGCAATGGAGGCCACCGTGGTAGACCGGGCGCGGTTCCGGGAGACGGTCGCCAAGGTCCGGGACAGTTTCGAGACTCGCCTCCGTGAGGCTTTCCCGGATCTGGAGATCAACGCTCCTGCTGATGCCCGCCTCGTGCAACATTCGCACGTCCGCCTTCCCGGCATCCGCAACGAAACGGCTCTGGTGCGGCTCGACCAAGCCGGGGTTGCCGCTTCTGCCGCTTCAGCCTGCCAGAGTGGCGCCGCCACAGTCTCCCATGTGCTCACCGCCATGGGCATGTCCGCAGATGATGCTCGACAGTGCCTTCGATTCTCGTTCGGTTGGCCCAATCGCCCCGAGGACGGCGAAACCGCGGCCGGGCTGGTCATCGAGACCCTCGAGGTTCTGCGATGAAGGCTCTGGTGGCCATGAGCGGTGGTGTGGACTCGTCGGTAGCCGCGGCGCTGATGGTTGACGCCGGACACGATGTGATCGGCGCAACGTTGAAGCTGTGGGAGGGACCCGATGGCGAGGCACCAACTGCGGGTTGCTGCACGGTGAGTGATGCTGAGGATGCCCGGCGAGTTGCCGCGCAACTCGGGATTCCGTACTACGTCTTCGACTACACAGAGGATTTTCGGACCGGCGTGGTTGACCCGTTCGTGAGCTCGTATCTGGCAGGGCAAACGCCTAATCCGTGCGTCGAATGCAATCGAACCGTCAAGTTCAGCAGGTTGCTGGACCAGGCGACCGATCTCGGGTGCGAGCTGTTGGTGACCGGTCACTATGCGCAAGTGCGGCAGGACCCGGACGGCTGGAGACTACTCAGGGGAGCCGACCCGGACAAGGATCAGTCCTACGTTCTGTACATGCTGGGCCAGGCGGAATTGGCCAGGGTCCGGTTCCCGATCGGTGACCTGACCAAGGCGCAGACGCGGGCCATTGCGGCACACCTCGGGCTGCGGACCGCTACCAAGACGGAGAGCCAGGACATATGCTTCGTGGGAGCGGGCAACTATCGCACTTTCCTTGAGACGCAAACCGATGCGGCGAGAAGGAACGGCCCGATTGTCGATTGCGACGGGCAGATTCTCGGTGAGCACGGGGGGGTTGCCGGGTTCACGGTCGGCCAGAGACGAGGCCTGGGAGTTTCCGTCGGCGAGGCCCGCTACGTCACCTCGATTGATCCCATTTCGGCCACCATCGTCCTGGGGAGAAGGGAAGACCTACTGGCCACCGGAGCGAGTCTCGCCGGTAAGTCCTGGGCGGCGGGGGCGGCGCCACCGGCCGGACGGGTGGAAGTCAAGATCCGCTACAACTCGCCGGCGGTTCCAGCGTTGTTCGACCCCGATGCCCCAACCGGCGAAATCTTGTTTGAAGAACCTCAGCCGTCCGTTGCTCCCGGCCAGGCTTGCGTCATCTATCGCGGCGAGGAATTGCTGGGCGGCGGAACGATCGTTAGTGCCGTGCTGTGACTGTGGCACCTTTGGTGACCGGGGTGGGGAGCGTCCCCCATACCGATCCCGATCTGGCAGCCTCGTTCGTGCTGGCCACGACGACCCTGCCGTACGTCCCCCAGCTGCCAAACCGCCATCCTGAGGAAAGGATGCTGATCCAATGGGGAGATGGCTTGTGCGGATGCGGAGCAGTGGATACCAGCATCGGCCTCGGTCACGGGGCGCCGGTGGGGCCGCGGGACGAAGCCTTCGGAGGAGCCGCGACGCTGTTGAGTAGGCTCGGCCCGGATGTGTCCGCCATCAAGACCCAGGCAACCGGGCCGGTGACCCTGGCGCTCGGTCTGCTGGCCGCCGGCCATCCCGGCCCCGGGCTCCTGGACTGTGTAACAGCCGGTCTCACAGGTCGGGTCGACGACCACCTCTCGTCTCTTGCATCGCACTTGCCGCAAGCGGACATCACCCTCATCTTCGACGAGCCCGGCCTGGCCGGTCTGTTGGTACCGGGGTTCCCAATCAGCGGGGGTGATGCGCGGGCGGCCCTTGCCGAGGTCTTGCGTGCTGCTCCAGTCCGAACGGGCGTTCACTGTTGTGCGGATACCGACTGGTCGGTGGTGGCTGGTGCTCGCCCCTCGCTGATCTCATGGGACATCAGTGTTCTGGGAAGCGCTTTCGTCGAGCACGCCGAAACGCTCGCCGCCGCCACTTGGGAAGGGACCGAGTTCATCTGGGGTGTCGTTCCGACCCAGACGTTCCCGCCTCCTGCCGACCTCGCACTCCGTCTGCAACGAACCGTCGGCAGGTTGGTGACGTCGGGAGCCAGAATGGCCGGCCTCCTAGAGGACGCTATGTTCTCTCCTGCCTGCGGTTTGGCTGCTCTCACAGAAGGGCAGGCAGAAATCGTGGCACAGACCGTTGTCCGGGTAGCAGGAGAGTTGGCTGCAGATGGTTAGAGACTTCGCCGCCCGGATCGACGAGCTCCGTGATCAGATAAGGCATCACAGTCACCGCTATCACGTGCTCGACGCCCCCGAAGTCTCAGATGCCGAGTACGACCGCATGTTCAGGGAGCTGGAGAGACTGGAGGGCGAACATCCCGATCTCGTCACGCCCGATTCCCCGACACAACGAGTCGGGGCCCCTGCCTCCGACCTCTTTGCACCGGTTCAGCATCGCCAGCGGATGTTCTCGCTGGACAACGTCGAATCATTCGACGAGCTGGAAGCCTGGGAAATGCGAATGGTCCGTCAGCTCGGAGACGAGCGTCGCGGTTTCGTTTGCGAGTTGAAGATCGATGGTCTGGCCGTCTCCTTGACCTACGAACAAGGCCGCTTCGTGCGGGGCGCGACTCGCGGCGACGGGTTATCCGGGGAGGACATCACTCCCAACGTTCGGGCGATCGACGCGATACCGCTGCGTCTGCTGGGTGCGGCGCCCGATGTGATGGAGGTACGTGGAGAGGTCTACATGCCTTTGCCTGCCTTCGAGGAACTGAATGAACGCCAGGCGGTTCAGGGCGACCGGCTTTTCACCAACCCTCGCAATGCTGCGGCCGGATCGGTCCGTCAGAAAGACCCGGCCGTCACCGCCGCCCGGTCGCTATCGATCTGGGTCTACCAACTCGGTTATGTGGAGGGTGGGCCCGTTTTTCGCCGTCATTGGGAGACCCTCGAATACTTGCGCGACCTCGGATTGCGGGTCAACCCGGCCTCTGAAGCCGTGCCCGACCTGGCCGGGGTCGAAGCGTACGTTGGCCGGGCAGAGGCGGCACGGCACCGGCACAGCTACCAGACCGATGGAGTTGTGGTGAAGCTCGACAGCCTGGCCGATCAGGACTCGCTGGGGTACACCGCCAAAGCGCCCCGCTGGGCGGTTGCGTATAAGTTCCCGCCCGAAGAGCAAACTACCGAGTTGCGCGCCATCGAGATAAACATCGGTCGGACCGGAGCGGCAACACCCTTCGCGGTACTCGAACCGGTCTTCGTCGGCGGTGCCAACGTCGGGATGGCCACGCTGCACAACGAAGACGAGATTCATCGCAAAGACGTCCGTATCGGCGACACGGTCATCGTACGCCGGGCGGGTGATGTCATACCCGAGGTGGTTGGGCCGGTGCCCAGCCTGCGAACCGGGGCGGAGCAAGTGTGGCACATGCCGTCAACCTGTCCTTTCTGTGGCCATTCGATTGTCCGGCCGGCAGACGGCAAGGTGGCCCGATGCACCGGTGGGTTGGAGTGCCCGAGCCGTCTTCGAGAGTGGCTGGCCCACTTCGCCTCCCGGGACGGAATGGACATTGAGGGCATGGGATACAAGACCATCGACCTCCTGTTGCGCGAGAAACTGATCGCGAATCCTGCCGACATCTTCTTCCTCGAAGCAGAGCACCTCCTCGGGTTCGACGGATGGGGGGAGGTCTCGGTCGGCAATCTTCTCGCTGCGATCGACGCAGCCCGGCGCCGGCCACTGCATCGTTTGCTGGTAGCGCTCGGAATCCGTCACGTCGGCGGCACCGTCGCCCGGCTGCTGAGCCGCAACGTCGGAGACATGGATGGGCTGCTTGATGCCGGCGAAGCGGACCTGGCGGTCATTGAAGGAATCGGACCGACGATCGCCGCGTCGGTCCGGGAGTGGGCGGACGATCCCGAGAATCTGGCGTTGATCGATCGGTTTCGGGCCGCCGGCGTGCAACTCGCCGATGAACAGGCGACCGGGGTGTCTACGTCTCTCGCCGGACTGACCTTCGTCATCACCGGCACCCTGGCCGCGCTGGGACGGGAGGAAGCCAAGACCGCCGTTGAAGACCGGGGCGGAAAAGTGACCTCTTCCGTGTCCGGCAGGACTTCAGTTGTGATAGCGGGCGATTCCGCCGGGTCTAAGCTCGCCAGAGCCGAGGAACTTGGAGTTCCCGTTTTGGACGAGGCGGCTTTCCTCCGTCTCCTGGAGGAGGGACCGCAGGCTGTGGGATTGGAATGAGATTTCGAAACGCTGTCATCACGCTGGTCCTGCTGATCGCTTCAGCAGCATGCGCCGGGGGAGCGACCGATGATCCGGGCGTAGTCCTCGAAGTCGAGACCTTTCCCGAACTGGCGGTTGACGTGCATTTGTCTGAGACGGCCGTCCGCCAGATACTGAATAGCGAGATCGAGGCTCCTGCCTACAACTCTGACCCACCGACGAGTGGCGCGCACTCGGCCCAAGCAGCCGCCTGCGGGATTTTCCGGCAGCCGGTGCCAGACGTCTATCAATTGCATGACCTCTCTATCGGCGTCGTCGTCATCCAGTACTCACCCTCGCTCGAGGCGGTGGAAGTCGAACGAATTGAGGAACTGGGCCGGAGCTTCGAGGATCGGATCATTGTCGCTCCCCGCCCCGGCATGGACGCTCCCGTTGTCGCTACGGCCTGGACGACCATGATGCGGCTTTCCACGGTTGACGAAACCCGCTTGCGGGCGTTTTACGACCGGTACGTCGGCTCCGGACCTGAGACCGGGGCATGTCCGTTTGATGTCGACGAAGGCGTTTGAGGCCGGTGCGAAATCAAGACCGAGATGCGTTCCGGAACCAGCCTCCGACCCCTCTCAATAGACGCGGAACGTCCACGAATACTCACCGTCGTCTGGCAGGCCGCTCAGTGTTTGCCAGCGGATCAACACTTCGTGTTGGCCGGGTGACAGCTCGGTGATGACCTGGTCGGGGCCGGGCTGCCAGGAATAGACCCCGGTACCTTCGACCACAAAAATCTCTTCAATCGGGATCAGGAAGCCATCTACGAACATGTTCAGGGAAAACCCCGCGAGAAGGTCTACTTCGATGCGGGTCTGGCGGACCACCGTCTCGCCCGGCTCCGGACTGATGGCCTCGATCTGCATCGGACGGGCCACGCCGGGTCGGCCCGGTGACCCGAAAGCAACTCCCAGGGCGATAACCGCCATCAGGGCAAACACCAGCCCGACATATATGGCCCGGTCTCTCCTCATGGCCGGGATTGTAGGGTGATGCCGCTCGACGGTTCCCGGGGTACTAGCGTTGCGGGCATGCGGACTAACCCGGTACTGACGCGCCTCGGCGTCTACCCCATTGCTGCGCTCCAAGAACGAGCCCGTGCCATGCGGGCGGCCGGGGAGCCCCTGCTGGATTTCTCCATCGGTGACCCCCGTGAGCCGACCCCGGTTTTCGTGCCGGAGGAATTGCGCCGCTCCATCCCGACCGTCTCCCAGTACCCGACAACCTCGGGACTGCCGGAACTCCGCCGGTCGATCGCTTCATATGTGCACCGCCGGTTCAGCGTCGAGGTCGACCCGGATACACAAGTGCTGCCAACCGCCGGCTCCAAGGAAGCCATCTTCTCCACGCCGCTGGCTTTCGTAGACAGGGCCGAAGCCGCCACGGTGGTTTGGGCGACTCCGGGCTACCCGATCTACGAACGCGGTGCCCTCCTGGCCGGAGCGGCGGGCTACCCCGTAACCCTCGACGGAGATTTCGTTCTCCGCCCCGGCCAGATTCCCGACGATGTTTGGGACCGCACCGCCGTGGTGTGGGTCAACTATCCCCACAACCCGACCGGCGCCGTGATCGACCGAAACCGTCTCAACGACCTCTATGTTCGTGCCCGGGAATCGGGTGCTTGGTTTTGCTCGGACGAATGCTACGTGGACATCTACGAGGGGGAACCTCCACCCTCGGTACTCCAGGTAGCCGGGCCCGGATCTGCGGGGACGCTCTCCTACCTCAGTCTCTCCAAGCGCTCCGGGATGACGGGTTATCGGACGGCAGCCATCGTGGGCGACCCGGAAGGCATATCCATCCTCAAGGACCTGCGGACGTCCACCGGAACCGCGTCGCCTGAGTTTGTTCAGAAAGCGGCGATCACCGCCTGGGATGACGACGCCCACACCGTGGAGCGGCGGGCCATCTTCGCTGCCAAGCGGGCGATCCTGCGTACGGCTTTTGAGGACACCGGGAACGAGGTAATCGCCTCACAGGCCGGTATCTACATTTGGGCCAGGGTCGGGGACGACATAGCAGTAGCCGAGCGTCTCCTGGCGCATGGCATCGTCGTCTCACCGGGGAGCGCTTTCGGGTCGGGCGGTGAGGGCTTCCTCAGGCTGGCTCTCATCCCTACCTTGGAAGAGACTGAGCACGCAACGGAGGTTTTGAGAGCGTGTCTGATCGAGACCTGATCGAGGCCGCCTACGTTGACCTCGATCTGCTGGCAGAGGCGACCGATGCGATTGGCCGCACCATCGCCCTTCTGGACCAAGGGCAGCTCAGGGTTGCCGAGAAGCGGGACGGCACCTGGGAAGTGAACGGGTGGGTCAAAGAGGCCATTCTCCTCTATTTTCGGATCACCGAGCTCCACACAATGACGGCCGGGGAATTCGAATACCATGACAAGATCCCGACGAAAACGGGGTTGCACGAGTCGGGCATCCGGGTGGTTCCGCCGGGAACCGTTCGGTACGGTGCGTATTGCGAACCGGGAGTGGTCGTCATGCCCGGCTATATCAACATTGGCGCTTATGTTGGCGCGGGCACGATGGTTGATACTTGGGCAACCGTGGGATCGTGCGCCCAGGTCGGACGTAACGTACATCTGTCGGGAGGCGTAGGTATCGGTGGTGTGCTCGAACCTCCCAACGCCCGGCCGGTGATCATCGAAGATGACGCGTTCATCGGGAGCCGGAGCATTATCACGGAGGGGGCCATAGTGGAAGAGGGAGCAGTGCTGGGGGCGAACACGACCATCACGGCGACTACGCCGATCATCGATGTCACCGGGTCTCAGCCGGTGGACTACCGGGGTCGAGTTCCGGCTCGCTCCGTGGTGGTTCCCGGCACCCGACCGCGCTCGTTTGCCGCAGGTACGGTTCAACTGCAGTGCGCCTATATCATCGGCAAGCGGTCGGGTTCCACCAACGACCGCACTTCATTGAACGAAGCACTGCGCACATTCGAGGTGACGATATGAGTGACCTGGTCTCGACTCTCGTTGATCTCATCGATGTCCCATCGGTCATCGGCGATGAGGGGAGGTTGTGCACCGCGTTGTCGGAGCGTCTCATGGAGACGTGGGGTATCGACGGCGTGCAGCGAATGGGCAATGGCCTGATTGTCGGAAAACGGTCGCAACGGCCGCTCGTCCTCCTCGTCGGACACATAGACACGGTCCCTGCTCAAGGGCAAACCGCCGCGACCCTCGAAGAGGGAAGAGTTACCGGGCTGGGTGCTTCCGATATGAAGTCTGGATTGGCGGTGATGCTGCATCTCCTGGAGGATCCGGCCGTTCGCCTGGGCCCCTACGACGTGGTCGGGTTGTTCTACGACCGTGAGGAGGGCCCGGTCGACGAAAACGGGCTCGAACCGTTGCTGCAACGGGCGCCCTGGCTGGCAGAGGCGGAATTCGCAGTGGTTCTCGAACCAACCGACCTCGAGTTACAGGTCGGGTGCATCGGCACCATCAACGCCACCGTTGCTTTCGAAGGTCACTCGGCGCACAGCGCTCGCCCTTGGCTGGGGGAGAACGCCATCTCCAAGGCTGGGTCATGGCTGGCGGAACTGCACGGTCGACAGCCGGAAAGCATCATCATCGACGGGTTGGAGTTCAAAGAGGTGTTCTCGGTTACGACCGCTGCAGGCGGCATCGCTCGCAACATCATCCCGGCCAGCTTCGAGGTCAATCTCAACTACCGGTTTGCTCCCAATAAGACTCTTGCCGAGGCCGAGGCCACGCTGCGGGAGGTGACCGCAGCTGCCGACCGTGTCGAAATTGTGGATCGAGCCGCAGCCGGTCCGGTTCCTCAAGCCAACCCGCACCTCGAGCGCCTCGCCGCATTATCAGGAGCGCCTCGCACACCAAAACAGGCCTGGACCGATGTGGCCCGCCTGGCCCAGCACGGGATTCCGGCCGTCAACTACGGTCCGGGAGAAACCGCACAAGCCCACCAGGCGGCGGAGAGTGTCTCCGTCGACAACCTGCCGGTGGCGTTCGACGCCCTCCACCGGTTCTTGACATAACCCCGGTTGCTCAGTCGTCGCTGCGGAACTTGAAGGAAACCTTCACTTTCGCCCGGTACGCGACGATCTCGCCTTGCTCGCCGAGATGCATATCGAGATGGGCGATCTCTGCGATACGAAGGTCCTGAAGTGACTTGGACGCAACCGCAACTGCGGCAGCCGCGGCTTTTTCCCAGGATTCAGGACTCGTTCCCACCAACTCGATGACCTTGTAGACGCTCTCTGACACGATCCGGCTCCCTTTCGTTGCCTGCTCACCATGCTGGACGCGAAAGGGCGTTTTGTATAGGGGCAAATCCACACGAGAAAGTCGGGGCGCTCATCGGTACGTGGTCAACGCTGGCCGGGACCCCGAGCCCGGCACCCGGCACGGGAAACTGCCGGGCAGCTATCAACGCTGCACGCGCCGCAAGACTCGCTACCGAAGGTCCGATCAGCGAACCGGAGCGGATCAGTGGTCGACGGCGCTGGCGATCTCGCTGTATAGCAGCGAGTTCTGATTCCCTGCGAAAGTCACGGCCATGATGGCGATGAGAGCGATCAACAGAACGAGAAGCCCGTACTCGACGAGGCTTGCGCCGTGCTGCAATTTGTGCATTATTCGGAGCAAACGAAGCATGGGACTCCTCTCGCGCTCAAAATCAATATCGGTCGCAGAAACGCCGTTCTTGATAGGTCGGTGGGCCCAAATCGATTTGGGTTCGTTTTGGGTCAGGTCGTGCCTGGAGCCCGCGGCCGGCTTGTTCCGATCACCGATTCATAAACCCGCAGGTAGTCAAGTGCTGCGTGATCCCAGGAAAGATCCCGGGTCATCCCGTTGCGTTGGAGTTTCGTCCATTCATTCGGGGCAACGCGACGCAAGCGCATGGCTCGCCGGACCGTCTTGGCTGCTTCTACAGGAAGGAAGCTGCGAAACCCGAATCCGGTTGCCTCATCGGGCTGTTCATCGATATCGAAGACGGTGTCGGTGAGGCCGCCGGTGAAATGAACCAGAGGCGGACATCCATAGCGCATCGCATAGAGCTGCCCGATTCCGCACGGTTCAAATTGCGACGGCATGAAATACGCGTCGGCTCCTGCATACAACATCCGGGCCAGGCGCTCCGAGTATTCGAGATGCCGAACGGCGCGAGGATGACGCATCTGCCAACCGTCGACCATTGCATCCAGATTGCCGTTGCCAACCAGCACCAGTCGCAACCCGTCTTGCACCAGCCGATCGAGATCGGCATCGATCAAGTGCAGACCCTTTTGCTCGGTCATTCTCCCCACATTCCCGATCAGGAATCCGTCCTCGAGTTCGACCTCTTCGAGGAGGGCTGTTCGAGATGCGTCCCGGGCTTTGAGCTTCTTAGCCGAGAACGGGGTAGGCAGGGTGGAATCATGGGCCGGGTCCCACGACTCCGTGTCGATACCGTTCACGATGCCGACGACCGGCTGCGCCAGCCAGTTGATCACCTCGTTCAGTCCGCTCGTCACGGAGGCATCGGTCGTGATCTGGGTGGCGAAAGACGGGCTGACCGTCGTTACCCGGGCCGACCCGACAATGCCGGCCTTGAGGTAGTTGGCCTGGCCATACCATTCGAGGGCTCCGCCCAGCATTCGGTGCTGTGCGGACACACCCAGTTCCCGGGCGGCCTCGGCCAGCGGTCCCAGTAGCGGATAGGAAGCGTTGTGGATCGTTTGCACGGTCGGCACCTTCGTCAGCAGGGCCACCGGACCGACATGACCGTCGTGGAGATGGACGACATCGAAACCCGACCCGGCCCGGGCGACGGCCGCCGAGAACCGCGCCCACCTGAACCATTCATCGGGGTAGGCCATGCCCGGTTCTGGTCCGTAGATGCCGGGACGATCGAAAGCCTCCGCATCGTCGACGAGCAGCACTTCCACCTCGTCGAGCTCATACCGATATGTGCCAACCGGCTCCATGTCCGTGAGGGTGCCCGTGTCCTGGAGGTGCCGGTAGCGCGGGAGTACGACCGTTGTCTCAACTCCTCGAGCCGCCAGCGCCTTGGCGAGTCCGGCCACGGCTTCTCCCATGCCGCCGGTCCGGGCCAGCGGCGAGCACTCGGCGGCGGCCATGAGCACTCTCATGGAGTGTCCGGGGCGATGTCGCCAATTTCGATCGTCATCTCGTAGTGCCCTTCGCCGGTCGTCGACCAGTGTGGCCACAAGACGACGCCTTGCAGGATCGAGATGAAGCCGGCGTCGCCGCGCACGGTTGTGCGGATCGGCGCGCAGAACAGCGCTCCCGGCTGGCGAAGCGCGACGAGCACGTAGGTGTTGATGCCGTTGTGGCGAAGCCGGAATCGATGTCCGGCCAGGGAGAGTGGCTGGTCGATGTTCTGCCACGATCCGCCATCGGCCCTGATCTCGCCGGCGCTTTCCCAAACCGTCACTGGAAGTTCCGGTCCGAAGCGGCCTTCGGGGAGACCTTCGATGTGGTAACCGATCTGCAGCTTGCGGTCTTCGGCTTCGATTCTCTTCTGGATCTTTCCACCGAGGCCCGACAGCCTGATCAGGGCTGATCCGCGGCCTTCTGTAGCTTCCTCAATCTCATATTTCGTTTCCGGGAGGGGAAGGAGCTCCCCGGGAGCACTGCCGGCGAACGACTCGACCGTCGCAGTTGTCGGGAGGACGTGGTCGATCAACCAGCGTCGGGGGTGTCGGTCATAGGTTTGTGTTTCCGCCAACTCGGCATGGTAGGGCTCAAACCTGCGTGCAACGACGTCGCCGATCGACCACCGTGACGGTTTGTCGTCGTAGTAGAGAAGGCATCCGCCCTCCGCAGGGTCGACCACCCACGCCTGGTCGGGCAGCTCAACTTCGACTTCCTCGCGCCCATCGGCGTCCCAGTCGAGGCGCCGCATATATGACCATGCCCGGCCCCGATGATGCTGTGCGTCGACGATCGTTTGGGCGGTGATGAGGTGCCGGTGGGCGGCGGCCCGCAGGTGCGGGAAATACAGACCTCCGAAGGCTCCGTGCCAGTAGGGATCGTTGCCTTGTGCCCTGAGGAGTTCGGTGCGGGCTTCCGTTGCACCCTTGCCGGCGGCGGTGTGCGCTGAGACTCGGAGCATCTTGCGATACAACCGGGCCGCTTCGGGGTAGCGCATCAAGAAGTTCGGCCACCAACCTCCCCGTATCAGCGCTTCGGTGTCCGTCCAGTCTGCAGGTTGCTCATCTTCCTCTGGTCCCGTCGTCAGCCGGATCGTCTCTGGGGGGAGCGACCACTCGCTCATCTCTCGATAGGAGGCCGACGGAATGGCGACCTTCCTTTCGGCTGGTCGATCGTCGAGGTACCTCTCAAAAGTTGTAGTTTCCAGCCAATCGGCCGCTTCGACCCGGGCCAAGAACTCCTCGAGCCAGTTACCCGGCGCATAGACCCGCTCTGAGCTTTGCGGCCATAATCCAAACTTCTCGCCGTCGTCGGCAATCACCGCCAGAGATTGCGGATCGTGGTCATGGCGGTACCGGAGCAATGCCACAACATCTTCGGGATCACTCCCGGGAATGGCATATCGGAGATCCTGGGCGATGGGGAAGATGGTCAGCGTGTTTCCCAGATGATCGGTGATGAAGCTATCGGTCAGGAGGCGGGGCGCGTATCCGGCCTGCAAGAAGGCGTAGTCGTCGAGGAGCGTGTACTCCATGCTTGCCTTGCGGAGCAATGAAGGAAGGCTCGGATCCCATACCCGCTCGGCGAGCCACATTCCGCGCGGCGTTTGATCGAATCGATCCTGCAGATACGCCGACAATCGGGAAATGTGAGCCAGGGCATCTTCCACAGGAATCATCGGGAGGATCGGGTCGTAAAAAGCGCCCCCCATCCACTCGATTTGATCGGAGCAGGCGACGAGACGGTCGAGAACATCGCGTCGCCGTTCTTCCAACCACTCGAGCAGTGAACCGGAGTAATGGAGGTTGATCCGCAAGCCGGGGTGGGACGCCAGGACCTCCAGAAAGGGGAGATATGCCCGATCACATGCAGCGTTGGCGACCTCCTCCAGGTTGCCGACCGGTTGATGGCAGTGGGCCGCAATGATGAGGTTCAAGCTACGCTCCGCAATGGCACCGCCCAAAGCTACCGTAGAGACGCCCATCTCGCAGGACCGCATGGAACCGCAACAGCCGAAGTTGATATCGCCGGAGGTAATCGACCTGGTCGTCGAGCATCTTGCGCGGGAATTTGGAACGGTCTTCGGAGTAGCCGACATTGAACGAATGACCGCCGGATCGGTCGACCTGCTCGTGGGGATTCGCTCCGGGCCGCTGCGAGCCGACGAGGTCGAGCAATTCACCCGCGACCGTCTGCGAGCTCAGGGCCGGGTCGAGGGGACGCTGCTGGCCGGGATCCCGGCCGTCATTTTCGTATGCGTTCACAATGCCGGACGTAGCCAGATGTCGGCTGGTTGGGCCAGACACCTGGGCGGTGAGCGATTACTCGTTTTCTCCGGAGGTTCGGCGCCTGCCGAAGTCATCAATCCCCGAGCAGTTGAGGCCATGACGGAGGTTGGCATCGACATATCCGCGGCATTTCCCGTGTGCTTCACCGATGAGATTGTGCAAGCGGCCGACGTCGTCGTCACGATGGGTTGTGGAGACGCCTGTCCGTACTTCCCGAACAAACGATATATGGAATGGGACCTGGCCGATCCTCATGACGCGCAACTCGAAGACATACGATCCATTCGAGACGAGATTGGACGACGAGTTGAGCAACTGCTGGCCGAGATGGGGGTGCGGTAGACGGCCCCGATCAGGTGGCTAACGTCCCGACTGCGATGAGTGGAAGCTATCAAACCGATCGCACGCTGCGGGTTCTGACCGCCAACCTATACGCGAAGCGCCTCGATCTGGAAGGGTTCCGGCTTCTCTTGAAGGAGCTAGATCCTGACGTTGCCGTGATCCAGGAGTTGAGTTTCGGGGCCGCAGATGTTCTGGCAGATTTCTTCCCCTATGGGTTGCTCGTCCCGGCAGATGGCCACGATGGTCGAGGGTTGGCCTTGAAGGCACCCGGTGAAATGCAGCTTCTTCCCATGGCCTACCGGGATGGGTTGATTGCCAGGCTCGGGCCAACCGACTGGCCGGTTCCGCTCGAGATTGTGAACATCCACATGGCGAACCCGATTGATTGGCCTCCCTGGGTATCTATCAAACTGCGCCGGCAACAGCTTGCGGCGCTGATGGCCCACCTCGGCTCACCAGCGATCCGCATCGTTGCAGGCGACTTCAACGCTTCACCTGTGTGGCCGCTGTATCGCCGCCTTGCAGCTCGTCTCGACGACGCGGCGGCGCACTCGGCCAAGAAGCGGGCTACGAAACCGCCGCGAACCTGGGGTCCTACTCCGCGCTCGCCGAGGATGCTGCGCATCGATCACATATTTCTCGAAGGGCTCCGTCCGGTCGAGTCTCGGGTCGTGGCCCTGCCCGGATCGGATCACAGCGGGCTCGTCGTCGACGTCGGGCTGGACTGAACGGCCGGTCAAGGCTGTTTCCCCGGGGTTGTCGATCCGCCCGGATGCATTATGCACACGTGACCAACGAGGCGGTCTCGCTACGCTGACCGAACTGTGAAGACCATTGGCATCGACCTCGGTGGCACGAAAATGTCGGCGGGGTTAGTCGACAACTCAGGCACGATTCTGGAGAAGGTTGTCGTGGCCCGCCCGGTCGATCAAGTCGGCATGGAAGAAGGTCCGATCGAGCTGGCCGCCAAGTTGCTACGCCCCGATGTCGCTGCAATCGGACTGGGCGCGGCAGGACTCGTGACCTGGCCGGAGGGGCGCCTGGTATGGGGACCGAATGTGGTCGGTCGTGATATTCCCTTCAAGGATTCGCTGATCGCAAAGTTTGGCCTGCCGACCGCGGTCGACAACGATGCAAACCTGGCTGCGCTGGCCGAAACACGGATTGGAGCGGCGCGAGGTTATCGCCGCGTTCTGCTGGTCACGCTCGGTACGGGGATCGGTGGCGGTATCGTGATCAACGATGAGATCTACCGTGGGCGATCGTTCGCCGGGGAGGTGGGGCATATGATGATTGATGTAGGCGGTCCCCAGTGTACGTGCGGTCAGCGCGGATGTTGGGAGACCTTTGCGTCCGGCCGTCGCCTCGATCAAATCGCCCGGGACGTAGCGGCCGCAGACCCTAACGGGCTCACGGCAAGTCTCGCGAACCGTGGTGCGGTGGCCGGATCTCACCTCACGGAAGCAGCCATCCAGGGAGACACCCAAGCCGTGCAAGCCGTTGAGGAGATGGGTTCATGGCTGGGCATGGGACTGGCGAGTCTCATCGTCGTACTCGATCCGGAGATCATCGTGGTCGGGGGGGGAGCGGCGCGGGCCGGAGACATCCTGCTCGACCCGGCCCGGCGATCGATGATGGCCGGGTTGGAAGGTTCTCAACTGCGAACGACGACCCCGGTGGTCGCCGCCCAACTCGGCGAAGACGCTGGAATGGTTGGAGCGGGTTTGGCCGCCGCTGAGGCCAACCGTGGCTGATCCGCTGCGCCCCGACGCCGTCATCGGCCCGGAAGGGCACCGATGGCCGGACACGCGCAACCGGGTGAAGGAAGCGGCGCTGGCCCTGCCGAATCTGGTCAAGTTGCTCGGACGACTGATTCGCGATCCGCGGGTACCTACCGGGAGCAAAGCCCTGGCCGGAGCGGCTCTCGCCTATGTAGCGTCTCCGATTGATTTCGTACCGGATGTGATTCCCGTGCTGGGCCGGTCGGACGACGTGTTTGTGGCGATCTTCGCCCTCCACCATCTGATCAAGACGGCCGGCGAGGATGTAGTCGTCGAGCACTGGGACGGGACCCTCGACGTACTCGAATTTGTGAACAACCTCTTTGAGGTGGCAGTCCGATTCGTGCCTGTGCGCGTCAAATGGACCCTCAACCGGCTGGTCGGAAGATGACCACCCGTTTTTCAGTCACCCTGCCGCAGTTCCGCGACGAAGCCGACCCCATGCTCGAGGCCGCCCGCCGGGCGGAAGCAGCCGGTTTTGACGGGGTCTACGTCTTCGACCATCTCTTTCCGCTGGGGAGCCCCGGCCGGCCCATCTTCGAAGGCTTCGTGGCATTGGGGGCGGTGGCGGCAGCCACCAGCAAGATAGGCATTGGAACGCTGGTCATCCGCGCCCCGATCCGACCATCGTGGACAACCGCGAAAGCAGCATGGTCGCGCAGGCCATCAGCGGCGGACGATTGACGCTCGGCCTTGGCGCAGCCGATTCGATGTCGAAGCCGGAATTCGAGGCTTATGGCATCCCCTTTGGCAGTGCGCCGGAACGGATCTCGTCTGTGCGAGACACCATCGCTGCTTTGCACGCGCCGGAGCTCCAACTGCCGGGGTATGCCGTTCCCAAGACTTGGATCGGAGGACGATCGGCGGCGGTCCGGTCGATGGCTGCAGAGATCGCCGACGGTTGGAACGCCTGGGGAGGCGGCGCCGAGCAGCTGGCCGCGGAGAGCCTCGAGATTCGTGAGCAGGCCGGCCGCTTGTTCGAAGTGAGCTGGGGAGGACAGGTCTTGCTGGCTCCGGACAACAGACGGCTGGCCGAACGGTTGGCCGCACGCGACGATGCTGACCGCCTGGTGGCCGGAACGCCGGAAAGGGTGGCGGAGCAATTGCAGGCATTCGTGGATGCCGGAGCGGACGAACTGGTGCTGTCACTCCTGTCGTCACCGGAC
>Ga0224512_10002647_pt1 | contig 16237 bp, 15 predicted proteins | sample SF_May12_sed_USG_4_FD_169103 | JGI IMG/M metagenome (GOLD analysis project Ga0224512, IMG submission 169103) | Sediment microbial communities from San Francisco Bay, California, United States - SF_May12_sed_USGS_13 | ecosystem: Environmental > Aquatic > Marine > Sediment | place: USA...
CGCAAATGCATTTTGAGCACCACGGGTGCCGTGGGCGTTTTGATCTGGTGCGACAGGAAACAGGTGCACGCGAGATTCAGCGACGCCGCATGCAGCGCCGTCGCCAGTGCATGGTTGGACGCAACGGTGCCGAATGTAGCAACTCGGTCTGCATTCCTGTCACACGCACGGCGCAACAGATACTCGAGTTTGCGCACCTTGTTGCCGCCGTAAAGCATGCTGCTGCGCTCATCGTGCTTGAGCGAAATCGTTTTACGTTGTTCGCCAATCAGAAGGGATCGTGCGTCGACCGGTGTCGGCAAATCGGCGAGGCGCGTTTTTGGCAAACGCCCGGCTAGCTTTGGAAACGCCTGGGCCAGGTAATCAGTCATCGCCTGAATAGTAACCAATCCGATAGCATATGGGGCGATCACTGAATTAGAATGAGGGATGGATATCTGGCTGTTGCGGGGCTCTAGTGTCAGATGCAGTTGATCGTGGCATCGCGGTCACAGAGATGGCGCCAGCGGGTCAGACCCTGTATGCGTACCGTGAAACCACGGCCGCCTTCATTGGTCGCGCGCTTCGCGGCCCCCTCCATGAACCGATTCTGATTACCAACTTTGGCGACTTTCGGCGCCGCTTCGGCGACGTCTGGTCGCGGTCGAGTCTCGGTCCTGCCGTCCGGCAATTCTTCGAGCACGGCGGCCGCAGGCTCTATGTCGTGCGGGTAGCGAACGGTGCGCGTGGTGCGATGGTGTGTTTGCCCGCAGAAGGATCGGCGCTGGTGTTGCGTGCGCTGGAGCCTGGCTCGACCGAGCGGATTCGCGCCGCGGTCGACTACGACGGCATCGCCGCGGCTAACGGCGAACTCTTCAACCTGACCTTGCAGCGTGTCGATCCCGAGACGGGACTTGTCCGCGACCAGGAGATATATCGACAGGCGACGTTTCGCCCGGACAAAAACAATTTTATTGTCGATTTGTTGCTGACCTCGTCGCTTGTGCGCGCAGAATTGCCCTGGCCAACGCATCGGCCACAGGCAACCACGGGTCCGGGTTTGCCTTTTGCTGCGGCATACGCGGAGCATGTACAGGATGGCAGCGACGGCACTGAGCTGTCCGACTACGATGTCGTGGGTTCCCGCAGAGATGAAACCGGGCTGTTTGCGCTGCAACAAGTGGACCGGTTCGATTTGCTGTACCTGCCGCCGCCCGGCAAAGGCAAGAGTATCGGGCCGACATCAGTGCTGGCGGCGGAACGTTACTGCCGTGAAAGAGGCGCAATGCTCGTCGTCGACCCAAACGTGGACTGGGAGACCGCCGCCGATGCCGTAAGCGGCATCAGGGCGTACGGCTATGCCAGCGCGAATATGCTCGGCTATTTCCCACGCATGCGCTGTCGCGATGATGACGGGTCAGCGCCTCGCGTTGTTGGTGCCGCAATAGCCGGCCTGTTGTGCCGGCTGGATCGCAGCCGTGGTGCCTGGCATGCGCTTGACAACCAGGCGCCGGGGCTGAATCGCAAATACGTTCCAGCCGTGCAGGTAGACGCTGCCGAAGTGCAAATGCTGACGCGTGAAGGCCTTAACGTCATCAGCACGGGTGCGGCGGGATCGGCGAGACTGCTGGGTAATGTGACCTTGAGTCGCGGCAGCGAAGCGCAGCGCGAATTCAAGAGCCTGCCTGTCCGGCGCCTGTACCTGCAAATAATCGCCGCAATTCGGCAGGCGACGAGGCGGGCCGTATTCGAGCCTGTCGACGCGCGACTGGCTGCGCAAATTCAAGACCAGGTCGGTGCCTATCTGTCACAGCTGGCCGACCTGGGCGCCTTCGCCGACAAGCACTTCTTCGTGCATTGTGAGCCCGGGATCAGCAGCCAGGGCGCTATTGCCGCGCGCGGAGTCGTTGTCCTGGTTTCGATGCGTCCAGTCGCCTGTAAAGAGCCTGTGTCGTTCACCCTGCACCACACGGCTGCGGGATGCCGCGTCGCCAATACGGCGTTCGCGCCAACGGCTGGGCATTGACGCAGCCGCGGTCGCGCATAAGGCATACTTCATATCCATGAAACTCGATCGCTTTATCCGCAGCGTACTCGCGCTGCTGATCCTGCTCGTCTTCATCGTCGCTGTCGCGGCGCTGCTGTTCGTCACCGAGTCGGCGCTGAATGTCTGGGACCGGCTCGTTGCGGGCCCAAGAATATTTCTGTATGGCTATGTCGGGGTCATGGCCGCACTCGCGGCCACAGCCGTCTGGCTGATCTGGCGCCTGGTCATGCGCCGCAAAATTGCGCCGGCCGGCAGCAAGCCGACAGATAAGCTGACGCTGCAGGACATAGAGCAGCGCCTGCGCGACGCCGAAGCCCGCGGTGTGGACACCAGCGAGGCCCAGTCCGAACTCAGGGAGCTGGCCTCACGGCAGCGGAGTCGTTCCGTGCACCTGTGTTTCTTCGGTGAGATCAGTACGGGTAAGAGTTCGCTGATCAAGGCTCTTGCACCGGACGCCGATGTTACCGTCGATGTCGTCGGCGGCTCGACCACGGATGCGCGCCACTATCGCTGGCGTGACGACGATGGCGTCGAAATTCTTCTGACTGACGTGCCCGGAACGGGAGGTCATGAAGCCGGGCTGGACGATCTGGCGATAGAAGAAGCGCAACGCGCACATGTCGTGCTGTTCGTCTGCGACGGTGACCTGACACGGGCAGAAAAGTCCATCGTCGAGCGATTACTGGCACTCGGCAAGCCCATGGTCCTGGTACTCAACAAAGCGGATCGCTTCGACGTAGAGGAACAGGCGGCTCTCATGCAGCGCCTGCTCGAGCACCTCGATGGCATGGGTGGAACAATGGCGCGAGATCGCGTCGTGGCGGTGTCTGCCGGCGGCGAAATTGACGTTATCGAACACGGTGCGGACGGCGCGGAACAGCAGGTGCGCCGCCAACGGCCGGCCGACATCGGTGTTCTCGTCGTTGCGATCAATCGACTGCTCGCTGACCAGGCAGCGCTTATCGACAAACATCGCGATCGTGCCGTGTTTCGGCTGGCGGCCGACAAGCTCGCGGCGGCCGAGTCCGAGTACCGGCTGCAACGTTCGGAGCAGATCATCCGCAACGCGACCCGAAAAGCAGTGATCGGATCCATTGCGGCAGTCAGCCCTGGCACGGACGTCCTCATCCAGGGCTATATCGGCACGGCGATGACACAGGAACTGTGCAAGCTGTATGACGCGGCACCGCGTGATCTCGACATCGAGGAGTTCCTCAATCTGAGCCAGAGTCGCGTCGGCCGGGCCCTGCCCTTATCGCTCGCCGTCGCCGGCAACGGCCTGAAGGCGTTTCCCGGGCTGGGCACGGTTGCGGGCGGACTCGTGCACGCGGTCGCCTATGGATTGATCTTTGATGCGCTCGGCCGCAGCCTGGTCCTGACGCTCAAAAAGCACGGTGAATTACTGCCCGGCGTCGCCGCGAAGGAATTTGAGGAAGGCATCAGTGAACATATTGAAGCGGGCGTTCTCCGCGTTGCCAGGATGGCTGTGGCGGAAAAGCCGGACCGAGACTGACAGCGACGAAGGCGCGGACCACCTGACGCTGGCCCGGGAGAGCCTCCGCGAGCTGATTCATGACACGCGCCTGCCGGAAGGCGTGCGCGAATCGCTTGCGCAGGATTACGCTGCCGTGCAAGCCATGCTCGACAAGCTCGAACATGGCCACCTGCACCTGGCGGCATTCGGTCGCGTCAGCACGGGCAAATCGTCGCTGTTAAACGCGTTGATCGGCGAGGATGTATTCACGGTCAGTCCGCTGCACGGCGAAACGCGGTACTCGTCGATGCAGCCATGGAACGAGGTGCAGGCTGGTGGTGTATTCCTGATCGACACGCCGGGCCTCGACGAGGCCGGCGGCGAACAACGTGAAGAACTGGCCAAAGAAGTCGCGGGTCGATCGGATCTCGTTATCTTCGTCATAGACAGCGACATGACCGATACCGAATTATCGTCCCTGCGCACGTTGCTCGCGCAGGGTCGTCCCGTGATCGTCGCGCTGAACAAGAGCGATCTTTTTACGGCCGACGAGCTGCAAGCTTTGCTGCAGTCGGTGCGCCGCAGGACTGCGGGTCTCGTGGCCGCCGAACACGTTTTGTCGGTGGCGGCGCAGCCTCGCCCGCAACCGGTTGTGGAGATTGACGAGCAAGGCAGAGAGTCGAGCCGGGATCGGCCGCGTCAGCCCGACGTGGAGGCGCTGCGTCTACGGCTATGGGAAATTCTTGATGCCGAAGGCAAGACGCTTGCCGCGCTCAACGCCAGCCTGTTCGCGGCCGATCTCAGCGACCAGGTCGGCGTACGCATTCTCGCGGCACGCCGCGAAATCGGCGACAAGCTGGTGCGCACCTACTGCGTGGCCAAGGGTATAGCCGTTGCGTTCAACCCGGTGCCGGTCGCCGATCTGTTCGCGGCAGCTATCATCGACGTCGGCATGGTCGTGCACCTGTCGCGCGTTTACGATCTGCCGCTGAGTCGTGCCGAGGCGGGATCGCTGGTCAGGGTAATTGTCGCCGAGTCGGCAGCGTTGATGGGCACGGTCTGGGCGCTGCACTTCGTGTCCAGCGCGATGAAGATCGGCACGGCCGGACTGTCGACACTGGTGACGGCCGGTGCACAGGGTGCGATCGCTTATTACAGCACTTACGTCGTCGGTCGCGTTGCTGCCGAATACCTTGGCAAGGGCAAGTCATGGGGCGCAGGCGGTCCCAAGCACGTCGTCAAACAAATCCTCGACAGCCTGGATCGCGACACGGTGCTGAAGGACGCCAGGCGCGAGATCCAGGCGCGCCTCGGCATTGCTTAGCCGGCCCCCCGCGATGGATCGTGCGGCCCGCACACAGCGCATCCTCGATACGATTCGGGAGATTCCGCGCGGCCGTGTTGCGAGTTACGGACAGGTCGCCGAGATCGCTGGCATACCGCGAGGCGCGCGCCAGGTTGGCCATGCGCTGCGCTCGTTACCGCGCGGTCACGGGGTGCCCTGGCATCGTGTCATACAGGCATCCGGCAGAATCGCGTTCGCTGCAGGCAGCCCGCAGTTCGAAGAGCAAACCAAGCGCCTGGCGATGGAAGACGTGGTGGTCGTCGGCGGCCGCATCGACATGCAGCAATACCGCTGGCAGCCGGACCTCGACGAACTGTTGTGGAAACCGTCGTCGGCATGGGATGACGCGTGAACGTCATTTCGAGCTGTCGATCGCGAGCACTCGCGGCACTGCTGAATCCGCGAACTCGCGCGATGCGCCGTTCGCTTGCCGAGAAACGGCGCCGCCTCGCCGGCCGGTCGCATGTTCTCAAGGTCTTTCTCGAACTCGATGATCCGTACTCCTATCTTCTCAGCGTGTACTTGGACGAGGTCGCCAGCAATTATGAGGTCGATCTCGAGCTTTACCTGGTGCAGGCGCTCGACGCGGCGTACCGGCCGCGTGCCGATATGCTGGCCGTCTACGCCGAGCGGGACTGCAAGCGGCTTGCCCGGGAACTCGGCGTGCCTTTTCTCGACAAAGGACGCGCGCCGCCGGTCGAGTATCGGCGCGCGCTGATTGACCTCGCGGCCGAGTGTCAGGGTCAGCAGGATCAGGACCAGGAATTAGTCACCGTGATCGGCCAGTACTGGCGCGGCGATGCCGAGGGTGTGACGCGGCGCGTGAGCGGTACGGTCGCGTCGCGGCGCGGCGCTGCGCTGCTGAAAAAGAACCAGCAGCTGCTACGGAAACTCGGCCATTACAACAGCGCAATGATTTACTACGCCGGTGAATGGTACTGGGGCGTCGACCGACTGCACTACCTTACCCAACGCCTCGACGAGCTGGGTGCGCGGCGAGCAGGCGCCGTCCCGACAAAGCTGGCCTCGATTGGCCAGGCGATGCAAGTCAGGCTGCCGGTTGCGCCCCCGAGTACGGCGAAGGAGTTGCCGCCGCTCGAGTTGTTTTATTCATTTCGCAGCCCTTACGCATACCTTGCTCTCAGCCGCGTTTTTGCTCTCGCCGATGCCTTCGGGCTGCGACTCGAAGTGCGCCCGGTATTGCCGATGGTAATGCGCGGCATGCAGGTACCGCGATCGAAGCGGCTCTACATCATCAAAGATGCCGCGCGCGAGGCGGAGCGCATGGACATACCGTTCGGCAGATTTGCTGATCCCCTCGGCCGCGGCGTCGAGCGCTGCATGGCCGTCTTCGCGTACGCGCAAAGTGAGAAACGCGGGCGCGACTTTCTGATCAAGGCGGGTGAAGCGATCTGGGCACAAGGCATCGACGTGGCGACGGACAAGGGCATGCGCAAGGTAACCGGTCGCTGCGGTCTGTTCTGGCCGGGGGCCAAAGCGGCGCTGGCTGACAGTTCGTGGCGCGCGGCTGCAGAGCAAAACAGCGAATCAATGATGGCATCGGGAACCTGGGGCGTGCCAACATTGCGCCTCGGCAAATTCGTTGTCTGGGGCCAGGATCGTGACTGGCTGCTGGTGCGCCGCATCGAGGAACTCTGCCACAGCGGGGACGGAATTTTGATATGACGACAGTGATCTTCTCGCATGGACAGGAGAGCGGACCATGGGGTACCAAGATCCGCGCGATGGCGGCAACGGTCAGGGCGCTGGGGTGCACGGCGGACAGCATCGATTACCAGGGCATCGCCGATCCCGGAGAGCGTGTAAAAAAACTGGTCGATGCCTGCGCGGCAATCCATGATTCCCTGGTGCTCGTCGGCTCCAGCATGGGCGGCCACGTAGCGACCGCGGCCGCGGCACAAGTCGAGACAGCCGGTCTGTTCGTTCTGGCTCCTGCCTATTACATGCCCGGGTACGAAGACCTGACGCCGGATCCGCCGCAGGTGCCGATCTGTATCGTACACGGCTGGCGCGACGATATTGTTCCGGCAGATAACAGCATTCGTTTTGCGCGACGGTGTAATGCCGAACTGCATTTGCTTGATGGTGACCATCGCCTCACCGCAAATATTGACGAAATCAATTATTATCTGCAGCACTTCATCAAGCGAATCGCCGCTTGAGTCGAACCGGAAGCGGAGGATTGCGATGAGATACTGGTTAATACTGGCCGCGATTGCAGTCGGGATGGCGGGTTGTGGCTCTGACGATTCAGGCAGATCTGAGATGCTGGACGCTGCAGAAGAGGTCGAAGAGGCTGCCGAGGCAGTTTCCGAGTCGGTTTCCGACGCGATCCGCGGACCGATCGAAGAGGCTGAAGAAGTGGAAGATATGCTGCAGGAAGCTGCCCAGGATCTCGACAAAGCGATCAACGATGCGGTCGAGTAGCAGCGGCTAATGCCCACGGCTTGATTTGCGATGTATATCGTAGGCATCGTCCTGCGGCCGCTCTACTGGCTGGCGGGCAAATTGTTTTCGGTCTGGGCGCGGCCGGTAATACAACCCGAAATGCCGGCGGAGTTGATTGCGAACGCCGATGCGGCCGTCTGCTATGTCCTCGAAAGTGGCGGCCTGGCCGACCTGTTGGCGCTCGAGCAGGCCTGTGCACAGCACGGTTTACCCTCGCCGACAGAGTCGTTCAGGTTTGGCGATGAGCGATTGTCGCAGCGCTTTATCGTCTTACGACCACTGCAGGGTTTTTTCGTGCGACGCCCGTCGCCTGGCGGATCGCATCGTCTGCGCCACCTGGTCGACGCCGGCCACGGTAACGACGCTGAACTGTTGCTGATCCCGGTTGCCATTTACTGGGGCCGATCTCCGCAAAGAGAGCGCTCCTTTTTCAAACTGTTGTTTGCGGAAAACTGGGGCGTTGTGGGGCGGACGCGCAAGTTTTTTGTCACCCTTTTCCAGGGACGCAACACGTTGCTGCGCTACAGCCACGCGCTGCCACTGAGTTCGATTGTGCAGCAGGGACTGGAACCGTCGATTGCCTTTCGCAAAGTATCCCGCGTGCTGCGCGTGCATTTTCGCAAGCGGCGGGCAGCGACCCTGGGTCCCGATCTTTCGCATCGCCGCACGCTCGTCAACCAGGTCTTGGCGGCTCCGGGTGTCAGGCAGGTCATCGACGCCGAGGCTGGCGACGATCCGCTCATGCAGGAAGAACAGCGGCACAAAGCGCGCAATTATGCGCTTGAGATCGCGGCCGATATCTCATATCCGACCATTCGCGTCATTGAGCGTCTGCTCAAGTGGCTATGGCACCGCATATATGACGGCATTGAACTGAATCACGCCGACCTCCTGCACGATGTCGCCAAGGAAAAGGAGGTCATCTATGTGCCGTGTCACCGCAGCCACTTCGATTACCTGCTGCTCGGTTATATCGTCTATGAACAGGGCTTGCAGCTGCCGCACATAGCGGCAGGCATCAATCTCAACTTGCCCGTCGTCGGGCCAATCCTGCGCCGCGGCGGCGCGTTCTTCCTGCGCCGCAGTTTCCACGGCAATCGGCTGTATGCCGCGGTCTTTGATGCATACCTGCACGAAATACTGATCCGCGGGCACTCGATTGAGTATTTCGTCGAGGGCGGCCGCAGTCGCACGGGTCGACTGCTGGCGCCCAAAGGCGGCATGCTGGCGATGAGTGTGCACTCCTATATCAAGGATCCGCGGCGGCCGGTGGTATTTGTACCGATCTACTTTGGGTACGAAAAGCTCATCGAGGGCGGCGCGTTTATCAGTGAACTGGGCGGCGCGGAAAAAGAGTCCGAATCGCTGCTCGGATTGATTCGATCCATCAAATCACTGCGCGAGAACTTTGGCCGTGTATACGTCAACATCGGCGCTCCGATCGAACTGGAACCGTTGCTCGAGCTTGCCCGTCCGGACTGGCGTGGCGCTGTTTCCGGTGACGGTGAACGACCGGACTGGCTGACCGGGGTCATCGAAGAGCTGGGTCAGGGCATCATGCGCGGCATCAATTCGGCTGCCGCAGTTACGCCGATCAGCCTGCTCGCCTACGTCTTGCTGGCGACTCCCAGGCAGAGGATTGGCGCCAACGAACTCGTCGCGCAACTGCAGTTGAGCATCGACCTGCTGCGGCGCTTCAAATATTCGGATCTGGTAACCGTTCCTGACTGGACGCCGGAGCAAATCATCGCGCACGGTGAGCAGCTCAAGGTTATCAGCCGCACGGCACATCCCATGGGTGATGTATTTCATATGCCAGAAAGCACCGCCGTGCTAATGACCTACTTCCGCAATAACATTCTGCATTTGCTGGCGCTGCCCGCGTCCGTTGCGTGTTGTTTCATCCAGGGCCGACGGCTGGGTCACTTGGAGCTGCAGCGGCTGATCAGGCTGATCTATCCGTTCATGCGCAAGGAGCTGTGCCTGCATTGGCCGGTTGCCGACATCGACGCAGTGACGACAATGGCGATCGACGCATTGGTCGAATTTCAGCTGCTGACGCGCGAAGGCAAGTCGTTGCTCGTGCGGCCTCCCGCCGGTTCGAAAAGTGCCTATCAGCTGCTTATGCTCGGTCAGTCGATGGTGCCTATGCTGCAGCGTTTTTACCTCGTCATCGCAATCCTGGTGCAACACGGCTCCGGGACGCTATCGCGTGCGCAGCTTGAAAAAATGTGCCAGTTGAGCGCCGAGCGACTATCGATGATTTACGGCCTGCACTCGCCCGATTTCTTCAATAAGACACTGTTTCAGGACTTCATCCGCATGCTGCAGCAGCAACAGGTACTGCGCCAAAACAGCAATGGCCTCATCGAATTCGATGATGGCATTGTCGGCATCGGCGCGGATGCGCGGCTCGTCCTCGGCGAAGAAATTCGGCATAGCATCCTATCATTGACGATGCCTGCGGAGCAGGTCAGCGCATGAACGTGGTGTCGTTCTATCGATTCCTGGATCTCGCCGGGCCGTGCTGGTTCAGTGATGCGCTGCGTGCGGTGTGCGAAGAGCAGGGGCTGCTGGGGACGATCCTCGTTGCGGAGGAAGGCTTCAACGGCACGCTGGCGGGCAGCGAAACAGCGATCAAGAACGTGTTTGCCTGGATCGAACGTCGGCTGTCTCTCAAGAACCGAATTGAAGGTCGCTGGACCGTGGCAACGGAAGCACCGTTTCGACGCCTGCGCGTCCGCCGTAAAACGGAAATCGTCACCCTGGGTCGGCCGGATATCCTGCCGCATAAAAAGACCGGAACGTATGTCCCGCCGACGCAATGGAATGCGCTGATCGACGATCCGGACGTTCTCGTCATCGACACACGCAATCATTACGAGGTAGAGGTCGGTACGTTCCCCGGTGCCATCGATCCGGGCACCGACAGCTTTCGCGAGTTTCCCGATTTTGCAGCCGAGCTGGCAGGCAAGTCGCGGGATCGACCGCTCGCGATGTTTTGCACCGGCGGTATTCGCTGCGAAAAAGCCACTGCACTCATGCTCGAGCTCGGTTTCGAGGAGGTCTATCATTTGCAGGGCGGCGTGCTGCAATATCTTCAGGATATTCCGCCCGCGGAGAATCGCTGGCACGGTGAGTGCTTCGTTTTCGACACGCGTGTTGCGGTTGATCGCGATCTTGCCGAAGGCGGCTATGTGCAGTGCCACGCCTGCCGCCGGCCGCTGTCCAGCGAAGATATCGCCTCAGCCGACTATCGGGAAGGCGTCTCCTGCCCACACTGCATCAACGCACTGGATGCAGACCGGGCAGCGCGCCTCGAAGAACGCAGCAGGCAGGTTGCTCTCGCAGCCGAGCGCGGCGCCAGACACATCGGACCGAAGTAGGCTGGCCGCAAGCGGCGTGTGACAGTTCCTGCACGGGATGTCTGCAGGGTACGGGATTCCTGGAAAATCAGGTCGCAAAAGCGCTGCATTCAGGCATCGAGATCGGGAATCAGCTCGCTTTCGAGCGCGGCGATCATGTCCTTGATTAGCAGCTTGCGCTTCTTCAGGCGACGGATGCGCAGCTGATCCACCATTGGGTCATGCTGCAGCCGGTCAATCAGGTAGTCCAGATCCCGGTGGCTGACGCGCAGTTCGCGCAGCCGTTCGAGCTGTTTGAATGATTCGGTATCGACTTTTTCAGTCATTCAGGTCATACGCTGCGTGCCGTCGGGCCGTTAACCACGATAATAGCGCAGCGTGACAAACATGCTACTCGTCGCCCGACAGGAGCGCCAGCCAGTCGTGATCGGTCGGTCCGAGGACCACGAAAAACGGGTTTAATATTTCTGCTTTAACGTTATAAGACAATGGCTTACCGTCGAGCTCGAGGACCTGCCCACCGGCCTGTTCGACGACGGCCTGGGCGGCGGCCGTATCCCATTCCGACGTCGGTCCAAGGCGCGGATAGATGTCCGCCTTGCCTTCCGCGATCGTGCAGAATTTGAGCGAGCTGCCCATCGCCACCATGTCGGCATCGCCGAGGCGCTCGAGGAACGCATCGAGACTGGAGCCGCGATGCGAACGACTGCCGACGACGCGCACCGGCCGGGCGCTGGATGCGGCGACATGCAGTGCGGCCGGTCTGGCATCGCCCTCGCGGAGTTCGGCGCCGTAGCCCTTGCAGCCAATATAGGTTTTGCCCTGCACCGGTACGTGCACCACGCCAAAGACCGGCCGATGGGATTCAATCAGCGCAATATTGACCGTGAATTCACCATTTCGACTGACAAATTCCTTGGTTCCATCGAGCGGGTCGATGAGCCAGTAGCGTGGCCATTGCGAGCGTTCTGCGAAGGCGGGCAGCCCGCACTCCTCCGAGATGACCGGAATATCCGGGGTCAGCTTGTCGAGGCCCTGAGCAATGTGCCGGTGCGCCGCCAGGTCTGCCTGCGTCAGTGGCGAAGTGTCAGCTTTGCTTTGCACGTCGAAATCGGTGGCGTAGACTTCGAGTATCGCGTCGCCTGCCGCGACGGCCAGTGTCACGATCGGTTCAATCAGATGCTTGAGGTTCATGTAAGGTTCCGGGCGCGGTGCGGGGCGCGCAGTATAAAGCAGTGACATTCGATCCCAAAACTTCATTCGCCGGTTGCGAGACGCTGATGCTCGACATGGATGGCGTTGTACTCGACCTGGCGTACGATAATTTTATGTGGTTGACGCATGTTCCGGAACGCTACGCCGATAAGCACGGCATGTCGCCGGGCGAGGCTCGCGAAATGCTGTATGCGAAATTCCGTGCCGCGCAGGGTGATTTGAACTGGTACTGCCTCGATCACTGGAGCGAGTTCCTTGACCTGGACATTCTCCAGTTGCATCGCGACCACCATCATCGCATCGACTACCTTCCCGGCGCGAAGCAGTTTCTCGAGGCTGTCGCCGAGCGCCATATTCGGGTGCTGCTGGTCACGAATTCTCATCCTGAAACGCTGCAACTGAAAGACGAAGTTACGGGACTGACGGCGTTCTTTGACAGCGTGCACAGCTCACACAGCTACGGCTATGCCAAAGAGAGGCAGGAATTCTGGCAAGCGCTGCAGGCGGCAGAGGACTTCGATCCGCGGACGACGCTGTTTGTCGATGACAACCGTACCGTCCTGAGAAGTGCGGCCGACTACGGCGTCAGCAAACTCGTTGCGATAACACGCCCCGACACGTCGCAACCGCCGCGCAAGGCGACGGAATTCGTCAACGCGGAAGGTGTCAAGGAGTTGCTGTAGCCGGCCACGAGCCCTGCGAACCAGATGGTCGCCGCGCTCAGCGCCTGTGCGGCGCGGCGAAAGTCCGTTCAGGACGGCTAATTCCTGCGTGCCGATCGTCTCCGTCCCGAACCTTTTTGCCCCTGCCGTGGCCGCGACTGCGCCGCGCGCCGCGGGCGCGATTTCGGTTTCTTGAGTTCGGGCAACAGCGCCGGATCGTATTTCGCAACGGGAATTTTGTGCCCGATGTACTCTTCGATGTCCGGCAAGGACATCGCGTAGGTCTCGCAACCGAAGCTGATCGCATCGCCTGCTGCGCCCGCCCGCGCGGTGCGGCCAATTCGATGCACATAGTCTTCGGCATCCTGCGGCAGATCGTAATTCATGACGTACTGAACATCCGGGATATGCAGGCCCCTGGACGCGACGTCGGTACCGATCAAAACCGGCAACTCGCCGCTCTGGAACTGCATCAGCATCTGTAGCCGCTTCTTCTGCGGCACGTCGCCGGAAATTGCTTTGGCGTGAATCCCGTTGGCCTCCAGGTAAGCTTCCAGGCGCTCCGCTTCACGCTTCATGTTGACAAACACCATGACGCGCACGGCACCCATTTCACGTATCAGACCGACCAGAAGCGGCAGCTTTTCCTCGTTTGACGGGAAAAAAATGGCCTGGCGCACGCGATCGGCGGTTACCTTGTCGGGTTCGATACGAATGAGCTGGGGCTCATTCATGTGTTCGTAAGCAAGTTCCATTACCCGGTGTGAGAGCGTCGCAGAGAACAACATATTGAGGCGTTTGTCCGGTTCCGGCAGTTTGCGCAGCAGATAGCGAATATCCTTGATGAATCCCAGATCAAACATGCGGTCGGCTTCATCCAGAACGGCAACCTGGACCCGGTCGAGCTTGAACACGCCCTGTTTGTAGTAGTCGATGATGCGGCCCGGAGTGCCAATCAGGATGTCGATGCCCGCCTCGATAGTCCGCCGCTGCTGCTCATACCCGGTGCCCCCGAAAGCAAGACCGATCTTGAAACCGGTGTGTTTGCCGAGCAATTCGGCGTCGTTGGCGATCTGTACAGCCAGTTCGCGCGTCGGCGCGAGCATGAAGGCGCGCGGCTGGCGTTGCTCGTCGGGTGCCGGCTCGGAAGCCAGCAGCCGTTCAAAAGTCGCGATCAGGAAAGCCGCCGTTTTGCCTGTGCCTGTCTGTGCCTGGCCTGCGACATCATTCTGCTGCAGCGCGATCGGCAGCGTACTGGCCTGGATCGGCGTGCAAAACTCGAATCCGGCATCGCGGATGCCGGCCCGCACGGGCTCGTGCAGATCGAGAGAATCAAATCTGAGGTCGCTCAGATGGTTAGTTGTCATAGATTGGGACCGGAAAATCTGCAATTTGGGCTTGCAAAATGACTCGCGAAGCGTTCAAATTGGCGTAATCGACGCGTCAATCGTCGCACCCGCCAGTTTCGCAATCATCGAATCCTGAGAGAAGCCGGAAACATTCGGTAGTAAAGCTGGGACATATTGCCTGAACCGTACGGCAGCGTCATCCATTTTACCAGTGTTCGTTCGTCAGCCTGATCGACAACGGGCATCGCCAATAATGAATCAAACCGTGAATTGCTATGGAGGAAGTAGCCGGTGAGTCACAACATCGTGCACACGAATGATGGCAGCTTTGAAGCTGACGTAATGCAGTCCGACAAGCCTGCCCTGGTCGATTTCTGGGCCGAGTGGTGCGGGCCCTGCAAAATGATCGCACCGCTTCTGGATGAGGCGGCTACTGAATACGCGGACCGGATGTCGGTCGTTAAGCTGAATGTTGACGAGAACCCGAACATCGCACAGAAGTTCGGCATTCGCAGCATCCCGACGCTAATCCTGTTCAAAGACGGTGCCGTGCAGGCACAAAAACTTGGTGCGATGTCAAAGTCGCAATTGACTGAATTTCTGGAAAGCAATCTGTGAGAGGGTACTTGGGTAATCAAACGAAAAGCCGGCCGCCAAAGTCCGGCAACAAAAGCAAGGGCAGCCCCAACCGTCGCCGCCGCCGGCGTACGCCGCAGGATGGAATTCCTGAAGACGATGACGCGAATCTGGAGGTAATTCCGCCCGAACAGCTCGAACAGAGCAAAAACATCATGAACCTGACCGAGCTCAAGAGCCGGCCGGCCGCCGACCTGGTCACGCTGGGCGATTCGCTCGGGCTGGAGAATCTTGCGCGCCATCGCAAGCAGGAGATGATTTTTGCAATTCTCAAGGCGCATGCGAAAAACGGCGAGGACATCTACGGTGACGGCGTACTCGAGATCCTGCAGGATGGTTTTGGTTTCCTGCGCTCGTCCGACGGTTCGTATCTGGCGGGACCGGATGACATTTATGTCAGTCCCAGCCAGATCCGGCGCTTCGCCTTGCGCACCGGCGACACTGTATCCGGACTGATACGCCCACCGAAAGACGGTGAGCGCTACTTTGCGTTGTTGAAAGTCGGGCAAATCAACCACGATTCGCCCGAGAATGCGCGCAGCAAGGTTCTGTTCGAGAATCTGACACCGCTGTTTCCGACCGAGCGCCTGAAGCTCGAGCAGGGCAACGGCAGCACCGAAGATCTCACGGCGCGCATTATCGACCTGGTGGCACCGATCGGCAAAGGCCAGCGCGGCCTGATCGTCTCGCCGCCAAAGGCCGGTAAGACGATGCTGTTGCAGAATATGGCTTCGGCAATCTGCGCGAACACTCCGGACGTGGATTTGATCGTTCTGTTGATCGATGAGCGTCCGGAGGAAGTGACCGAGATGGAACGCACTGTGCGCGGCGAGGTCGTGTCGTCAACGTTCGACGAGCCGGCCAGCAGGCACGTGCAGGTAGCCGAAATGGTCATCGAAAAAGCCAAGCGTCTCGTCGAGCATAAGCGCGACGTTGTCATCCTGCTCGACTCGATCACCCGGCTCGCACGCGCCTACAACACTGTCGTGCCTTCGTCAGGCAAAGTCCTGACTGGTGGTGTCGATGCCAATGCATTGCATCGGCCGAAGCGCTTTTTTGGCGCGGCACGTAACATCGAGGAAGGGGGCAGCCTGACGATTCTGGCGACTGCGCTGGTCGATACGGGATCGAAAATGGACGAGGTCATTTACGAGGAGTTCAAAGGCACCGGCAACATGGAGATTCACCTGGATCGTCGCATTGCCGAGAAGCGCGTATTCCCGGCGATCAATATCAACCGTTCCGGTACACGTAAAGAAGAGTTGCTGACCGCGCCCGACGAATTACAGAAGATGTGGGTGCTGCGCAAAGTCCTGCATCCGATGGACGAACTCGCGGCCATCGAGTTCCTGCTCAACAAGATGCAGGACACGAAGACCAACGCGCAGTTCTTCGAGGCGATGAAACGCTAGCAGCCGCGTGGCCCCGGCGGATCCGCGGTATGCCGGCTAGCGGCACCGCATGTCCCGAACAAACCGGCGCGTCGGTGCATGACCGAGCCGGGCCCGTGACCGCGATGTTGCGCGTCGCCGTGGCTCGCTGCGCTGCGTGTTACATCCGCCGCGCAGCCTCCCGACGGGCCCTCGGCGAATCGTCGAACCGGGGCCGCTGAGCGCCCGTACGTCGATATGCCGCGCAGCTCGCGGACCCTGCTGCGTGTGGCGGGCGCGCGTCCCGCTTCGGGTCATGGACGCCG